>JAABUJ010005518.1_pt1 | contig 12605 bp, 8 predicted proteins | sample 5559131 | NCBI WGS metagenome assembly JAABUJ01 (sample SAMN10711875, study PRJNA513366) | rock metagenome | isolation source: Antarctica rocks | place: Antarctica: Victoria Land, Mt New Zealand nord | collected 2016-01-07
ATTGGCGGATCGGACACCAGCAGCAGTCTATCGGGAGGTCGGTGCCACGAGGGCCTGACGAAACAGTAGCGAAGGATCGCCGTTTCTTGGTCTAGACAATGGGGTCCACTTCACAGGACGCAGTGCGACAGGCCGACCGCCTCGGCCATCCGCCTCATATTACCGCCGAAGAGGTGGATCAGCAGCCAGGCGATGCGGCCGGCCAAGGTCGCCAGGTCCGGCGGTGAAGCGGGATCGACCTTATGCCTCGCCATCGTTGCAATCCCCAGGATACTCGTTATACCGGAACCAAATTTGGTTCCAATACATCACGGGCGACCACGCTCGTCAAGCCCGGCCCTGGACAACTTCGGCCGCTCGGCCGCGTCCACGTGGGGGTGTCACCATGTCCGGCGACGGAGACGGCGCGATCATCGCCTTGCTGGCCCGGATCGACGAGTGGATCACTGAGCTGCGGGACCTAGTGGTCGAACCGCGCACGATCCAGGACAAGTACTCGACCGCCGGGGCGGCCAAAGTGCTCGGCAAGTCGGAGTTCACCGTGCGCGAGTGGTGCCGGCTGGGGCGAGTCCGGGCCGAGAAACGTCCGTGCGGGCGCGGTCACTAGCAGGAGTGGTCGATCTCCCACGCCGAGTTGACCCGCATTCGCAATGAGGGGCTTTTACCCCTCCGCAAAGACTGAGCGGATCGCCTGCGCCTGCTGGCCAGGCAGTAAGTGGCGGTAGCGCCGCCTCATCTCCTCGGTCGTGTGCCCCAGCCAAGCATCGAGCAGGCGCTGGTCCACGCCCCTGGCGGCGCAGTTGGACGCGAACGAGTGGCGGAAGACGTGCCAGCCCCGGATCACCGCCCACCTGCCGCCTGCCAGCGCCCGCCGGAAGTGGTCGTTGGCCTCGTCGCGTGTCAGAGGCGAGCACTCCGACCGACTCTTCCCGCCCCGTCGAGCCGAGGGCCCTTGGCAGATGGTATGGAGGCCGCCAGGATGGGCCCCGAACCACTCGTCCATAACGCGAGCCAGGAAAGGGGAGAGCGGGACGCGACGGGTCGTCCGCTTTCCCTTCACCCGCTTCCTCTCGCGGATGAGGACTGTCCCGGCGTCGAAGTCGAAGTCGGCGACACGGGACCGCATGATCTCGCTCCGCCTCGCCCCGGTATGGGCCGCGAAGGCGAACATCGGGTAGATGAAGCCGTGGCGAGCGGAGGTCTTAGCGAAACTCAAGACTTCGTCGATCTCCGGCAGGGTCAGGAAGATGCTGTCCCACAGCTCACGCAACTCCTCGACGGAGAGACCGCCCCGCCCCACCTGGCGTTCGACTTCCGCGCGAGTCTGGAAGGGTGGCTTCTCGGTGGTCTTCCCGTACACGAGCCCCTTGTTGGGGAAGGGGCCGGTCACCAGTCCCATGCGGTCTGCCCAAGTCCAGATGGCCGAGAGACTGGCGATCTCCTTCCTGATGGTGGTCGGGCTGACGGCCCGTCCCCGCAGACCCCGCTCCCTGGCTCGGCGGTCGACGTGACGTTGGAGGTCGGCCGGCGTCAGGGTCTGGACCGGGACTTCGGCCCCGAGGGTCTTGGTGAGGTGCTTCACGTGAGTCCCGACGGTCGCCAGGGTACTGTCCTCCAGCGCCCCGCGCCGCGTCGCGCCATACCGCTCGTCGAGGTCGCCCAAGGTCAGGGCTGGGGCGATTTCGGGCCTGGAGGCAAGCTTGCCGTCCGAGAGGAGGAACAACGGCAGGTCGACCCCCGGCGGCGGGACCAGCCGACCCCGGTCGAGGAGCCGGAGGTTCTCTTCGAGGCGGGCGAGGCACGACTCGGCCTCGCGACGGCCGCGGGTCCCGAGGGAATGATGGTACTCGATCCCGACGTGGCGGAATATCAGGCGGAAGCGGCCGGAGCGTTCTTCGAGCCAGGCCATGGGCGGGGCTCCAGGGGGCGACGCAAGCTGAATGCGACCCCAGTGCTGTCCCCAATTTGTCCCCAAAACCCGATTGCGGAACGATCAAGGGGTTACGTCTCGTCGACGCAACCCCTTATCGCTACAGTGCCGAAGAGAGGACTTGAACCTCCACGGGCGAGTTAAGCCCACTAGGACCTGAACCTAGCGCGTCTGCCAATTCCGCCACTTCGGCTTAAAACAAGGAAATGCTGTGTGAGGATCGCAAGGCGCGATCCATCAAGGCCGCCGTTTAATCGCCGCGTCATTCCCAACTATCGAACTGATTGTAGGCGTCATGGGGCCGCATTGGCAATAGTATCAATCAAAGATCGGCTAGAAAGCACTCCCTCGACGACTCCGCCGAGCCCGATCGCCTCGGATTGTCAGGACATGCGATGGCTCGATCGCGGCCCGGCCGGCGTTGGACCGCGACCACCACTGGTCTCCGAGCGGACGGCTCCGGGGCGTCGGGTAATTCGCCGTCGACGAGGGGCGGGAGATCCCGTTCCACCCGTCCGAGGAGAGGCACCACCGTCTCGACCGGCCGGGGTCCCGTCCGGATCAGGGTGAACCGCCGGATCCGTATCGCTGTTCCCGGTCGCCCCGCGACTCCGGCGCCTCCGCAATCCGCATCCCCATTCCGATCGGCGGTCGGCGCCCGAACTCAACCACCAGCAGCGTCTCGGCTCGCTCGCTTGCAGCAGGGCCCCACGACAGAGCCGCGCCGCCCGGTCCCACCGCCGATAACCTTGCGGCCCCGCCAGAGTCCCCGGTGATCCCCCCCACGTCGTGGACGCCGCCGACCGTCAAGTCGTGAAGCCGGTCCAGATCCGCGACCGAACCGCGGAACCCGGACCATCACCGGCCAGGCGGCTCTCCTTAGATCTCCGCCAGCCGTTCGCTCGAATCCCCGAATCGGTCGAGCCGGACGCCCATCTTGTCCATCAGTGAGAGGTACAGGCTGCACATCTTGCGGTTCGGCTTGCCGAGGAAGTCGAGGACCCGGCCCGTCTCGATCTGGCCGCCGCCGCGACCGAGCATCACCACGGGGAGTTGGTTGTTGTCGTGGCCGCCGGTCATCATGCTCGACAGGAACAGCAGCATCGAGTTGTCCAGGAGCGTGCGGTCCCCTTCCTGGATCTGGTCCAGCTTCTCCGCGACGTACGTCACCTGCCGGGCGAAGAACTGGTTGACCTTCAGCCAGTCGGCCGAGTCGGTATGGGAGAGCAGGTGGTGGATCATGTAGTCGATTTTCAGATTCGGGAACCGCAATGACGAGTGGTCGTTGTTCAGTTTGAGCGTGCAGACCCGCGTGGTGTCGGTCCGGAAGGCGAGGACCAGGATGTCGCACATCAGCCGCATGTGCTCCTCGATGTCCTGCGGGATGCCGTCGGCGGGGCGCGGGCGGTCGGGTTTCGCGAGGGTGGGACGCCAGCCCTGGAGGCGCCGGTCCTTGCCCGCCTGGTCGATCCGGCGCTCGACCTCGCGGACCGAGGCGAGGTAGTCGTCGAGCCGGTGTCGGTCGGAATCGCTGACCTGGTTGCGGAGACCCTTGGCGTCGTCGAGGACGGCGTCGAGCACGCTCCTGTCGGCCCGCCCGACCTCGTCGCGGAAGAGGCGGTCGAAGGCCAGGGCGGGGTAGAGTTCCAGGGGCGTCGGCGTGGTCGCGCTGTTCCAGGAGATATGCGAGCTGTAGATCATCGAGTAGTTCTTGTGCAGGGCCGCGATCGACTGCTCACAGCCGAGGACCAGGCTCGCCACCTTGGTCTGGTCGGCCAGCCGCTGGGCCACGACCTGATCCATGCTGACGCCCGAACGGATCTCGCCCCCGCTGGCCAGGTGGGCCCCGGTGAGCAGGTTCCCGGTCTGGCAACTGTGGATCCCGCCAATCATGGCCTCGGCGTTATAGAGCCCGCGCAGGAACAGGAGCTTGCGGCGGAAGGGCCGGAGCGGTTCGAGAACCTTGCCCAGCTCCATCGCCTCGCCCTGGCCCGAGGCCCACCACTCCTTGCTGTGGAACCCGTTGCCCGAGAAGAAGCAGGCGAGCCGGACCGGGGGCTCCGACGAAGCGTCCTTGGCCCCGCTGTCACCCCAGACCGGCACCGACTCCAGCCAGGGCAACGCCATCGTCACGCTCAGGCCGCGCAAGAACGCCCGCCGCGACAAGGAATCGAACGGGAATGGCATGGGTACCTCGGTTTTTCGTGGGTCAAGAGGTCAATCAATCGCCTTCGACGAATCCGCGCCCGCGGATCGAACGGAACTGGGTACTGCCGACGATCGCCTCGACCAGGGAAGAGACCCGGCCGTCGTGGCGGTCCATCCCGGCGATCATGGCGTCGATCAGCGGTTGGTCGGTGAGGGTGACTTCCCGGCCGAGCGCATAGCCGAGGAGCTTCCGGCAGAAGAGGCGGGTGAACACATCCCGCTTCCTGGTCAGCAAATAATCCCGGAGGCCGTCGATCCCGTCGAACTCGGTCCCCTCGCGGAGCCTCGATTTCGCATCGACCGGCAAGCCGCCGAGATCCTTCTCGCGGAGCCGGCCGATCGGGTCGTACTTCTCCAGGGAGAACCCGAAGGGGTCGATCCGCTGGTGGCAGGCCGCGCATTCCACGGCGCTGACGTGCTTCTCGACGAGCTGCCTCATCGTCAGGCCGTCGTTGCCCGTCTCCCCCTCCGGGAGTTGCGGGACGCCCACGGGGGGCCTCGGGAGCTTCTCGCCCAGCAGGGTCTCGACGACCCAGTTCCCGCGCAACACGGGACTCGTCCGCGAGGCCCCCGCCTGCTTCGTCAGGACGCTGGCGAACCCCAGGATCCCGCCTCTCCCGTGGGCCTTCACCCCCGCGACCCGCCGCCACTCGGGACCGGAAACGCCCGGGATCCCGTAGTGCCTGGCCAGGGTCTCGTCGAGGTACGTGGCGTCGGAGTCGAGGATCTCCGCGACCGGCCGGTCGTCGCGGAAGAGGTCCTGGAAGAACAAAATCGACTCTTCAGACATCGCCTTGCGGAGCGTGTCGTCGAACGAGGGGAAGAGCGCCTCGTTCTTCTCCTTCAACCCGTCGAACCCGCGGACGTGGATCCACTGGGTCCCGAATTCGATCGCCAGGGCCCTGACGCGGTCGTCCTTCATCATCCGACGCGACTGGGCCGCGAGGACGGCCGGCTCGTGCAACCGCCCCTCGGCGGCGAGCCGCCGGAGCGGCTCGTCGGGGGTCGACGACCAGAGGAAATAACTGAGCCGGGCGGCGATCTCCCAGTCATTCACCGGTCGCGGCCCCTGGCCGGGCGGCGGTTCTTCGAGGTGGTAGAGGAACGCGGGCGAGACCAGGACCCGCTCCAGGACCCCGCGGAAGGCGTCCTCGTGCGACCGCCCCTCTTCCCGGAGCGTCCGGTAGAGGTCGAGGAGCCCCTGCCGCTCGCCCCCCGAGAGCGGGCGGCGGTAGGCCAGGGCGGCGAAGTCGGAGAGCGTCCGGAACTGCGCCGGGGCGGCGGCCTCGAAGTCCTCCTGGAACGCCTCGGCCCGGCGCCGGAAGGGCTCGCGCTGGGACTCGAAATAGGCCAGGAGTTCCTTGGGCTGGTCCTGGGTCACGAACCCGATGAACAGCGGCAGATATTCGTTTTCGACGACCGGAAACTTGCTGATGAACCGGTGTTCGGCCCAGAGCCGGTCGATCTGGCGGGCCTGCTCGTCGTCCAGGAAGAGGTCGATCAGCGGCCCGTCCTCGCGGTGGAAGGTCTTCAGACAGACCACCTCGTCCAGCGGGATCACGTTCGGGTAGCAGAGCAACGGCGGGAACAACCGGCGGAACTCCGCGAGCCCCACGAGCAACGGCCCCCGGGCCGCGGGGGCGGCGACCAGCGGTGATTTCCCGTCCCAGCGCGCGCCCGAGGCCGGGGGGGCGGTCGACACCGAGAACTGGACGACCCCGCCTCCCGAGTCGGCGTCCAGCGTCCCCTCCGCCACGAATTCGCGGTCGCGAAAGAGGGCCGCCGGCAGCCGGACTTCGACCACCTGATCCAGCGGGACGACCAGATCGTCCCCATCCACGGCCTTCCCGCCCGGGCGCGTGCCGAATCGGGCCTCGTCCAGCCCGTACCGTCCCGGCCGGGGCCGGGGTTTCCCCAGGCGGGACGGTTCGAGCCCGCGGAACAAGGGACCATCCAGCGCCGCCAGGGTGTCATACAGCTTGCGGTCCGGGTGCTTCTCGTCAAGGGGGCGGGCCCCTCCGAGCAAGGCCCCCAGCCGCCCGGCAAGCTCCGCCGACTCGACTTGCCGGCCGGGGTCGGACGCCGCCTCACGCCAGCGCCCCAGGACCGAGTCGGCGGGGACGGGCGGGCCGGATTCCCCATAGACGGGCCGCGTCGGCCCTTTCACGAAGCTCCAGACCGCCGCGTTGCCGAGCCCGTCGGCGTGCGGGTTGCCGTCGCCAAGATTGCCCGCGACGTCGCCCGCCAGGTCCCACGTCCGGCCGCCCGGCTTCCCGGCCTCCCCGACGGTCAGCGCAATTTCGGTGAGGTCGCAGGAATGGCTGCCATCCCGCGCGTCGACCGCCAGGATCACCAGGTCGCCGGGTGTCACGCTGAGGTCCCGGGGCGGGACGGTGGTCTCCTTGCCGAGTTCCAAAGTCCCCTCGGCCAGGATTCGCGCCTGATCGCCCTTGCGGACCTCGACCCACCAGGCCACGCCGTTCCCGCAGGCCGGGTGGGCGTGCGCGATCCGGGCGGTGACCCGGACCCGCCCCGCGATCGTGCTTTTCCAGGCGGCCGCCGCGAACTCGGTCGGGGTCGGATGGACCGCGACCCGGTGCGGCGGGATCAGTCCAGGGATCCGGGCGGCCTCGTCCGACGAATTGGCGAGCAGGGACGGCAGGCCCGTCCCCGGAGTCGTCCAGCCGAGGACCTTCGGCCCGGCCGTCACCCGGCCGTCCAGCAAGGCCAGGGGGACCGCGGGCGTCAGCTTCCCGGGTTCCTTTTCCACGCCCCCCTCCTCGACGACGGGGCGGAGGGCCGCCAGGTCGATCCAGCGCGCCAGCCAGGCCGGATCGAGTTCGTGCTTGCGGGCGAGGTCGTCGGCCGAAAGGTTCCGGTCATGGGCCGCCTCGATTGTCGCGGCAAGATAGCGCGGGGTCTCGGCGAAGATCGCGGCGTAATCCATTTCGTATCGCGGGCCGAACTCCGCGTAGTCCCGGAGGAGGAGCGGCTGGCCGTTCCCTTCAAACCTCGGCCGATCCCAGACCGCATGGCCCGGCCCTCCGGCGGCCGAGAGGTCACGCGCGACGAGGTAAAGGACCACCTCCCCCTGTCCCGGGGCCGGCTTGAGGGCCGTCCTCGTGACCTTTAAATCCACCAGCGCCGGCTCGTTCGCCACCGGCCGGACGACGTTGCCGTATCGGTAACTGCCGATATTCTGGAACGTCCACAACGGCCCCTGCCAGGCGGCTACTTCCGCCCCGAGCGTTCCGGCATCCTCGGCCGAGGCCCTCCCCAGGAGCGACCGGAGCCGGCCCATCGGCCCGTGAGGGTCGCCGGCCGATAATGCCTCGTGGAGCTTCGCCAGGTACTTCGGGCTGAGCTTCTCCGAAGCGGCCACGGCGGCCGGGGTCACCTTGCCGGCCGCCAGGTCGTCGCGGTGGCGGACGAGCGCCGAGAGGTAGGGCTGGGGGGTCCAGTGGCCGTCGAGGTCGGTGGTGTAGCCGGCGTAGAACCGCCGCATTTGGGCGACGCTCTCGTCGGTCCAATCCCGGCGCGTGTTCGAGGGGGAGAACCGGATCCCGTCGGGCAGGAGGATCGCGTGGGAGGCGATCTCCTTGGAAGCCTTGAGGTACTTGGCCAGGAGCGTCGGCGACATCCCGAGCGCCTCCGAGGCGTTGGTGAACCCTTCGCCGGCCGCGCCGTCGGCCGGGAACTCGCGGGCTGGCCGGAGGTCGACCCCCGTGACGTCGCGGACCGTGGCGTCATACTCGGCGTTGCTCAACCGGCGGAGGCCGACCTGGCCCGGGTCTCCGGCGCGGGAGAGGGCCTCGGAGTCGAGGAACCCGCGGACCCAGGCGATCAGTCGCCGCCGCTCGTCGGCCGTCGGCTGCGGCTTCTTCTTGGGGGGCATTTCGCCGGTTTCCAACTGCTCGACCATCCCCTGCCACGGCTTGACGTCCTTGCGGACCGCGCCGAGCGTGGTGAACCGATCGAGGTCGAGGTCCCCCTTCTTCGCCTCCGCCGAATGGCAGGTCAGGCAGTACCGCTCCAGGATCGGCCGGACCTCCGAGCCGTACTCGGCGGCGAGCTTCGCGGCCGGGGTCGGGTCGTCACCGGCACCCGCCAGCACGACGATCCACAAAAGGCTCAAGCCCGCGACGAGGCGATTCGATTTCCGGTGTCCGATCATCGATCCGCCCCTCAAGCCTTCCGTAGGGCCGCCGCGGCCCGCCGCACGGATCGAGACGCCTGGTCGGCCGTGATCCCCACGGCCTTCAGAACGCGGACCCGTTGCACGAAAGTTTAACCATACCAGAAACCTCGCGACGGATGCAAAGCCGTCCCACCCTGGATCGCCTGGAGGGGACGGCCGCTTTTTCGGCGTGGTCCCGTTCGGGGCGGTAGCCGGAGCCGGTGGTCCTTGGTCCGTTCGCCGAGCCCGATCCAAGTGGGCCACCGGCCTCGAACCATCCCGGGGCCCTGGCGTTCCGCCGCCCGGTCCGGTCCAATGAGGGACCGGGTCGGATGGGTGGGTCCAGGAGGATCGGTGGATGGCGGACGAATCGATGATGCCGGGTCGAGGGGACCCGGAGGGACGTCGGGACCGGCTCGCCGCGGCCTTCTTCGGGCTTGTCGGCCTCTGGTATGTCGATTCGTTCGCCCAGGCGATGATCGAGCGGACGCACGAGAACATGGACGGCCTCCGGCTGGCGCCGGTCTTCGCGGCCTACCGCGGCTATTCGCTCTACCCGAAGGCGGGCGAGGGGCCGCCGCTGGGTTACACCTACGGCCCGATGTCGGTCCTGGCTTATCTTCCGGCCGTGGCCGCGCCCGACCCCACGGCGGCGTTGCTGGGGGCCGGCGTCCTGACGCTCGTCTACAGCCTGGGCCCGGTCCTGGCCCTGCTCCTGATCAGGACCCGGGGCGGGTCCGGTCGGCCGGGTGCCGTCGCCCTCGGGATGCTCCTGTTCGCGATCATGGCCCGGAATCCGGCGCTCGTCTATACTACGATGAGTCCGGTCCACGACGCGGTCGCGCTCGGATTCGGGCTCCTGGCTTGCCTCCCGCTGATCGCCCGCGAGGCGGTCGGGTGGAGGCCCCTGGCCCTCTCGGCGGCCCTGGCGGCCATCGCCGTCCTGGCCAAGCAGAATGCTTCATTCATCCTGCCATCCCTGACGCTCTACTGCGTCCTCGCGTTCGGTCCTCGGGTGGGTCTGGGTTACGCGGCGCTCCTGGCGGGGATCGGGCTCGCCCTCGGCCTGGTCCTGATCCGGGTCTATGGCGCGGGGACGCTGGTCCATTACCTCTTCGGAGTCCAGGCTGGCATGCCGGTGTTCCCCTCCCGGATTCCCGGGCTGGTCCGCCAGTTGGTCATCATGTCCATCATGCCGCTGCTCCTGATCGGCTCGGGGCTGTACCTCGGGCGGGCCCCCGGAGGAGACGGTCGATCGCCCGCGACGCTCCGGGGCCTGCTGACCCGGAACCCCGGGGCCCTGCCCCTGATGGTCGGCGTGGGCAACCTGCCGATCGCGATGCTGGGGACCATGAAGCTGGGCGGCGACTCGAATTCGCTGAGCTATACGATCTATTACCTCACGGCGGTCGGCTCGCTCCTCGTGGCCGAGGCCGCGGCCAAGGGGGTCGGCCCCTCCCCGGAGTTCGGGAGGCGCTCCGTCCGGGCGGTGGCGGCGCTGGCTTGCGTCCCCTGGATCTCGTTCCAGGTGGCCTCGGCGCCTACCCCGATCGCGTTCGGGTGGGCCAAGGTTGTCCGTCGGCTCCGCGAGAACCCCAATCAGGTCGCCTTCGATTACGCGAAGCGGAATCCCGGTTCGGCCTACTTCCCGTGGAACGACCTGGCCGTCCTGATGGCCGAGGGGAAGCTCTACGCCACCGAGGACGCGATCCTCAACATTCCCCCGCCCGGGGGCGGCCGGCACTCCCTCAAGGCCGAGGGGATGTTGCCCGGGTCGCCCGATTACGTCGTCTACCCGCCCCAATATCATGCGGAGTGGGGGAAATTCGCCGCGCTCGCGGAGTTCCCCAACTACCGGCGATACGTCCGGGTCCCCGGCCTGGAGAAATTCACCGTCTTCGCCCGGGGCGCGGCGGCCGGCCCGCCGTAGGAGGGAGGTGTCGCGGCCCCTCGACGGCCCGCCCTGGTCAGGGACCGAGACGTCGAGGGGCGGGGCCTGGATCAAAGCTGGCCGGAATCCTCGATGACGACCTTCGACTGTGTCTTCCCGCCGCCCGAGCCCAGGCCCTCGATCTGCTTCACGAGGTCCGAGCCCTCGGTCACCTCGCCGAAGACCACGTGCTTGCCGTTGAGCCAGTCGGTCGGAACCGTGGTGATGAAGAACTGGGAGCCGTTGGTGTTCGGGCCGGCGTTGGCCATGGAGAGGAGGAACGGCCGGTCGTGCTTGAGGGTGAAGTTCTCGTCGGCGAACTTGTTCCCATAAATGGATTTGCCGCCGGTCCCGTTGTGGTTGGTGAAGTCGCCCCCCTGGAGCATGAACTGGGGGATCACCCGGTGGAACGACGACGCCTTGTAGCCGAACCCCTTCTCGTGGGTGCAGAGTGCGCGGAAGTTCTCGGCGGTCTTGGGCACCACGTCGTCGAACAATTCCATGGTGATCCGCCCGGACGGCTTGCCGTCGATGCTGATGTCGAAGTAGACGCGCGGCCTGGCCATGATCTGCTCCTCGCTCGAATGACGATCCCGATCTTGGCCGCACCGGAGGTGACGGAGACTTCGCGACCGTCGCCGGATGAACCGCGTTCAAAATAACGACGGGAAGCGGCCAACTCAAGCGCCGGGCCGGGGTCGGTGATTGCACCAGCTCGCCGGATCGGGCAAGATCCGAAATCCCGACGGTGGACCGACTTCCCGATCATCGCGAGACCGCCCGAATGAAGACGCTCATGCTCGCCGCCTTCGCCCTGCTGGGCGCCTCCCTCGCCTCCGCGGCCGACCTCCCGCGCAGCCACCCGGAGGCGCAGGGCGTCTCGTCCTCGGGCCTCCTGGCCTTCGTGGAGGCGGCCGACAAGGAGATCGACGCGATGAACAGCTTCATGCTGGTCCGGCATGGCCAGGTCGTGGCGGAGGGCTGGTGGTCGCCGTACAGCGCCGGTTCTCCCCACTCCCTCTACTCGCTGAGCAAGAGCTTCACGTCCACGGCGGTCGGCCTGGCCATCGCCGAGGGGAAGCTCAGCATCGACGACGAGGTCCTGAAGTTCTTCCCCGACGACGCCCCGCCCGAGTCGGGCAAGAACCTCAAGGCGATGCGGGTCAGCGACCTCCTCCGGATGTCGACCGGCCATCAGGACGAGCCGAAGCGCACGGCGGAACAGCCGTGGGTCCGGACCTTCCTGGCGCAGGCCGTGCCGCACAAACCTGGAACCCATTTCCTCTACAACACGTCGGCGACGTACATGCTCTCCGCGATCGTCCAGAAGGCGACGGGCCAGACCGTGCTCGATTACCTCAAGCCCCGGCTATTTGAACCCCTCGGGATCGAGCATCCGACCTGGGAGGCCAGCCCCCAGGGGATCACGGCGGGCGGCTTCGGCCTGAGCATCCGGACCGAGGATATCGCCAAGTTCGGCCAGCTCTACCTCCAGAAGGGCCGGTGGGAAGGCAAGCCGCTGGTCCCCTCGACGTGGGTCGAGGCGGCCACCGCGCTCCAGACCTCGAACGGCAGCAACCCGGCGAGCGACTGGGATCAAGGCTACGGCTACCAGTTCTGGCGGAGCCGGCACGGCGCCTATCGGGGCGACGGGGCGTTCGGGCAATACTGCATCGTCCTGCCCGAGCAGGACGCCGTGATTGCCATCACCAGCGGCGTGAAGGACATGCAGTCCGTCCTGGATCTGGTCTGGGATAAGCTCCTGCCGGCCCTGAAGTCGGGACCGCTGGCCGCCGATGACGAGGCGAGCAAGAAGCTCGCAGCCACCCTGGCGGGCCTGTCGCTCCGGCCGGAGGCGGGTTCGGCCTCGCCGAAGGTCGTCCCGAACCGGAAGTACGTGTTCCCGACCAACGACCGGAAGCTCGAAGCCCTGGCCCTCGAAGGCGACACGCTCGTCCTCCGGATCGACGGCAAGGAGCAGCGGATCGTTTGCGGTTCCGGCTCCTGGAAGAAGGGGCGGCTCGCTTATGGCCCGCTCCCCGAGCAACCGGCGGCGGCCAGCGGGGCCTGGACCGCGGGCGACACGTTCACGGCCAAGGTCTGCTTCTTCGAGACGCCCTTCATCGGCACGTTCCGGCTGAAGTTCGCCGGCGACGAGGTCCATTTCGAGACCCGGTCGAACGTCGGTTTCGGGGCGAACAAGCCGACGGAACTGGTCGGGAAGGCCGAGTGAGCGGTGATCCGGAACCATTTCCTTGACCTGGCAATGAGTGATGACTAATGGGCGAATGGCACTGACGCCATTCCCTAACCTGCTTTCGCCAAACGCTTTTTGAAGGTCCCGCGCGGCTCTTGCATCA
>JAABUJ010005519.1_pt1 | contig 12605 bp, 16 predicted proteins | sample 5559131 | NCBI WGS metagenome assembly JAABUJ01 (sample SAMN10711875, study PRJNA513366) | rock metagenome | isolation source: Antarctica rocks | place: Antarctica: Victoria Land, Mt New Zealand nord | collected 2016-01-07
ACCGAGGGGCAACCCTATCCTGCTAGTAGAGCGGATAAGACGACTGACCTGGGAGCCGTGTGCGGTGAAAGCCGCATGCACGGTTCTGAGGCGGGGAGAGTACCGCGAGGTACCGACCTATGCCACTCCCTTGAGCAGCAGATACTGCACCGCCGCGAAGAGGAGGTTGGGGACGGGCTGGCCCGGCCGCGCGTGCGCCGCCAGCGCGAGCATCTCCGGGTCGTCGGCGATGGCGCGCGACAGCCGTGCGTAGAGCGGCGACGAGTCGCACGCCTCCTGCGCGGCGAAGCGCACGAAGCGCCCCGCCATCCGATCGAGATCCTGCCACTTGTTCATCCGTCTTCACGCCCCGCTTTCGACTGGTTGGAAGGGCCGCGGCGCGGGGCCGATGTAGTGGGCCTGCGGGCGGATGAGGCGGTTGTCGGCAAGCTGCTCCAGGATGTGCGCGGTCCAGCCGGCGACGCGGCTAAGGGCGAAGACGGCCGGCATGGCTTCGGCGCGGATGCCCAGCCCGTGCAACACGGGCGCGGAGAAAAACTCGACGTTGGGGTAGAGCTTGCGCTCGACGTAGTGCGGGTGCGCGGCGGTGACGCGCTCCAGTTCGCGCGCGGTGTCGAAGGGCGTGGGATCGCCGCTCTCCGTGGCGAGGTCGCGCGCCAGGGACTCCAGCACGCGGGCGCGCGGGTCGCGCGTCTTGTAGATGCGGTGGCCGATACCCATGACGCGCCGATGCGTGCGCAGCGACTCGTCGATGTAGCTGGCGACACGCTCAGGGCGGCCAATCTCACGCAGCATCTCCATGGCGCGGCGGTTAGCCCCGCCGTGGGCGTCGCCCTTGAGTGTGGCGATGGCGGCCACGAGCGCGGCGTAGGCGTCGGCCCCCGCGCCGATGGCCACGCGCGCGGCGAAGGTGGACGCGTTGAGGCTGTGCTCGGCCAGCAGGACCAGGTAGGCGCTCATGGCGCGTTCCGCGACAGCGCTGGGCCGCGCGCCGTGCAGCATATAGAGAAAGTTGGCGGCGTGGCTCAGCGCCGGATCGGGCGCCACGGGCTCCTGTCCCTGAACGCGGCGCTCGTTCGCGGCCAGCGCCACGGGCATGAGCGCGGCCAGGCGCACGCCGATGCGCCGCACGTTGTCCGGGCTGGTGTCTTCCACGCGCGGATCTTCCTGTGCCAGGACCGAGACGGCCGTGCGCAGCGCGTCGATCGGCGCACCCATCGCGGGGAGGCCGCGCAGGATAGCGCGCGCCTCCTGGTCACCCTGCGCCGCTCTGAGTTCGGCGCGCAGCCCTTCCAACTGGGCCGCGTCAGGCAGCTCGCCGTAGAAGAGTAGGTAGAGCGTCTCCTCGAACGAGACTCCCGACGCCAACTCGTCGATGCTATAGCCGGCGTAGTGCAACGTCCCCGCCGTGCCGTCCACGGCGCCCAGCCGCGTTTCGGCGGCCACCACCGACTCCAGCCCACGCACCTGTGTCTCTCGTGTCTCCGTCGCGCTCATTACGAGCCCCCTTTCCATTTTGTCCGGCCTCCACATTGCGGCGAGACAGTACCTTCATACAGCTATACTATACTTGATTTACATTGATTGCAAGAGTGGCGGTGGATATGACCGTACGCTATGGATATGGCCGTATACTATGGATATGGCGATGGTGATCGACGGACACGAGTTCTACACGACTGAGGAGGCCTGTGGCCTGCTCGGCGTCAAGCCAGCCACGCTCTACGCGTACGTGAGCCGCGGCGTGCTGCGCAGCTACCGCCAGGGCCTCAAGCGCCAGCGCCTGTATCGGCGCAGCGAGGTCGAGTCCCTGCGCGCTTTCAAACCGGCTGCCCGTCGCCGTGATCAGGACAGCGGACAGGATACTAGCCCCCAGCTTCCTTCGGCCGAGAGTTGGATACCGTACACGTAGCTACCCGCCACGGCCCCGTATCATGATGGCGGCGATGATGCGGGGCCTGGACAATATCAACGAGCGCATTCTACGGCCCAGCCGGTGGTGCGTAAAAGGCGAGGGAGCCGGGCAGCGTCGCTGCCCGGCTCCCTCGCCTTGCGCTGCTCAGCCTGAATTGTCGCTAGCGGATGACCACCCGCTCCGGAGACACGCCAAGCTGGTGCAGGATGCCGAGTTCGTCGGAGCTGCCCCACCGCTCGACAATCTTGCCCCCCTCGAAGCGGCCGATTTGCATGCCGCGCGCGCTGATGCGTTTGCCCGTCGGCGCGATGCCGAGGAAGTCGCCCTGGTGCGTGCCAGTGATCGTGTAGGCGAAAGCGATGTTGTCGTCGTCGACGACCATGTGCTCGGGCGTGACGTGCAGGTCGGGGAAGGCGCCCCGCAGGCCTTCAAAGAAATGCTTGAAGCCCGCCGGGCCTGGCCCCTGGTCCGGGGCGGGGTCGTGATCGACCACGTTGGGGGCGAAGACGTCATCCAGGACGTCCAGATTCCCGCTGTTCACCGCCGCGCCCAGGCGCTCTTGCGTCGCCATGTTCTCTTCGCGTGACATGTGCTTTCCTCCATACTCATTACCTTACATAGACTGCCGCCTGCGTAGGATTGCCCCGGCTGTGATCGAGGGGCAGTGGCGCGGCGTGCTATCCCATGGATCTGCACCGTTGTGACGGCTTCCCGCTCTATTCTCCCTTCCTACCAATAGATAGGGCGAGCGCCCGATAGCAGCCTATCGTGTCAATGCCGCGGCAGCGCGTAGAAGCGCTCACATGACACCTTACCGCCCCTACGGCGCATGCGCGGCAACAAGCAGCGCCCCTGCAATCCTACTTATCTAACACAAGCAATATGTGTGCCTCCCCCCGTGTCGCTCGGCGCCTACATAGGGGATCGCGCCACGTCTATATACTCACTGGGACAGCAGCCCACCGATCTTTTGTTGGTTCTACTCGACAGGTTGACAGGGGCGATCACGTATGGTCGTGGACCGTATAACCGTATTATGGCCGTTTGGCATGCAATGTGCGCGATTGCCAGGCGTGGCATAGTGGTTAACCACCGAAACCGCAAGACGTGACAGATGACAGATGAGGACAGACAGAGATGCCAAACAATCGTGATAGTGATGGGACAAGAGAGAACTCGAACTTCTCGCGGCGCGGCCTGCTGCGCGCGGGGCTCGGGGCCACGGCCGGCCTGACCGCGGCGGGAGTGGCGCTGCCGGACCTTGCCCTGGCCGGTGGGGCGCCGGTCGCCGCCACCGCGCCGCCCAACCCTTACCAGAACCGGCCGCTGCCCACGCCGATCCCCTACATCAACCCTGGGAACGGCCAGCACACCTTCGGCCCCGTCCCCTTCGCCGAGCCCTCCAACATCTACAACTTCCGCGGACAGGCCGGCGTGATGAACATCATGGGCTCTGGGCGGGACAACACCGGCGCGCCCATCGTCTTCGGCGGCCCCACCATGGACATGCGCTTCCTGCACGGTGAGTACGTCACGGCGGACGGCACGACCCACACCGGCTCCTTCGTCCACATATGAGTGGATCTGTACCCGCGGTCGTTGACCGCGCCCAGCCCCGCCCAGAAAATCCACGACATCAATCCCGGCATCGCCCATAATGGGCTCTTCTGGACCGTCCCTATGTCCGATTCAAGCCTAACCCTGAGCCCCGACGGCCTCTCCGCCTCCGTTAGCCTGCGCGACTTCCCCGTCGAGGACCAACCCAAGTTCGGCGCCGATAATCTTCCCACCTACGCCGCGCGCATCACCCTGGACATGAGCTGGCAGGCGCGTGGCGCCCTCATGGGGGTGAGTGACCCGACGCACAAGTTCAGACTACAGTTCCGGCTGGCTACCGCGCGCATCGCTATGCGCATCATGGTCCCCGAGACGAGCTTCACGTTTATCTCCGACCCCGCCGAGACATCCGAGACGGTTTTCGCTATGCTTGGTACCGATCAGAACGGCATGTTTTTTGATCCTCCCAGGCCTACAGGCTGTGGAATTCTTGCGCTCCAGGGGCGTAACGGACCAATCCCACCCGCTCTAGGATGTGACGCGCGGCATGCGGGCTGTCTCTCTGTATTGACAGCCCGCACGCCGCGTGTTCACGCGGATAGCGCGTGGGCTCGCCTTGCGTCAGGCCCGCGACGGCCAATCGAGCACAAGCCGCGTCCGCCTTTTGACCATCACTGTTGCATCCGCTCCCACGGCGTCCGCCGGATACGCCCGGATGCGGAGCCCCGTGGTCGATGGGCGGCCTGCCTCCTCCCATGCCACGAGGTGGCCGATCAGGGCCCGCGCGAGTCCCTCGTCCTCGCCAAAGCTCCGCACCCACAGCTCAAGCGCGTCGTCCGTCGCTTGGCCTGCCACCGAGCTATGGTCACGCGGGCGCATCAAGACAGAGAGGGCCGTCGGCCCGAGCAGGCCGATCGTGGCGCGGTAGGTCGGCGAGATAGCAAAGAGATCGGGGACGATCTCATGCCCCGCCACATCGCCGATGGCCGTGAGGCCGCACATATCGGGGGCGTGCAGAGCGAGCCAAAGGCTGACGCCGCCCCACAGGTCGCGCGCGCCGGCGCGCACGGGCGTGGGCCACGCATGGCCCGGCCCAGCCAGGAGGGCGTACACGGCGTCGGCGTCGACGGCGCGTGGGCTGCCCAGCCCGAGGGAGAGTCCGGGCTCGGGACCCAGCGGCAGATGCGTCTCCGGCGCGGCCCACGCCCCACGTAGAGGCATGAAGCCCCCGTCCCGCACGGACACGCTGACGAGGTGGTTGTCGGCGCGCTCGAACGCCACCAGCTTTTGCACGGTACCTTGGAGCGCCAGGGGCAGCAGGAGGCGTCCGCCGGGCTTCAATTGCGCGATCCACGCCGGCGCGATGTCCCAGGCGCCCACCGTCAGGATGAGCCGGTCGTAGGGGGCGGCGTCGGGGTAGCCGTCCGCGCCATCGCCGCGCACAACCTCGACGTTGTCTACCCCGGCCGCCGCCACATGCGCGCGGGCGTCCGCCACGATGTCGTCGTCGATGTCGATCGCGACGACCCGCCCATCGCCGCCGACGATGTGCGCCATGAGCGCCGCGTTGTAGCCCGTGCCCGCCCCGACCTCCAGGACCCGCTGGCCCTGCTGGAGGTCGAGTTGCTCCAGCATCACGGCCATGACGGTCGGCTGCGAGGATGAACTGATCGCGGCGCCGGCCCGTTTCTTCGTGGGGATCGCGTCGTCGGTGTAGACCGTTTCCAGCGGCACGTTTGGGAGGAAGATGTGGCGCGGGATGGCGCGGAAGGCCGCCTCCACCCGCGGTGTCGTGATGTGGCCCGCATCCCGTAGCGCATCGATGAGCGCCCGATGTCGCGCGGGCGCGCCGCCCTGAGCGGCGCCGGCTGTCGGTTCCTCCATGGTATTCACCCCCCTTGTATCCGACTCACCGTTGTTGTCGGCCCCGGCCTGGATCGGGAACGGTTCGTGCATTACTCCGAGAGCGCGGGCGCCGCCGGTATCCGCGCCCGATCATTAATGGGCCCCAACACGGACAACAGGATAGGAGACGCACGTTGAATGCCATCATAAAAGGGCTCATTGCCGGCGCTGCCGGCACGGCCGCTCTCAATATCGCCACGTACGGAGATATGACGCTGCGTGGCCGCCCGTCGAGCACTGCCCCGGCCGAACTCGCTGGCATCCTGGCCGACAAGGTCGGCCTGTCCCTCTCGGCGGGGGGCGCGAACGACGAGACGGTGCAGAACCGTAAGAGCGGGCTAGGCGCCCTATTGGGTTACGTGACGGGGTTGGGCGTCGGCGCCGTCTATGGCGTGGCGCGGCCGGCGCTAAACGGTGTGCCGGCCCAACTCACAGGCGCCGGCGTCGGCCTGCTCGCCATGGCGGCGAGTGACGCGCCGCTCGCCATGTCGGGCGTGAGCGACCCCAAGAGCTGGAGCACGTCCGACTGGGCGTCCGACCTGATCCCGCACCTGATCTACGGGTTCGTCGTGGCTGCGGCCTACGAGGCCATCACGGGCGACGAGTAGCCGGCCAAGGGCCGTTTAGTAGCAATAAGTTGCCACATCAAAGGCGGGTTTGCTATAATGGGATGGTCTGGGAAGGAGGCGCTGACATGCCCACAGCGATAGAACGGCGGCAGGCCAAGTTACGCAAAACGGGGGGATCGCGCTCGGTCACGTTACCGTTCGCGTGGCTCAACGCCATGAACGTGACGGACCGTGTTGAGCTCATCTACAAAGAGGGCGTCATCGAGATTGGCGCGCCACAAGTTGAGGACGATCTGGAGGATCGCCCCGAGTTCGCGCTCTTTTTGGATCTGCTGGCCAAGTCTGCTTTGCTCCATCCCGAACGACTCCGTGTGGCGTCCGACATCATGGCCGGTGACGAGGATCTGTTCGCGGGCGTCGAGACGGATGATGTGTAGCGGCCATGCCGTCCCCTTCTGACGAGGAACCCCGTTACAACGGGTGGCTCGTGTTGTTGTGGCCAACCTTCACGCGGCGTTACGAAGAGTTGCGCGCGGAGGCGTGGCGCCTCAAGACAACGCTCTCGCCGGACGATTATGTCCAACACCCCGTGGTGAAACTGGCCGCCGCTATCTCGCGCCTCGTCACGCGCGTTGTGCCGCGAGACCCGAACGCGCCGGAGTACCGCTTACGAGGATCTTTGGCCGGCTTTCGTCGCGCCAAAGGACATGGGCTGCCTCCGCGCTACCGCCTGTTCTGGGTGTTCTCGTCGCGGCGCAAGATCATCATATTCCTCTATGTGAATACCGAAGGTGTCCTACGGAAAGAGGGCGACAAGAACGATGTCTACGCCGTGTTCGAGCGTCTCGTCCGGCGTGGAGACATCGGAGCCGACTTTGAGGTCGCCTATGCACAATTAGTGGATCTGGAGTCGAACCCCATACTACCAGAGGGTGACAGCTGATAGCTGACGCCTATTTCGCCGTGAGTCCGCCGTCGACGACGAGTGCGGAGCCGGTGGCGAACAGGGACGCATCGGAGGCGAGGTAGAGCGCGGCGTAGGCGATCTCCTCGGGCCGGCCCATGCGGCCCATCGGCTGCCGCGCGTGCAGTCCGGCCAGGGTCTCCTCGCGGTTGTCTTTGTGGAAGCAGTCGAGGTAGGCGTCGACGAACGGCGTATAGATGGTGCCTGGACAGATGCAGTTAACACGCACGCCGCGCTCGACGAGGTCGACGGCCATGCTCTTGGTCATGGCGATGACGGCGCCCTTGGACGCGCCGTAGGCGAAGCGCCGACTCACCCCCACTATGCCCGCCACCGAGGCCATGTTGACGATAGCCCCCCCGCCATGTTCGACCATATGCGCGACGGCCGCCTTGGAGCATAGGAACACGCCTCTGACGTTGACGGCCATGACCCGCTCGAACTCGCCCTCGTCGGTCTCGGCCACATCGCCAACGTAGCCGACGCCGGCGTTATTGACGAGCACATGCAGGCCGCCCTCGCGCTCGATACAGGACGCCACGGCGGCCTGGGCCGAGGCGGCGTCAGTCACGTCGAGCGGTTGATAGCGCGCGTGGCCGCCCACGGCGGCGATGGCCGCGGCCACGCGCGTCCCGCCAGCCTCGTCGCGGTCGCCGATCACGACGGCGGCGCCCTGGCGCGCGTACAGGTGCGCGATCTGCTCGCCGATGCCCGAACCGGCCCCCGTCACCAGCGCGATTTTGCCGTCCAGTCGGAACGGCGTATCATTCAGCGTCTCGGCCATTGTCCTCTCCTTCCACCGTCTCTAACCCCGATGTCTCGGCGCCTACGTCCGCCGACCCGTCAGCTTGCCCCGCCACCGTTATGGGGAAGCGTAGGGTCACGGTCGTGCCGCCCGTATCGTTCGCGCCTAATTGCAACTGGCCGCGCAGGTCCTGGCGTGTCAGCGCGTCGACGATGGAGAGGCCCAGCCCCTTGTGCCGCTCAGGGTCGAAGTCCGGGGGCAGGCCGGCGCCGTCGTCGGCGATAGACAACTCTACATGGCGGCCCACCTCCGCGTAGGTGATGGCGACGTGGCCGTCGACCGCCTGATCCGCGCGCGCGGGGAAGGCGTGCTGCAGCGTGTTGGTCAGCAACTCGTTGAGGGCGATGGCCAGCGTGGTAGCCTGCTGCGTGGCCAGCCGGACGCGCTCGCCCTCGACGGTCATGCGCACACGCCGGTTCGGCGTGGCGCTTTGCACCTCGGCGATCTCCGCGACTTTGCGCGCCACTTCGCCGACGGTGGTGAGCCCGACGTCATTCTGCGAGAGCAGGTCATGTACCGCCGCGATGCTCTGGATGCGCGTGCGGCTCTCTTCGAGCACCTGCCGCGCCTCGGGCGCACTGGCGTGACGCAGGCCGAGCGAGAGCAGCGAGGCGACGGTCTGCAGGTTATTCTTGACGCGGTGGTGCAACTCGGAGAGGAGCACCGACTTGGTCGCCAACCCGCGTTGCGCCTCTTCATAGAGCGCGGCGTTCTCCAGCGCCACGGCGGCTTCGTTGGCGAAGGCGGCCACGAGGTCGACCTCCTTACGCGTCCAACTGCGATAGGCGCGCGCGTAGAGGCAGAGCGCCCCGCGCGTGTGCGTGCCGTGCGGACCCTGGAACGGGACCAGGAACATCGAGTGGAAGCCGTGTTGCAGCGCCACGTCGTCGCCGCCGGGTCCGAGCTGCCGCGCCGCGATGTCGAGCACGACGACCGGCTGGCCGGTGGACAGCGCGCGGCCTACGGGTCCCTCACCCATGCGCCCGGTTTGCCCGCGTCCCTCCGCGATGCCATATGAGGCGGCGACGCGCGCCGTCTCGCCGTTCTGGCCGTTCGGACCGTCAACGACGACGATGGCCGAGGCGTCGGCCTCGGCGAGCGTGACGGCTCCCTCGGCAATGCTGTCGAGCACGCGGCCAAACTCAAGTGAGGAGGCCACCATGGCGATGACGCGCCGCAGCGTGGTCAACTCGTCGACGGTGCGGTCGAGCTCACGGTCGGTGCTCTCGTAGGAGCGCGCGTTCTCGATGGCCAGGGCCAGTTCGCTGGAGATCATTTCCAGAAAAGAGACCTCGTCCTCCTCGAACAGGCGCGGCTCGACGGTCTGTACGTTGAGCACACCGAGCAGCCGGTCCATAGAGTGGTTGACGATGGGCACGGACACCATGGAGTGGAAATTCTCCTCGGCCGTTTCGGGCAAATAGTTGGCGCGCGGGTCGCGCCAGATGTTGGACACGGCCAGCGTCTGTCGTTGCCCCGCCGCCCAGCCGGTAATGCCCTCGCCGAGGCTCATGCGCGCGCGCCCGACCGCGACGGGGTTGAGCCCCTTGGTCGCGGCCAGCAGCAGCGTCTTGGGCGGACGCAGCAGATAGATCGAGCAGACGGCGGCGTCGGTGACATCGGCCACGACTCCCACCACTGTCGACAGGATGGCGCGCTCGTCGAGGCTCGAGTTGGCGGCGGCATTGACGCGATGGAGGGCGGACAACTCGGCCTTGCGCGAAGCCAGCGAATCGACCGTCTGGCGCAACGACCCGCCATCGCCGCCGCCCCTGGCTCCGACGTAGCCCTGGATAATCCAGGCGGTCCCGTGTACGGATGGGCGATTGGGCGCGCCCGCGCGCGTGAGCAGCGCCGCCCACAGGTCCAGCACCGTGGCGAGCGAGATGTCGTCGTGGGCGGCGGCGGCGCCCGCCGCGCGCAGCGGCACCTCCAGCGGGGCCAACTCCTCCGTCGCCAGGACATCGCGCAACTCATCCACGACGACCGCATCCATGGGGGCGTGGGCCAACAACATCTCGATCAATTGGGCGTGCAGTCTGTGCTCGGTGATCACACCTCTATTGTAACGGGTCGGCCACGATCTAGTAACTACTAACTACTACTCTGGATGCCAGCCCAGCACCGCCAGCAAGCCCGCACCGCCGACGACGAAGAGGACGAGCGGCGCTATGAGCGCGGAGGTGCTGGCCTGGCCGTCGATCAACTCGGATGCCCCGTTATGCGTTTCGCTAATCTGTAACGAGAAAAAGGACTGTAGCGCCAGCAGCACGAGCACGGCGCAGAGCACGATCAGGGCGCGGCGCACCCGCTCGAGACCGATCCGCCGCAGTATTTTTCCCATCACATTGCCGTATACTTAACATAACCATACGCCCGCGAATCGGCATATCTCTTGCACCATCGCGGGTCATACCGAGCCCTTTACCATAGTGTCATTGTACAAGAGGCAATGGAGACCATGATGAACAGACGTAGCGACACGCCCGCCCTCCCGTTGGACGAGCCTGCGTCGTCGGGTACGACCGGCGCGGCGACCGAGTCGGGTGTGCCCAATACAGAGTACGTGTCGAGCGAGGACGGCGACACGGCTGGCACGATCGGAACCGCGGAGACCGTCTCGTCGACGGGCGCCCCCAGTGGCGGACCATCCGACGTAGACGCGGACGCTACGCCCTCGCCTAGTTAGGCGTCAGGCGTCAGCGATACGTTGTATCGAATGAGCGCCTCTTCAAATAGCACCTATTGTAATCAACGGCATGCTACTCACCACTGCCGCCTGCCGCCTGCCGCCTGCCGCCTGCCGCCTGCCGCCTGCCGCCTGCCGCCTGCCGCCTAATCACTGCTCAACCGCCCCATTCATTATCTCCTCGATGCCGACGCGGTCGAGCACGAAGCGGCGCCGCTCCGGCTTGTGGCCGCTTCCTTTGCGGCCTCGGCGTCCGCTCTCGCGCCACGCGTTGACGGTGTAGCATAGCACGAAGCCGTTCGTGACTTCGAGGACGGAGACGTAGCTCGCGTCGTTACGGTCGCAGAAATCGCCGACCGCTTGCATGAAGAGCCCATAACCATAGGGGCAGTGCGGCGGCCCGTCGACGAACCCGCACGGGAGCGGATTAGCGATGAGCGCCTCCACGTCGTCGAGGGGAAATGAGAAGCCCTCGGCGTACAGTTCGACTTCCTCATGAGCCGCCCGCGCCTTGCCAATGTAGCCTTCATCGATTTCGGCGACGAAAATGCCGCGATACGACTGCTGGTCGAAATAGTGGCCGATGGCCTGCAGGGCCTGCCGGTACGCCGGCCGGCTCGTGTGTTCTCTATCTTGCATCATTCAACTCCAAGAATCGCGCTGTGTGTCCCTACTATCAGCGCGCGTGGCGTGATGTGGAATAGCAATTTCGTAGCGGGTGGAATAGGCCCACCCCCCCCGTACATGTAGAGGGGTTACACTAGTAGTAGTGGAGTACCGAAAGGAGTTTATACGTGAAAAGAGACGCCATCTGGCCACTGCTCGGCGCGGCCGCGTTCACGACGCTCGCTACCCATATCTTTGGTGGGTCCAAGGGGGGCGGCAAGGGCCAACAGTGGAGCAGCCCGCCTGAGATGACCATCGATCCCGCCAAGCGCTATACGGCCGCCCTGCACACGTCGGAGGGCGACCTGACGATTGAACTGCTGCCCGACCACGCGCCCATGACCGTCAACAACTTCGTGTTCCTGGCCCGCGAGGGCTTTTACAACGGCGTGACCTTCCACCGCATCATGAAGGGTTTCATGGTCCAGACCGGCGACCCGACGGGGACGGGCGCGGGCGGTCCGGGCTACCGCTTCAAGGACGAGCTGGTGAGCCTGTCTTACACCAAAGGTACCGTGGCCATGGCCAACGCCGGCCCCAACACCAACGGCAGCCAGTTCTTCATCGTGGACGGCGCGCAGGCGCCGCTGCCGCCAAGCTACACCATCTTCGGCCGTGTCACGGACGGGCTCGACGTGCTCGATAAGATCGCCAATACTCCCGTAGCCCTGGCGCGCGGTGAGCGCTCCAAGCCGACGCGTGAGGTGTCCATCCAGTCTGTCGATGTGAGTGAGGAGTAACAAAGGGTGACGACGCAAATACCCCGCGCTGTTGTGGCTACCTCCGTTATCCTGGCGGGTGGGCTGCTGCTCACTGGCTACCGCACGGGCATTGGCCACAACGCCAACACTATTCCCTTACCAGGGGCGCATGTCGTGAAGCAGCAACCAGTGTGCGCTCACTACAAGACATATGGCGTTCCGCGTGTCACGCCGGTCAGCGGTAACAAGACGTATCATGCGATCGTCACGACCAACAAGGGTTCTTTCACCATAACATTCTTCCCAAAGATTGCCCCCATCGCCGTCGAAAGCTTCATTTTCCTTGCGCAACATCGCTACTTCGACGGCGTGACGTTCCACCGCGTCGTCCCCACGTTTGTCATACAGGGAGGCGATCCGACTGGCACGGGCGAATGTGGCCCGGGCTACGAGTTTAAGAACGAGAAGGTGACCCAGCCCTACTCACGTGGTATCGTGGCCATGGCTAACGCGGGGCTCAACACTAATGGCAGCCAATTCTTTGTCATGCTCCAAAACAACAAGCTGGCCCCGAACTACACGATTTTCGGCAAAGTGACAAGCGGTATGGATACTATCGACCGCCTCACCAATGTCCCGCTCGGTCCGGGCTCGGATGGCAGTAATTCGAGTCCACAAACCAAAATCTACATGAAGAGCGTGCGCGTTACCGCGAACTAGACGCCAGCCGCGAGTATACGTATGCAGGGATCAGGGCTCGTGCATTACCTGCGGGACCGAGGCGTACGACGCGGCGTAGGGGCGTATGGCTATACGCCCGCGTGCGCACGCGGG
>JAABUJ010005520.1_pt1 | contig 12604 bp, 14 predicted proteins | sample 5559131 | NCBI WGS metagenome assembly JAABUJ01 (sample SAMN10711875, study PRJNA513366) | rock metagenome | isolation source: Antarctica rocks | place: Antarctica: Victoria Land, Mt New Zealand nord | collected 2016-01-07
CAAGTCTCCACCCATTCCCCTCAAACATCCAGACCGTCACGTTCCCACTCGCCCCTCCTCCCTCCCCCCGGACCACCGCCGCCTAACCCCAGCACGATCCACGCGCCCACCCTCTCGGTATTAGCACCGACGATCACATCCGTCAGAGCGGCGGGCGGAGGGCTATGGTCACGGGGAAGGAGTGGGCTGCGATGGTGATGGTGAGGGGTTGTGCGGATGGGGCGGAAGCGAGGTAGGTGATGGTGGTGGTGGAGGGGCTTTCAGGATGAGGTAGGGTCCTGAAGGCGGGCGTGAGATGGGAGGGTTGGAGATGGGTAGCTCGCCGGTGGGGGTTAAGGTCTGTGAGGCTAAGATTATGGTGGAGGGAGCGTCGGTGGGGAGATTGTTGAGTTGGAGAGCGGTGCTGCTGACAAGGATGGAGGGTGCGTCTGATGCGAGGGATAGGGTGGTGGCCGAACGCTGTGATGGCTTCGTTGGGACGGGGTGTTTGGCTGTCGGTCACAGAGGCTGACTTGGAGTTGGCTGGATCATGTCGGAGATTGGCAGAACAAGAGGCTGGTCCCGAATCAGTCCATCTATCTGTCTTGAGCTCCATGATACGTTACCTCCGTACGGTAGACGCTGCTCGATCTCGTTGGATATGGATCAGCTAAGAGATCCTAAAGTTACATCAGAGGACATCGCTGGTGACACAATTGCGCTCTGAGACGACTGTCAAAGTCACTGCTGAAATAGTGACTAGACGAGGGTGCTGCTACCCGTGCGGACTCGGATGGAAATGAAGACGAGGATGGCGTAGGATTTTGAGGTAGAAAAGGTGGCTACAGGTAGTACGAAGTACTACCTGAACCCACAGGAATTGAAGTGTTTGATGCTTTGAAAGACTTGATGCAGATCCCTCAACAAACGGATTGAAAGTCGGCGACTTCATAAGGGTTAAGGCCTATAATGAGATGTCCCTTTGAGTAACCCCAAGACGTAACCCTGCCGAGCTCTTTCCATATCCCAATCACATTGCAAGAAGATTTGACGTTGCAGACCGAACGTGGGTATGATACGTCTATGTCAACTGAAGAAATAGAATTGGTTAATGATGGATTATCTTCAACAGTAAGGTCACCAGATATTTTCACAAATATATTTCAATCTGACAAGACTATGACCAAGCTGTCATAGACAAGAGTTGCAGAAGATCATCAGAACTTGAATCCTAGATCTCAAATCTCATCAAGGCAGGTACAACCACCGAACCACCAGCAGTACTTCGTACATCACTGATAGTTGATGGATCAAAATTCGAAAGGCCTCAATCATGAACATACAGGATGCTTTCTTTGGGCAGATCCGCCAGTGTAGCCTCTCTGACCTAAGATACATAAAACACAGTCTGGAGGGTCTCTGGGGCCTCTGTCGTGCCGTGCAAAGGACCCTGAATGTTTGGTGGGGTTGTGGGGTTGTAGGGTTGTGGGGTTTCTGGGGTTTGGGATCTCGGTACACTCTGTGGTGGTGGGGTCCTCATCGAAGTTGCTGGCTCAACCCCGCAATCCACGCTAAGGTCGGTACTGTATGTCCCATCTTAGACTGCGCCTGAACCTCGGTCTTTAGATACCTTTACTTTGTATGTGGAGTGTTGGCTTGAGCTAAGGTAAAGGACCACTTGAAACTATCGCCATGCCGTTTGCTACACCCTGCCTCACACTGCAGAAGGGCTGTTGAAACATTGCCGTTTCAAGTCTTGGAGGACACCTGCTTCGACCGCTATCGTTGACCTGGTCTGCCTTGTTGCTCCACCTGACCGACACAGAGGGCCATTTCCACCCGGTTTTCTGTTCGAGCCGGATTTGCGCTTGATTCTCAGCGCAGCAGTTCAACGTCCCTATAGAAAGCGCCTTCACTCAGCAAATCGATCAGGATGACTTCGACGCAAATCAACGTACTCGCGCCGCTGGCGAGTCCGTTGCCTCCACCGCCGGAAGGAGACGTCCTGACACCTTCGAACTGGATCACATTGATGGCCATAGCAGACACTATAATACCGTCACTGGAAGTCTCGAGCCCCAAGAGTTCGACCACACACCTTCGGATTGAAGCATCAGAGTATACCGTGGCAGTCGAGAAGCTCAAGGAGTCTATCCCAAGCGACGTTGATGCTGATATCCCGCGGCTGTATCTCAATGAGAATGCAAGCTCCATCCCTGCGTTCAAGGACCTAGTTCATCGCACGCTTGGTGACTTCGTACGGGAGGATGCCAGAAAGGGCATAGCTCTGATACTGTCTGCTTTGGAGTAAGTAGTTCCCTCCGTCGCAAGTCGTGTTCAGCAGCACTGACGTTGCATTCAGTACACGTGCTGGCTGTCTTCTCACGACGGGATATACCACCTCCTTCCACCTCCAACCGGTCCATGTCCGCCAGCAGATAATGCGCAATTGGGCTCAATCGTATCTACCGCCTCTGCGACAGACCTTCAAAGCCTTGAGTTTCCTCTTCAAGCAAGTCTGGCTGAAGACCAGCCCGACGGTTGGGCCAATTTTGGGTTTCCCCCGGATGCCCGTCCACGGAAAGCCAGGCAAAGGGTTTGACTACGAGTTCCTGCAGTTTCCACCCGGGTTGGAGCCCGAAGTGATTGAAACGGACGTCGTGATCGTCGGTAGTGGCTGTGGAGGCGGCGTCTGTGCGAAGAACATGGCCGAAGACGGTCATCGAGTGGTGGTGGTGGAAAAGGCCTACCACTTCCCCTCGGAGCACCTCCCGATGACTGAGGCAGACGCTGGTATTCATCTCTTTATGAATGGTGGAGTCGAATCGTCGGATGACAATAGCATATCCGTGATCGCCGGTCAAGCCTTCGGGGGAGGAGGTACGGTAAATTGGAGTGCCTCTCTACAGACCCAAGGCTTTGTTCGCCGGGAATGGGCTGATCGTGGTCTCCCGTTTTTCACCTCTTCCGAATATCAAAATTGCCTGGACCGTGTTTGTCACCGGATGGGTGTTTCCACCGACCATATCGAACATAACTTCAGCAACAAGGTGATGCTTGAAGGTGCTAGAAAGCTGGGCTACAGCGTGAAGCCGGTCCCTCAAAACACTGGCGGAAACAAACACTACTGCGGCTACTGTACTCTGGGATGTGGAGCTGCAGAAAAGCAAGGCCCGGTGGTATCATGGTTACCGGATGCTGGGCGTGCTGGAGCGAAGTTTATCGAAGGATTCACTTGCGAGAAAGTACTCTTCGATGAGACAAGCGGACACAAAGTTGCCGTCGGCGTTGAAGGTCAATGGACTTCGAGGGACACTCATGGCGGCGTCAGTGGGTCCGACAGGGTTACGAGGAAAGTCATCATCAAAGCTAAGAGGGTCATCGTGTCTGCAGGGACCCTTCAAAGTCCACTACTACTTCTCCGTAGTGGCCTGAAGAACCCGCAGATCGGGCGCAACCTCTACTTACACCCAGGTCAGTCCCCGCTTGGATTTTGCGACTATTCTCGCCTCTAACATATTCTGTACACAGTGAACCTCATCGGAGCGACCTACAACACCGAAGTCCGACCATGGGAAGGCGGAATCCTGACGTCGGTCTGCAGCGAACTCGAAAACCTCGACGGCCACGGCCACGGCGCCAAGCTCGAGAACATGGTCATGCTGCCCGGCTGGTGGCTCACATTCCAGCCCTGGCTCGGCGGTCTCGACTTCAAACTCCTCTGCGCCCAGTTCAAACATATGACGGGATACATCTCCCTCGCGCGCGACCGCGACCCCGGCCGCGTCTACCCCGACCCCACCGACGGACGGTGCCGCATCGCCTACACGCCCAGCGCGCTCGACAAGAAGCACATCCTCGAAGGCATGCTGGCGCTGGCCAAGATCAACTACGTCGCCGGCGCTTCCACCATCTACACCGTCACCGACGGCGTGCCCGTCTTCGAACGAAGGCCCCTTCCCGAGGGCGCCGAAGACCCGGGCATCAACGACCCGGCGTTCCAGGCTTGGCTGGCCCTCGTCAAGCAAAAGGGTCTGCATTCGCCGGACACGAGTTTCGGGTCGGCGCACCAGATGGGCACTTGTCGCATGGGGAGCAACGTCAAGCACAGTGTCGTGGATCCCAACGGGAAGGTCTGGGGCGCCGAGGGGCTGTACGTCGCGGATGCGAGCGTGTTCCCGAGCGCCAGCGGGGTCAATCCGATGGTCACGAATATGGCGATTAGCGATTGGATATCGAGGGGGGTGGCGAGGGAGTTGAGGAGGGAGGGGAGGACGGAGAGCGCGCGACTGTGATGTAGAGACGGGTACGAGCGCATGTAAATTGGACTATTGTATCTTATGTTTTCTTTCTTTGTGAATGGGATCAATATCGGAAGGTTAATCACTTATTGCCAATGTTATGATAATGGAGATTTGATCAGCACAGTAAGGTAGCTGTCCTCGAAATAGTAATCAACTTTGGGGATCGTGCCTCGGCTGTGGCCGTTGTCAGCAAAAGCCAGGGTAGCAAAGCGGTCAAAGTGTCAAACTTTCAGCCTCATTTCGTTACCTTAGTGGTTTGAAGCCCTACAGAGGTTTCAGGAACATGCAGAGTTTGCTAGGGCAAACAGTTTGCTACAGATAAAAGTTTTTTCTTTCACTGATTGAAGGCCTTCTTATAGAGTCACATTTTCATAGAGTAGCTAGACACTTATGATTACACATTCATTTCATTAGTTACTTCTTCTATGTTTGACAGATTATGAGCTCAGATATATATTGATATTCTTTAAAATTCATTCATTAAGTCATTTATTTCTATTCAAAACAGTAAAAGAAAAACATCTTGTTGTTGTCATTATTTTATGAATATTAGAAAGAGTCTTAAGAAATAAAGTGAATTCAATATATAATGAGAAGTTATTCACATCAAATCATTATAAATTCATAAATAAAACAGTCAAAAACAACTCTTACAATTATTTTAAAGTTGAATTTTTACATTGAAAACAACTTCATCATTAATTTAGATGTTTTCATTATACAAAATAACTACAATGTCATATGATCTCACATTTTTAAAAGTTACAAAACTTAAGAAATCAGCAAACTACTTATTATAAAGAATGTTGATTAAATACAGTTTGATGAGTGCTGAATTATAAGATTTAATAATAAAAGATAATGTTGAAATCTCATCAAAGTTAGATGTTTTAAGTCAGTCAGTAATGACTAAAGAATTTATATCTGAAACAACAATGACTACATTGACAGTCTTAATTAACATTACTTAAGCTGACTAAATCATACAAAATAATAAGATTATAATTATTATTGTTTTTATTGTTAGCTTGAAGATTACTGTCATTATAGATGACATGAAAACAGCAAAAGAGATGTAAAATCATCTTATATATCTTTATTTATTTTATAAATTTAATCTCAAATACATTCTATTCAATAATTTATATATTTATCAACTCAATCAATACTTCTCTGTCAATGCTTATACTCTAAAGTATAAAACACTCTTATGAGAAATTGCAGTCTTCAATCTCATCATTAATGAAACTTTAAAGATTATTACTTTTCTATTAAATCTAAAATTCTTCTATTCTCAATAAATAATGATAAAACACTCTAAGACTCATAATGAGATCTTATTTCTTAATGATTTAATTGTTAAACTAATTGATGAAGAGTGTCTTAAAGAAAGAAATGAGAAGCTTGTTTTAATGAGTAAAAAGAGAAATCATAAAGATAAGAAGAAGAAGAATAAAAAGAGAAATATTGATAAAAGTAAAAAAATAAATAAGATGTACACTTACTGCAAGAAAGCAGTTTATTTTAAGAACAATTACTAAAAATTACACTTAAAAAAGATGTCTAAAGAGTTAAAGAAGAAGTAAGAGATTAAAAAGAAAAAAGAGAAAGAAAAAAAAAAGAAGAAATTCTTAAGTTCTGAAGATAAGCAATATAATGAGAACTCAGTGATCTTGACTGTAATAAAGAGCTATAGTTTTATAATTAATAAGATGTCATAAATAACTGACTTTAACACAATACAATATATATGCTGTAATCTCTCTACATTTAGCTCAATCAAAACATTCAATAATGAACTCTCTATAAGAAAAGTGTCTGAAGTAATGCACACTTAAGAGATAGAAATGATTAACTTACAGTTAAAGAATAATAATAAAAAGTCTTAAAATATTATTTTAATAAACATTTATTTTATATCTAATATGAGACTCAATCTTTTCTTATTGAAACAGTCAAAAAGAAAGAAATATTGATTAAAATTAAGAATGAATTATTATATCTAAAGAACAAAGTAGAAAGTATGCTTGATTATATAGTATATAAAGATAAGTTATATTATCTTTAAATTTTAACAATGAGAAAATTTGTAAACAAGAATAAGATCATGTCAGTTATTAAAGATAATAAGATCTTAAGAACTACTTAATATTAATATCTTGACTATATAAAGAATTTAAGTCTTGATAATGTATTAAAAAATCTCAAAATAGTGAGACTTAACTTATAAGAATTTACAAAAACATTATTACATTTGTGTGATGTCTGCATGAGAGCAAATTAAAAAAAAAAAGATCTTAAGAAAATTACAAAACTGAATCACAAAGATAACTAAACTAATTCACATCAACATTGTCAGTCTTGTTACACTAAAAGTATATGATGAGTTCTTGTAATATATAGTCTTCACAGATGATCTTACTTGCTGATGATACATTTATAATATGAAAATAAAAGATCAGATAAAAGATAAAATTGAACAGTTTCTTAATATACTTTTTATTTAGATGAATTTATGAATTGTATGAGTACAACTTGATAATGAAAAGAAATTTGAAAGTGAGCTCATCATTAAATAATTATGAAGTCTCAGAATTATTTATGAAACAACAGTTTCTTATGAACTGAAGCAGAATGAGATGACAAAAAGAAGTAATAAACTTTTGACAGCAAAAATTAAAATTATAATTTTAAATAGTAAAATCTTTAAAACTTTATGATCAGAAACTGTTAAAACAGCATGCTATCTTCTTAATTAATTCTCAATGTTAACTTTTAAGAACAACAAAATTCTGATTTAATTACTGTTTAAATCTTTTAATAAAAATAAATCAGCAGATCTCATCAATCTTAGATATCTTCAGTGTTTTGAATGCACAATATATATGTATATTTTAAAGAAGATTTAAACAATAGAAACTAAATTTGAATCTTAAAGCAATAAGAGAATTCTTATTAAATATAAAGAAAGAAATTAATATAGAATATAACTTTCTAAAAAGAAAAAGATAGACTGAGTAATTAAGATAAGAAATATGCAGTTTAATGAAGATTCATCAATTTATAACATTAAAGTTGCAGTCTTAATTTTTAAAGTCACTTAACTTTACACTGTTAATGCAGAACAAGAAAGTATATAATTATATTTTTTGTTTTCTTTTTAACTCTTATTATTATCATTGTCTTTAAAGTATATATCATCATATTCTTTCATACTGATATTGTCAAATCAGTTAAAAGAAATAAAGAAAGAGAAAAAAGATATTATAAATATTTCTTTTACAATTAACAAATCAGTATTAACTGAGTCTCAACACTCTGAAAGAGAAAGACAACTCTTTATAAAGTTAAAGTTTAAAGCAATCATGATCTATTTAGCTGTATTTAATGCAATCATTGATGTCATAAAAAAGAAAAAAGACTCTAAGAATAAATCTTAGATATTTAAACAGATAATTGCAAGTTATAAGTTGAAAGACTGAAAGAAAGCAATGAATAGTAAGTATAACTTGTTAATGATTAACTTTATATGAACTCTAGAGATGTTGTTACTTAATTGACAAGCTTTAAGAAATAAATAAATTTATTATTATAAAAAGAGACTTAACAGCTCAATTTTACAGCATAAGACTTAATAAGTAGTTAAAGAATTTGAATAATAATTTAAAATTGATTATAAAGAGATCTTTGCAATAGTTATTAAATTAATGACTTATAAAGTCATCTTCATTATAGCTGTATTTTACAATTATGAATTAAAATAAATGAATGTTAAAATGACTTTCTTACACAATGATTTAAAAGAAGAAGTTTATGTGATTTAATTTACTGAATATGAAAAAAAGAAAGACAAGATATATAAATTAAAGAAAGCTCTATATGAGTTAAAATAATTATCTTATCTGTAATATAAGATGATACACTACTTTTTTGTTGATCTTGAATACATACAGATCTATATAGATAATAATGTGTTTAGAAAGAAAACTTTAATTGTTGCTGTTTATGTTGATGATATTTAGGCTGAGTGTGCAGATTACCTATAGGTCACACAGGTTAGAGTTAAGTTCAGGTATCAGATTGAGTCAGACTAACTTTTATTTAGCTGAGTTGAGTGTAAGTTAACTTAACCTGATCTGCATAGAGTTACAGGTTTTTTGCAGATTATATATAGTCTTAGTAAGCATGTGTATGTGCTTAGTAAGCACATACACATGCTTACTAATGTGTGTTTCTAACATGCACCTTCACAAAACGTCATGATTTTCATAACTTATTCAGTAATATATCTTGTGACCATGTAATTTATCCCTATATGACTAGTTAAGATGTAATTTATTATAATTAATATATCAATAAGCTTTCACATTTTTGAGCTTTAGCCCTGACCTTACTCATAATGACTAGCTTAAAATTCTCAGATTTAATCTACATAGATATAAGTAAAGTTAATCTGTGCATAAATCTGATCTGATCTGATCTGAATTCTAATGCAGATTCAGATTAAGTGCACTTTTTTTTAATCTGACTTAACTCTACACTCAGTCTATAATTATATCTTAACAAACAACATAGCTATCAACAGACTTACAAAGTCACTTTTAATACTAAAATTCACTTATTTTATAAATCTTATGAGTCTCATCAGTCAGTGAAAGATCTTGTAATTTAATGATATAACATTTAAGTTTAAAACTCAAGAGACATCTATTTAAATTAAATCAGAGATATAACACATCTTTTTTAACTTTATAAATAAAGAAAGTGTATCTTCATTTTCTATCTCATCATCATCAAAATGAACTAAGAAAGTATATTAAACTTTCAGTTTTATTTCATTATCTTAGTGATTCAGAGCTCTATGAAGATTTCAGAAATATGTGAAGTTTGTTAAAATAAATAGTTTATTATAAATAAAAGTTTTTTCTTTTGCTGATTGAAGGCCTTCTTATAGGGCCACATTTTCATAGAGTAGCTAGACACTTATGATTACATGTTCATTCCATTAGCCACTCCTTCTATGTTTGACACAAAGTAATCTTTACTTAAGCGAGGGCTTGCACCTTAGCTACTGCCGCATTCTACCTAGCTTGATCGGCCGTACCAGCCCTAACCAGGGTCGGTAACCAATTAAGCGGCCCGAGTCTTCAACGTGGCAGCGGTCGCCGTCCCAATTCTCGACCTGCCCCTCTTTTTCTTCTCTCTTCTCTTCCCTTTTCTTTTTTCATCTACGCCATTGTGCCCTGGGGCTAGCACGAATGAGCAGTCAGGAAAACCCAGAACTTCCAGCTTGCTTTCTATCAGGACCTTACCTTGCTCGGTATGGGAATGGTGCTTCTGCTTGGCATGCATGCTCAATGCTGCAGCTATCATTGGTTCCGAGCTACAGTATTACTATGACGTGCCGTAGCTGTCTGGCTTGAGAGCTCCGGTGTGGAGAGAAAGAGTTGCCGATGACTGATGAAGCTTTCCTCCAAGACGGCGGCTCACAACCATTGTCTTTAAGTAAACCCACCTCCCTCCTCCATTCTCTCTCTCTCTTCTCCGTTCGGATATAGAGCCGAAGCTGCGTGTTCTCAAGCAGTATTCAGTACATCCCGAATCATCAATCGTTCCCTCACAACCGCGGCCATGCTCCAGCTTCTGAACGTCCTGTCCTTGGCCGGCGTTGCAGCGGCGTCCTTTGCCAACAACCTCAACTACCGAAGTCCTTCTCATAATCACCCGAGTCTGGGCATCTCCATCCACAAGGTCAACAAGCGCAATGATCCATCTACTGCCTATACTCCAGCGCAGCTGAACTTCACTCACGGGGTGGCTTCTGGAGATCCGTACCCTAACTCCGTAATCCTCTGGACGCGATGCGCGCCGATGTTGGACGACGTCAAGGACAATTCGACTGTTTCTGGTTATGTGCCGCTTTACAATCCCGTGCCCATCTACAATGGTACGGATCAGCACAAACCGATATCGACTGCCCCGATCTGCGTCAGCTACCGGGTCGGAACCGACAAGGCTTTGACCCAGGTGGTTGACTCGGGCACTGTATATACAAGCTCCGATGTTGACTACACGCTCAAGGTATGTATTCGGCAGCCAGCTGGTGTAAACAGCATGACGACCCCGATATGAGAAAGCCTGAAACGGTATATTGGACATTCTGCTGACGCCTTTATAGGTTGAAGCCCTGAAACTGAAAGCGTATACTCAGTACTACTTCCAGTTCAGTGTTTGCGGTTCAAATAACACCAGCCCCGTCGGACGGACCAAAACCACTCCTGCAGCGCATGACTTGGTCACCAAGATAGGTCTGGCTATATACTCATGTTCCAATTTCCGTGCGTACCAATTCATATCCAGGCCATGGAAACCAAGCACTGACATGATTTTAGCTTTTGGCTTCTTCAATGCATATGGAAACCCAGCTCGCAAGGACTCGGTTGATTACATTATCCATCTCGGTGATTATATCTACGAGTACAAGAATGGCGAATACGGCTATGGCCAGAGTATTGGGCGTATCCCACTACCCGATAGAGATATCTTCACCCTATACGACTATCGCAAGCGGTACGCCACGTACCGGACGGATCTCGACCTGCTACTCAGTCACCAGCAATTCGCTTGGATTCCTGTCTGGGATGACCATGGCAAGTTATCTTTTTGCAGGGAGTGACACTTATGCTGACAAACGTTGCAGAGGTTGCTGACAACACTTACCGGGATGGCTCTGCGGACCTCAACAACACTGAGGCGTCCTTCGTCATGGACGGCGGAGTGAGTGTGGACCAGCGCAAGATGAACGCAGTACGCGCATACTTTGAGTGGATGCCAATTAGGTCAGCTGAACTCCCGAATTCGACGTCGTTGAAGAGACTAACTGGGTGTGCTGCAGACAAGTGGAGATGGATGACAATCTCCGTATCTGGAGATCTTTCTCCATCGGGTCTCTTTTCGATCTGATTATGCTCGATACCCGGCATTATGACAGATCTCTTACCGACCTATATTGGAACACCGACTACGTCCACCAGATCTCAAACGACGCCGGTCGATCGATGATGGGCAGTCGCCAGGAAAACTGGTTCTACTCCCAGCTCATCTCTTCGGCCCAGCGCAAGGCCGCTTGGCGGGTTATCGGCAGCCAGACCGTCTTCTCTCGCATCAACGAATCGGCCGCGTACGGCAACGCTAACCCGCTGGACTACGACGCCTGGGACGGGTACCAAGCCAACCGAAACCGGACCTTCCAGACGCTGTACGCCAACAACATCAGCAACAACATTATGATCTCGGGTGACTCGCACGCCAACTGGGTCAGCGACCTCGTCTGGCTGGACAACCACCCGTACGACATGGCCACGGGGGCCGGCTCCATCGGCGTCGAATTCGCCGGCACCGCCGTCTCCAGCCCCAGCCCGTACGGGCAAAACATCACCCTCGCCAACGCCAACAACGCCAGCAACTTCCTGATCGGCGCCAACCGCGAGCTGCAGTGGTCGGAAATCTACTACCGCGGCTACTTCGAGCTGCAAGTCAGCCAGAGTTGCGTCACGGCCAACTATTTCGGCCTTCCCACCATCGTCAACCGGAACCCGAACGAGATCAGCCTGGCGAATTTCACGGTCCTGAGCGGTGCGAATAAGCTGCAGAGGAATCCGTCGGTGGCCGGTGGCGTGGTGGAGAACGGGGCGTTGAAGGGGGGTCGGACGGTCTTGACGAATGTCACGAACAGTACGGATACTGGGTTGTATTTCATCTCGATGGAGAATCAGGAGGATATTTGATTGTTGATCAGTCGAGTGGGATATGAGGGGTAGATAGATTCAGAATAGCCATGCGAGCAGATGTATATACGGGATTAGATGAAATGAGAATGAGTGAGCAGTTCACAGGGCTTCTGCCAAGTATGATCATGTAACCGTCAGATTGTCGACGAGCAGGACGCACTATTGCTCATCGAAGAAGAAGCAATTGCTACATGTTCGACAGTAGATTACTTCCAAGATAGACACCTTACCCGGCGGGCCACCTGTACTGCACCTATAATCCGATGGAGGGGAAGCATCGAAGAAGGCCTAACCCCAGAGGACCACACAATTCATGATTGCTTCTCACAGGTTGCAAAGTGGCAGTCTACCTACTACCCTGTCACCCTGAAGACTGCATAACTGTAATAATCGTCACAGTATTGCTCTAATCCCAAAAACCGCCGTAGATGCATACACTCGACCAAGCTCTCGAAGATTCTTCCAGCGTAATACTGAACCCACCCTCCAAACGCCCAACCACATACTCGACACCAGACCCACCACTCCCCA
>JAABUJ010005522.1_pt1 | contig 12599 bp, 12 predicted proteins | sample 5559131 | NCBI WGS metagenome assembly JAABUJ01 (sample SAMN10711875, study PRJNA513366) | rock metagenome | isolation source: Antarctica rocks | place: Antarctica: Victoria Land, Mt New Zealand nord | collected 2016-01-07
AGGTGGAGAGAGGTTGGAAGGTGGGGAGACCGGGGCGGAGGCGCTGGGTGAGGGATTTGTGGACGCGTTTGTGGGCGGCGTGGGGGGAGGAGGCGCGGACGAGGCAGATGATTTGGGGGGAGGAGGGGTGGTTAAGGAGGAGGGAGAGGAGGTGTGCGCCTAGGGCGCCGGTTGCGCCGGTGAGGATCTGTGGGTGGTTGCTTAGCGGGGGAAGGAAGGAAGAAGGAAGGAATAGGGGAAGAGAGGTCAAAGAGGAATCAGTCGAGAGCAGAAAAGGTCAAACTTACGATGACTTCGCTGGTGCCGAAGGGGCTATGGCCGTTGGTAGCAGTGTTTTGATTCAAGGTGCTGTCGTGGTTTGCGAAAGGGGTTTTGAGGTCGTCGAAGGAGCTGTACTTCTGCACAAGGTCTTGCATCAGCTCGATTTCATCTTCTTGTTCGATGGCTTTGCCGTGGCGGATGTTGACGATATACTTTGCGATTCTACGCCAGATGTTAGTAGTGGGAGATCCTCATTGTTACCAGGAAACTTACGCCTGGATGGAGCCGCAGTCGTAGACCACATTGAGCGGTAACGGGGGTACACTGCGTGACAAGAGTTTCTGTAAGGCAATCAGTCCCACATAACTCATCAAGCATTACAAGGTTAGAAGCCAACTCACGCTTTGCAGTAGAGCACGAATCTGCATGCAAGCAACGGAGTCCACGCCAGCGGCGAACAAATCTTCGTCTGCTGGTATTGCTTCCTTTGACCCAGTCACAGACTTGACGATGTCAAGCACGGCCATCGGCACATCATGATCCGGTACGTATGGTCCTTCTTGGCCACTGTCACCACTATCTATCGGCTCGCTCTGGTAGGCTTTCTCGATTAACGCTTTGTACCGCTCTTCAGCCTGCCGTCTCAGAATCGTGCCCTTGCTACTCCTTTCTAATGGCTCGGCCTCAGAGGATACCAGGACAGTCATTGATCTAGATACCCTGGTATGGCTTTGTCCCTCGGCGTTCAATTTCTGGACCCATGGCCAAACCCTCTCAAGATATTCGTTATCTGTAAGACCAGAAGATCCGCCGCTTCGAAAAAGCAACGCACCTGGGCAGTGACGGCCATTGCCAAAAATCAAGCAGTCTTTGATATCGGGAGATGCAGTTATCGCATCCTCAAGCGGCGCAGGATCGAACTTCTTCCCCGTGATCAGGGTCAACTGTGAGTCAGCTCTTGAATGATACTTCCATGCATGTGGGATTGAAAGATGTGCTTCGAATAAGTCGGCAGTGGTGTAGGAGCCATCTTCGCGGTTCTGTTTCGCCATATGCGGCCACCCCGGCTTAATGACGAGTTCTGCTAAGCCATCGTTCTGAGCCTCGAAGCTCAGCAGCGACGAGCCGTGACTACGGAGGTATTGCCATTCCTTATCGTTCCCGTAATTGCGGTGGGAAGACATCAGGAAGCCGCATTCAGCGCTGCCAAACCTCGAGACTAGGTTGATACCTTTATTAACAAGGTCGTCGCCAACAGTATGAGGTAAAGCTGCGCCGCCGACGCCGACCATGTCCATGTCCTTCAGTTTTTCTAGCCCTTCCTCGTCTGCTGCCACCATCTGCAGGACATACGGCACGGAGGAGAAGTATCTTACTAAAGGGGTCTTCGATGTTTTCGAAGCTTCCTCAGCAACATTCAGACTCCTGACCACGTTCGACGCTGTGATTGGTACATCTTTCCCTGGAAATAGCCAAATCATTGCTCCGCTCGTCCATGCACGGAAGCAATCTGCGATCCCTCCATGATAGAGTGGTGTCGTAGTGAAGGTCGCCTCGTGCTCTCCGTCGAGGTGAGGGAGGACGCCTGCTGCCGCACGATGGCTTTGTGCGATTGGCTTCGGTAGTCCGGATGATGTTCCAGAGGTGTGGTGCAGATATGCGATGTCGTTCTCCAGCACTGGCGGTTGTACGGAAAAAGGATCGGTACTCGCCGCTCCTTTCGATGCTCGTAGTGATTTGATGGCCTGTTTGGTGCCGTGTATGACTGATGTGTTCAGGGAAGGCCACAGTCTCTTCGTTTCTGAAGCCAGGTCATGATATGCCTCGTCATACAACAAGAAATTCACATTGGTTTCTTTGCACAATTGTGCGATGGCAGTTGGCTGGCATTGAGGCCTATAGCCCAAGGCGTCGAAGTCAGTTCATGGCTAGGCGCCCGAGAGATTGCAACCCAACGGAAATACGTACGCGATCAGTAGGACTGAATGCCCACATCTCATCAGGCCAAGCCATGTCAAAAGGAAGTCTACCGAGCTTTGACATAGCAGAGCGACATTCTCCCTTGCTGGGTACGACTCTCGATACACGTTCTTTGCTAGATAGATTGATGCTTGCTGTAGGTCTCTAAAGGCTAATGCCCGTATTAGAAGGCACGTGGGCAACTAGAGAGATGGGTGTAGGCAAAAGGACATGTCTAATAACCAAAGAGCTCAAGCTATTTATAGACCCTTTTGAATGTCGCTAGCGAAAATCGTAAGGCATCTTGATTCTGACGGTAGAAGATTGAAAGCCACAGAATTAACTAGATGTGCACTTACTGAAGACTTGGTATGTCCAGGTTTCCTTGTTTTTGGGAGGTTTGGGAAAGCCTACGGCCGGTTGATGTGGTATTTGCTTGCATCCTTCGTCGAAAAGGTCGTTGATAGTGCCGTAGGAAGGTGGGTGTTCCGCCCTGGAAGCTGCGGCTTGGCCCAATGTGCAAGTGAAATAATCGAATTGCTCTTTGCCCTGCAGATGCTCGAGTTCATGCGACAGCTTGGCTTGAGACTGCATGATGGACATCTATTAAGGGAACGACTTCCCTTGAATCATCTGTTCGTCTTGGGAAAGCTCCAATCGGATACATCATGACTCGCTTACAACTTGCGCATGAAGGTATAAACCATGTACTGTGTCCTTTTCATTCGATAGCATTTGTGTACCAGAAGCTCGACCATGCTCATCCAACGCATTCATGGTGCGCTCTGAAGATGCAAGACTCTAAAGCACTCAACGTGGAACTTTGACCTCGAGTATCTTGTAGCTCGTGGAGGGGCAGAAAGTCTAAACGACCGGGAATACAGCTTTCAGAGTCGGGATATTGTTCGATATCCAAGCTGTGATTACTGATAATTCAAGACCCTCACATAAATCTTACATTCCTGACTCTACTTGATGTTATCCCACGAATCAAGGATTACGTGATCCACCACAATGGAAAGGAGGGTTTTGTTTCCGGAGCTAGTCTGAGGAGCTAGTCCGATCACATAATCTCGCCTGCTCGGCAAGATCCGGCGTGATGAAGGGCCGACCCGACCAGGCAATGACGTGTACATTCAAGTACTCAAAAGTCGACCTCGCATTTACTTAATGAATCACATCACGTAAACTTCAAAGCCTCACGCCGGCGATGCGATTGATCTGTAGGGCATGATAGGTGACGTAGATCGAAGCTCTGTGCGGAAAGCATAAGGAAGCTATGGCTACATGACTCGCAGATATGCTGACTTGCATAAAATGGAAAGCCGGAGAGACTAAACTCCGTCGGACTAATCCAAAATCCGTATGTTGCCCTTGCAGAACAGTTCAATGCAAGTAGATAAGGTAAGCACCAGAAAACATCATGCCGCCCACGTTGTTCTCTTCAGTCCTCGGCCTAGGACCTAGATGTGAACTTGTACATGACCATCTCATTGCATGGATCGCTTCGCCATACCTCGCTGACCATGGCTGATCCAACCCCCCAACGGCCCCACATCGACGAGGTGCCCGGCATGTGGCCCTCGACTTCCGCCAATAGCTTCCGAGAGCAGTATCTGGCCCCAGGCCATCTACGTGCTTCACACGTCCCAGAATCCCCCAACGATGGCGCGGAACAGCTGCCTGCCACCAGTCACTCGTCCGCCACCGCTGTTGATCCATCCACACCCCAAGCGACTGAGGGGACTACCCAGCTTCCAATTGAGGCGTCCGGCCAACCTACACAATCCGCTTTGTATCCGGCAGACGATGTCTCGCCAGGCGACAGACCCTTATCGGCAGCAGAGATTGAGACCGAACCACCTTCGGAAGATGAGGTCGACGAGCGCGGCGGCTTCGCTCCGATCAAAACTGGGCCTACTGGAGATAAGTCCAATCGCCCCGGATTAGCGCCAAAGGCCTCAAGTCGAACGACGGGAGAGGACCTGTTCAAGGCATTAAGTAGGAAAAGGACAAATACCAGCAGTCGCCAGGGTTCATATATTTCGCCGCAGGTCAGTCATTCGCAAGATGAACTAGTGGAAATTGAACGGCTACTGTCGCGCATGTTCGGCAAGAACAGGCTTGAGCAGTCGGAGGAAGAGAAAACGCGACATGTAGGGCTGGTGTTCAGGGACCTCACGGTGAAAGGATTGGGTCTTGGCGCAGCCCTTCAGCCAACGCTGGGTGATCTCTTTCTTAACCTACCAAGAGCTCTGGCTGGACTTTTCGGAAAGAATAAAGTGTCTCACAAAGTGCCGGTGCGGACCATCATCAACAAGTTCACGGGATGCGTTCGCCCCGGAGAGATGTTACTCGTCTTGGGGAGGCCTGGGTCAGGATGCTCGACCTTCCTCAAGGTCTTGGCCAATCAGAGATTTGGATACGAGAAAATTGACGGAGATGTCACGTACGGTGGGACCGATGCCAAAACGATGGGGAAGCGTTTCCGTGGAGAGGTTGTTTACAACCCCGAAGACGATTTGCATTACGCCACACTGAGTGTCAAGAATACCTTCGACTTTGCGCTCAAGACTCGAACCCCGGGCAAGGCTTCGCGAAATGAGGGCGAAAGCCGCAATGACTATAGACAAGAATTCCTCAAGGTCGTCGCCAAGCTGTTCTGGATCGAGCATACGCTGGGCACGAAAGTTGGTGACGAATTCGTCCGAGGTGTATCCGGAGGGGAGAAGAAGCGTGTTAGTATCGCTGAAGCGATGATAACCAAAGCCAGCATCCAATGTTGGGACAATTCAACGAAAGGGCTTGATGCCAGTACCGCCTTGGAATACGTCCAGAGTCTGAGGTCGCTCACCAACATGGCAAATATCTCCACCTCGGTTGCTCTTTACCAAGCAGGCGAAAGCTTGTACGATCTTTTCGACAAAGTAGTTCTTATTGACGAAGGGAGGTGTCTGTATTACGGGCCGACTGAGGATGCTGCTGCTTACTTTGAGAACCTGGGCTTCTCGCGACCCGCTCGATGGACCACGGCGGATTTTCTCACCTCTGTGACCGACGAGCATGAGCGTGAGATTATGCCCGGGTACAAAGACCGCATTCCTAGATCCGCCGAACAATTCGAGGACGCATACCGTAATAGCGAAGTGTATAAAGCAAACGTCATGGATATCGAAGACTTCGAGAAAGAGATCGAGCAACAACGAAAGGAACGGCTAGACTCCCAGACCAAAGCGACCAAAGAGAAGAATTACACCTTGCCCTTCTACAAACAAGTCACTGCTTGCACCCATCGTCAATTCTTGATCATGTTTGGAGACCAACAGTCTCTGGTCGGTAAATGGGGCGGCATCCTCTTTCAAGCTTTGATCGTCGGATCGTTGTTCTATAATATGCCAAGGAACTCTGCTGGCGTCTTTACTCGAGGTGGTGTGCTTTTCTTTATGCTCCTGTTCAACGCTTTGCTTGCGCTTGCCGAATTGACGTCGGCTTTTGCCAGCAGACCCATCATGCTGAAACACAAGAGCTTGTAAGTCTGGAATACCCTTTGGATGAGATCATCGCTAATTGTCCACAATTAGCTCCTTCCACAGGCCGGCTGCGTATGCAATTGCGCAGACTGTTGTCGACGCCCCACTTGTCCTGGTACAAGTCCTCATCTTCGATATCGTGGTGTACTGGATGGCGGGACTCTCGAAAACTGCATCCCAATTCTTCATCAGTCTCCTCATACTGTGGATTATCACAATGACCATGTACTCTTTGTTCCGCGCCATCGGATCTTTAACAAAGTCACTTGATATTGCGACGAGAATCACAGGTCTTGCCATACAAATCCTCATCGTCTATACAGGTTATTTGATTCCACCATCGAAAATGCATCCATGGTTCAAGTGGCTCACCTGGATCAATCCTGTTCAGTATGGTTTCGAAGCGCTGATGGCTAACGAGTTCTACAATTTCGATATCACGTGTGTCCCTCCCAACCTGGTCCCTCAAGGGCCTGGTACAAGTCCACAATATCAATCGTGCACGTTACAAGGTTCGCAGCCTGGCCAGACCAGTGTTAGTGGTGCCGACTACATAAGAATTGCTTTCACATATGAACGGTCACATTTATGGCGTAATTTTGGCATCATCGCTGGGTTTTGGATCTTCTTCGTCGCTCTCACCATGCTTGGTATGGAAATTCAAAAGCCTAATGCCGGCGGAGGGGCCGTCACCATATTCAAAAGAGGCCAAGCACCAAAGTCGGTTTCGAAAGCGATGGAGAAGGGGAGCATTCCCGAAGATGAAGAGAAAGCTGGCGTTGCGGGTACCGAAAAGCTGGCTGACACTGAGTCGAGCGGCTCTGACTCTGAAGGTGCAGCCAAAGGCATCGCCGGGAATGAGTCCGTTTTCACATATCAAAAGGTCAATTATACTATACCCCTCGAGAAAGGAGAAAAAAAGCTCCTCAACGATGTCCAAGGCTATGTCAGACCAGGGAAGTTAACAGCACTCATGGGGGCTTCTGGAGCAGGCAAGACGTACTTACCCCTCCCTTGCCTGACACACCCATGTGCTGACTTCGCTTAGCACGTTGTTGAATACTTTGGCGCAGCGTATCAACTTTGGTGTGGTCACTGGAGATTTCCTTGTGGATGGCAGGCCACTGCCTAGATCATTCCAACGCGCTACGGGCTTCGCTGAACAAATGGATGTACATGAGCCAACAGCTACGGTTCGAGAAGCTCTACGCTTTTCCGCTTTGTTAAGACAGCCAAAGGAGGTTCCAGTCGAGGAGAAATATGAGTACTGTGAGAAAATCATTGATCTTCTTGAGATGAGATCTATTGCCGGGGCTACCATTGGTAAAATTGGCGTGGGTCTTAACCAGGAGCAGAGGAAACGCTTGACCATTGGGGTTGAGCTCGCCAGTAAACCCGAGCTTCTGTTGTTTTTGGACGAGCCAACCTCAGGTCTTGATTCTGCTGCAGCATTTAATATCATTCGATTCCTTCGGAAGCTTGCTGACAGCGGCCAAGCACTGCTAGTCACCATACATCAGCCCTCGGCTGTTTTGTTTGAATACTTTGACGAGCTACTCCTGTTAAAATCTGGTGGGCGAGTGGTATACCACGGAACACTTGGGAAAGACTCTCGAGAAATGATCGGATATTTTGAGCGCAATGGCGCGAAGGAGTGCCCACACAATGCCAATCCTGCAGAATACATGTTGGAAGCAATCGGTGCCGGAAATCCGGACTACAAAGGTCAGGACTGGGGCGATGTATGGGCCAGCTCGCCTGAATACACTCAACGCTCGGAGGAGATACAGTCCATGATCAGCGACCGTCGTAGTGCATCGACTACACGGGCGACAGACGATGACCGGGAGTACGCCATGCCTCTCAGCACGCAAGTCTACTCTGTCGTCAAACGCTCTTTCACCTCGTACTGGCGAACGCCCGAGTACGTTGTTGGCAAGATGTTCCTCCATATCTTGACCGGTCTTTTCAACTCCTTCACCTTTTACCATATTGGCGACTCAACCATTGACCAGCAGTCGCGACTCTTCTCCATTTTCATGACACTCACAATTGCGCCACCACTAATGCAGCAGCTCCAGCCCAAATACCTCGAATTCCGCCAGATCTTTCAACAACGCGAGGCCAGATCGAAAATCTACTCCTGGATCGCGTTCGTGACGGGTGCCGTACTTGTGGAGATCCCCTACTCGATCTTAGCTGGTACGATCTACTTCCAATGCTGGTGGTGGGGTGCGATCGGGCGATATCGATCCGCTTTCGACAGCGGATACACCTGGTTGCTGCTCATGATGTTCGAGCTCTTCTATATAAGCTTTGGTCAATTAGTCGCAGCAATGGCTCCGAATGAGCTGCTTGCCAGTCTGCTACTGCCGGTCTTCTTTCTCTTCATCGTCTCCTTCTGCGGTGTCGTTGTGCCGTTCGCTGCATTACCATACGTAAGTCTCTTTCATCCTGTTACCCTCAAACCTCAACCCAGTCGCTGATATATCCAACCAGTTCTGGCGGTCATGGATGTACTGGCTCACCCCATTTCACTACCTCCTTGAAGGCTTCCTCGGCGTGGCAACCCATGGCCGGAAAGTCACATGCGCCCAGAACGAATTTGCACGATTCACGCCTCCACCAGGTCAAAGCTGCCAGCAGTATACGGGACCCTACATTGCGCAAGCTGGAGGCTACGTCCAAGCTGGCGCCAACGGCCTGTGCGAGTTCTGCCAGTATGCGACTGGCGACGAGTTCGCGGCAGGCTTCAACGTATATTACTCGCAGAAATGGAATGACTACGGCATCTTCTGGGCTTTTTGTATATTCAACTTCATTGGAGTTTTTGTCGTGTCCTGGCTTTACCTCGGTGGTTTGAAGAAAATCAGGGATACCTTGAGTCCGAAGGCAAGGAAGCAGCGGAAGGAGGCTTTGAGGATTAATGAGAAGGCTTAAGGAGCGCTGGTATCAAGACGGCACGTTCGAATTCCGTATATAGATTTATAGATTTATGAGATAGACAATGTATCTGAGCATGGGTACGCGACCGCTGGTCAGGCAGGCGACTTGGCCAGCGTGTCACGTGCTTTAGGCCAGCCCCTTCCTTAGATCATGATAGGTACCAGGTACTCCAAGATAACAATCACGCAATTGTTCTTCGACAATTCGCGTTCGATTTCTGTTGTCCATGACCCAATTGCAATGCCCTCGAAGCCAAATTCTGCAAGGCGCATTTGACCTTTTACGCATGATTTGGGATGACTTCATCAGCGCATAGACCACCGCCAAACTCTCTTCCAAGCAACCGCACTAGATTTTCTTTCCCTCTGATCTAACACTTCTCTTCTACTTTCTTGATTGCACCTGTATTCCCTACTGTCAATGGCTGCGACCTCTCCCAAGCGTGCTTGGGTCACTCTTCTTACGCGTGCTTCCTATCTCCCAGGCGTAATCACCCTAGCCTACACTCTCCGCAAACATGCCTCCGCCTATCCCCTCGTCGTACTAATAACACCTAGTCTGCCAGAACGCAGCCTCCGCGCTCTTGAGCTCGAATCCCAACACAATCCGCTCGTCGTCGTTCACCCAGTCGAGCCACTCCTACCCTCCGGCCCTGTCACCCTTATAGCAGCCCGCTTCGAAGACACATGGACGAAGCTCCGCGCTTTCGAGCTTACCACCTACGACAGATGCGTTTTCCTCGACGCCGACATCACGATTTACAAGAATATGGATGATGTCTTCGAGACCCCACTGCCGGCCACCGACTGGATAGCGGCTAATCATGGGTGTGTGTGCAACCTGGACCACGACTCTTGGGCGCCCGACAATTGGAACGCCGATAACTGCGGGTATACTCCACTGGAGCATCCTTCCGCTCTTGACGCTGGGACACCGGTGCCCGAAGACGAGGAGCCACCCCACACCCACTGCCTTCTCAATGGGGGTCTCTTCGTCTATAACCCTTCTCCTGCACTTTGGGACTCCATGCTCGAATACTTCAACAGCTCCAAAGAGCTATCGACCTTTCAATTCCCAGACCAGGACTTTATGGCCCGCTTCTTCCTGCACAAATGGCTACCGGTCTCCTGGAAATACAATGCACTGAAGACAATGGAAAACTGGCATCCAAACATATGGCGGGACGAAGAGGTCAGAGGGTTACATTACATCGTGGATAAGCCGTGGGAGAGGCGGGTGGCTAGCGATGGCATTGGAGGGCATTTGGGAAGAGACGGAAAGACGCACGGGTGGTGGTGGGACGTTTGGGAGGAGTGGGTCAGGGCAAGAAACGACGAAAAAGAATTGTTGGCGATTCTAAAAGGGCTGGTTGCAAAAGCTCTTGAGGAGGATGGGGACAAGAGGCAATGCGAGGAAAATAAGGCGAAAGGGCTTCCCGTGCCTGTGCCGGACTCGCCGGCCAGGAGGAGGGCAAGACAGTTGGAAAATGGCAATTGTGAGAAACAATTGGAAGGTGGGCAACTCAGTGCTCGCGAAGCCGCCGATGATCACACTCCAGTGGATGGACGGCCGGGTCCGAAGTATCCTGTCTTGCGTCAGCCACGGCCAGGCGAGCGTGGTAAGCTCCCATGCGGGATTTTAGCACTTGGTTTGAAAGAGTACTGAAGCTGACCATCTCAACTTTCCAGGGCATGGGCCAGTCGTTCGATCATGAGGATAGACCGCCATGGAGAATTCAATAGCCATGTACTGCAAAGCGCCGTGACCGAAGTATCTCTCTTTCAAGTCTGGATGTACCGCTGTCACACTTTGCTCTACTGACTTCCAATTTCTCAAAGGCCTTCATTGCAACTTTTTCACTACGGCTTCAGGCCTACGCCAGCGCTACCTCTACGTGGGTCACAACCCTGGCGATGGTGCACTGGTCACGCAGCTGATCTGGCAACATTGTCCCGGACCATCATTGTCGATGTACTCGATGTTGCAGGTGAGCCGGACGGGTTCGTCAATCACTTGCTACCACCATTTTCGACAACGTCGTTGCGTTCAATTCGGGCATGTCAGGGCCACAGGCAAGATTTGCTTACTCTGTCCGAAACCTTGCAAAGAAGCTTATAGAAAGTGGACGTCTTTGCCGATTCTTGATGTGTAGATGTGAGCTATTCAAAGGTGGCAGCGGGCATACCAGTGGTGCGGCAAAGGAATATCGGCTTATGGAAGCAGCCAGGAAGGAGAACGTCGAAGAATCTGGATAGACTTGATGACAGGATTATTTGGTGCAGAAAAATGGCTATTTTCACTTCGTCCGAGCTATTGGTTGTTCCAAAAACGTTCTCAAGAGATCACTTTATGCTTCCAAAGAACTGACAGTCTTCAAGGGGTAATACTTAGTAGTTTTACGGTTCGGGTCTCTCGGTCTGTCCTACTATCCCACACACCAACCAAGCGTCTCCTTTCGGAGCGAATGGAGGGTGGTTTGGTCTTTTATAGCGCCTCCGAGGTAAAGTATGATAACCAGCGATGCTTTTCTCTGATTGGAGCGCATTACTGCGATCTCTCCCTAGGGCTAACACAGGGTCTTCATCACCTCATACCTGTTCGCAATGATATCATCCTGATCATTGGTAAAGTAATAGAAATCTAACCTCTCTGACATGAAAGGTAGCGCGGCAGGGTTCGAAAAGTAAGAAACCTTCTACTGCTCATGGTCTTCACTGACATTCAATCACTACAGGCACATCTCATCCCATCATCAACCTCTCCCCACTACCTACCAAACCACCCATAAAGGCCACTCTGTCGCAGAAGCCTACAATTCTACGAGTCCTCACTCGTCACAAGCCTCACCTACTTCCACCATGGCTGCCAAGCTCAGCCTCACCGACCTTCTCTCCCTACCAAATTCCTCCGTTAAAATCCCACGCCTTGGCTTCGGCATCTACCAATCGTCGACCTCCATCTGCGTAGCCTCCTGTTTACACGCCCTCAAGATAGGCTATCGCCACATTGACTCTGCGCAATATTATGCCAATGAGAAAGAGATGGGTGAAGCAGTCCGGCAGTCCGGGCTGTCGCGCTCAGAGGTCTTCCTCACAACTAAGGTTCTGGCTGCAGCTGGCAGCCCCGACGCTACGTACAAGAAATGCTTGCAGAGTGTGGAGACGATTGATGATGGGCTTGGGAAGGGGGGCAGCGGAGAGGGCAAGGGCTATGTCGATCTGTTCTTGATCCATAGTCCCAGCTCGGGAAGTGCGGGAAGAAAAATGATGTGGCAAGCCTTGGAGAGGCTGCACGATGAGGGGAGGGTTAAGGCAGTGGGGGTCAGTAACTACGGTGTAAGCCATATCGAGGAGATGAAGAGTTATGCGAAGGTGTGGCCGCCGCATGTCAATCAGCTCGAGGTGAGTCTTTTTCCTTTCCGGACGGTTTTTCCTCCCTCGATTCAGATTTCAAAACCTTTCTCTCACCTGCCTCTGCGACTTGCTTTTCTCTCTTAACAATCAATTCCGTTACAGCATACATGTTGCTTTCCAATTTCAACCGCTGACTTGTCATCAGCTTCATGCCTTCTGTCAACAACGCACCATTGTCGATTACTGCAACGAGCACAAAATCATCATCGAAGCCTATTCTCCAATAGTTCGCAACCAAAAAGCACACGATCCCACTCTCACCCAGCTCGCCAAAACCCACAGCAAAACCGTATCTCAGATCTTGATAAGGTATTGCCTGCAGAAAGGCTGGGTCCCGCTGCCAAAGAGCGACACAAAGAGCCGCATCGAAGAGAATGCTAATGTTTATGACTTTGAGCTCAACCAAAACGATATGACTACATTAGATGGCCTGGACCAAGGCAACAAAGGGGCGATTGTGGAGGCTGTGAAAAATTAGCCAAGCTTAATG
>JAABUJ010005524.1_pt1 | contig 12598 bp, 16 predicted proteins | sample 5559131 | NCBI WGS metagenome assembly JAABUJ01 (sample SAMN10711875, study PRJNA513366) | rock metagenome | isolation source: Antarctica rocks | place: Antarctica: Victoria Land, Mt New Zealand nord | collected 2016-01-07
AGAACAGATTCAGTCCATGGCGCATGACGGGATCGATACAGGAGAAGAAGCATGCAACAACGTCACACACCTCCCGAGCAGCAACCGGAGGGCGATGATCAGGATCTGCTCACGCCCGACCTGCCCAAGGAAATGAAGCCGATCCAGACCAAGCCTCGTCAGGTGGGGGTACACTCCAGATAGACAGATCTCTACGCACCGCTCGGCGCCGTGCTCAGCCTGGCGACCGAGGCGTACGATGTTGCCCGTTTCGTGCGGTGATCCCTCCTTGACCGACGCGCGTCGCGGCGCTCTCCCCGCGCCATCCGCCGCGACGGCGCATGCGCGCCGTGCCCCGCCGCCGGCGAGCCGGGTCACCCGCCGTCGAACCGCCGCCTCCCGTGGGGTGCAGCATGCCGAGCGCCACTGACCGGCCCGCCGATAAGCGGCGATCCGTTCGTATCTCGCGAGCGGATAAAATCTGCTGCGGCGGACACGTTCGGGGACGCGGGAGAGCGGCGATGCAATCGGCGGGACTCATGCGCTGTCCGGAGAAGCCGGGCGAGACGCTCTGGCCGTGAGCGGCACGTCCCGATGGTAAGAAGAGCGAGGACGCAGTGGCACTGAGCGAGTGGGATGCGCTTGTCCGTGTGGCGGTCGCGACGGGGCTGACCGGACTCCTGGGCGTGGAGCGCGAGGTCCGGCGCAAGGAAGCGGGGCTGCGGACCTTCACCCTGGTCGGCATCGGCGCGGCGCTCTTCACCGTCATCGGGCCGCTGGTCGCGGGTGAGGGGAGGAGCGATGTGACGCGGATCGCCGCCCAAGTCGTCTCCGGCATCGGCTTCATCGGGGCGGCGGGAGACGATCTCGACGGGCATTGCCGCCCCCCCGCACCTGTGCCATCATCCCTCGCGTGACCTCCTCGTGCGGGAGGCCGGGCATCGACGATCAGCGAGGAGGCATTGCGATGGCGGTACCGATGCGTTTCGACGGGTTCAGCATCCGGGTGAGCGATGTCGACCGCTCGGTCGCCTTCTACCGGGATCAGCTCGGTTTCACCGTCGAGCAGCAGCATGGGCAGCGCTTCGCCCTGCTGCGGTTGGGCGGGGGGACGATCGGCCTGCTGCACGGGGACCTGTCGCGCTGGCCCGCCGAGGCGCGCAATCAGTTCCACATCGAGCTCTCGACCGACGACCTGGACGGGCTCTACGCCGAGCTGCAGGCGAAGGGCTTGCAGTTCACCGAGGCGCCCCACGACGCGCCGTGGGAGCGGGCGATGGCGACGCGCGACCCCGACGGCTACCGGGTCGAGATCGCGCAGGGGCGGCGGGGCGAGGATCAACCGACGTAACTGAGCGCGCGTCTGCATCAGGCCGAGCATCGCCGCCCCGACCGCCTCGGCCAACTGCCGGTCGCGCCGCATCAGGGTGTCGAACAGCCCGTCGCCGACGATGCCGACCACCTCGCCGCCCCGGTCCCCCAGGTGGTGGGCGGTGATCTGTTCGTCGAACATCGCGCGGTCCTCTCCCCGTCTGTGGCTCTTCCTGCGCCGTCACCACCCTCGCCGCCAGCTGGGCTCCTATTAGCATTCCGACCATCCAATCTAATGTACCAGATAACTGTGCGGTGGATCTGCCAACAGGTGACCAGTCCGCACGCGAATCTCCCCGTGGGCGTGGAAATCTGCCGGCATATGAGATGATGTACCACCGAACGCGCCGCGATGGTCGATGCGGGGCGTCTAACGAGCGTTTCGCTGCGCGTACCAGATAACGGGCGGAAAGGGTCACTGCTGCGCCTGAGCGCCGAGTGGAGAAAAGCCAAGCAGGATCAGGAAAAAGATGGCGAGCCGAGCGCCCGTGCTGCCACTGTTTTACCAGATAAGATTCGTTATCTGGTACATTAGATCGGCTCGTCAGAAAACTAACAAAACCCCAATTCGCCCCTAATTGTCGTTCATCAAGAAAGAGCCTACCAGTCCCACCGCCGATCTTGCTACCGGCGGCGCAGGTGTGCGCGGTGCGCCTTGTGGGTGTACGCTGCGAGCTCGGCAATCGATGCACGCAGCGGAGGTGAGGCGGCATGAAAGAAGAACACAAGGCGGCGGAGGCCGCATACCGCGCCAAGGCGGAGGCGGCGCGGCACGCCCCGATCGTCGGCTTCCCGGTCCGGCTGCGGCTGCCGGGGGAGCGGGGGGCGGTGGACGACCTGCGCATCGCGATACAAGGAGAGACGTGCTATCTCGTGATCCCGACCCCGGACCGGTTTGCCGAGACGATCTTCCGGGCCGAGGAGGTGGAGGTCCTCGCGGATTCCCAGGAGCCGCAACCGGGCGAACCCGAGTAGTCCCCGGAAGATCGCATCGGTACAATCCGCCATACGAGCGAAGCAGGAGGTCGCTGATGCCGACGCGGCGCGTTGACGAGAGTCTGATCTACCGGCTCAAGGTGACCCTGATGGAGAGCAAGCCGCCGATCTGGCGACGCGTCGAGGTGCGCGGCGGCACCACCCTCGCCCGCCTCCACACCATCCTGCAGATCGCGATGGGCTGGACCGACTCCCACCTGCACGAGTTCGTCGTCGGCGAGGTCCGCTATGGCATGGTCGATCTGGAATGGGACCCGCTCGACCGGCCCAAAGACGAGCGGCGTGCCCGATTAGGAGCGATCGTCACCGACGTCACGGATCGCTTCCGCTACGAGTACGACCTCGGGGACGGCTGGGTGCATGAGGTGGTGGTCGAGCAGATCGCTCCCGCCGAGACGGGTGTCCGCTATCCCCGCTGCATCGATGGCAAGCGGGCGTGCCCGCCGGAAGATGTCGGCGGCATCTGGGGGTACGGGGACTTCCTCGGAGCACTGCGCGATCCCGGCCATGAGGAGCATGAGACGATGGTGGAATGGAGCGGCGGATCGTTCGACCCCGAGGCATTCGACAGGGAAGCGATCAATCGCGCGTTGAGATCGCGTTGAGAGATGCCGCACCTCACCATAAGATCTGAAACCGCCTTGCGGAGGCACATGATCGGATCGATCCGAGAGTCGTAAATCTCCCATTCTGCGAACTGGTTAGGGTACGCCAGCGGTATTCGCGCAAGTCTCTGCGGTACTTTCCGCATTGGCGTGTCCGGCGCGCGGCTTTGGTTAACGGTGGGGTAGGGTGAGATAGAACGAGCCTTGCCCCCTACATCCTCTCCCGATAAAGGAGAGGATGTAGGGGGGGTGAAGGTGATTACTGCCCGGTGGTCGGGGGACGCGAGGGCGGTGGGTGCGGTGCGGATTGCGGGCTCTGCGGCTTGGGCATGTTTTGCGTGCCGCCCGGCTGTGTGCCGCTTTGGGATTGCGCCGCACTCGCCTGCTGCGGGCTGCTCTGCGGCCGCTGTGCGCCGCTTGGCGGGGATCCGGCTTGCTGCCACGGCTGCTGGCCGCCCTGCTTCTGCACCGCGTCCTTCGCGGTCTCGGTGGCGGTCTGCTGGACCTGCTGCGCGACCTGCCCGACCTTCTCCATCGTCTCCTGCGCGGTGGCCTGCGCCTTCTCCATCACGGTGTCGCGCGCTTCGCCCATCAGTTTGTCCTCGAACAGGGTTTCCGGCAGGGACATGTCCACCGCGAGGCTTGGCGTAGCGGACGATACCGGACCAAGCGGCGAGGTCGAAGCACACCCCGCGCGCCTTGCATGGAGGGAAGCGGGATGGATTGGCCCGCGTCTTGCATCGCCGGTGGTGTGTCCGATGACCGACGCCCCGCTCCTATCGCCCGGCGCGCACCATGGGACGGGAAGGTGTCATCATGCTGACGCTCATCTCGAAGCTGGTCGCCGTCGCCGCCCTCATCCTGGGGGCCGCGCTCGCCCTCTTCGGTGCCCAAAATCAGGATCGGGTCGCGCTGCACTTCCTTTGGTTCAGCTCCCGCGCGCTCCCCGCCTCGCTCGCCATCCTCGCCGCCGCCCTGCTCGGCGTCCTAATCGGCGTGCTGCTCATGCTGCCGGGGCGGATCGTGATCGGGCACACGGCGCGGGGGCTGCGGCGCGATGTCGCCCGCCGCGACGAGCAGGTGGCTCGTGTATCCGCGTCGACACCGACGGCCGAGATCGTGCGCACCGTGGAGATCGCGGATGCCCTCCCCCAGGACGCCCGCCCATAGGGTGGGGTGTGGGTGGCCATCCGTCGCAGCAAGCAGAGAGGGGAACATCGATGGGAAAAGAGCCGAAGCGCATCGCCGAGGGGGACGACCGCAAGCCAGGCCGGGCGACGCCGGCATCCGCGCCGCGCGACGCCAAGCGCACGGACGAGCAGTCCGACGCGGCGAGCGGTGTGCCGCGCGAGACGTACGAGGAGGCGGTGGAACAGGCCGTGAAGGACGTGCACGGATGAGACCGGGAGAGCCTCGTATCCTTAGGGGTGAGTCGGGATCCGGGACATGGCGCGCCCCCGACGGTGCGGGCAGGCGAGCAGCAGGTCCGCAATGGGTGTCGCCGGTGGCGAACAACGGCAGGCACGGCGGTGGACACGACGGGAAGGATGACCGGGAGCCTCCCGGGCGCACGGTGCGCTTCGAGATCGCGCCGCGCTCGATTTTTCTGATCCTCGCCGTGATCGCCGGCATCCTGCTCGTCGCTCGCCTGTGGCAGATCATCCTCATCCTGCTCATCGCGCTCGTCCTCGCGGGCACATTCAGCCCCGTCGTCACCTGGCTCGAACGGCACCGCGTCCCGCGCCCCCTCGCGCTTGGCCTTGTCCTCATCGCCCTGCTCGGGGTGATCGTCGGCCTCGGCGCGCTGATTATCCCCGCGTTCGCCCACCAGTTCGGCACCCTTTCCACCGATGCGCCCCGTATCCAGGCCCGTTTGGCCGACTTTGCCGCCCGCGTGCCCCCCCTCGCCGGGCAGGCGGACACCATCCGTGGGGCTCGGCCCGATCGCATCCTCACGCCCATCGGCGACTATGCGCTTAAGTCGGCCGGCCTGGCTGCACAACTGGTCGTCCTCGGGTTCACCACCGTCGTCATCGCCTTCTATCTGATCGCGGACCACGAGCGCGTGCAGGGTTTCCTGTTCGCCCTCCTTCCCCGCCGCTATCACCTCCGCACCGCGCGCGTGCTGCTCGACATGGAGACGGTCGTCGGCGGGTACATGCGCGGGCAGGCGATTACGTCGCTCTCGATCGGCGTGTTCGCCTTTATCGTCCTGCAGATTGTCGGTGTCCCCGCCGCGCTACCGTTGGGCATCATCGCGGCCTTCGCGGACCTGATTCCCCTCGTCGGCCCCGTGCTGGCGGTCGCGCCCTGTGTCCTGTTCGCGCTGACCGTCGGCCCGCTCCCGGCGGTAATCGTGCTGATCGCCCTCGTGATCTACCACCAGTTCGAGAGCCACCTCCTGCTGCCGCGCGTCTATGGGCAGAGCCTGCGCCTCTCACCGCTCGCCGTGATCGTCGCGCTCCTTGTCGGCGAGCAACTCCTCGGCATCGTCGGGGCGCTGCTCGCGCTGCCGATGGCGGCCGGCATCCGCGTGCTGATCGAGAACTACCGGATTGAGCTGCCGGGCGAGCACCCGGGCGAGAAGGAAGAGCGGGTGGAGGAGGCGCATGCCGAGGTGAGGTACGCCGAGCAAGCGCAGGGCACGTCGGCGGTCGAGTCCGCGATGGTGGCGACGGAGATCGCCGAGCAGCTGCAGGAGACGCAGGAGCAGGAAACCGGGAAGGCCGAACATCCGATCGAGGAGCAGGCCGATCCGCCGCACGGCGCGCCCACGGTGCCTAATCCCGCGGACCCCGCGCGATAGCGGGCGATCCGCCGCGGAGGAGGGCGCGATCGATGGCAACCGGTGCGCGGCGGGACCGGCCGGGGATCGTCCGCGACAGCGACGCGGGCAGCTACCTCGAGCGTTTCCTCGTCTGCGCCATCCTCTCCATGCTGGCGATCCGCGCCTATCTGCGGCTCACCGGCTACCCGCAGATCGGCGGCCGTGGCCTGCACATCGCCCACATGCTCTGGGGCGGCGCGATGATGGTCGGCGCGATCTTCGCCCTGCTCGCCTGCCTCGGGCGGCGCGCCAAGCAGTTCGCGGCCGCCCTCGCCGGCGTCGGGTTCGGGTTCTTCATCGACGAGCTGGGCAAGTTCATCACCCGGGATAACAACTACTTCTTCCGCCCGACCTTCGGTATCGTCTACCTGATCTTCGTCGCCCTCTACCTGCTCTCCCGCGCGATCGCGCGCCTGCGTCCGCTGTCACGGCGGGAGTATCTCGTCAACGCCGTGGACATGGTCATCGACCTGCTCGAGGACGGCGCGACGCCGGAGGAGGCGGCGCGGGCGCGGGCGTACCTGGACCGCAGCGGGGTGGAGGGCGCGCTCGCCGACGGCCTGCGCGAGACGATCGGCGCGGCGGCGCGGCGGGAGCGGGAACGGCCGTCGGCGCGGGCCCGGTACTGGAGGGCGATCCGGCGCGTGTACCGGCGGTGGGCGGGGCGGCGGTTCGAGTGGCTGGTGGGCGCGGTATTCGCGGCGGATGGGATCATCGCCCTGCTGCTCGCGCTCGGGCTGGTCGCGGCGCTCGGCGAAGGGGCGCTGCACGTGGACGGGCGCTCGTTCGCGGCGCTGGGCAGCCTGGCGGCGTCCGCGCTGGCGGCGGCGATGATCCTGGTCGGCGCCACGCAGCTGCCGCGCTCGCGGCGGGCGGCCTACCGCTGGTTCAAGGACGCGATGCTCGTCTCGATCTTGGTCGTCCAGCCGTATCAGTTCTTCGAGGACCAGCTGGGGGCGCTCGGGGGACTGGCCGTGGATTTCGCGCTGCTCGCGTGCGCGAACTACCTGCTCGGGGAAGCAAACCGCGAGCACCGGGGCGGCGTGCCGGACGGCGCGGACGCGACGGCGACCCCGCCAGGCTAATCGCCCGGCGGCGGGCGCGGGGAAGCCAATGCTCGCACCGATCACCCGGTTCGCCGCGCCGCGCCACCGCCCGCGAGCTTGATCCCAGCGTCCCATGTCGCCAGGAACGTCGCCATGGCGTCCGCGACGGCCCGTGGCCGACTCCAATGTGAGGCGATGCAGTACGCCGTTTGACAGCCATCAGTGCCAATATCCCTACAGCGTCACTTCGCTAAACTTCGCGCTATCCTTCTCTGCCAAGCAGAGGAGGGAGTATGGCAGCATGCGGAAGTCCCGCGATCGTTTCCGTCGAGCAGTGGTCCGACGTGTTCGCCGATCTCTATGAGCGCATCGCTCACCACTTTGCCCGCCCGGAAGTGCGCGAGCGGCTGCGGCGCTCTTTGCTCGGTCTCCTCGGCAGGGTGGAGCGGAAGAATGGCTGGCAACTCGCCGAGGCGATCGGTGATACCGATCCGCAGGGTGTGCAGCGCCTGCTGCGCGTCGCGCGCTGGGATACCGACGCGGTCCGCGACGATGTGCGCAACTATGTACTCGCGCACCTCGGGGACGAGACGAGCGGCGTGCTCATCGTCGACGAGACAGGGTTTCTCAAAAAGGGCCGTAAGTCCTGCGGCGTTGCACGGCAATACACCGGCACCGCAGGCGATACGGTCAATACCCAAGTGGGTCTCTTCCTCGCCTACGCGTCGGATCGCGGCACGGCCTTCATCGATCGTGCCCTCTATCTGCCACGGGAGTGGACAACGGATCGGGACCGTCGTACTGAGGCGGGAATCCCGAAGACGGCTCGCTTCGCGACCAAGATCATCCTTGCTCAGCGGATGCTGGCGCGGGCGTTCGACGCCGTTGCCCCGGCGCGGTGGGTCGTCGCCGACTCGGGCTACGGGCGCTCGCACCGCTTCCGGCAGTGGCTGGAGAGACGTGGGCGCGCCTACGCGGTGATGGTCCCGAAGACAAACGCGATTTATTACTGCGGTGGGCACGAACGGGTGGAGCAACTGGGAGGACGGCTGGCTGCGGAGGCGTGGGTGTCCATCGCCGCTGGCGACGGAGCACAGGGTGAACAGGTGCATGACTGGGCCTGCCTACCGCTGTCTGACCAGCGTGCGAAGGGAATGCGCCGCTGGCTGCTCGTGCGGCGCGACCCCAACGACCCGGATGCGCACGCTTACTGGCTAATGTACGGACCGACGCAGACGCCGATTGAAGAGTTGGTGCGCGTGTGCGATACGCGGTGGCAGATCGAGGAATGTTTCGCACAGGTGAAAGGGGAGGTGGGCATGGATCACTATGAGGTACGCACCTGGGAGGCGTGGTACCGGTTCATCACGCTCTGCTTAGTGGCGCACACTCTCTTGGTTGTGCTGCCGACGCAGGCGCTGGCCGAGGAGGCCCGCACTTGTAAAAGGGGGGTGTCGAATCCGGGATGATCCCACTCACCGTGCCGGAAACGCGCCGCCTGGTGCTCGCGCTGGGCGCGCCCGACGCGCAACGCGAGTTCAGATTTGGCTGGTCGCGCTGGTGACGGGCGCACCAGGCGGTCGCCGCGCGCTGCCACGCCGTGCGCCATGCCCGGGCGCGGGTGCGGAGCCAATCGACGCATGATCGCACGATCCTCCCTGATGCCCTGGCGCGGGGTGCGCTCACCGATGCCGAGTGGGAGCGGGTCCGCCCAGTGCTGCCGCCGCAGCGACCGCGGACGGGACGACCGCGCCACGACCATCGCACCGTCCTCAGTGGCATCCTGGTGGTCGTGGGCACGGAGCTGTCGTGGCGAGAGATTCCGGTGGCATACGGTAAGTGGGAGACGGCGTACAAGCGGTACCGGCTGTGGTGCGACGAAGGACGTTGGCCACGCATCGTCGTGGCGCTCGGACGTGAGGCTGCCGAAGTGACGCTGTAGGGAACGTCCCTACAGGGACACTTAGCTGATCGACTACTGTATCTTCGCTCGCTCGTGGAGGGGCACCCCCATATCTGGTAGCCACAGACAACGGAAAGCTGTAAGTGTCCCTGTAGGGAACGTTCTCTAAACTATCTTGTACTCAGTTCAGATTGTCCTGTGCCCCCAACGAATCGAGTTTAGCTATCCGTCTCATAATCAAAGTCTCGATACGGCCTCGCGCCCCTGGTTATTGAGACAGCTCAAATCGGCTCAAACCTCCTCGGAGCGCATCGCGGGGTGTCGCTTCCCCACGTATGCTCTTGGCGCTCAGCTCATTCCCGAAGCCGCGCCATCGCATAGGCGTCTACGTACGATCCGCCCCGGAAGGCGTACGCGCGCATTGTCCCCTCGATGGCGAAGCCGAACTTCTCGTACAAGTGGACCGCAGCTGCATTGTCGGCGTAAACCTGTAGCTCGATCCGGCGCAGATCGAGCCAGCAGTCCGCCAAATCGAGCATCGCTCCCATCAGGGCGTTGCCGACCCCCTGCCCCTGGAAGTCGTCGTGGACCCCCATGCCGAAGCTGGCGCAGTGGCGGCGGCGCGGACTCGTCGTCGGGTGGAGCCCCAGCTGGCCAACGACCCGATCGTCGATCGCGGCGACGAGCCTGTGTGTATCCGGAGAGGAGTGGGAGAGCCACTCCCGGCGCCCCTCGACCGAGCGATAGGGCAACTGGAGGGTACCGGCAACGACACCGGGGCAGTTGAAGATCTCGGTGATCGCCTCAAGGTCCCGCAGCTCCGTGGCTCGCACGGTGATCGTTGCCATGTCGCCTCCTCCCCCGCTTGGTCATTTCTTCTGACCTTATCAATCCTAACATAGTTCTAACTTCCGATGAGCGGAGCGTTATCGGCACTCAACCCTTCTTTTTGGTTGCTCTCTTGTGGACTTAGCCGTGTGAGTGGCCCGGAATCTGTGCACTCGGGAGGGCAAGGCTTCTCTGAAGGCATGGCAACATGGCTCCATGGTCGCCAATGAGCGATGGCACTTCGTCCGGCAGGCGTACCCAGATGAACGCGAATGGCTCGACCGCGCCGCCATGATCAGGGTCGGGTTCGGTATGCTGCCACGTCAACGGCGCATCGCCCGCGTATCGCAGATGGTAGAAATGGCGATGGTGGATCTCATCCTTGCCGACATCCCTCATGTCTCGTATCTGCTGGCCGAGGAAACGGACGAGTTTGAGGCCATGTAGTCCCGTCTCCTCGAATGCTTCCCGCATCACCGCAGTATCCAATGCCTCGCCATCCTCAACGGTGCCTGCGGGCACCTGAATACCTGCCTCGGGTGCGGTCGGCTGGCTGAACACGAGGAGCTTGATGCCCCAGGTGATGTAGGCGAACACTTTTTGCTTGTGAACTGGCATCGCATCTCCCACCAGCGCATCATTGCCACCGCTTACTGCAAGGATACCGGACATATCATGGTTCTTCCGCAATCGCCGTGAATGAACGCAACGCGTTTCTCCAAGCATGGAAGGGGGACCGCCCAAAGTGACTATGCGCACCGTGTGAATGTATCAGCGCCCGATTCCTCTTGTGCTGCCGGGCAGAACAGGCCGAAAGGCTTCACGGCGATTGCGGAAGAACCCATATCATACGGCTAAGTCCACTCTCTTGCGCTTCGTAAACTCCCCGCGTTCGAGTCTCCTCTCAAGTTTCAGGACATACCATTCCAGCTCGTTCACGCGCTTTATCAGATCGTAGATATCACCCGGAGCGTCTGCTACACATGGGTGGTAGCTTGGCGCGGCCGGTCGGTGATAACACGAGGCACGACAGGGAGTGACATCGCCAAAACACGCCGTCGATGGGTGTTGCCCGAACGGGTTATGGCATATCTGGCAATGAAATGTGTTATTCATATCTTTCTTGTCTAGTTAGGGTGCACCCTATCCCGATGTCAGGACGCCGAACCCCGAGCGTCAATGTAGGATTGCATTTTCTCTTTCTTGACAGCTGTTCCCGAACGTTATAGACTCTATCTTGACAGATGGAGGAAATACGATGAATGGACAACGGATCGGCTATATCCGGGTCAGCTCCCTCGACCAGAACCCGGATCGCCAACTCGAGCAGATTCCCGTCGATCGCACCTTTACCGACAAAGCCTCGGGCAAGGATGTCGCGCGGCCGCAACTCGATGCCCTGCTGCGCTTCGCGCGCGAGGGGGATACGGTCGTCGTGCATAGCATGGACCGCCTGGCGCGCAACCTCGATGATCTGCGCCAAATCGTGCGTTCGCTCACCGGGCGCGGCATCCGCGTCGAGTTCGTCAAGGAGGGGCTGACCTTCACGGGGGAGGACGCGCCGATGGCGACGCTGCTCTTATCGGTGATGGGCGCGTTTGCCGAGTTCGAGCGGGCGCTGATCCGCGAGCGGCAGCGGGAGGGGATCGCGCTGGCGAAGCGGCGGGGGGTGTATCGGGGGCGGAAGAAGGCGCTGAGTGGAGAGCAGCGGGCGGAGGCACAGGCACGCGTGACAGCGGGGGAGCAAAAAGCGGCGGTGGCGCGGGCGTATGGGATCAGCCGCGAGACGCTCTATCAGTACCTGCGCGCGGCGGAATGACCCGGCCCGGTCCCGGACGGCCGCCCGACCGGTGGATCAGTGAACACGGAATGTCTCCGTCATCGATGAGGCCGACTGACGATGCGGTATAATCTTCGCCGCACGATAGGAAATGGGACGGGTGGCAAGGCGCGGGCGGCAGCGAAAAGTGGTACACAGAAGATACCCGTTTGGCCGTTATTTGTGACCCATAAAACACCGTACCGCAAGGGAAAATCGGCATCGGTCATCACCAGAATACCTATTATGTGGTCATGGCTTGACGGGAGAACAGGGGAAAATGGCGCTGATAGTGTTAACTAGGACGCTTGCGTCAACATGCTGCTGTCGATGCGCGTAACCGTAAAGTTCGCGGCCACACCGCGCGAGGCTGTCCCTAGCCCATTGCAAGTCTTTCTTGCTAACGGTCGCGTAGAAGGATTTGGCTACATCGCTGTAAGTCACTGTCACGCGATCTAGAAGCATGTCCTTAATGCGCTCCACTGCCTTCCATATACTTCTTCGTTTGAATAGTTCAAAAGCGATTCCAACTGCGATCTGTCCCGCCTCCTCGACCGGCAACTGAAGGATCTGCGCGACCTTATAAAGCTAGCTTGCGTCATCACCGCTTTCATGCTCGGCATCGCGGATGCCAATGTGAGTCGTGATCTTGCCTTCATGCTGGGCTACCGCTACGTTGCCCACGCAGGTATTCACCAGAAACATTATGGATGCCATAGGGGGGTTCCGAATCACAAACTTTTGCGCTCTACCTGGATCGGGAACTATCGCCCCGTCGCGGATGCCAAAATCTACCGTTTCCGCCTCTATCGTTAGTGAGTGAAACGGGCATCCGGCTATGAGAAATGCAAGCGCGTGCCCCGCTTCATGGGTTGCTAGCGCCTCCGGGCTTAGTTCATCTTCGTATTCGATCTGCACCGTCAACCCCCAGTCGCTCCATGCGTACGTACAGACCGCATTTTACCACCGGATTCGCGTGCCGGGTACTTCCGAGCGGCGAATCGCGCTGACGAAATCTGCTCGTCCTGTTTCTGCCGTCACCTCGTGATACTATCGTCCAAGGGTGACACGTACGACACATCGTTCGCAGTCGCGGCAGTACTGGGGTCTTGTGCTAGTTGACGAGGTGTCCTTCGATCACGTACAGAACGGTTGCCTACACCAGCCTGTCGTGACCGGAGGACCCGATGATCGTAGCCGATTTCGCCGACTTCTGCCTCGTGA
>JAABUJ010005526.1_pt1 | contig 12594 bp, 12 predicted proteins | sample 5559131 | NCBI WGS metagenome assembly JAABUJ01 (sample SAMN10711875, study PRJNA513366) | rock metagenome | isolation source: Antarctica rocks | place: Antarctica: Victoria Land, Mt New Zealand nord | collected 2016-01-07
GATTGATCTCCGGGGGCCGCCCCGAGGGCGGCGGGATCCGTTGCATGGTCGTCGCGATCATATCCATCTCGTTTCCTCCCCCCTGGTGCGACAGCAGGATCGCGGCCACCTAACGTTGTAGTACTAGATGCGCGCGTCGCGATCCACGCTAGCTTGTCGGTTGTTGGCCGACTTGACTTGGCCCTACAGGGACAGGTTTATAATCGAGGTGGATAGGAGGTCCGACGATGAAGGCCGCGCAAGCAGCGACCCAAGCGGGTGTGACGGTGAAGGCGTTGAAGTATTACGAGTCGCTCGGCTTGATCGAGCCGTCACGCGCGCACAACGGCTATCGACACTTTAGCGATCACGACATCGCATTAGTCCGTCAGATCAAGGAACTGACGTCTCTCGGGCTGTCGGTCGAAGGCACACGGCCCTTCGTCGACTGCCTGCGTCAGGGCCATGACGTTGGAGATCAGTGTGCCGAATCCCTGGCCGCGTACCGCCGCGAGATCCAGCGGTTGGATGCGCTTATTGCGCGCCTAATCAGTAGTCGAGACCGACTTGACCACCAGCTTTATGCGGCCGCCCGTCGGGGTTTCCCCACGGGCGTCCCACGAGAGGAGCCAACACCACCCATGGCCGAACGCTACGGACTACCACATAATCTCCCTACCCCGGTCGATGATGGCCGTGCGGCCCATCTGCCGGGGTTACGGGTCCCCCCCTTGTCCCTCACGGCGAGCGACGGGCGTGTGATGACACTCGACAACACGGCCGACGGCCGGTGGATCATCTTCGTCTACCCGACGACGGGCGTTCCGGGGGAGGACATGCCCCTGGGCTGGGATGAGATCCCAGGCGCGCGCGGCTGCACGCCTGAAGCCTGCGGTTTCCGCGACAACATCGGCAACCTACGCCAGGCTGGTGTCCAGGAGGTATGCGGGCTGTCGGTCCAGGAATCGTCGTACCAGCAGGAGCTTGTGCGCAGGTTGCATCTGCCGTATGCGCTGTTGTCCGACCCCACGCGTGCGCTCGGGGCGGCGCTCACACTGCCGACGTTCGAGGTCGCTGGCTCGACCTACTACAAGAGGCTCACGCTCGTCCTGCGCGGAGACACCATCGAGCATGTGTTCTTCCCTATCTTCCCCCCACACGAACACGCCGCGCGCGTCCTCACCTGGCTGGTCGAGAACCCCGCGTAGGGGTCCGAAGACGCCCGATAGGGCGGCGGACACGGTGACAGCGTCGCGCACGACTCCAGCCACGCGTGGCTGGTTGACGGGCCGATGCGCGAGGGACGCGAGACGTGACGAGGGTCCGGAGCCGCCGTTCGTTGCCCTGGCCGCCGACGGTGTCGGCCGGTTACATCGTGCCGCTTTGCCCATCGCCGGAGTCTTGTCGCGCATAAACCACTTTGGCGTCAAGACGCCCCAAGCCGAGACAGGGAGGATCGCATGGCCAGCTACCAGTTCGAAACGGTCGACGTCTTCACGGATCGTCAGTTCGGCGGGAACCCCCTCGCCGTCTTCACCGACGCGCGAGGCCTCGCGGAGCGTGAGATGCAGGCGCTCGCGGCGGAGTTCAACCTCAGCGAAACGACCTTCGTTCTCCCACCCGCTGCCCCGGATAACACCGCCCGCGTCCGCATCTTCAATCGCACCGCGGAGATGCCGTTCGCCGGCCACCCAAGCATTGGGACCGGTTACGTGCTCGCCCGGCTGGGCCGCGCCAAGGCCGGCATCCTGCATCTGGAAGTGCCGGCCGGCCTCGTCCGCGTTGACATCGAGACGGACGACTCCGGGACGGTGATCGGCGGCGTCGTCTCGGCGCCACAGCCACTGACGATCGGCGAGGAGATCCCACCGGGGACGGTCGCGGCCTGCGTTGGGCTGGACCCGGCCGACATCGTCCTCGCGGAGCATCCGCCGCTGCTCGCCTCGGTGGGGAACCCCTTCATCATCGCCCAGGTGACGGACGACGCGCTGCGCCGGTGCGTGCCGAACGTCGGCGCCTTCCGCACCGCCGTCGCTGCCCGACCGGCGATGAACGGCCGGTTCGCGCTGCACCTCTACGCGCGACGTGGCCCGCGCCTACGCGCGCGCATGTTCGCGCCGCTCGCCGGTACCGTCGAGGACCCCGCGACGGGCAGCGCGAACGCCCCGCTCGGCGCCCTCCTCCTCTCCCTCGGGAGGGAGGACGAGGCGAGCTTCGAGATCCGGCAAGGCGAGGAGATGGGCCGGCCGAGCCTCCTTCTCGTGGGCGCGAAGCGGACGAACGATGGGATCCGTGCCACCGTCGCCGGACGCTGCGTGCCCGTTCTCCGTGGCGAAGCGCTTCTTGGAGATGACGGGCTCCGCGCATGACGCGGACCGTCCCGCGACCGCTACCCTCGGTTCCGTCGCGGTCCACACGCGCTCGTGGATGAAGCCCACGACCGCGGCCAGCGCGTGGCGACCATCCTGCCGCTGCTGGTGCGTCCATCGATCCTGCCAGGTAAGGCCGGTTCTCCACTGGTCACGGACGGCCCATCAATCGAACCAGACTGCCGCCGACTTTTATCCTGGCGTCGGCACTTCACCCCCGGCGCACCATCGATGCGGTGCATAACTCGCTTCACACCCCTCCAACACCACCGTAAACTACCGACACCACCGAAAGCCGGCACTTGTCAGCCATCTTCGGCTGACCTTGCGTGCCTATCTATCAACACACCTTGCACTTGGTGGTCGGGTAAGAGGGGCGCATCGCTACGTCCCTCTCCCCTCAGAACCGTGCGTACGACTTGCACCGTACACGGCTCAAGCAAGCTGCTCGGAAGATACGCTGCCTCAGATTGCGCACATGCCGGTTGGCCGCGCGCCAGTTGACGCTCGTCCAGTCGGTCTGCCTCTCTGGTCCGTTTGCAGGGGTCTGCATCTAACTTGTCCTTCGATGTGCAATCGTCGCCGCGTCCTTCGGGCGGCTCACCTGGTCGACGTCAGCCGCCTTTCGGCGTAGGCATCTGCCCTATCCACCCGGTTATGGCTTCCCGTCGCCTTTCGGCGTGGTGGCGTTCGCTTCTGCGACCATCCTCCTCCCCCTGGCGACGTGTGCCCTCCTTACGGAGGACCGACTGGCCGGAGCCAGACGCCAGTGGGGTTATCACGTTCCGCACCGCTGAGATGCGCGTGGGATGGGTGTCCTCTCTACTCCGGGGGCTGGTGTCCGCGCACGAGAAAGCTGCGATTCTCGCGCCTTGCCCCATGATCGCCGTCTTGAGTACCCATCGTTCCGGCGACTAAAGCTAACGAAGCCTCATCGAGGATTCACTCACGTTCACCCGTCCACGCTTTCCCTAACCCGGTTCGATCTGATGGGTAGATCTCTCCTTAGGCATTTCGCTTGGCTTCGCACCCCCCCGTTGCCGACGACGCACGCAAGGGCGGGAACAGGCGTTGGACACTCGCCTGAGTGTAGCTTTCCCTCCTACACTACTCTAACGGTGCGACGTCGTGTCGCACACAGCTACGCTTATTCCAGGCCCATAGAGCAAGGTGAACAGGAGACGGTTGCGTGCATGGCGCGGCGGGATGGCCGCCAGCAGGGCATCGACCTCAGCCCTCGCGAGTGGGCGCGGCTCGCGTTGTGGTAGGGTTATCTTGTCCAGGTGGCTGGTGGGATCGACGGGCACCAGGCTGTTGCAATAGGCCCAAGCGAAACAGGAGCGCACTGCGGCCTGGTGCCGCGCCAAGGTGCTCGGCGCGCGATCTGTGGTGGCGGCGAGGAAGGCGCGGAGATGGTCGGCGGACACAGCCGTGGCGTCCAGGCCAGGGAAGCTTCGGGCGAAGAGGTGCAGGTCGTAGCGATAGGCCCGGCGTGTGTTGGACAGGAAGGTATGCTGCATCGCGCTCAGGAAGGCGTCGGCAAGCTCATCAACGTGCATCATCGCTCTCCTGTCCAAGATAATCTAGGATAGGATACTGATGTGGAGGTCGTCAAATGACCCGTCGGCTCGACGCGACAACAGTTGTTTGCCAAAGATAATGGGCCTTATCTAGGAGACAGTTCGCCGTGAGAATCCCTCCTTCCGCCACGCCTTATTGCGTTAACGGTGACGCCGCGCGTATGCCGACGAGAGGTGATGTTGATGACTGATCAAGCCGCTAGGGTGCAGACCTGGCTCGACGCCCGCGCCGATGAGATGGCTGTGCTGCTGGAAAGGCTGGTGGCCTGCGACACAGAGAACCCGCCCGGTCGCGGATTGGGCGCATGCGCGCATGTGCTGCGCGACGCCATGGAGAACCTGAGCCTGGGTCCCGAGATCATCGACGTCCCACCGTTAGGCACGCTGGAGGATCCGTGCATCGTGCGCGGCACCATCGGTGATGGCTCCAAGCTGATCTACTTCCACGGTCATTTCGACGTCGTACCCGCGCAGGACCGATCGCAGTTCACTGCGCAGCGCCGCGATGGCACGATCATCGGCCGTGGTACCGCCGACATGAAGGGCGGCATCGTCAGCATGCTCTATGGCGCTGCGGCTGCCAAGGCGCTTGGCCTCATCGGTGATGGCCGCATTGTGCTTCACCTTGTCTGCGATGAGGAGACCGGCAGCGTCGCCGGTTCTGGTCACCTCCGCACGGCCGGCCTCATCGATCCTCAGGCGCTGGCGATGGTCACCGCCGAGCCCAGCGGAGTGGGCGCGGTCTGGCACGCCGCGCGTGGCGCCGTGACCGTCCGGATTGACGTCCACGGACGTGAGGCGCATGTCGGACAAGCACATCGCGGCGTCAACGCGTTCCAGCATATGGTGCATGTGGCCGCACCGCTCGCAGCGCTCGCCGACGAACTAGCGGCGAGACACACGGGCTTTGCCATGGACGAGAACGACGCCCGAGGCTCGATGCTCGTGGTCGGCGGCCTCTGCGGTGGCGGCTCGAATTTTAACGTCGTGCCGGGGTCGACGTGGTTCACCATCGACGGACGCTACAATCCGGAGGAAGATCTCGGGGGCGCACTCGAGCGACTGACGCGCACGATCAAGGGCGCCGCCAAGGACATCGGCGCCGCTGTGACCGTTGAGGTGATGCAGTTGCAGCCCTCGGCGAGCACGGATGAGACGCACCCCGCCGCCGCGGCGCTGTCGCGGTGCATCACGGCGGTCGAGGCAACTCCTCCACGGTTCGTGATGTGCTCGGGCGTCCTGGACATTCGGTGGTATGCCCAGCTCGGAATCCCGGCCTTTGCGTATGGTGCGGGGCGACTCGATGTCTCGCATGGCCCCAACGAGTCTATCGACGAGGCCGCGATGCGTCGTTGCGCTGCGGTCTACGCTCTGTACGCAGGAGACCTCCTGCAGTGATCCCGTCGCGTGGTACATCACACGTTCGCACCCAAGACCCGCGGCGTAGCCCCCGGTTTGTCCTGGTCTCCTGGAACAGCTAGCTGCGGCTGTGCTCGTCGCGGCCGTTACCGCCATGATCCGGACCCCGACCCGGCGCCCGGTCGTCCTCCTGCCCTGGCCCCTCCGCGCTCTCACGCGCTCTCGGCGCGTCGCACGGTCTATCGCCGATGGTCTGGCGTGTCTTCCCACTCGCCGCCCTTCCCGCCGCCGTGGCCGCGCTCCGGGCTCCGCTCGCGCTCCTGCGCACGTTCCTTGCCCCGCTCCTGCTGCCGATCCTGGGCGCACAAGGCGTCGTTCCAGTCCTTCGCCCCGGCCGGGGGTCGCTCGCGCTCGATGGCCTCGGCGCGCGGATATGCCTCTTTCACCTGCTGCCACAGCTTATTGCCGCCGGCGTCGTTGTCAAAGCCACAATGCACGAGGGCCTGCCGTGCCAGCCCCTCGTCGATCTGCCGCTTCGGTAGCTCGCCGTGGCCGTCGTTAGACAGGACCACATACTCCCCTTTCTCCCACCTGCAGGTGGCCGTGTGTAGCATGTGCCTACCCGCGCATCCGTGTCCACTCCACGACCCGAACAGTCATGTTCTGTCACGCGCCCACCACACAGACTTTCTATGTCAAGCTTCGAGGACTTTTCATACACTGTCATTGGGAGTGCGAGAACTCTTCCTGTGGTGGAATTTGTCAGGAGGTGGACCCTGCTACACAGGAGGTGGCCTTCGTGAGGCTACACGTCCCCTCGTAACAGGGCCGTTATCACCGCTGCCCGTTGCCGGCATCATCCATCCCGCCCAATCCGTGATCGTACGCCAAGGCGCCGATGACGCCGAGGAAGAGGACGGCGCTCCCGATCAGCGTCGACCGGACACCGATGGCGTCCACCACATAGCCGGCCACGGCGACGCCGAGCGGGGCGGCAGCGAAGCCGATGGCCGTGGTGGTCCCGGAGACGCGCCCGCGCAGGTCCTCCGGCGTGCGTTCTTGCAGCACTGTGGAAACGAGCGGGCCGTTCGGCCCGCTGATCACGCCACCGAGCAGCATCGCCCCCGCCATCACCGGCACCGGTGGTAACGCGGCAAGGATGGCGATAGCCGCCCCGATGCCGGCCACGCCCGCGATGAAGGTCGATCGGCGCGCGACTCTGTCGCCGATGGCGCCGTAGGCGATGGCGCCAAGCACCGACCCGCCGCCAAAGGCCGCAATCACAAGCCCCAAGCTCGCCGCGCTGTTGTACGTCGCCTTCATGTACACCGGCAAGATGACGGCTAGGAGGGGCGAGATGAGGAAGTTGAGCACCGTGGCCGAGACGAAGATCGCGCGGATGGGCGGGTCGTGGAACACGAAGCGCAAGCCCTCCGCGAGGTCATGACGATACGAGTGCGCCGTCCTTTCCGCAGCCGACGCTGCCCGTGGGACCGTCGCCGCGATCAGCGCGGCGGAGACGGCGAACGACGCCGCGTCCACCCACAGCACGTTGTTCGCGCCCAACCCCGACACCAGAACCCCGGCGAGCACTGGCCCGACGAGTTGAGAGCCGCTCTCGATCACTTCGTGGATGGTGTTGGCCCGCACGAGCGAGATGCGCGCGAGAGTGGCCACATCCGGGAGGAGGGCCGCGCGGGCGGTCGTCCCCGGGGCATCGAGCACCCCCCGCACGAAGACGAGCGCGAGCAGCTGCCAGAAGGCCAGCGCATGGCGGGCGTACAAGAGGGGGATAGCCGCCACGCAGGCCATGCTCGCCACATCAGCGACGATGCTCATCCGTCGCCGGCCCAGGCGATCGACGACGGCGCCGCCGAGGAACGCCGCCAGGATGAGGGGGAGCAGGCCGCAGAACGCGACGAGGCCGGTGCGCGCGGCGCTGCCCGTCGTGGTGAGCACGAACCAGGGGACGGCGATCTGGGTCAGGGCGTTGCCCGTCAGGGAGATGGCGTCCGCCCCGATCAGGGCGGAGAACGGGAGGCGCCGGCGTGGCGCGCTCTCTGTGATGAGTCGCATACGATGGCACTCCTATGATATCAATCGGGGGAAGCCGGACAACAAAAGGCCGCACGTCAGTCTTGACGTGCGGCCTTAGGACACAGCGCGGTCGGGAGAGGCGAGGGATGACCCGCCTCACAACTCACATCACGGTTCGTCGGTGGCCCACTTCGTCAGCGCAGAGCACAGATGCATAGGGACGAGGTAGGCGGCTATCGGCCGGGGCATACATAGCCATGCACGAGCCGGCAGCGTCGTAGCCGCCCTCCCTATGGAGATACTGATCTCTTGCTGAGCGTTAGCGAGTGAGCCGAGCCATCAGGCGTCTTCACCTCCCCGTTGGACTAGCCGTACGGTAGCACACGAGCACGACGCTGTAAAGGTACGCCCGCAATCTCGACCGGGAACGGCATTTACGACGCGGAGCCCACGCTCGTGTCGTCCGTTGGAGGAATGCGGCGTGTGATTGTCGGGCGTGCCGCTCTTAGCACATCGACGAGGAGGGAACATCCCCCTGCGGAAGTCCTCCATCGCGTAACCAGCCGTAGTAGGATGACCCCTCACACAAGTCGCACGCTGCGGCGCGGAGAAAAGACGGTGGCGGTTCGCTCACAACCGGCCGCGATAACGCGCGTCAATCAGGAAGGCAGCCCACGCGGCGAGGGGCGTAAGCGCGGCCACGCCTACAACGACGCCAAGCGCAGACGTGCGACGTGCTGCTGGAATCGGACGTGGAGCGCGTGCAGGACGAGTTCGTGCGGACGGCCAACCGCGACTGAGACCGGTGGTTTTAGATACCGGAAGCGGGCGTTCTCGTGTTATAGAAGGGGTGGCCCTGATTGTAGGAACCACCCCTTCTTGCTGCCCACTGGGCTACACAGGATGTGTGCCCTGAGGGCAGTCAACCGCTGGCGTCACACTCTCTGTGCCCTGACGAAGAACTGGTGGAAGGGGACGTCGACGTACCCATCGGATTGGATGAGAGTATGGATCTCGACGAGTTTGTCGAAGTACCGATCGACGGAGAAATCGGGGATCTCCCACGAGACCGCTTTCAAGTAGTACACGATGGCGCCCACGTCATAGAAGCGCGTGACGGGGAACGCCTCGCGCTGCTCGATGATGCGGAAGCCGGTCGCCTCCAGGTCGCGGACGGCCGTGACCAAATCTCGATAGTCGGCGCGGGTCGCATCGCCCAGGAGTTCGTGGAGCCGCCGGTTCGTTTGGCTGCCCACTTGTTGCGTGATGAAGAGACCATCGGCGGCGAGCACGCGCCGTACCTCGGGTGGATCGTAGGCGTCGTGGCGATTCGTGATCAGGTCGAACTGGTCGTCCGCGAACGGGAGGCGTGTCACATCGTGGACCTCAACGACCTCGACGCCGAGCGGTGTGAGGCGCTGGCGCGCCACCAGCACATTGGGAACATATCCTTCTGTCGCACACGTCTGTGGGGGACGTTGTGGCAGGGTGGCGATAAACTCACCGCCGCCTGTGTCCATGTCTAACAGCGAGCGGGCGTCGCTGATTGCGGCGACCACGCTCGCTGTGTAATCCCAGGTGTCCTGCGTCCTAAGCATGACGCGGCGCTTGGCGAGGTAGGAGAAATCCCACCCGGCGAAAGGCTGATTGTATTCGGCGGTCCACACGGCGCGGAGGTCATCATGGATCGAAGGCATAGTAGTTCCCCTCCAACATAAAGCGGATTACGTGAGGTGCCATGCTGGACGCAAATGGCACAAGACGCGCCGGTGGAGGGAACGGGAGAAACCGACACAGTGCCTAAGGCTAGACGTGAGACAAGCAATATCCACCTACCTCGCCTTCAATGAGCGGGAGAGGATATATAGCCGCCTATAGAGGCGACGATCACATAGCCCTGCGGAATCCCCTGTGAGTGCCAGCGTTGAAGTGCGCAACCTTGCCAGTTTAAGCTACACCACCTTCAGAGCCTTTATTTTTCCCAGTAGGGGGTGTTCCTGGGCGTCAAACAGCGTCCTGGCAGCACTGGTAGGCTCCAATCCGCTGGTGCACCTTAACGCGGCAAGGTTGTGCAGATCAAAAGTGGCACTTACATCCCCTTCCCTACCCGGCGGATCGAGGGAAGGGGTAGCTACGCTCAGTCATGGCACTTGCTCCAATAAAAAGGACTTCACTACACCGTACCACGTCATGGGAGATGTATGATCGCGCATATTCAATGTTCCGCGCCATCGGGTGGACTCACACAAGGCGCGCGCTGCGGCGCGCGGAGAAAAGCCGGCGACGATACACCCCTCCCCGCGCGTCCGTGGCCCTCTCCCCCTGACTGACAATTGTTCGGCACACTCCCCTGCGACGCCGGCGAGATCGCCACTTTCAGGCGTGCCGCCGCGGCGGCCGCGCGGCTCCCCGCCCTGAAAACAGTTCGACCAACGAGCTCATAGGCCGAATGAACACGTACCTCTTTTAGCCCTATTTTGCCCCCTTTTACCCTTGATATACCAAACACGTATTTGGTATAATACGGGTGTAGGGAACAAAAAAGGCAGGTCGCCAGCCCTAGGAAAGCTTCGGGCGACCCGCCGCGTGAATCCCCCTACAAGGAGGTTTCAGTGTCCATGTTAGCAGAAGCCACGCCAACCCCGCGCCGATCCACCCGCGTCTACCGTCGCCCGACGTGGTGGACCGTGCGCCCCCTCGACGGTGCCCGCTACGAGGTCGCGCTGTTCCAGCAGGGCTGCCCCCTCAATTGGCACGTCGTGTCAACGCCAGTGAGATTTGACCCAGTGATCGCGAGACTCCGTAATTGACGTTTGTAGAACCCATTAGGCCTTCAAATGGGACGTGCCAATAGACTCTATGTAGGTACTAGAAGGCTTGGCGGCCGCTACAAACCGTGCTTGATTGGCTGGTGGCACAGGATGCTCGTGGGTCAATATGCAGCCACAAACGTCAATTACGGAGTCTCGTGATCGCCAAGTTAGCTTGACCCCCCGTGAGCCCGCCTGGCGACCGCGTCGCTCAGCATCCACCAGAGATGAGAGCACACGCCAGGTACGACCTGCTTGAAAAAGAAGGGTCATGTTATCTTGGCGCAGATGGGTCAATTCTACGTCGCCGTGTACAGTCGTGACCCTCGATCCCTGCGGCGTGGTGTCCTGCACCTGCCCCAGCGGCCGGGAGGGCTTCCGGCGCACGCAGCGCGGCTGGTGCGATCACGTCGAGGCGTTGATGCGCGCCGCCCTGCGCAGCTACAAGCCCCTGACGCTCGACGTGGAGCGACTGACCTATTGCCCGCCCTGCCACGGCTGTCGCCCGCTCTGCCGGTCCCTCATCGTCCAGTGGAGCGCTGCCCTGTAGGGCGCCGGGGGGAGCGGATGCCCCACCGCTCCCCCCGGCGCCCTACAGGGCAGCGCAGGAGATCGCGATCCCCTTCTAATCTCGACAACGGCCGTGGGCGCGGGCAGCGGCTCCCGCCCACGGCGCACCATCAGGAGGATGCACACCATGACCATGACAGCCATCGCCGCCCCCATCGCCCCCCAGCCCCGGCCGCTCGCCTACCAGCATCGCGCCCGCCTGCTGTGCGCGCGCTGCTTCAACGGCGCGGACCTGCGCCCCCGGCCCTATGGCGGGACGGTTATCCCCATCCCGGCCACCGGACGGCTGGCCGTCGCGCGCCGGCTATGCGTCGGGTGCGGCGTCGAGCTGGCCGTGCCGGGCCTGTTCGGGCTCGGCGTGCTCGCCGCCACTGTCGGTGCGCTCGACGCGTGCGCGGCGGGCCTGACCACGCCGCCGCAGTTGTTCGCGCGTCATTGGTCCGGCGATTGGGGCGAGATCAGCCCCGAGGACGACGGGCTGAATGAGGACGCGATCCGTGGCGGCGCGCGCATTTTTAGCGTCTACCATCTGCAAGGCGGCGGGCGCATCTGGTGTATCACCGAGGCAGACCGGCACGCCACGACGCTACTGCTACCCGACGAATACTAGCCCCTGGGGCCGGCCTGCCGTCGTGGCAGGCCGGCCCACCCCCACGAGAGGCCCCACACCACCCGACACATGGAGGTAGCTCGATGAGCCAGCTAACCGATGAGATTGAGGCGCTATGCGCGCAAGAGCCACTGCCGGACTATCCGAGCACGATCCTGCTCTACGCCGCCGACGCCGTGCACCGTGTCCAGGCCGCTGTACGCCGCGCCTACGACACCTACGCCGCGCTGGCCGGCGCCGACGCGGCCGTGCCGCCCGCGCCAGCGTCGCCGCTGTACGCGACCCTGGTCACCACGGACGACGCGGGCGAGCTGGCGCGGCAACTCGTGTGCGCCGCGAGCCAACTCGCTCGCGAGGGGCGCTAGCGCGGGGCCGGCGTGGTGGGACGGCACGCCGGCCCACCACACCCCCACAAGGAGGACACACCCATGGTCATGACCCCGACGTGCGCCCCGATCGGCGGGGGACAGGGGTCGCGTTCCCTATCGCTCAGGTTGTACCCTAGAGTCATGAGCGAGGAGCGTACCCTATTTACCACCGCCGAGGCCGCCGCTATGCTCGGGATTTCCCCCCAGGCCGTCAGGACGGCCGCCTGGATCGGCACGCTAGACGTGGAGCGGATCAACCCCCGGCTCAATATGGTCACGCGCGCGGCCATCGAGGCGTACCGGCGCGACCACTTAGGACAACAGGGCCGACCGTCGCGCAAGAAGGCGACGAAGGCGACAAGGAAGAAGGCGGCCGCGCCACCCGAGGAGCGCGCCCAGGCCGCGCACGACGCTATAGATGAGGGGCGCACGCAGACGGAAAGCCCCCGCGAGTGAAAGTGAGAGAACACATGGACCATCGACACGACGACACGGACAGGGATAAGGGCATGGTGTACGTCGGGCGCTTCGGCGACGCGGAGCTGACCGAGGACGACCGCGACACGTTGCAGGCAGCCTTCGCGGCGCTGGCGCGCTCCGGGCGGCCGCTTTTTGGCCCCGTGCCGGAGGACGGCGCGGGCGCGCTGATCGACCCCGCCGATCCCGGCCTGAATACGCGGGTGAGCGCGATCCTCGACGGGCGGCCCTCCCTCGTGCTCGACGAGCACGGCTCCATGGGGCCGATAGGGGGCTTCGACGCCCCGCGTCCGTTGTCGCCGCGCCGCGAAGAGGTCGACGACGCGGAGGAGGACGGCGACGACGGCGACGAGCTGGCGCTGCTCGACGAGTTGGACCAGCTCGACCCCGCGCTGGATATCGCCGAGATCGCCGAGGTCGATGCGCTGCTGAGCG
>JAABUJ010005528.1_pt1 | contig 12590 bp, 11 predicted proteins | sample 5559131 | NCBI WGS metagenome assembly JAABUJ01 (sample SAMN10711875, study PRJNA513366) | rock metagenome | isolation source: Antarctica rocks | place: Antarctica: Victoria Land, Mt New Zealand nord | collected 2016-01-07
GCACATCTGTGCTATCAACAGCGGGATGTCATCCACCCGCTCCGCCGTAATGTCTGCTTTCTCGGTCATGCCGAGAGCCTACCGCGATTCGTCTATTAGCGCGAAATTTGAGCGAACCGAGAGGTATAATCGAGGATGAAGATATTGATCGACTTGATCCATCTGAGGGTATACGATACAAGCAATGGCGTGGATTACCGACCTGGACCGGCGCACGCCGGTCGCGATAGACCTGGATAGGGAAAACGGCCTGATGCGGATCGCGTGGGCCGACGAGCACGCCTGTCTCTACAGCCTGCCCGACCTGCGGCGGCGCTGTCCGTGCGCGGGCTGCTCGGGCGAGGGCGGCCGCGCCGGATTAGTGAACGCTGATACCGCCTTCACACAGCGGCAGGTGACGTTGGAGGACGTGCGGCCGCTCAACCGCTTCGGCCTACAGTTCATCTGGGGCGACGGCCACGACGACGGTTTGTACAGCTACGCCTTCCTGCGCGATCTGTGCCCCGGTGACGAGTCGGGAGTCGGGAGTCGGGAGTCGGGAGTCGGGAGTCGGGAGTCGGGAGTAAAGGGGTAGCGATGACAACGCCATTAATCGCGACTTGTTCGGTGGTACGATGGTAGTAGCCGAACAAGTTACTCACGACTTCCGACTCACGACTCACGACTCACGACTTCCGACTATCGAGGGAGGCCTCATGCAAGAGAGTTCGACCGCAGGCGCCAGCCCCGGCGGCGTCGTGGCGCACGCGCCGCACCCCCACACGCTGCCCTTCTATACGACGCCTGACGACGCGCTGGAGTTCGGCGCCAGTTTCGGCAATAGCGCCCTCTGGGTGACGACCAAGGGGACCGGGGCGATCGACCGCGTCTTCAGCGTCGACGCCGGCCAGACGTTCATCAATAATATCTCTATCCGCTACGCCAGCCCCGGCCATCGCGTGCAGACGGATGACCGCCGCGTCTGTCACATCTCCAGCGCCGACCCCCACGGCGCCTCCTACGTCAGCTTGCGCCAGGATGTGCCCGGCACGTTCGAGCTACACCCAGCCTACCAACGCCACATCTACGCTATCACCGGCTCCATTGACGTCACGGAAACCGTCTTCTTGCCGCTGGCCTCCGGTGGAACCGGCGCCGCCGCCGCGAACACGGACGCTGGCGACCCGCCCGTCCTTTACCAGATCGTCGAGTTGTGCAACAACAGCCCGGTCCCGCGCGACCTGCGCGTCTTTGGCTATGCGCGCCTGCGCGGTACCCTTCCCGACGACGTGGCGGCGCGCTACGACGCTGACCTGCACGCCCTCGTAGCCCACAACCGCAGCCGGCCCGCGTGCGTGCGCGTCTTTGGGCTGACCGAGCAACCCAGCGGCTACGGCACGACCTTCGACTTCGGCCGCGTCTACGATCCTCTGCATGTGCGCCCGCTGGATAATACGACGGACGCCGCCGGCGACATCCTCGGCAGCCTGCAACTCGACATCCACCTCGAGCCGGGCGACAGCCGCGCCTTCACCTTCATCACCGCGCTCTCCGCCAATGGCGAGGACGCCGCGGTCGCGGCCTACCGTGCGGCGTGCGACCCCGCGGCCGCGCTACGGGACACCGACGACTATCTCGCCCATACACTGACGCGGGCGCGAGTGCTCACGCCCGACCCGCTGATCAACCAGGGCGCGCTATGGAGCAAGGTCAACATGCTACGCGTGATGGCGCGCTACCCCCAGGGTCCCGCCTTCACCAACGAGCCCGGCGTCTCCTCCAACGTGGTTGGACGCGACATGGCCTGGTTCGTCTACGGCAACGACCACTTCAAGCCGGCCTTCTCGCGCGCCCTGCTCGATACCTTCGCCCGCCTGCAATACGAGGACGGCAGAATCGCCGAGTACTATAACGCCCTTGACGGTCGCGTCGAGGACTACGGACTCAACATCAACGACGATACGCCGCTCTTTATTCTGGCGGTCAACCACCACTATCGCGCCACCGGCGACGCGGAGTGGCTGCGCGCGATCTACCCCGCCGTGGCCAAGGCGGCGCGCTACATCGTCGCGCAGGAGGACGCGCGCGGCCTGGTGTTCTGCACGGCCAAGGACCCGCGCGGCAACGTGTGGGCCATCGCCGGCTGGCGCAACGTCATCCCACAGTACAGCCTCAACGGCGCCGTGACCGAGATCAACGCCGAGTGCGCCGCGGCCTTGCGCGCCGCCGGTCACCTCGCCGAGAATCTGGGGCTGCCCGACGCTGAGGCGCGTGAGTTCTTCGACGCCGCCCAAAAGCTGCGCGACGCCATGAACACACATCTGCTCAACCCTGAGAACGGGCTGTACTACCTCAACATCGACGCCGACGGCGCCACCCACACCGACGTGACCGGCGACGAGGTCTTCCCCGTGATGTTCCGCGTCTGCGACGACGAAACCGGCTTCCGCATCATCAGCCGCCTCAACTCACCCGACTTCTGGACCCCGGCTGGCCTGCGCACGGCCTCGCGGCTGGATCCCATGTACGACCCCTTCGCGTGCGTCGGCCTGATCGGCGGCGTGTGGCCGGGCCTGACGTGGTGGTACGCCTTCGCGGCGGCCCGCTACCACCCCGAGTTCATGGTCGCGGCGCTGCGCTCCTCGTTCGAGCACTACGCCGTCAACCCCAAAAACAACAACACCGTGCCCGGACAATTCAGCGAGTGGTTCGATGGCGAGAGCCTGATCAACCGTGGCATGCGCCTCTCACCATGGGAGCCGCCGCGCTTCCTGTGGGCAGCCGTCGAGGGCGTCTGCGGGCTCATGCTCACGCCCGATCTGCCACAGGTCAACCCGCTGGTACCCCCTGAATGGAAGTGGGTGGCGCTGCGCCGGCAGCCCTACCACGGCCGCGAGTTGAGCTACTTCGCCGCGCGCCAGGACGATCGTGAGTTCCACATCTATGCCGACACTCCGTTGCGGTCGGACCACCACGTCAAGACGTACGACGAGGACATCTCGGCGCGCGTGTACGCCTACTCGGCCTCGGTTGAGGTCGTGGCGCTGCGGCGGCCGGGTGAACTCGTCGTGCTCGTCGGCAACGTGGGCGCGCAGACAAGCGTCGTCCCTGTCGCCATGCAAGAAGTCATCGACGCCGACGCGACCTACGACCTGCGCGTCTACAGCAGCGAACATGTCGCCTGGGAGGGGACGATCCGCCAGCAGGGCCGCTACATCAGTCCCCTCGCGGTGCAGATCGAGACCAATGGGTTTAGGATTATTGAGGTCAAATCAGTCGGGAGTCGGGAGTCGTGAGTCGTGAGTAAGCGTGTTCTTACTGCGACCAATTGCCTACTAGTGGGTCACGCCCCATCTAAATGGAATTGAAACGCAGCGGCCCATCGTGGCTGCTACCCGCCCTGTGACGCCCGTTGACTAGCCAGGGGTGGCACTTGCCTAACTCCAGTTAAATGGGGCGTGACCCACTAGCTCTTTCGCATCACCAACCACATGGAACTGACGACTCACGACTCACGACTCACGACTTGGGAGGAATACATGCGCGAGAACAAGGTCAAACGGTTGCTGCGCGAGGGCGCGGTCACGATCGGGACATGGGTGACGCTGGACGGGCTGCTGGCCGCCGAGGTCATGGCGGCCCGTGGATTCGACTGGCTGGTGATCGACATGGAGCACGGCCCCGTGTCGATGGACGCCGCGCTAGGACGGAGCTGATCCACCAGGCGCTCGACATCGGCGCCTACGGGCTCGTCATCCCTATGGTCAATTCGCTCACCGAGGCGCGGCAGGCCGTCAAGGACGCGCGCTACGCGCCGTTGGGCGACCGTAGCCGCGGCGGCGCCCGCGCCCCGCTGGCCTTCGCGACCGACGCCGTGACCTACGGCCGGCGCGCCAACGACGAGACGCTGCTCATCGTGCAGATCGAGACCGCCGAGGCCGTCGCGGCGGCCGAGGAGATGGCCGCGCTCGATGGGCTCGACGGACTCTTCGTTGGCCCTAACGACCTCTCGTCATCGCTCGGCGTGTGGCCGCCGGTGTGGGACAACCAGCCGGCCGCGCTCGCCGAAGCTATCGCGCGCATCCCCGTCGTGGCCCACGCCCACGGCAAAGCCGCCGGGATCATGGTTCCCGACGCGGCGATCGCCAACCGCTGCATCGCGCAAGGCTACGACTTCATCTCATTGAGCAACGACGCGTCGCTGCTCGAACGCGCCGCGCGCGCCGAGTTAGCCGCCATCACCGGCCGGCGTTGAGTTATTATCGTCCGTTTAACTATCGGAGGTTCCCGTGCCGCTGCCGCCTATCGACGTCGACTACATGACCCGCGTCACCGCGGAGTTATGCGCGATCCCCAGCCCGACCGGCCTGGCCGCCGAGGCCATAGCCTACGTGGCGCGCGCGTTTGACACGCTTGGCGTGCCCTACCGCTACACGCGTAAGGGCGCGTTGGTCGCGACCCTGGAGGGCGGGGACGCGCCCGTGCGGACGCTCGCCGCGCACGTCGATACGCTTGGGGCGATGGTCAAAGAGATCAAGACCAACGGGCGTCTGTCCCTGACGCAGGTAGGGAGCTACCCGTGGGCGGCGATTGAAGGCGAGACGTGCGTGGTCCACACCAACGGCGGCGCGCGCGTCACCGGCACGGTCGTCAACGTCAAAGCGTCGCATCACGTCCATGGGGCCGAGCAGGACAAAGCCGAGCGCAGCGAGAAGACGCTAGAAGTGCGGCTCGACGCGCGCGTCACCGAACCCGCGGCCGTACGCGCGCTGGGCATCGAAGTAGGCGACTTCGTGTCGCTCGACCCGCGTGTCTCTGTTACCGAGAGCGGCTTCATCAAGTCACGCCACCTCGATGACAAGGCCTGCGTCGCCATCCTGCTCGGCGTGGCCAGGGCTATGCGTGACGCTGGCACGCGTCCGGCCGCCGCCACGCACCTGTTCATCAGCAACTACGAGGAGACCGGCCACGGCGCTTGCGCCGGCGTCCCACCTGAAACAGAGGAGTTGGTCGCGGTCGACATGGCCGCCGTCGGCGAGGGACAGACCTCCGACGAATACTCGGCCACGATCTGCGTCAAGGACGCCAGCGGCCCCTACGACCACGCGTTGAGCACGGCGCTGCGCCGCGCCGGCGACCGCGCCGGCGTCCCCTACAAGGTCGATATTTACACCTACTACAGCTCCGACGCCAGCGCGGCGCTCAAAGCCGGCGCGGAGGTGCGCGCCGCCCTGGTCGGCCCCGGCATTGACGCATCACACGCCCACGAGCGCACGCACGTCGACGCCTTACAGGCCACCGCGCGCTTGCTCATCGAGTATTTGACACAGCCTTCGGCATAGGCCGATGTGTCCCTGATTGCGACACGCGGCCTGACCTTAAAAGGTCATGGTAGGCGACGGACCTTAAAAGGTCTGTGTGGGCGTGACACGCGCTCCCGCCGCCGAGCGCATGGCCGCCATGGTGGTCGCCGGTAGCCGCCGGTGGCGGCGGGAAGACCTTTCAAGGTCCGGTCCCTGCCATGACCTTTTAAGGTCAGGCCCACGGAGGGCGCCATCACCATCATGGGGGACACGCTCAAGGGTGCCGCGCGCCCGACCACACGAACGTGGCCGTGGCGCACGGCGCGAGGGCGTAGCTAAACGTCTGTCCGCCCCAGCGTACGGCGAACGGACGGGGCCGGCCGCCGGGGTTGTAGGCCAGCAACGCCAGGGAGCCGTCGGGGTTCTTGAACGCCACGTCGTCGATCGTCTGCGCGCCGTAGCTCGTCCCGCTGCCACAGCCCAGCCCCACGTCGCTGTAGTGGGGCACGGTCGAGGTAGAGGCGACGCGGTAGGCGCCCGGATGGACGAAGCGGCTGGCCTGCGCGAGTTGGTAGTAGTCGGTCGTGTACGCGACCGTGCCCGTATCGGTGTAGACCGTGACTGGCGCGATGCAGTTGGGGCAGCCGGTCGTGCCCGGCCGCGGAGGACCGCCGGCCTGGTCGAGGGCCAGATTCCACAGCAGCACGCCCTTGGCCCAGTCGCGCATCGACGCGATAATCAATTCGGAGACATCGCCGTGCGTGAAGCCGCTGGAGCACTCCGTCACGTAGTTGTCCTTGGTAGGGTACAGCGTGTGCGATCGCGCCATGATATCGGGGCCGCCGGAGTAGCAGTGCCACGCCGTCCCCGCGACGTACGGCCCCGCCACGGGGTCGCTCAGGACCAGGAACGGGTAGTCCGGCGTGGTGAGCGTGGTGTCCCAGAACCCATCATAGGCCAGGATACGCGTAGGCAGCCCGGCGGCGGCGAGAGCGGGACCGAGGTAGCGGCCGATGAACTGCGCCTCGGCCAGGGCAGGGAAGTTGATCCCGGGATAGCCCGCGTCCTGCCCTGGCTCGTTGTGCGGCGTCACAGCGTAGATCGGCAGCCCCTGCGCGCCGTACGCCTGGATGAACTTGACGAAGTAGGACGCCAGAGGGCCGTAGGACGCTGGGGGTATGCTCCCCGCGAAGGGGCTGGTCATGCCTGTCTGCATCCAACTCGGCAGCACCCACGGTGTGGCGATCAGCTTGAGACCGGGGTTGAAGTGCAGCGCCTCGCGCAACAGGGGCACGATCTCTGTCATGTCGTGCGTGATAGAGAAGCCAGCGAGGGTGGGGTCCGGGCTACCGTCGGGCGTATCATCGTAGGAGTAGACCGCGCCGTCTCTGGTGAAGTCCGACGCGCCCATCGGCACGCGCACGAGGCTAAGGCCCAGGCCATGGGTGGGGTCGAAGAGGTCGAACATGACCTTGTCGCGCGCCGCCGGCTGCAGCTTCGTGGCGAGCAGCCACGCCGACGAGTCGGTCATGGCGCCCCCAAAGCCGTCGATCTGCTGGTACGTTTTGGTTTCGTCGACGGCGATGGTTGGAGTGACGACCCGCGACGCGGCTCGGCCGGGCGCCGGCGCGGGGGGCATAAAGCGTAGGATGGGCTGCCGCGCCACCCGGCTGGAGAGGTCGGCCGTCGTCAGATACACAGCGACGGTCGGGCCTTGCGCGACCGTTGCGCCGACGCGCGCGGCGGGACTAAACGTCGCGGCCAGTGCGAATAGTAGGCAACAGGCGCATAGCCCTTTGGACAACCTCACGCGACACGCCTATCTACTACCGCCATTATTCGCCACTGGGTGTCCCCCACGATGGTGATGGCGCTCACCGTGGGCCTGACCTTAAAAGGTCATGGTAGGAACCGGACCTTTTAAGGTCACACCGCCCACTGTGCGGTGCGAGACGTGTGCCACACCCAGACAGACCTTTTAAGGTCCGTCCGCTGCCATGACCTTTTAAGGTCAGGCCAGTTAGCTCGCATCTCGCCACTCATGTATAACGAGGGGGAACGCCGGTTGGCGTTCCCCCTCGTTATACACGAATCGCGTGTGAACCAAGCTTACGGCGTGGTCTGCGTGAGCAAGTGGATGTAGCTCATCGCCTCTTGCTGGTTGGCGGCGGTGTAGGCGTAGCTGTTGCCGGTGGTCGGCGAGAGGAAGCCCAGGTTGGTCAACACCGTCGCCGCGGTGGCAACGTTCGGGATCAGGTTGGTCTCGAACGCGAGATCCGCGTAGGGCAGGAAGTTGCCGATCGCGCGTGAGAGCGCGCGGTGCTCGGCCTCGACGGCGCCGATTTGGAAGGCAAGCTGCGCCAGGTCGGCTCGCCCATCGGCGGCGAACTCGCGCGCCGCAGCCATGTAGGCCGCGACGAAGGCGGTCTCCAGGATCACGGCCGTGTTCGCGTAGCCGGTGCGGCTGGTGAACGTGCCGGCCGGGAAGGCGAAGGGACCCTGATAGGGCGCCGCTGCGCCATAGTACTGCAGGTAATCGACATGGAGCGCCTCCGCGGCCACGACACCCTGGATCGTCGTGATCTCGGCCGGGAGCAGACCGATGGCCCCTGCGTTGGCGAGGGCGTTGGTCTGGAACGTCACGGCGAGGTACTCGGCCACGAGCGCGACATTGATGATCGTCGACGGATCGTCGGTAGCGGCGTGCGCCGCCAACGGGAAGGCCGCGGCGCCAAGGGCGACACCGGCGCTGCCCGCGGCCAGCGTCTTGAGGAAGTTACGGCGCGAGGCCGAGTTGGCTAGAATCTCGTTGTCCACTAAAAGCTCCTCCATTAACAGCAAATGATCGATGCTGGGTATCTGCCTATGTCTGCGAATCCTGTCCGGGCCGGGAACAGCCGCGCGGTCGGCGCCGCGAGAGGTATGAGGTGCGGCCGTGACAGGTAGCCAGGGGACGCCTCACCAGGGGTCAACTCGCCGCGCGGCCCACCTCCTTCTTGCGTAGGCGTTAAGACATGTCGCCTCTATCCTACCGTATAATGCACCGGGCACAAAAAAGTTACGGTTGTGCGCGATTCCCGTGCGGCGCGACGCTGCATCGCGGTTTGTTAGCAAGAATTGGGCCGCTATGGACTCCAGGCGGCGTCGCGCCCGAAATCGAGGCGCGTCGCGCACGTTGCCGCGCACGAAACGGGCGCCACGTAGACGTAGGGTAGATTGCCCCCCATGCTGTAGACGAACGCGGCGCCGTTCGGTGCGAAGGCGTGCGCCGTGAAAGACACGTCACCGCGCAAGCTCGTGACGGCCTTGCTGGTGTGGATCATGGTCTGTGTCGTGTTTCCCGTTCCACTCGTGGCGTATACATACGTGGAGGCGTCCGGCGAGGGCGCGACGTTGCTGACGGGGGTGGCGAGGGACGTACGCGTGGCGCGCCCAGTGCGTAGGTCGATCGACACGAGCGTCGTCCCCGGCGTTTCGGCGTAGAGGACCGCGCGGTCGGAGGGGCTGACCGCGGCGATGCCCTGCCACACACCGGCTTTGGCGCCGTAGTTCGTCAGCCCCTGCGTCGTGCCGTCGGTGAGGCTCTCGGCGACGATGTCGTGTCCCTGCACGCCGATGGCGCGGTTCCCGACGTCCGTGACGCCGATGAGGCGAAACGCGGGGTCACAAGCCAGCGTGTGCGTGTGCCCTGTGCGCGGGTCGAGCACGATGAGAGACGTCTCCGAGAGGTAGCCCTCCTCGTAGACGATGTTGGCGCCGTCGGGCGTCCAGGCGTAGCCGCGCGACACGTTGGGACTCAGGCGGCGCGCGCCGCCTGACGGGGAGATCAGCCATAGCCCCGCCGTGTCGCTGCCCTTAAAAGCTCCTAGGCCAGCCGCGAAGCGAACGGCCAGGATACCGGCGCCCTTGGGCGATGACAGAGGCGCGTTGTACGATGGATCGGTCGGGCTGTTGTTGGTCAGGGCGCGCTTATCCGTCCCATCGGGCCGCGCGACAAAGATGTTCCCGTTCGCCCCAACGTAGGTGATATGGCCGCTAATCGACGGAGCGGTCGTGGCCTTAGGAGTAGCCGTTGCTTTAGGCGCGGCCTTAGCTTTAGGGGTAGATGTGGCTTTGGGCGGAGTCTTCGCCGCGAGGGCGGCGGCGGGAGTCAGCAGGAGCAGCGCCCCGGCCAGCCCACAACGCAAGAAATGACGCATTAAGATGTCCTTTCTGCCTGTCTATGTAAGTACGAATAGGTACAACAGGAAACGGGGGGACACCTTGTAGGATAGCATTTCACCCCTTTCGGCCGGCCTGGCCTTATGACTATGCCCGCGCTCGTGAAAAGTCGGCCGGCGCCGTATCCACTGGGACCGACGTCCGCGGTGGACAATTCACAGATCCTAATGACTACGCGAACACCTTGATGTTGTGCGCCTGGAGCAGCGTGTCGATCGCGGCGCTCTCGGGCACACCGTCGAGGTTGACGCCCTGGCTCACCGCGAGTAGTTCCACCCCGCGTGGCGTGCCGTCAGCGGCGTAGTCGATGATGCGCTCATCGTCGAGCGCCTGGGTGCGCGCCACCGGCCTATCGCACAACTGCACGTAGATGGCGTCCGCCTCCGGGTCATGTTCAAACAACATATGCGATACCTGCTAACCCCACAAAGGTAATAACGCGCGGAGGGTGGGAGCCTCCCGCGACGACGACGTGAACCACACGCCCGCCTATAGCCTTCATGTAGATCATGTTACCGTCTTTTGTGCGACCGCGCCGGTCAGCGTGCAAGATGCAGTCCTCGACCTCATCCTCGGTAATGTCACGGTCGAAGAGGCGACGACGCGCATGGAGGGTGTAAACGAGACGCACAGCTACGAGTCTACGTTGTCATCGGCGTCGAGGGCATCGCCGTCTAAAACAGATGTATCGCCGTCTAAAACAGGGGCGCCTCACGATTGGATACTGTGTTGGTCGCTCCCAAGTAGACCTTTTAAGGTCCGTATCCTGCCATGGTCTTTTAAGGTCAGGCCAGCGGCACTCACGAAGAAGGGGCGAGCGCTGCCCTGCGCTACAATGGAATCAGATACCCTTGATTAGTACGTCACGAGGAGGTGACAGACAGATGGTACCCCCCTATTCTCCCGAGGTATTGACCGACTTCAGCCTGGAGAGCAACCGCCGCCCCGTCGCGGCCGCCCTGGACGATGTATCGAGCCGGTTGGGACAACACTACCCGCTGGTTATTGGCGGCGCGCGTATCGAGACGAACCGTACATTCCCCTCGCTTAATCCATCGAAACCGGATGAGGTCGTCGGCTACGCCGCCGAAGGTACACAAGAGCACGCCGAGCAGGCAATAAACGCGGCGCTGGAGGGCTTCACGCGCTGGAGCCGCGTCCTCCACGCCGAGCGCGGGCGTCTCCTGCTCAAGGCCGCCGCCATCATGCGCCGGCGCAAGCCCACGCTCACCGCCTGGGAGATCCTCGAAGCGGGCAAGAGTTGGCCCGAGGCCGACGCCGACGTAGCCGAAGCGATCGACTTCCTGGAGTACTACGGACGCCAGATCATGGAACTGGGCTATCCGCATCCACTCACGCCGCAGTCGGGTGAAGACAACGAGCTCGACTATATCCCCCTCGGCGTCGGCCTCGTGATCCCGCCCTGGAACTTCCCCCTGGCCATCCCCACCGGCATGGTCGCGGCCGCCCTAGCCGGTGGGAACGCCGTGATCCTCAAGCCGGCCGAGCAGACCCCTGTCATCGCCTACCAGATCGTCGAGATCCTGGAGGCGGCCGGCCTCCCCGCTGGCGTACTACAGTTCCTGACCGGCGACCCCGCCGCGGTCGGTGAGCCCCTGGTCGTACACCCCAAGACGCGCTTCATCTCGTTCACGGGTTCGCGTGAGGTGGGGCTGCGCATCAACCGGCTGGGTGCCGAGATGGCGCCGGGTCAAATCTGGATCAAGCGCGTCATCGCCGAGATGGGCGGGAAGGACGCCATCATCGTGGACTTGTCGGCCGACCTCGCCGCCGCCGCCGCGGGCATCGTGACCTCGGCCTTCGGCTTCCAGGGACAGAAATGCTCGGCCTGCTCGCGCGCTATCCTGCTCGACGACGTCTACGACGCGGTGCTGGCCGACGTAGCGGCGCGCACGGAACAACTGCGCCTCGGTCCCGCGCGCGACTACGAGAATACCCACGGGCCGGTCATCGACGAGGACGCCTATAACAAGATCCTGGGCTACATCGACATCGGTAAAGGCGAGGGCCGATTGGCGGCAGGCGGTGTGGCGGGGGGCAGCCCAAGCGGCGGCTACTTCATCCAGCCCACCATCTTCGCCGACGTGCCGCCCCGCGCGCGTATCGCACAAGAGGAGATCTTCGGCCCGGTGCTAACCGTGCTGCGCGCGCGGGACTACGACGAAGCCCTGCGTATCGCCAACGACACCCCCTACGGCCTGACCGGCGCTGTCTACGCGCGCGACCGCTCTAAGTTGGAGAGGGCAAGGCGCGAGTTCCACGTCGGCAACCTATACATCAACCGCAAGTGCACCGGCGCCATCGTCGGCACGCATCCCTTCGGCGGCTTCAACCTGAGCGGCACCGACTCAAAGACGGGCAGCCCTGATTACGTCAAGCTGTTCATGCAGGCCAAAGTGGTGACGGAAGCTCTTTAGCCAAGTGGCGAGTGGCGAGTGACGAGTGGCGAGCAACTGCTTCTCGTCACTCGCCACTCCGGTCCAGCCACTCCTCCCATGCGCGCAAACTCGTGGCGGCTTCGACGCGCCAGTAGCCTGCCGCGCCATCGTGGCGCAGGGCGCGCATCATCGTGAGCCAGTGAGCGTAGCGCGGCAATTGCCCCACGAACGCGGTGAGCGCGCGCCGGTTGACGCGCCACCAGGGGCGCGTATCGGGCAGCGAGGGCATGTAGAGCCCGAACGTTTCCAGGCGCCAGCGCAGCGCGCGAGGCGCCCGCGCCAGCTGGAGCCCCTGACGCAAAAGATCAAGGATACCCTCACCCCCACCCCAATGCGGATTGGGCTGTCGGCCCGCGGCTAGGGCCGACAGCCCAACCGGCTCTCTCTGTGCGCGGAAGAGGGGTTGAGGGTGAGGGGCGCTCCCTTTCGCCCCTTGAGGGAGAAGCCGGTTGGGCTGTCGGCCCGCGGCTAGGGCCGAGAGACCAATCCGCATGGGTCGGGGAGTGAGGGGTGGTCATGTCTTGTCCTCGTTGGCCCGGCCCAGGGCGACCGAGCGCTCGTAGGCGGCCATGACCGCATCGGCCAGCGTAGGGCGCAATCCGCCCTTCTCGAGTTGGTACAGTCCGGC
>JAABUJ010005529.1_pt1 | contig 12589 bp, 13 predicted proteins | sample 5559131 | NCBI WGS metagenome assembly JAABUJ01 (sample SAMN10711875, study PRJNA513366) | rock metagenome | isolation source: Antarctica rocks | place: Antarctica: Victoria Land, Mt New Zealand nord | collected 2016-01-07
TAAGTGGGCCAAAAATCCCACACTCCTTGCGTCATCCAACACGCGTAGCCCCTCACCCGCCACCGAGCCGCGTTCGCAGGGTCAAAACGCCCTCAGACAAGCGCCACGGAGAAGGCTGGCGCGCCGGCGTCGCGCTGCGGATTGGCCCACCTACTGTGGTATCAACGGGAAGATCGGCCCATTTAATGTGGGATTCTTGGCCCATAGAGCGTGGGATAACACGCCGTTTTACGCGTGGGCCGCGCCCATCTAATGTGGGGACTTACAGCCTGGGCTGGGCCGCCCCACCCTCCCCCAGCGTGCAGGGACGACGCATCGGGGCTGGGCGCGCCGTCCCTGCACGCTAGACCCTCCGTACACGACGCCCCACAAGGAGACATACCCCATGAGACCCGGCCACCACCTGCGCTGCGATCGTTGCCGTGCCTCCATGCCCACCCGCGACGCCACCCTCACCCCGTCCGCTATCCTCTGCTCCGCCTGCGCCGCCCTGCTCCCTCCACCGGCGGCCGCTGCCTCCGCCCGCGCAGCCGCTACTGCGGCGACATCACGGGCCGCGGCTCCTCGCCCCGCGCATCAGAGCGAGGCTGAGGCTAGCGAGAGGTAGGGCGCCGGACACAAAACACCGGCGCGCCTCCGCCTGTTTGACTCAGCTCCTGTGCCTTGTCTCCGCCATGGTGCTCTTCCGACGGTCTGTCCCCATCGGAGGTCCCAGCCACCGTGCCAGCACCGCAGGACCTTACTGCAGCGAGCCAGGTGTGGATAGTAGGCCACTGAAGGTGGCGACAGCCGTCCTGCGTGCCACGTTGATGATCGCGGTGATGGTGCCACTGCCGCGCGCCCTGCTGAACCGCCCGGTCCCTCCCACCACCTGGTAGGTATCCACGGCGGTCACCGTCGTCCGGCCAGTAGCGCAATTGACCCCGGTGGCGTCCAGCGTGATCGTGTCGCCGTTGGCTGCCGTGAGGGTCGTTTGCCGCATCTCGGTGACGCAGCCCGGTCCCGCGTTGCTCGCGAGGTTGCTGACGACGAAGGCCGTTACCTTGATCTGCCCTAGGTGTGTGGCGTGACCACTGCCCACGATGGTAACGCAGAGGCTGGGGATGGGAGAGCACCGAGCCACCGTTTGGGTCTCAGCGACGGTCGCCTGGAATGGACCCAGGCTTGCAGCCGATGCCTGCCCGGAGACCGCGCTCAGCGCCGTCAAGAGCGTACCCCCCGCCAGGGTGATCCGTCGTGCGCACGTCATAGCCGTCCTCTCTTTCCGCATACCATTGTTCAGGTGCATGATGCCACCCATAGTAACCCCCCTTTAGTGTGTGATTGTTGTCATGTCGTGCAATCCAATGTTGCCCTGTGCCAGCACGATGGGCCCTGGTGCACGCCCGCACCTTGACGCACGCTCACCGTCCCCTCACCGTTTGCCCACCATTGTCTGAATCTGTCGGCACACACTCTCCCTTCTCTTGGTGGCGTCCTGGCGTCATCATACGGTAGGCGGGGCCTCATTCCCATCGACAAACTCACACAACCACTCAAACAAGAGGGCAAACATGTGACCGCAGGCGTGCTATCATGGGGCGAGAACGGACGCCACACGGAGCTGCCCTCTGCTTTGGGGCGGGATCAGGAGCCTGTTGCATGATCGCTGAGCCACCAGCCTCCTTTGGCGAGCTGCTGCGGCGCTATCGGGCTGCGGTTGGACTGACCCAGGAGGAGCTCGCCGCGCGGACGGGGCTTACCCCGCAGGCCATCAGCCTCCTCGAGTGTGGGCAACGCCGGCACCCCCAGGCCTATACCGTGAGCCAGCTAGCCGAGGCCCTGGCCCTCACGGCACCCGAGCGCCAGGTCTTCACAGCGGTGGCCCGCCATCCGTTGTCGTCCGCGTCCGCTGCTGCCGCCGTGGGATCCAGCATCCTGCCCGCGCCCGGACGTGCGGTCCACAACCTGCCCGTCGCGCTGACCCCGCTCATCGGGCGGGCGCACGAGCAGGCTGCGGTGGAGCACCTGCTCCAGCGGGAGGAGGTACGCCTGCTCACGTTGACGGGGCCGGGTGGCGTGGGCAAGACCTGCCTGGCCCTGCAGGTCGCCGTGGAGGCTCTGAGCGCGTACCCTGCCGGCGTGTGGTTGGTGGAGTTGGCGGCGCTGGTCGACCCGGGCCTGGTGCCGCAGGCGGTGGTCCAGACGCTGGGCCTGCGGGAGGAAGCTGGCCAGAGCGCGCCGGAGATCCTCCGCACCTACTTGGCCACGCGGCGGTTGCTGCTGGTGTTGGACAACTGCGAGCACCTGGTCGGCGCCTGCGCCGAGCTGGCGATGGCGCTGCTGCGGGGCTGCCACCGGCTGCACATCCTGGCGACCAGCCGGGAGGGGCTGGGGGTGGCGGGGGAGCGGCTCTACGTGGTGCCCTCCCTCGCTGTGCCGCCGCTCGACCACGTGCCGGCACCCGACGAGCTGGGCAGGTATGGGGCGGCGGCGCTTTTCGTGACCCGCGCCCAGGAGCGATGGGCCGCGTTTGCCCTGAGTGCGCGGAACGCCCAGGCGGTGGCACACGTGTGCGCCCGGCTGGACGGGTTACCGCTGGCCATCGAGCTGGCCGCGGCACGCGTGGGGGTGCTGTCGGTGGAAGGCATCGCCGCGCGGCTGGATGCCCATCTCGCGCTGCTGACCGGTGGTCCGCGCACCGCGCTGCCGCGCCAGCAGACCCTCCGCGCGACGCTCGATTGGAGCTACAACCTGCTCAACGCGCCCGAACAGCTGCTACTGCAGCGTCTGGCCATCTTCGCGGGGGGGTGGACGCTTGATGCGGCCGAAGCAATCTGCACCGGAGAGGGGCTAGAAGGTGGAGCGGTGCTGGACGTGCTCACCGGCCTGGTGAACACGTCGATGGTGCAGTGGGACGAGACCGGCGGGGACGCCCAGGCGGGGCGCTACCGGCTGCTGGAGACGGTGCGGCAGTATGCCGCGGAGCGGCGGGGCGCTGCGACGCAGGTGGGCGAGCAGCACGCGCGGTACTACCTCGGGCTGGCCGAGCACGCCGCACCGGAGCTGGAGGGAGTGAGGCAGGCGGTCTGGTTGGAACACCTGCAGGGCGAGCACGCCAATCTGCGCGTGGCCCTCGGCTGGTTCGTGGAGCAAGGCGCGGGAGAGCGGGCATTGCGTCTGGCCAGCGCGCTGTGGCGGTTCTGGTGGGTGCGCGGCCACGTCAGTGAGGGCCGGGCGTGGCTCGAGGCGGGGTTGGCGCAGGGCGCGGAGGTCGCCGTGCCGGTGCGCCTGGCGGCGCTGCAGGCGGCCGGTGGCCTGGCGATGGTCCAGGGCGACCAGCCCCGCGCGCTCGTCCTGGGGGAGGACCTCCTCGCGCTGGCCCGCGCGCACGGTGACCCGCGCAAGACGAAGGCGGCGCTCGACATCCTGGGGATGACGGCCGTACAGCGAGGCGACCAGCGCCAGGCAGAGCACTATCTGGAGGAGGCTCTGTCCCTTGCCCGCGCTTTAGGGCAGCGGGAGGATTTGGCGATCGCACTCCTCGACCTAGGGCTTGCCAGGAGCGAGGGCGGCAGCTATGGTGCGGCCACCACACTCATCGCAGAGGCGCAGGCCCTGTCCCGCGGCACGGGGCAGGCCTACTGGACGACGGTCGCGGTTGGCTCCCTGGCCTACCTCGCTCTCTTGCAGGCGCACTGGCGGCGCGCAGGAACGCTGCTGGTGGAGTACGTGACGTTCGCGCAGCAGCAACAGGACAAAGCGAATCTGGCCGCGGGCCTGGAAGGACTGGCGACGCTGGCGGCCGCGGAGGGTCGGGCGCAGCGCGCGACCCTCCTCTTCGCCGCGGCCGCGGCCGTGCGAGCGGAGATCGGGGGCCACCTCATGTCACGGCGCAATCGCACCATGATTGAGCAGGCGACCCGCTCCAGCCGTGACCAGCTTGGGGAGGGCGCGTGGCTGGCGGCCTGGGACGACGGCCAGGCGATGACCATGGAGCAGGCCCTCACCTATGCGCTGGAGGACCCACACAGCCCCACCTCTCCACCGTGCGGGTCGGCGTCCGTACGGGAGCCACTGGAGGCGCCGCCCTGGTCTGCGGCCAGGCCTGCACAGCCGTTTCCATCCGCGGGGCCGGGGGGCGCGACCGCCGCACCGTCCCGTGGACGCCTGTCGCGGCCGGAACGGCAGGCGTGGGCGTTGGCGCACCTGTGCACGGCTGGCCCGCTTAGTCCCCGGGCCTATGCCCAAGCGCTGAAGGTCTCCGTCGATACGGCGCTCCTTGACTTGCGTGACTTAGTGGACCACCGGTTGGTCCGCGCGGAGGGCAGGACAAGGAATCGCCGATATATTCTTACCGGCAATGACCGCGATTCACCGCATAGGCCGTTCGATTCGCCGAAATCTCCGTGGCCATTGACACCCTCCGACTAACAACGATCTCTCGTGACAATCTATCTCGGGGTGCGCCAGCGATTCCTCTGAAAATCCTGACGTCGGCGACCACGACGCGGCCGACGCGGGCACAAGCGTGACGATGTAGCCGCGCTGCTCCCGTCGGTGCACATGGTGACGCTCAATGCGCTTGGCTGTTGTAAGACATCACATTCGTTGAGCCGAACCGCACGATCATTGAGCCAAAACTGCACAGTCGTTGAGCCATCCGCACGCTTTCCGCTCGGACGCCCTTTTTCATACCTGAAAACGGCTATGCACCGCCGTCTCCCTCCCTTTTTCGCGCCATGACTGTATCGTGGATGGCTCATTTACTGTGCGGTCTTTGCAGGACGGCTCATTGACTGTGCGGTTTCGGCTCAATGATCGTGCTGTTTTTTGCCTACCTCAGCTGTGCTTTTGGCTCAGTGAATGTGATGTCTTACAAGCGGCGTGTCGGGGACGCGCCTGCCTCAGGCAGGACTCATGGCCCAGACGAGCGACCGCGCCCACCAGATGAGTTTTCTTCATGCAGTCGCCGCAGGGGGAGTGCTACAATGGTAGAGTGGGACGACCACGGGCTGATTATAGTACCGTGATTGCTAGTTGCCGTTCATGGGTCCGAAACTAGACACTACTGTTGCTTAAGGACAGTAGAGACCAGAGGAGGACCCATGGACGACGCTTTGATTGTAACGATCTACGTGGTGATTGACGACACGATGAAGGCGCTGGAGCATCGGAGCCACTGTTTGTCCAGCCTGAGCGACGCGGAGATCCTCACCATTGCGGTGCTCGCTGCGCGCTACTATGGCAACCATCACGCGCGGGCGGTCGGCCAACTCACCGGCACCGCCTACTTCCCGCGCGTAATCTCGCCCTCGCGTGTATACGGCAAGATTAAACAGGCTCATGCCCACATTTGATGATGCTTTACCCCCCGTCCAGCATCCGCTCACGTAGGAGGGCGAGGCCCGCACGGCCGAACATGTGGCGCTTGAGCATCTTGAGCTTGTTCACAAACCCCTCGGTCTGCCCCTGGCTCCAGTCGAGCGTCAGCCCTGCGTCCACCGCCGCGCGGTCGCGCCGTATCCCCCCGCGAACCCGCCCATTTCGGGCAGGTCGCTCTGCTCCGCCTCCTTGAGCCAGCCGTCGAGCGCCGCCGCGTCACGGGCGCGGACGAGCGCGAAGAAGGCCTGGGCAAGGCGGCACGCCATCGCCGCCGGCGCGCACAGGCGCAGCAACTCTCCCAGATAGGCCTGCTCCTCCGCATCCAGGTCTGCAGGCCGCCGGAGCATGAGCCACGTCGCCTGGCGCACGGAGAACGTGCGGACGGCGGGCGGGGCCGGCGTCGGCACCCGCTTCCGTAGCGGGTGTTTCGGCTGCGCGCCGCGCCGCGCCGGCTCTGCGCGCCAGCGCGCCACATGCCCCCGCACGGTCCGCATCGACCCGGTGAACCCGCGCGCGCGCAGCTCCGCCCATAAGGTGGGAACATGCTGGCAGCCGGCGTCCCACCGTCGGCGCAGGTAGGGCTCAAAGGAGGTGAGTATCGTCGTGCGCGTCGTGCGCGCGCGACGTTCGGGGAACGCGCCCGTGCGCAGGAAGGTGCGGATCGTGTGGCGGCCCACGCCTAAGGTCCGGGCGATCGCCCGCTGCCCAAGGCCCTGACGGTGCAGCGCCAACACCTCCTCATACCGTGCCTGCCGCCGTGCGCGACGGGCACGGTGCTCCTCCTGCACGCGCGTGCGCCGGGGCGCGGCCGTGTGTGGATGGCCCGCGTCGGGCGACGCGACCGCACGTTCGCCCGTCGCGCGCCCTCCGGTCGAGGCGACGCCATCCTTCAGGGGTGAGGGACGACGCACGGCGGCGGCCGCCCGGACGCTGGCCTGCTCACGCGTGAGCACGCGCTCGACCGCCTCGCGCATATTGGCGAGGAGATGCCAGCGGTCAGCGACCTGGATCGCCTGCGGCGCGCCCTGGCGCGCCCCATTGCAGATTGAAGATGAGAGTTGCCGCTGCGGCAAGGTTCACCGTCCGATTCAGCACGGCAACTCTCATCGACGGCCCTTCTGCAGGAGCAGGATCCCACCCCGCAGCGATGAAGCGCGGCAGCTTTCTGCTTCCATTCGGGAAGCGCGGCAACCTTCACCTTCCGTTTGTGTTCCCTCTCAACCCATTCTCCACCCTCACGCGGCGGCAAAGAGTCCTTCCGAAGGCGGCAAGGTTCATCTACAATCCGCACGTCGGCATAAGCGCCGGCGCGGTCACGACTAATGACCGCGATGCCGGGATGCGCGCGCAGCCAGATGGCGAAGGTCTCCGCCGTGCGGTCGGGCAGCAGATCAATCGTGCGGTGGCGTTCGAGGTCGACGACGATGCTACCGTAGCGACGCCCGCGCCGTCGGCTCCAATCGTCGATGCCGATGACGCGCGGCGGTGTCGCCACGGCAGGGTCGGCGTGAATGAGGCGCAGCAGCGTCATGCGACTCACGCCAATACGTTGGTGCGCCGCCAATCGTGCACCCGCTTTCCCGCCAAGCGCGCGGACGATGCGCTGGAGCGCTGTGCGCACGTTGTCCGTCCGCCGCCCGTAGACGGCGACAAACCGCGTCAACCGCTCACAGAAGATCTTGCGCTCGCAGGATTCGACCGGGCAGGCGAAGCGCCGCGTCTGGACCCGCAACGACACCGTCATGTCGCTCCATGGGAGGTCTGCGACCGTCCGTGTGTACGACGAATGCACCGTCTTGGAGCGCTGCTGGCAGAGTGGGCAGGCGGCTGTGGCGCGGACGGCCGTGACGGTGAGCGTGATACGGTGTTCGCTGATCTCTATGTGATCGAAGCGCAGACCTTTGAGATGGGGCAAAACGTTGGCGGGGTTGAGGTGCATGAGCGGACTCCGTGGTTAGGCCATCAGACCGCGCGGGCGGTATCCCCTCATACTCTGCCCCTCACCCCCAATCATCAAATGTGGGCATGAGCCGAAGTGCTTGCCAAATACAGGCAGCCCGTACACCGGCCACGGATGCGTCGTGCCGTAGCGCGCCCGCACGTCCTCCTTCGGCAAGATCGCGTGCAGCAGGCAGCGCATCGCCGCCCCGTACCCCGCCGCCCCGTACCCCGCCGCCTCGAACCCCACATCCAGACCTATGGGGAATCCGCTGTACACGTCCAGCGCCAACGTTACCGTCGGCCGCCCGATCGGCAGCCGGTCCTCCTCGTCCACCACGATCAGGTCCAGCGGCGTATGGTCCAGTTCCACCCGCTCCAACGGGCGCGCCACGCGCGGTCCCGGCCGCACTCCCGCCCCGGCGCGCCGCTCGCCTGGACCTGGCCGCCGCCGCAGCACCGCGGCCGTCCCGGCGGCTCGCACCCGTCGCTCGATCGTGGATAGGCCCGGCAGCGCCATCCGCTCCGCCGGCGGCCACCCCTGATTGCGCACGCGCACGCGCTCAACCACCATGAAGTACACATCACGCGCCGTCCGCTGCGCCGGCGCCGCCCGGCACTCCGCCAGCACCCCCTGGATGATCCCCTCCCGCTCTGCGTCCAGCCGCGACCCTCCCGCGTCCCCCCGCGTCGTGGCCGGGACCAGCGCCCGGATGTCCCCCCCGCTCGCCTCGAACGCGCGCAGGTACCGCTCCACGGTGGGGCGGCTCACGGCTCCCCTACCCGCAGCAGCGCCCTCACGATCGGCGCACGCCCGCTCGGCAGAGGCAGCGGAAAGGTACTCCTCGATGGCCCGCCGCGTCCGCGCGCCCGCCGGCCAGGCCAGCAGCGGCCGAATCAGCGTGTAGCGCCGCCACGCCTCCGCCCGCGCCGCTTCCGGCAACAAGTGGAAATCGGCGATCGTGTATGCCGTCGGCAGCCCCGCCTCTCCCGCTCTTCCAGCCCGCGCACCATAAAGCGCAGCGCCCCCCCGTCCCAGGCGGCGGTCAGTTCCTCCCGCGTCACCACGGCCTGGCCCCCGCCGCTCTGGTCCTCCACGAGCAGCCGCCCGTCCCGCAACACTTGCACCACGAGAAACGCCCGCCCGTCTCGCTCGTACCGCGTCCCCACGGCCAGATGCAACCGACCCATCCTCGCCACCCTCGCCCTTGGAGCCCCACGCCCTGACGCGTTACGATGATGGACACCACTCTAGCACCACGCTGCCGGCGCGGCGACGAGTTATGCGGAGCGCCTGGTAAGGCGTCACATTATCTGAGCCGTGCGTCACAGCAGGTGAGCAGGGCGCGTCAGATTGGGTGAGCCAATCCGCGCGCGCCCCTCCTCCAGGCGATGCCGACCGTTTCATCCACGCTCATACTACCCCCATGGGGACGCCGCGCACGCGAGGAGTACGGTCACACCCCCGCGCGGATTGGCTCATCTAATCTGACGCAACGCGCGGATTGGCTCATCTAATCTGACGTTTCCCGCTCACTTAATCTGACGTTCCGCACCGCTGTACGTGTGAAACTCGCTCACCTAATCTGACACCTTACACACGGCGTCGTCAATACCTGCCGCGCCGCCGTCCCCGGCATGCGGGACAGGCGCTGGGGCCGCGTCGTCAACATCGCTACCGTGGCCCTGGACACGCCCGCGCCGCACTTCGCCGCCTACGCGGCGAGCAAGGGGGCCATGGTCGCCCTCTCGCGCAACCTGGCCCTGGAGCTGGGGCCGGACGGCGTCACCGTCAACGTGGTCGCCCCCGGCTGGATCGTCACGCCGCGCGCCGCCAGCGCGCCGCAGGAGGACCTGGAGCGTTTGATCGCGATGACACCGCTGGGCTACCAGGGCCGACCGGAGCACATCGCCGGCGCGGTGCTCTTCTACGCCTCCCCTCTGGCCGATTTCGTCAGCGGAACCTATCTGCCCGTCAGCGGCGGGCACGACCTATAGAAACGGAGAGACGTGGGTTGAGTAGGGACGGCATGCCACGACGAACCACTGAGATGGTGACAGAAGAGAGGCTCCTCTCCGTCGAGAGGAGCGCGTCCTCGCAGCCTCCCCATGCAGCGTGACCCGTGTGACAACGCGAACGGTCGCCGTCGTCGACGACGGTGGCTGACTTGTGGAGAAGGCCAACGGGTGGACCGCGGGGCTGCGCCGGCGTACGCACCCTACCGGTTACCATACAGAATAGTGACCACCGACACATATGAAACGGAGCGAGCGCATGAGTGAGCAAAAAGAACGTACAGGGACGGAGCCCCTGGCCGGCGCGCCGACCACGCCGGAGTATAACGAACTACTCGACGCGGATCAGGCGCGGATAGTGGGCCAACGTGACGAGCTAGAGGAGCGAGATCGCCACGGTGGTCACGGCGCGCACGGCGCGGACGAGGGGCCACGGCGCGCGGATGACAAAACATAGCGCGCTAACGGGGAACAGTTGACATAATGAACGTAAAAGCGCCTGAATGTATAAGGAGCGTTAGACCATGAGTAGAGTGGTGGCGATCTCAAATCAGAAGGGCGGGACCGCGAAGACCTCCACGACCCTCGCCCTCGGTGCCGCCCTTGCCGAGGTGGCCAGCGCGTGTTGCTGGTGGACCTGGACCCACAAGCGTCTCTCACCGCGTCCATCGGGGTCGCCCAAGCCGACCGCCCGACCATCTACGCGGCCATCGCGCACTACATGGAGCACGACGAGGCGCCGGCGTTCGACGACTATATCCAGCCTGTCGCCCCAAGTCTGGCGCTCCTGCCGTCGAGCATCGACCTCGCCGCCGCCGAAATGGAGCTCATCAGCGCCAACCGTCGCGAGTACGTGCTCTCCGAGTTGCTCACCTCGGTAGAGGGCGCGTACGACGTCGTGCTGATCGACTGTCCGCCCAGTCTGGGTCTGCTCGTCGTCAACGCGCTCACCGCCGCGCGGGAAGTCATCGTCCCCATCGTCCCCGAATACCTCGCGGCCCACGGCCTGCAGCTGCTGTTGGGCTCCATCGCGCGCATACGCAAGGGCAAGCTCAACCCGCACCTCACCGTCGCGGACATCGTCCTCACCATGGTCGACAATCGCACGACGCATGTGCGCACGGTCATCGAGGAGATCCGGGCAACCATCGGTCGCCAGATTCCTATCCTCGGCGAAATCAAGCGCAGCATCAAGATGTCGGAGGCCGCCGCCGCCGGCGTCCCGATCACCACCTACGCCGCGCGCAGCGAGACCGCCCTGGCGTACGGCGCGATCGCCGATACCCTGATGCGCACATGGGGCATGATCGGGGTGGGAGAGGCGGTGGCCCATGGCTAGCCGCCCACAACAACGCGGCGTGGGGGCATTCTTCCAGACCATGCAGCCCACCGGCGTCGAGGACCTAGAGGGCGCCCAACTCATCGACATAACGAAGCTCGCCCCCAACCCGTTTCAGCCGCGCACAGAGTTCGATGGGGATAAGCTGCGCGAATTGACTCTGTCGATCAAGCAAGTCGGCGTGCTCCAGCCGCTGCTCGTGCGCCAGGCGCCGGACGAGGAGGGGAGCTATCAGATCGCCGCCGGCGAACGCCGCTACCGTGCGGGGCAACTCGCCGGGCTGGTAGCGCTCCCGTGCACCGTGCGTGACCTCGACGACGAGGCCATGGAGACACTGGCCTTGCTGGAAAACATCCAGCGCGAAGACCTCAACCCGATCGATGAAGCCGGGGCTTACAAGCGGCTGATGGACCGGCGCGGTTTCTCCCTGCGCGACATGGCCGCCTATATCCACAAAAGCCACGAGCACGTCGCACAGCGCCTCCGCCTCCTCGACAGCCCCGACATCGCGGCCGCCGTGCGCGCCGGGTTGCCGCCGTCGGTGGCGCTCTCCATCGACCGCTGTGCGGAGCCAGACCGCAGCGTGTTTATCGCCCGCGTGCTCGATGGGGACCCGCCCAGCCTCGCCGAAGTTCGCGCGGCGCGCACAGCGCGGGGACATACCGCGCTGTCAAAAGTGTTGACAACTGGGACGCGACCGGAGGTGCCAGGCGCCACGTCCAGGGTAGCGGGGCAATCCGATACCGAGAACGCCATGCCGTCAAAAGTTTTGACGGTCGAGATGTCGGATGAGCCCAGGCAGGGCAACGCCGTGACAGCAGTAACGGAGCCGCCGCCGGGGGAACCGGCGGGGCTGCCCCTGTCAAAAGTGTTGACACCCCACATCATGCGCGATAGTGAGGCCCTGGATCGAGAGACAGGGACGCAGAGCCTTGACCAATCCCCCGTTTGGGTGCAGGCCGAGGATACACGGACAGGCACCCTCTTTCATGTGGGAAACGGCCGTGCGGAACGCGAACAATTACGGGCCGCGCTGTGGGCCGACCTGGAAGCGCTGGACGGGTAGAGAGGGACATGGCCCACCCGCACGCGGACGACACGACAGACGACGCCCGACCGACGCACGTCACCCTGACCACGGATCACGTCACGGCTGACAACGTTGGCCCACTCACTGCGGCGCTGCACGCCGCCGGCGTCATGGTCGAGCGGCACACGTTCCTGCCGGTGCGCGGGGAGGAGCAACACCCCTGGGGCGTGCTCCTGCTGGCCGCGTCCGGCCCGCCCCTCCCGCTGGCCCGGCTCGTCAGCCCCGCGACGGCCCCAGCCGACGTCGCCTCAGCCCTCGCCGCCGCCCTCGGGGGTGGGGCACATCCGGCGCCGGCCACGCTCCAACTCAAGGCTGATGGCGTGTTCATCTCCGTCCGCGCGCACAATCTATTCGACATAACACAGTCGCTCGATGCGATCCCGGCCCAGCTCGCGCGCCTGGACACACGCCATGAGGAACGCCGCCTCGTCTATAGTGAGGGTGCGTGGCGTATCGACCCGTGAACTCGCGACGACGAGACGAAAGGATGCCTATGGAACACGACATAACCGACATGGCAGCAGCTGAACGCGACAGCACCACCGCTACAACGGAGGATACCGCCACGCCGGCCGCCGCGTCGGAGGGGCACGCGTTGCGGACCGTGTCGTACGTGTCCGTGTCCCCCAACGTATGGGCCTTGGCCCGCGCCGTCGCCGCGGTCCTCGATGAGTCGATGCCCCCAGCCATCCGCACTATCACCCGTGCGGTGGACCGCCTCGGCCCCGATCGGGCGCGGGCCGTCCTCGGCCAGGCCCTCACCGTCGAGGGACAGGGCGGACTCACCCTCCCCGACGGTCGCCGTCGCACCCTGGGTGGTGTCTTCTTCTACCTCGTGCGCA
>JAABUJ010005530.1_pt1 | contig 12588 bp, 10 predicted proteins | sample 5559131 | NCBI WGS metagenome assembly JAABUJ01 (sample SAMN10711875, study PRJNA513366) | rock metagenome | isolation source: Antarctica rocks | place: Antarctica: Victoria Land, Mt New Zealand nord | collected 2016-01-07
AGCCGCCGCGCGGCGCCTGCGACAGATCGTTGTGCTTCGGCGACTGGTCGTAAACCTTGCTGATCCAGCAGTAGGTGTTCGCGCAAAACGCGTCCTGTGCCGCGGCATCGGCGTAGCCGCCCGCATCATGACTCGGCGAAGCACCCGGCTGAACAACCTTGATGTCCAACATCTTGCCATCCGACTGGCGAAGCACCTGGTAGAGCGGCCCCTTGTACGACTGATACAAAGCTCTCGTTGTGCTGTGAGCGGCCACACAAGGATCACCTGCCGCCGCGTAGATGTCACAGGGCCCTTGAGGTCGCGTCAGAGATTCTCCGACGCCTTTCCTCGCCGTTTGCGCCAGCGCTGCCCCAAAGCAAATGCACGTGAGTAGAACAAAAAGCTCCGCGACTTTTCTGGACCTCATGGACGAAAGCTCCTGTTAAGCCTGTTTGCTTCCCCGTGAGGAGAGCAGTTGCATCAAACGCTCGCGCTTCAGGAATTGCGGGCTGAACGTCATGGTTAATTTTCGAGGTCTACTCGAAGGCGCGCTGAACAGCCATTCCTTTATACATTGGGGGTGCTGCTCTCGCCACAACTCAACCAGGAGAGCCGGCATCGCAGACAGGACGGCCTTGGTGTGATGCACCTTGGCGTGACAGTCGGAGCAGAGCGACAGCATTAAGCTCAGGGCTGATTTACCAGGAACTCGATCATGCACGACAATGGAGCGCTTGTCCGTCCTGAGGCGTCACGGACCCTAACAATGCTAGCCAACCTGCTATTCAGCTGCGCATACTGAATGTACAGTTTGCGTTTGAATTGTGGTTTGCCGCGATCTCGAATCTGATGCCCTTGCCGACGTGGATTTCGAGCGAGGTGAAGCCTGAGCACACTTGCTCGCCTGCAGATGGGCGTTACCGATGAGCTTCGGCCGGCTCGCATGTACTATGCTATTGGACGGACGACCACTAGACGGACCGAGGCAGCCCCGCATGATGAAGCGCACGATACTCCTTGCCACTTTCCTGTCGGCTGCCAGCCTCATCGCACAGCAGCAGCCCCGGCCTCCATCCACTCCCCTAATCACCCACAACCCCTACTTCTCGATCTGGTCGGACACTGACGACCTCACCGCCTCCAATACCGTGCACTGGACCGGCAAGCCCCAGCCGATCGCTGGCCTCGTCAGCATTGACGGCCACCCTTTCCGCTTCATGGGTCGGGACCCCCGTGGGATGCCCGCTATGCAGCAGACTGCCCGCACTGTCACCCCCACCCACACCCGTTACACCTTCACCGGCGGCGGCGTCGAGCTTGACCTCACCTTCTTTACTCCGACCATCCTCTCCGATCTCGACATTCTCTCTCGCCCCGTCACCTACGTCAGCTTCACCCTCAAATCCATGGACGGCGCTACCCACAACGACGTCTCCGTCCTCATCGATGTAGGTCCCATCATCGCTGTCAACGCTCCCGGTCAGGCCGTGACCTACTCGCGCAATCAGACTGAGACCCAGACCGTCCTATCCGTTGGCTCTCGCGATCAGCGTGTCCTGAACCGCTCCGGCGACGACCTCCGCATCGATTGGGGTTACTTCCACCTCTCCGTACCGAGGGACGAAGAGTCCACTTCCGCGATCGTTCGCGAGACCTCCGTGTCTCTTAATGGCGCCTTCGCCACCACCGGCGTTCTTCCCAAGGCCGATGACATGGACGCATCGCCGGTCGTAGGCCGTGGCGACGCGCACCTCGCCACCGAACTCCTGTTCCACACCGTCGCCAGCCAGCCCGTCACCCGCCACGTCCTCGTCTCCTACACCGAGGGCTATGCCATTCAATACTTGGATCGTAATCTCCGCCCCTGGTGGCAGCGCAATGGCCAGCCCATCGCGAGCATGCTCGACGCCGCCGAGCGCGAGATGCCCGCCCTCGAAAAGCGTGCAACCGAACTCGACACCACATTGACCGCCGACCTCACCCGCACCGCCGGCGCGAACTACGCCAACCTCTGCGTCCTTGCCTACCGCCAGGCCTGGGCGGCCCACGGCTTCGTCGCCGACGTCGATGGCCAGCCCATGGTCTTCGGCAAGGAGAACTTCTCCAACGGCAGCATCGGTACCGTCGACGTCCTCTATCCCGCCTCACCCTTCTTCCTCTTCTTCAACCCCGTCCTGCTCGAAGCCGAGCTCCGACCGTTGATGGAGTACACCGCGTTGCCCAACCGCTGGCGCTTCCCCTTCGCCCCGCATGATCTCGGCACCTACCCCCTCGCCAATGGCCAGACCTACGGCGGAGGAGAGCAGACCGAGGAGAACCAGATGCCCGTTGAGGAGTCCGGCAATATGCTTCTCATGATCGATGCCGTCGCCCGAGCCGAAGGCAACGCAAAACTCGCCGAACAGTACTGGCCCAAGCTCACCCAGTGGGCGGAGTTCCTCAAAGCGCACGGCCTCGATCCCGAAAACCAGCTCACCACCGACGACTTCGCCGGCCACGTCACCCACAACGCCAACCTTGCCCTCAAAGCCATCGACGCCCTCGAGGCCTACGCCGATCTCGCGCGCCTCCTGCACAAGGACGCGGAGGCGCGTGACTATAGCAAGACCGCCCACGCCTACGCCGGAAGGTGGATCGACCTGGACAGGGAAGGCGACCACTACAAGCTCGCCTACGACTCCCCAAACACCTGGAGCCAGAAATACAACCTGGTCTGGGATAAGGTTCTCGGCTATAACCTCTTCCCCCCTTCGGTCCGCGAAAGCGAGATTGCCTTCTACAAAACCAAGCTCAACAAGTACGGTCTCCCCCTAGACAGCCGCGCCGATTACACCAAGCTGGACTGGTCCATCTGGACCGCAACTCTCGCCTCCAACTCCGCCGACTTCAACGCCATCATGGACCCAATCGCCCTCTGGATCAACGAAACGCCGACCCGCGTCCCGCTCACGGACTGGTACGACACCAAGAATGGCAAGCAGATAGGCTTCCAGGCCCGCAGCGTTGTCGGTGGTGTCTACATCAAGGCGCTCGCGGATAAGCAGCTCACCGAAAAGTGGCGAGCCAGGGTTGTCCCTGCCGCGAAAGATATCGCATCGAGATCCATCCCCCGCTGATCTACCACACAGCAGCGTCCCATCTTCGGCTCCCCGTGTGCTCCGGAGGAGAGCGTCGATGAGCGGTGAGTTCGCCTATAGTTTAAGTATCAAGACGTCCGGCTGCCGCAACTTGCCCGTACCAGAGTCCCGAGTCTTTGATGGGTCCCACGTTGATCTCTGAAGTCGACGTAAGGTGAGGCCGTACCGCTGGCTCAACCCATCCGCCCAAACATCTAGCAGGTATCAGCATTGAAGAAGCATGGGCAGCACTAAAGGCAGGCTGATGATTTGACGCTCGCCCGTAAGGGCGAGGCCATCAAGCAGGACCACATTCTTGTATCCGCGTTTCCTCCATAGAACGCCTACAAGCCATTGCTGTCTGGCTTACCAGGTGTTCGCTTGGTTGGGCTCCATCGCCTGTTTTCAGCGGGTTGTCGCGGCAGATAAGCTGCGCTGCGAGCAGCGGCAATGTCATCAGAATCGATCGTAAACCCCATTACCATCTCCCAGATGGCGTACCATTGCGGTTGGAAGTCGCACCAAAGATCAGATACCACCAGCCGATACCAGATCTGCCTGTCCAAGGTAATGCTCGGGCGGAGCTCCGGTGTAACGAGCGGCTGTCGATAAACACAAACCCGTCTGACGGCGGTGACACTTTCGCAAAGATTGTGCATTACAATAATTCGACCCTGAACGAGATCTGAGGTGAGCCTTTGCAAAATCCGTATTGTGCCCCCTGCGGGGTGGCTGCATGATCGTTGATCTACGGTCCTGCTCCCACCCTGCGGAAGTTGACTTATGCATCGTTGGAGGGGGAGCCGCTGGAATCGCGCTTGCCCGTGAATTCGTCGGAACAAAGATTAATGTAGCCATGCTCGAAAGTGGCGGCAACGACTTTAACGCGGAGATCCAGGCGCTCTATGACGGCGAAAGCATTGGTGAACCCTACTACCAGCGGCTTGACCAATGTCGAACCCGACGCTTTGGAGGCAGTACAAATTGCTGGGGTGGCATGTGCACGCCGATGACGGAGATTGATTTCCGGAAACGAGCGTGGGTTCCTTACAGTGGCTGGCCAATCACTAACCACGACATGCAGACCTATCTCAAGCGGGCTCACAAGCTCTGCGGTATCGGACCCTATGCCTACGATGAAGACACCTGGAAGGTTCTTGGGGCCTCAGCGATTCCTTTCGATCCGGATAAGTTATGGTCACACTTCTGGCAGATTAACAATCGACATGGCGATCGCCAGGTCCGGTTCGCCGCGAAGTTCCGAACAGAGTTAGAGCAGGCAAAGAACATCGGCGTCTATTTGCATGCAAATGTAACTCGGCTGAATCTCAATCACCAGGGCGAACGGGTCGAGAGCCTGCGTATAGAGACTCTTGAAGGACGTACATCGACGATAAAGGCTAAGCTCTTCGTGTTGGCCTGCGGAGGAATCGAGAACGTACGCCTGCTGCTCGTCTCGGATCAGCAAAGAACCGCCGGCATCGGCAATGACTATGATGCGGTTGGACGCTACTTCAACGAGCACCTTCAAGCCCCGTGTGCGACGGTCAAGCTCAATCCGAAGAATGTCCGGTTTTGCGACTACTCTCGACTCTGGCCGTTGGGCCGATCCCACGCTCTGCCCGGCCTGACTCTCTCTCCGCGTGCCCAGGAGAAGCACCAGACCCTGAATGCCAGCCTCTCAGCCGACCCGGTGTTCCATGCAGATCACGCCTGGACGGTCATCAAGAATGTTCGCCATGATCTCGCGCAGCGGAAGCTCTCGGTTAGTGCGCTCAAGAACGTAATTCGCATACTTCGCGGATCGCGTGTTCTTGTGCCGGATGTCTACCGCCGCATGGTTCATGGTGGTCGGCCAACGGGCGATCCTACCGAATACACTCTCTATGCGCGCGCCGAGCAGGCGCCGAATCCCGCAAGTCGAATTCGGTTGACGGCTGAAGTTGACCGTCTTGGCATGCGCAAGCTGGCGCTTGACTGGCACACCACCGAGATGGATCGGCGCGCCTTTCCCGTGCTTGTCGATGCAGCTCGAACCGAATTTGAACGCCTGGGTCTCGGTGTCGTTCAGGAGCATGCCTGGGTCCGAGAGCAGGCTTGGCCAAACACACTTGCAGGGGGTCCTCACCATATGGGGACAACGCGCATGTCGGACGATCCTCGGTATGGTGTTGTTGATCGCAACGCAAAGGTGCATGGCGTCCAGTCCCTATATATCGCTGGCAGTTCAGTATTTCCAACTGGGGGCCACGCTAACTGCACGCTCACCCTACTCGCAACGACCTTGAGGCTCGCCGACCGACTCAAGAAGGAACTCGCCCGAATAGTACCCTCGCGAGCACACGTACCAGCGGTACTCGTGCCGGACTTACTCCTCGCTACGCAAGGCAATGCCCCTGTGAGGTGGACCCCCGGCGCCGGAGGCAGATGAAGCTGTTTCTAAGCAAGCTGTTGCAGATTCTCTTCTCTCCGCTGGGCCTGGGTTTGCTGTTCATTCTTCTTGCGCTGCTTGCTGGCGCAAGGGAACCCTGGCGACGGCTGTTGCTGGTCAGCGCGTTTCTGGTCATTGCTTGCGGTAGTTCACCTTTTGTGGCGGATAGACTCTGCGGTTCCCTCGAGCGTCAGTATCCTCATCGCCGACCGGTTGATCTGCCATCCGCACAGGCGATCGTTGTTCTCGGAGGCGGGTGGTCCACTGTCGCCGGCATAGATTGGGAGACAGCTCAGGAGATCCGGCCAGAGAATCGCCTGGTTGAAGCAATGTGCCTCTACCAGGCTGGCAAGGCGCCTTTGATCGTCCTGAGTGGAGGCAAAGTCCCCATCTATATGGGCGGAAGCAGAACACGCACCCAGGTAGATGGTGGTCTCGATACGTTGCGAAGGTGGCACGTGCCAGATCTGGCGATTCTCAGAGAAAGCAACTCCGAAACAACACGGCAGAACGCGGTGGATACCGGTGATCTGTTGAGGAGCCAAGGCATCCGGCGCATCCTCCTGGTGACGTCAGCGGTCCACATGCCACGCGCTCGTGCTGCCTTCCGCAAGGTCGGTCTGGATCCGATTGAAGCTCCCGCTCCTCCAGATTTGCATGATCGACGTGCCGGTTTCTGGTTTGAACTTCTACCCGACCCGAGCGCTCTGGGGCGTTCCACGCAGGCGGTCAAGGAATGGACCGGGCTGTGGAGCTATCGCTTGCGAGGATGGGCTTAATCACCATGGTGCCGGTGCAGCTTACGTCGGCAGCTTGCGGCTGGACACGCCACAGTAAAGCAACCGTGCATCGCGGGCAGGATATCCGCGTAAGACTCACTTCCTACGCTGGCTGTCCAGCAGCTTATGTCCCGCAAAAGGTCTGCAGAACATACTGGTCGGGTTTGGCAGGAGTTGCGTAGCTCTCAAATCCCGCCCTCTCTTCGTATGGCTGCGAGACCGCATCCAGTAGGTCCTCGAAAGGGTGGAAACCCTGCCGCTCGGTCGCGGCATCCAGCGCCGCTTCTACAACGTGGTTGCGGGGGATAATTGCCGGATTCACCTTGCGCATTGCTTCAGCTCGCGCGTATTTATCTGCCGGCTCTTGTTCAAGACGCGCGCGCCATTGAGCAGCCCAGACGTCAAAGGCGCCGGGGTTGGCAAACAATTCCCGAACTGACGCATCTCCCAGGGAGCCGGCTGCGGCATCGCACAGCTTGCGAAACGTCCACGTGAAGTCAGCGCGGTTGTCAGCCATGCGCTGTAGCAGATCCTGGGCCAAAACAGCGTCGTCATCGCGCTCCGTCAGGAGTCCAAGCTTGCGGCGGAGGCCTGCGCTCCGGGCCGCTTCAAACTGTGGCTCGAAGCGAGCGATGGATTCGTTGGCCACCTCCACGGCGGCCTCTTCGCTGCCTGCTTCCAGGGCCAGCACTGGAAGCAGCGCCTCAGCCAGTCTTGCCAGGTTCCACGCGGCGGCACGGGGCTGATTCGCGTACGCATAGCGTCCGCCGCGATCGATGGAGCTGAACACCTTGGTGGGCTCATAGGACTCCAGAAATGCGCATGGGCCGAAGTCAATCGTCTCGCCCGAGATGGAGGTGTTGTCCGTGTTCATCACGCCATGGATGAAGCCGAGCAACATCCATTGCGCAACCAGTTGGGCTTGCCGGGCGATCACACTCTGCAGCAACGCTCTGTAGGGGTGGCTGGCCCCGGCCGCCTCAGGGTAGTGCCGGGCAAGGGCATAGTCCGCGAGCGCCCGCAGGCCATCGGTGTCGCGCCTGGCCGCGAAGTACTGAAACGTGCCTACGCGCAGATGACTGGCTGCTACCCGAGTCAGCACGGCTCCGGGCAGGACCGTCTCCCGCAGAACCTGCTCCCCCGTGGAGACCGCAGCCAGCGCTCGCGTGGTGGGGATGCCCAGGGCGGCCATTGCTTCACTCACGATATATTCGCGCAAAACCGGGCCGAGCGCGGCCCTGCCGTCGCCTCCCCGCGAGAACGGAGTCCGCCCGGAGCCCTTGAGCTGGATGTCATAGCGCTGTCCATTACGCGCCACTACCTCGCCCAGAAGATTGGCGCGCCCGTCGCCCAGTTGAGGTACGAACGACCCAAACTGATGTCCGGCATACGCCATCGCGAGCGGCTCAGAGCCCTCCGCCACGCGGCTCCCGGCAAGAACTGCAATACCCGCCTCGCTGTTGAGAGCCTCCGGATTAAGTCCAAGATCGCGGGCTAAATCAACATTCAATTTCACGAGTCGGGGCGCCGCTACCGGCGTCGGATTTAGCCGCGCGTAGAAGCGTTCAGGCAATCGTGCATACGTATTGTTGAAGCCGAAGCGAACCTCATCGCCGCTCGATGAGATTGGGGCACTGCGCGAGACGCCAGGTGAATCCATGAGTTGTTGGATGTAGTTTCGCCGGGCGGCGGTCAGGCCTCCGTAAGGTGGTTCAAATTAAAAAGCAGCGCAGCTGAGCGTGGGCTGCGCCCCGGATGGCGCTACTCAGGCCTCTCAAGCTGACGAAGTGTGGCATGGTCCAATCTGTCAGAAAAATACTTCGCCAGCGCTTCCCTGAACACGGGCGCATCCAAACGGGTCTGCTCGGCTATCCTGGCGAACAGAGTAGACGCAGGAATGGAAGTTGAGATCGTCGGGATATCCGATATATCCCCTATCGAGCGATTCGGGACAGTGTTGACGAGAGCCGTGCAATCCATAAGACGCGGGTCCAGAACGGGTGCTCCGGGTATGCGGCTCCCTCTTTGAGGCCGGAGATAGCGGCAATCATCATGTCCATAATGACCCAGGCTCATGCCAGTATTGATCCGCACCATAGAAACTTGCAGCTTTAGTAAATAACTCGATTACTCTTCTTGCAGCGCTACTGCGCTAAGGGGTCCTTCATGTCAAAGTCCGTTCGTTCCATCGCCATCGTCGCCGTTCTCGCTCTCACTGCTGCGCCTGCCGCTCTTGCGAATCAGACTGGGTGCAACCCCCATCCGCAGGTTTTGACTGTATCGGCTCCGAGTCCTCTAACCGTTTTTGTCTACACTCTTTTGAGCGTTCTCGGGGTCTAATTTGAACCAGCTGAAACTTTTGCCATGAATCTCTCCGCGCTTGACAATGCATTGTGGGCGGCGTCGCTGATCGGCCACGTCGCCCTCTTGCTTATCCTGATCGTACGGAAGAGGGCGAGAGAGTTTCCTGTCTTCACGCTTTTTGTGGCTTCGGAGGTGCTGAGAACTGTTCTTTTGTTTTTTGTGCTTCACTATGGGACGAAGCACGGGTATTTCCTTGCCTACTGGATCACTGGCTTTGCCAATTATCTGTTTCAGGTCGGCCTCATTTTCGAGATTGGGCGACGTGTCCTCCGCCCGACAGGGCGGTGGGTGATTGAAGCTCGGAAATCGTTTCTCTTTTGGGTAGTCGTTGGCCTCGGCGTCGCTGCAATCATGGCATGGGATGTGGGGCCACCCCAGTCGAAAGGGCTTAATCTCTGGGACACCCGAATCACTATCTTCACTGCATTAGTGACCTGTGGTTTGTTCCTGGCATTGCAGACAGCAGCAGGTCGATTAGGCCTGCGCTGGCACAGTCAGACATTGGCTGTCGGGCAGGGACTGTTTCTGTGGGCGCTTATTGCGCTGCTCGGAGATGTAGGGCATACCGCACTAGGCTGGCGCCGTCACTTCATCATCTTTGACCATGTGCAGATGTTCACGTATCTGGCGGTACTTTTGTACTGGATCAGGCGGTTCTGGCTTCCTGAATCGGAACGTGCCGAACTTTCTCCAGAAATTCGCGCTTATCTTCTTGCCGCGCGCGATCGCCTGGCATACGATCTCAGCAGCGCAGAGCGTCGCCGACAATGAACTTTACACTTTTGCTGTTCTCAATTGCAGTTCTCGGGGCTGGGCTCTACCTTCGGAATTACCGCAAGGATAAGAGGCTCGCCGCAACGGGCTGGGACCAGCTCGTTGCAAGGCTTGAGCCTGTTCCGGTAGATGTAATCTCCAAAGTTGCTCTCGACTACCTCCAGCCCCGCAAGGGCCAGGTCTCCATTCAGACCAACGAGATGTTGTTCCTCCTTGGTGGAAACGAAGGGGTACGCCGAATGCAAGCGAACGCCGATGTGTTGATCGCGCTGGCTGGATTCGCGCAGCAATGGAACTTCCCAGAGACTGCAATCGTCGTAGAACGAATGCAACGTGACGGCTTGGCTCTGCGGCGCTCCTCCCGCGACCTCTACCTCGGGCTCCTGCTTGGATACGGCGGGTCGAAGGGCCCCTTTTGCATTCAGGAAATTGCTGCCTCGTACTACCTTATGAGACAGCGGCTCCTCGCGTTGTATGAAACTAGCCACACAGGTCGGTATTCCCGTCTTGCTGTTGCTTTGGGCCACAGTGCGGCTGCTTGCGGTTTAGCTATATAAGCCCAAACCCAAGCGTGACACGAGGAAAGCGCCGGACCCAGCCAACTCGTCCGTATCTCCGGGTCAGCCCGCTCGATCGAAGGGAATTGCGCCTAACTTGAGGCGTCACCCTGGACAAACGCTTCGTGGAGAAGGTTTGGGAAGGATCTCCTCCGTCCAGGCACAGCAAGGAGTGTGTCCCATAGCTGCTCCTTGCCTACGGCACCGACAGACCCTGCACATGGTAGGGACCATAGTCGATGGTCAGGACGGCGGTTCCGCCAATACGCACGGCGCCTTGGGTTCGGTCATGCTCCGGAAGCCAGAACTGCCCTGTCTTCGAGTACGTGTGATGGATGTTTGTCTTCCCAATCCAGAAGGAGGGGTTCCGCGCTGGTTTCGCTTCGATCTGGACCACAGCGTAGTCCTTGGCGTCCACGAAGATGGTGCCCTGATATAAGAATTTTGAGGCGACCCTCGGCTCAACGTGCAACAGGTAACACTGCCGTCCGGCGACCTTTTCCTCGCCTAGCAAGGAGAAGGTGTAGTTCACGGGCGTCAATGCTGTCTGGTCGGGATTCTTTGTTGCCTCCTGCTCGCTCTCGAGAAGCTTTTTCAAGACGCGATCCACTAGTAGGTTGGGTCCGTTCTGAGAAAGGATCTGAAACTGCTTCTGCGTAGGAGCTTCGTAGCGGGCCTCAACGGTCATGCTTGCTTTCAGTGAAGTAATTCCCTGGTATACGACGGTGTACTCGCGCCGCTCCGTATAGCCCTTCAGATGATCTGCTCTGCGTTGATTTTGCTGCATGAGCTTACGCACGATGTCGTCGGCGTTCGCGTCGGTACGTTCGCGGGCCGTCGCGGGAACACGCAGAGTTGCTGGAGCAGCCGTGCTGCCGCTCTGGGCCATCGAGCTACCCGAACTACCTCCGAGGGCTGCACATACGAGAGCCCCGATGGCTAATCTGCTCATCCGTTGCCTTGTTGCCAATCGACTCATAAGTGCCACCCCTCTCTTGGATGCGCGTCTTAGCATCTAACGCGCTGGCAGATGTCCGATGTGGGAGACCCCAATGCTGAGCACCGTAAAAGTCTTTGCGGAGCCATCCATTGCGCGGTCGGGAACGTTCATCGCACTGCCGCGCGGAAATATGCCGGAGGGGTCGATGAAAAACAGGGTCTTATTCCAGAGCAGTTGTGGGGATCTTCGCCCCATGTACAAAAGTGGTGTGTCTCTGCATGGGCATACCATGCACTCCGTCGAGAGTTTAGGCTTCCTGGGCAAATTCCTGGAGGAGCGCAGCCTCTTGCGATCGTGGGTCGGCGTCCAGCGGGAGCGCGGCCAACGCAATACCGGCATAGCCTTGGACCTTCACCGTGCGCACTGGACACCACCGCTTTGCGAGCGTCAAGCCCATGAGCTTGAGTCCCGGCAGATCGAGAGTCTGGGTCTGCGCGCTATGGTGTCTCTGTCCGACCACGACACGATTAAAGCATGTGCTCTACTGCGTCAGGTACCAGAGTTTCAGGAAACTCCGGTTTCTACGGAGTGGACGGTTCCTTTCGGCAACGCAATCTTCCACATCGGGGTTCATAACTTGCCGGGCGGTATAGCCTCTTTGGTGCTCGCAGATCTGCTGGATGCGAGTAAGGCATGCCTCGACTCGGCGGTCCTCGATTTGCTTATGGGATTGAGCGAACTGCCAGGCGTTCTGCTTGTCTTCAACCATCCACTCTGGAATTTGAACGGCGTGCCCCCAGCCATGTTCGAACGTGAGTTGATCCGTTTTCTGCGTAGCGCAAACGGCCATCTACACGCATTTGAGCTGAACGGCATGCGGAGCTATCGGGAAAACCGCGGGGTGATAAAGTTGGCCGCCGAATGGGACCAGCTGCTCATCTCAGGAGGCGACCGCCACGGTTGTGAACCGAATGCGGCGCTGAACCTAACGAATGCGACCAATTTTTCTGAGTTCGTAGACGAGATTCGCAACCAGAAGCAGAGCACCATCCTGCTCATGGCGCAGTATCAGGAGCACCTGAGCTGGCGCATGTACAAGAGCTTCACCCATGTCATAGACCATTACCCAGAGAACCCTGAAGGCCGCCGTTCCTGGGACGAGCGCATCTTCCATCCTGATCTCAACGGTGAGATCGTTCCGCTGATCGGCCTTTGGCATTTGGGCCCTCCAGGGTTTCTGAAAAAGATCTTCGCTTTGGCAATTTTGGGGGCGAGTCTCCCGATCCCTGCGGCGCTGACCTGCTGGAGTCGCGGACCATGCGAGATATTGAGGAGCCCCGCCGGCGAGTCGACAGGACAAACGGGCTTTCAGTTGGGGTCGCCCTCTTCCCGCCTGCGGTAGGTCCATTAGGAATGCTCGCGGAAGCTAGGGAACCTCTGATTAAGTGTTTACGGATTAGATTCGGCGCACTAAAAACAGGGGCACTTATTTTTGCTCAATTGGCCTTAATCAGAGGTTCCCTAGTGTCATGTCCCAGATATTCTATTACATAGTCGCGAGAGTTTTTGGAAGATGGAGTCTGCCGTCGCGGTCCATGCGAATGGGCGGCTGTTTTGGTTGTAGTTCTCGGTGAAGCGATTGATC
>JAABUJ010005532.1_pt1 | contig 12587 bp, 8 predicted proteins | sample 5559131 | NCBI WGS metagenome assembly JAABUJ01 (sample SAMN10711875, study PRJNA513366) | rock metagenome | isolation source: Antarctica rocks | place: Antarctica: Victoria Land, Mt New Zealand nord | collected 2016-01-07
GCCAGCCCCGGCCGGCCAGCTCCCGTTCACCGGCCTGGACGCCAGCGCCCTGCTCGGGCTCGCCCTGCTCATGCTCATCACCGGGATCGCCACCTGCATCCTGGCCCGGGTCACGGCCACCCGCACGACCGGGTCCAAGGCCTGACCCTGGGCGGCAGGCACAGCAGCCGGCGCGACCCGCAACACTGGCCGGCAGCGGCCGCGAACGGGAAGGGCTGAGGACGGTGTCGATGACGCAGACCCACCTGCGCTCAGCAGCACCAGCAGCCCCAGCCTCACCGGCCCGGCGAAGCCCACCGGCCAGGGGGCTCATCGCAGCCGCGGCCGGTCTGCTCGGCGAGTTGCTGATCAGCTTCGGGGTGCTGGTGCTGCTGTTCGCGGTCTACGAACTGGAGGTCACCGACTACCAGGCGGCGGGGAGCCAGCACCGGCTGCAGCACCAGCTCACCCAGGAATGGAACCAGCCAGCCAGCACAGCAACAGCTCGCGACGGTGAGCTGCTGGGGGTCGCCGCCCCGCCCGCGGCCGGCGACGGGCAGGGGTTCGCCGTCATCCGGATTCCACGTTTTGGCGCCTCCTACCACCGGGTCGTCGTGGAAGGCGTGAGCTCCGCAGACCTGCAGCTAGGCCCCGGCCACTACCCCGGGACTGCGCTACCCGGCCAGCTGGGCAACGCCGTCATCAGCGGTCACCGCACCACCTACGGCCACCCGTTCTGGGCCGCCGACACCCTGCGCGACGGGGACAGCATCGAGGTCCAGATCCGCGACCGCATCTACCGGTACCGCGTCACCGCCAGCCGCGCCGTCGACCCCGCCAACATTGCCGTCACCTACCCCGTCCCCGGCCGGCCCGGAGCCCGTCCGACCAGGCGGCTGCTGACCCTGACCACCTGCACCCCGCGCTTCTCCGCCGCCCGCCGCCTGGTCATCACCGCCGAGCTCACCACCGCCAGCGGGCTGGCCGCCCCAGCCGGAGCCGGCTGATGTACCGGTGGCTCTGGCACCAGCTACCCGGCCCAACGGCCGCCCGGACCTTGCAGGCCCTGGTCCTGCTCGGCGTCGTCGTCGCCGTGCTGATGCTCCTCGTCTTCCCCGCCCTCGAACCCCACCTGCCGTTCGCGCAAGACACCGTCCGCCGCTAACTAAGCCCAGGGATCCGCCGGGCAGCACCGGCTAGCAACCCAGAAAGCGGGACGTGCCGGGCCCACGACTTGCCCGCCAGGAGCCGGCGCCCCTTGCCCGAACGACGAGCCCAAGCTCTAAGCCGGGAGCAGCTCGAAAGCCTGTACGTGCAACGGGCGCACCACGGTGAAGTGGCGGCGGTCGAAGGTGGCAACGGTCGTGATGTTGAGCCGTTCCGCAACAGCGATGACCGAGGCGTCGGTTCCGCCCAGGCCGAGATCGGCGTACCGCTCACAGAGCTCGGCCATCCGAGCAACGTCGGTCACCGTCAACGCAGCCAGCTCGAGGCCGCCGGCGGCGATGCTGCGTAGGAATTCGACCTCGGGCCTCGGACCGCCGTGGTCGTGCAGCAGGTAGCAGGTCTCAGCGATCACACCCGGCGTTACCAGCAGGGCGCCTTCGGCATCCTGCAGCAGCTGTGCAGCTGGGCGGTGCTTGGTGTCAGCCGTTCGAGCGGCCGCCACCAAGATGTTGGTGTCGACCAGGATCACGCTTGGCCGAAGCCTCGCTGCAGGTAGTCATCAGTCCGCTCTGACACGTCAGAGGGTCCCCCATCCACGGACGCAATGAAACTGAGTTTGTGCTGCTTGGCAACCGGCTCGGCTGGCAGGTCCGGAGCCTGAACAATGTGGAGCCGCTGACCAGGCAGAACGCCGTGTCGGCGCAGCTCAGCGGCCAACTCTGCAGCATCTTCGGGGACCGTTAGGTCCCACCCATCGGCTGAGCTCATGATCAAAGGGTAGCGGCGCTTCGGTCACATCGTGGGCGGGAGCCCTCGATTGCGTCGGCCGGTCATCGTGGACGCCTCCTGGTGGGCCTGAGTCGTAAGCGCCGAGACCAGTTCCATCGACCCCTCCCCCACATGGCGCCGCAGTTCGTTGAGTGCCAGACGGACGACGTCGGAGGCCGACAAGCCGTCTACGGGCATTGCCTTAGCCGTCTCTTTCAACCACCTACGTAGTTCGGGGGTCAAGAAGATGGTCTGACGCTGGTAGGTAGGCGACTTGACGTCTAGTGCACTAGTCGCTGAACTACCAGGAGACTCGGCGACTTGAGCACTAGACGTCGTAACGTCTAAGCCACTCGTACTCACGTCGACTAGTCGCCTAGGTGCCGTGTTAGCCGCATTCGTTTCGGGCGAGGAAAGAGTAGGCGACTGGTCGTCTAGTTGCTTAGCCGACGCAGAGGGCGTGCGGCCAGCAGTCAGCATCTCCAGAGCCGAGCGGGGCTTACCCACGCTTCAGTCCCGCCCGTTCGATGACCTCGCCCGTGAAGCGCTGATAGGCGTCATTCAGGTCTGCGTTGGCCTCGGGGTCACCGACCACCAATCGACTACCGACCTGGTCCTCGGCGGCTACTCGGCGGGGGATCACAGTGTCAAAGATCGGCAGATCGCTACTGGTCAAAGCCTCAGTGACCTCTCGACTAACCCGAGTGCGCTGCTCTGCCATGGTCACGAGGACACCCAGCAGGGGAGCGGTGATCAGGCCCTCGGCCCGGAAGTCGTCGGTCCAGCCCAGAAAGGCGCCGAGACCGCCCACGGCCAGCTTGGTGGCGCTGACCGGGGCGATGAGGTCCGTTGCGGACACCAGGGCAGCTAGCGTGACCAGCGAAAGGCTGGGAGCCAGGTCGAGCACGGCGACGTCGTAGGTGTCTCCCACTGGCTCAAGGGCCCGCTTGAGGCGGTCTTCTCGCCGAGTCATGGACACCAGCTCGGTCTCGAGAGGCGCCAGCGCAAGGGTGGCCGGCAGGAGGTCCAGGCCGTCGATGCGGGTGCGGCGAATGGCCTTGTCAATCGGCACACCGGCCGAGATGACGTCCTGAAGATCAAAGTCGACGTCGGAGGGGTCCTCGACGAACCAGAAAGTGGCGTGAGCCTGGGCGTCGACGTCGACCAGCAAAGTGCGCAGCTCGCTTCGAGCCAGGCCGCCCGCCAGGTTCACCGCGGTGGTGGTCTTGCCGACGCCGCCTTTGTGGTTGGCAATAGCAATCGTGCGCATGTGGCAGTCCTCCTTGATCAGGAGCAACGCTAGGCGACTAAGCAACTAGTAGCCGGGATGCTGTGTTCAGCGGCGTGTCACAACGCCTTGAAGGCAGGAGCAGGGTGGGCACGGGTTCGGCTACGGCCAGGGCGGTGGCCAGGAGCAGGGTTACGAAGAAAAAGAGGGCAACCGCAATCCTTCGCCGGCCGGCCTTGGGAACAGCAAGCCCCCACCCATATCGGGCACAGCGCGGCTCAGGCTGCCGCCTGCCGAGTCCTGCCGCTGCCGGCGGCAGGCGAGAAGGTAGGCGCCAGGGTGACGCCGGACCGCAGTGCCCGGTGGGCGGCGGCGAAGTCGGCCCGGCCGTCGACGCGGCGGGGGTGCGGCGCCCGGGCCGGGGGAGTGCCGGCGGCCTCGACGACGCTGAGCTGACCCAGGCCGGGGCGCCGGCTCGCCGGGCCGCGGCGGGGGGCGTGCATCCAGGCGAGCTCGGCGCCCCACCAGGCCCACGCCTCCCGCTCGAGGGCATACCGGCGGCCCCGGTCGGCGAGTCGTCCGGCGACCCCGAGGCGCAACGCGGCCCGATCACGGCGGTCGACTCGAACCACACACCAGCCTGCTGGGGAACGCCGGGCCAGGCGCGCGGCTCGCAGCCGGCCCAACCGGTAGCCGACCTCATCAACCGAGCAGCCCAACCGATGGGTCAGCTGCCCGATGCTGGCTGGCTGGCTGGTGAGGGTGGCGTAGAGCCGGCCGGTGGCATGACCCAGACCACCAGCGGGGGTGAACACGTCGTGGGCAGCAGCGCACAACCGGGTACGCAGCGACGCGATCCACCGGTTTCGTTCGGCGCTACCAGCCCCAGGGGGGCGCGGGTCCGCTTGTGACCGGCCTGGTACGTCAACGGGTGTGGACAAACCCTGGCACAAGATCCACGACGCGGCGCGGGGCCCGTCGGCGGGGCAGTGCCGGGTGACCCAGCCGCCGGCGGCAAGGCGCAGCAGGGCGGTACGGGCGGTCTCCCGGCCGATCCCGCACAGCAACCCCAGCCGGCGGATGTCGGCCTGCACCGGCCCGCTCATCGCCTGCAGCGACAGGACGCAGATCGCGTCCAGCACCCGCCGGTCGGCCGGGCCACCCGGGCCGGCCCACCGCCCCGGGGCGGCATCCGCCCGGGCCTGGACGGCATCGACCACGGCGGCCAGGGCGGCGGCGCGGGGCTCGAACGTCGGGTCCTGCTCCGCGGCGGCACGGGGATGGGCGGCGACCCAGCGCACCGCCCGGTCCCACTGCCGGGACAACACCCGGCCGGACTCGCCCGGGCTACGGACCCGCCTGGGCGCTCCCGGGCCCTGCCCCTGGGAGCGCAGGTGCTCCAGCCCGGGGGAGCGGCCGGCCACGGCGGCCAGGGCGGCGACGTCGGCGCAGCGCCACCGGGCGGCCGCGGCGCCCGCCAGCACCCGGCGCAGCACCGCGCTGGCATCAGCGGCATCGGCGGCATCGGCGGCATCGGCATCGCCGGTCAGCGCCGTGGCGCTGGCCGGCGGCAGCTCGCGGCGCACCCCGGGCAGGTAGAGCCGGCCCGCCCGGTCGGTCGGCAGCCGGGCGGCCGGATCCACCGGGGCCGCCGGCTCAAGGCGGGCGGCGGTGAGCTGCTCGAGCAGCCGGCCCACACCGGCGGCTGTGACTGTCGGGCTGGTCAGGGTGGACAGGTCACCGGCCAGCACCCGGGAGACCCCGCCGGCCCGGTGCGGGGAGCCTGGGGGTCGGACGCAGCCGGTGACCGGGTTGGCCAGCGGGGCGATGTCCAGGCTCGGCAGCCGGGCCCGGACGAGGCGGGCCAGCACGTCCACCGTCCCAGCCGCCAGGGGCTCGGCCAGCGCCAGCCACACATGGCGGCCACCGGAGGGTCCCGAGCAGGCCAGCACATGCGGCAGCCGCGCCTGCTCCAGCCAGCCGCACAGCGTGTCGGCGTCGGCTGCCGGGTCGCCCTTGCCGGCGTCGAAGTCGAACGCCAGCAGCCGAAACGCGCCGGCGTCGTCGGCCAGGTACACCGCCCACGGCGCCCCTGGCGGCGGGCCGGCGGTGCGGGCCCGGCGGGTGTAGGTGTTCACCACCTCGCCGTAGGCGTCCACGTCAGCCACCCGCACCAGCGCACGGGGACTCAACGCGCCGGTCAGCGCCCAGGCGTCAGCGCGGGAAAGGGGACGGCCCGAGCCGGCCGCCGGCCCGGTCACGGCCGCAGGCGGCGCCGGCCACGCGCAGGCTTCAGTTGCAGGTCACGACACGCCCACGATCGACATCTCCAGGCATGCATGACCCGCCAGTCGGCGGGGGGTATCGTGACCTCCGAGGTACTCGACGAAGCCCTGCACCCAATCGCGGCCAAACGACTTGGGGTGTGGGGCTTCGTTATGTCCGGGCCGCCGAATGGTCGGCCCGGTCGCACGTCTACATCGCGAGCGGAAGTTCCTCGCCTTCTGGTCTAGCCGCCCAGAGCGGACGACCGCATTCGTCTAATTCGTCCTGTTGCAACAGCCGAGTCAGATAAAGCCCCAGACTCATCCCGCCTGCGTACGCCGCCGCCTTTGCTCGGGCGTGCGTTTCTACATCCACGTAGCCGACGAGCTTGACCCGGCCATTGACGGCCTGCGGCTGCCGCTCATCAAGTTGAGGTGTGCCGTAGCGGCGGCCGCTTGGCTTTTGCATGCTGCGCACACTCGCACTGCCCGGTACTAGAAGCTGCGACATCCCGCGGCGTGTCACCAGCTTCTAGTTACCGGCGGGGAGGTAGAGCATGGTCCAGTCTCTGCGGCTAGTGCCGCCGGACCCGGTTTCACGCCCACGATCGCTGAGGGCCGTTCGGGGCTGTCAGCGCCCGAGGCTGGGTCCTTGGCGCGGCGGCGGTTGGTAAGCCGACCCGTGAGTGGGGCTGCGGACATGCTGGGCGTCGGCTTCGGCTTGCTGCTTGGCGCCCTGCTGCGCCCGGCGGGCGGCTGCGGCCTGCCGTGCGGCGTGCTGGTCGCGGGCCCACGAGGCGTGCTCACCGGCCAGGAACTCGGCGGCGGCGGGCCGGCTGGTGATCGCCGGGGCACCGGACAGGGCGGTGACCCGCTCGTCGGCTGCGGAGAGGCGCGCCTGGGCGGCTTGGGTCTGCAAAGCCAGCCGGTTCACGTCGGCGCCCAGGTCGCGATGACCACCGGCCGCGTGGCGGATGAGCTCGCGGTGGCGGGCCCGTTCGGCTGCCTGGGTGTAGGCGTCGGCCGCGGCGCCCGCTTGCTGGCGGGCGTGTTCGGCGGCGGCCAGCACCTGTGCCTGTTCGGGGGCTTGGGCTTCGGCCTGCACCCGGGCGTAGCGCTCGATCAGCACCTCAATCCCGTCGATGCCCACGCCGGCCACGCCGGCCTCGGCCCCCGCCGGCAGCCGGTCGCCGAGCACCGGCCGCCAGGTCTGCGCCCAGCCCTTCAGATGGGCCTGGGCGGCGCGGACCCGGCCGCGGCCCACCCCCAGCCGCCCCGAGCCGGCGGTCACCGTCGCGGCCGCCTGCGCTGCGGCCGTCCGCTGCTTGGCCCACGCGCCGGTGAGCTCGCCGGCGAGCCTTCCGGCCCGGCGGGACAGTTCCTGCTCTGCGGCTGCCGCCGCCCGCTCGGCGACCCGCTGGGCGGCGCGGGTGCTGTCGAGCTCAGCGCGCAGCGGAGCCAGGACCTGCTCGGTCTGCTGCGCGCTGGAGGCGTCCGCGCGGGCAGCAGCCAGCCGCGGTTCGAGGGCGGCCAGCTGTTCGGCGGCGCGGGCTTGCGCGGCCCACGCCACACGCAGCCCCGCCACCGGCTCGACCCGTCCAGCCGGTCCGAGCACCGCCCGCCGCATCTGCTCCAGACTGGTAGCCGGCTCCGCCACCCGGTTCGGCTCCGCCGTCCGGTCCTCCGCCCCGCCCGGGCTGGCTGCTAGGTCCTGGCCGGCTGCCGGACCCGCGGCCGGGTCGGGCACCGCTTCAGCGGGCCGAGCGGGACTGCGGTGCAGGTCGTCGTGTACGGGCCGGTCGTTGGCAGCCGTCGTCCGGCTGCGGGCTTGCTCGGCCAGGGCGGCGACGACCCGCTGCTCGAGCTGCTGGTCGGTGGCCGGGATCCCCAGTTCGTGGGTGTCGCCCGCGGTCTCGAGCTGGTCGCGGCCGGCGAACAGGATGACCCGGTCGCGGTGCCGGCTGGTCGCCACGTGCAACCCGGGTTCGTCCATCCCCGCGGCGTGGACCAGCACGGTCCCGCCCTGCCGCGTGCCGTCCGGCAGCGCCCAGTCTCCGGCGACGGTCAGCCCTTCGGCCTTGTGCCCGGTCATCGCATAGCCCAGCGACAGGCCGCCGGCACCGACGAACTCTGCACTCAGCGTCGCCCGGTGGGTGACCAGCCCGTCGGGGCCTTGCTGCTGCCACGCGACCCGCACCCCACCATCTGCGCCATCACCGCCGCCGCTGTCACCGCCGCTGGGGGGACGGGTGTCGATGTGCTCGACGATCCCGCGGTAGCCGTTAAGCACATCGGGGCCTTCGTGCATTCGCTGCGCCCGGTCGTTGAGCCGGATCAGCACATGGTCCCCGGCCCGCAGCCGCAGGCTCCGGCCCGCCTTCACCGCATAGACCCGTTCCGGTCCAAGCTCACCGGCGGCGGCCCGGACCGCCTGCGCCGCATCGTTCAACCTCTCCACTGTGTCGTTGGCAGCCGCGAGCATCACCAGCCCCCGCATCTCTGCATGAGCATCAGGGGCACCAGCCCGCTGAGCCATCCAGCCGGCGACCATCGCCGTCATCGCCTGCTGTCCGGTTTCGGTCGCCACCAGCCGGCCCCGGCCCGCCCAGCTGGACAGCGCCTGGGCATACCGACCGTCGCGCCACGCCGCAATCGCCGCCCGCTCGTCCTGCTCGGCCTGCCTGCGGTTCTCGGTCAGCTCGGGCCCGCCGACCAGCTGATGCACCCGGGCGAACAGCGACCCGCAGCCCACCCCCCGCAGCTGCTGGGGGTCCCCGACCTCCACCAGCTTGGTCCCCGACCGGGCGGCGGCGGTGTAGAGGGTGGCGCGGTCCCGGTCGTCGGTCAGGTTCGCCTCATCCAGCACCAGCACGTCCACCCCGGCCAGCCCCCCGCCGGCGCGGATCCGGTGCACCCACTGCGCCACCGTCCGCGAGGCGATCCCCGACTCGGCAGCCAGGTTCTGCGCCGCCACCGCAGCGGTCGCCGCCCCCGCCACCACCAGCCCCTCGCCTTCCCAGGCGGTGCGGGCGGCCCGCATCAGCGTGGTCTTGCCGGTGCCCGGCGGGCCGAGCACCGCATCGATCGCCCGGTCGCTGGTCACCAGCCGCTCCACCACGGCGGCCTGCTCGACCGACAAGGCAAACCCCTGCCCCGCCTCGACCGCCGAACGGGCCAGCGCCGCCGTCCCGGCGGTCACGTGCGGCCCGCCCTGCCCGGGCCGAGAGCCGGCAGCGGCGGTGAGGATGACCCGTTCGGCGGCGATCACGTCGGCGGTGGTGAACCGGGTGGCATTGGCCATGTGCCCGGCACCGATCTGCCGCCGCGCCGCGTTCCCCGCCGCCACGAGGGTGGGCGCGTCCTGGTCCTGCTGCGGCCCTGCGGCTGGCGCGAACCCGGCAGCCGGGGCCACCGTCCGGGCTGCGCCGGGCGGGTCAGGCAGCGCCACAATCCCCGCCGCGCCCAGCGCCCGGTCACAGAGGGTCTCGATCTCGGCCACGTCGGCCGCCCCGCCGGGCAGCGCGTCGGCGACCGCGGCGAGGGCGTCGACCCGGGTGAACCGGCGCCGCCCCGAGGTCAGCCCATGCTCAGGGTCGGTCAGCCGCCCCACCACGCCGGCCAGCAGCTCCGCCTCCCGCTCACGCTGCTCGTCCGCACCAGCCCGCTGGGCGCCCGTCGCGCCGGGTCCTGGCAGCCCGGCGGGTCCTGGCAGTGCGGCTGCGGCGAGCCGGTCGGGGTCGACACCCAGGGTGCGGGCCTCGGCCTGCCAGATCGAGCGCAGCGTCGCGTCGGGGGCTGCGGTGTGCTCGGTCTTGTCGTGCCGGGTCTGGGCCGCCGCCAGGTCTTCGGCCCGCCGGGTCGCGAGCGCGGGGTCGAACCCCAGGTCGCGCAGCATCGCCTCGATCGACGCGCCCCGCTTGGAGAACGCCCGCAGCGTGGCGGCGGGGATGGCGGCGACCTCCCACGCCCCGGTCCGCTCCGAGCGGGCGAAGGTCACCCCGAACTCGACACTGAGCCGGCGGCGGACCAGCGCTTTGAGCACATGGTCAGCCGCCGGGGCGTGCCGCATCAGATCCCGCCCGCCGGCCGCGACCGTCGACCAGCCGCCGTCGCTCCCGCGGGTCATGTTCGCCACGGTGACGTGCACATGCCAGTGCGGGTCACCCACCACCCGGTCGCCCACCGGCCGGGCGGCGCGGTGCACCATCGACCAGCCCAAAAACCCCGAGCCCCGCACGGTCTGAGCGGTCTTGCCCTCGCCGTGGTGGCCGCGCATCCCGTACGCCGTCTGCCCCTCCAGCCAGTCGAACGTCGCCCCCACCCCCGCGGTGTAGAGCTGCTCGACCGACGCGGCGGTGGTCTCATCAGCGAACGCCAGCAGCAGGCTGTGCGACTTGGGCAGCGTGAACGACACGTCATAGCCCATGTTCCCGACCACCCGCCGCCGCGGCACCAGCCGCTCCACCCTGTTGCCGTCCGCACCGGGCACTGTCCGGGTCTCGGTCAGGTTGCCGGCCGCCGCCGCGTACACCCCGGCACCCCACACCGCCTGCACGTCCAGACCGGCGGCATCCGCGACCCGGCCGGCGTCGTCCGCGCGCAACATTGCACCGTCGCCGTCGTTGACCACCGCCCGCACCGCACGGCCATACGCCCGGCCCACCTTCACCGGACCGAACAGCCCCTCAGGGTGCACCCCCCGCTGAACGGCTGCCGCTTCCACCGCATGCACCAGCGGCGCCAGCGCCACCTTCGCGTCGTCGTACACCGCCAGCTTGGGCTCCACCAGCCGCTCACCAGTGCGCGGGTCCAAACCGGCCATCAACGCCCGCGCCGCGTCAAACTGCGTCTCGTCGAGCACCGACCCGGGCGTGATGCCAACCTCGGCCAGCCCCCGCCCCGTCCACACCAACGGCCGCTCCGAGCCGTCCGCGTGGTAGCTGAACCGAGCCTGCTCCACCTCCGGCCGGCCGCACCCGTGATGCGCCGTCAGCCGGTACTCCACCTGCCCGGCAGCAGACCCGATCGGCGTCACATACGCCACCCGGCCCCCACCCCCCCACGCCAGCGCCGGACAGTCAAACTCGTATCGCCGGCCGGAGATACCTTAGTGCATTGCGGCTCGGGTGATCGCGACGGTGATGCTGCTGCAGTCGCATGAGGGCTTGAGCGACCGTGAGGCGATCGACCGCTTGGCGTTCGACCTGCGCTGGTCGGCCGCGGCCGGGCTCGCGGTGGCGCCTGAGACTTTCCACCCGACGGTGCTGGTGGGGGTGCGCAACCGGCTACGGGGCTCGGCGCGGCCACACCGACGACGCAGCCGGGCGACTCGTGCGGTAGCGGCACGCGCGTCATGCAGTCCCTCAACGGCAGCCTGCGCGACGACCCGCACGAGAGAGCCTCTGGGCCCCGAGCGCCGGCTCCGGACCGCGGCTGAAGGTCGTTTTGCCCGCTAGCCTGAAACCTCATGGCCGCAGACGGGACGCAGACGCGGCGTGTCACCGAACCGGCTGCCGCCCGGCAGGTGGTGCAGACGCCTGGGCTGGGGCGCACCAGGTGGGTGGCTGCGGTGCGGGGGGTACTGCGCCGGCATGCGCTGCTGGTGGTGCTGCTGTTGGCTGGGGCGGCGGGACGCCTGCTGGTGCTGCTGACGTTTCGGCCCGCGCTTGAGTACTTGCAGGACTCCTATGACTACCTGCTCAACGCCCAGCATCTGCAGCCAGGGGTGGTGCGTCCCCTGCTGTACCCGGTTGCGCTGAGGACGGTCGGGCTGGTCGGCGGCCTTGGGATGGTGCCGCTCGCGCAGCACCTGGCCGGTCTGGCGATGGCGGTGTTGCTGTATGTGGCGCTGTGTCGCGCTGGGGCACGGCCGTGGCTCGCCGCCCTCGGGGTGGCCCCTTTGCTGCTGGATGGCTACCAGCTCGACATCGAGCAGTTCGTGCTGTCCGAGACGCTGTTCCAGTCGCTGATCGTGGTGGCCGTGGCGTGTCTGCTGTGGCGAGATCGACCATCTGGGGTGCTGGCCGCTGCGGCGGGTCTGGCGCTGGCCGGGGCGGCGCTGACCCGGGACTTGGGTCTGGTGCTGCTCGCCGGCCCGGTTGTGCTGCTGGCTGTCCGCCGGGTGGGGTGGCGGCCGCTGGCGGCGTTCGGCGCGGCGGCTGTGGTGCCGCTGCTGGCCTACGGCGGCTGGTTCGCCTCGGTGCACGGGTCGTTCGGTCTGCAGCGCTACAGCGGGATCATGTTCGCGTCCCGGGCGATGACGGTCGCTGACTGCCGGCAGGTCCACGTGCCCGCCTACGAACGCTCGCTGTGCGTCGGACTGCCACCGGCCAGGCGGCAGTCAGCCGATTGGTACGCCTCGCATCCCAGCTCCCCGCTGCGCCGGCTGCGTCCCCCCGCCGGGCTCACCCACGAGGCGGTGGCGGCCGACTTCGCCCGCCGGGTCATCACCGCCCAGCCGCAGGCCTACGCCCGGGTTGTCGGCGGTGACCTGGCGCACTACCTGTCGTGGACCCGCAGCACCAGCCGCGGGGATGATCCGCTGGCTCACTGGCAGTTCGCCGGCCACCGGCTGCCCGCGCGGTGGTATCCGCTGCGGCCGCCGCTCGACCCTTACCGTGACGCGCTGCCCCCGATCGGCGGTGCCGCGCCGGCGCAGTCCACCCTGGCCAGCTACGGGCTGCACGGCCAGCGGCTGGCCCCCCAGCTGTGGAAGGCCGGGCAGTCGTGGCTGGCGGGCTACCAGCGGGTGGTGTTCACACCCGGTCCGGTGCTGGCCGCCTGCCTGGCCCTGTCCGTCGCCGCAGGGGTGGGACGGCTGCCGGCCGGTCTGCGGCGGCTGCGCTGGGACGCGCTGTTCCTTACCGGCAGCGGGGCGGGGCTGCTGCTGGTCACCTCACTGACGGCGGTTTTTCAGTACCGCTACCTGCTCCCTGTCCTGGTCTTGCTACCCGCCGGCGGCGCACTCGGTATGGAGCTGCTGGTGCGCCGAGCCCAGCCGGCCCGGGCCGCCGCCGTGGGCAAACGACCCAGCCGGCCGGCGGTGCTGCCGAGCAGGTGGGGCAGCGCCATGGCTGAACGGGTGGGGCAGCGCCGTGGCTGAGCGGGTGCTTGACGCGCCGCTGGTTCCCGCCGCTGCCGGTGGCGCTTCGGGGGCTACTGGGCGTGAACCGTTGCGTGGG
>JAABUJ010005533.1_pt1 | contig 12587 bp, 8 predicted proteins | sample 5559131 | NCBI WGS metagenome assembly JAABUJ01 (sample SAMN10711875, study PRJNA513366) | rock metagenome | isolation source: Antarctica rocks | place: Antarctica: Victoria Land, Mt New Zealand nord | collected 2016-01-07
CCACTCCTCCTCCGTCACATCACTGGGATACCCTTCAAATCCTTTACCGGCCATCCCTCCATCATCGACAAACAACACAGCCCCGGAAAGACTCTAGACAGGTACAAAGTCCCTAACAGCCTCTAGAGGGATGAACCGGTCCGGGCTGAGTACGTTCGTGGGGGACATGGGCAGACGCAACAGAGCCTCTAGTCCTCGGATCTTCCCGTCCATATTGTATTGCGGCTGATACTGAAGCTTGAAGGCTCTCTCCAGCAACATGCCCCAGAGACGAGCTTCAATGCCGGCCGTATCTGCTGCGGCATTAGTCACTCCGCCAGCAATCATCGAATGGCGATTGCCGCCCGCTCTCTTGGCCCGGTACATGGCTGCATCCGCGCTTTTCCAGAGCTCGACACCTTCATGGCCGTGATCAGGATATACGGCGACTCCCATACTTGCGCCCAGCATCAGCTGATGGCCTTCCACCTCAAGAGGCAGGGAGAATACCTGTAGAAGCGCCTTAGCCACGGTCCTTGCCGCCGCCACACTCTCAACTTCTCCCAGAAGAATCGTGAACTCTTCTCCTCCCGTACGAGCGACCGTATCCATCCCCCGCAAGCGGCGGGTGAGCATCGTTCCGATCCGCTTCAGATACTCGTCGCCTACATGATGTCCGTAGCGATCATTTACCTGTTTAAAGCGATCAAGATCTACGCAGATAATCGCTGCTTGGTGACCTCGATCCCTTGCGGCAGTCAACACCTGCGCCATTCGTTGCTCCAACAGAATCCTATTCGGCAGACCAGTGAGTCCGTCGTGATGGGCCAGCTGCAAAAGTTGTGCCTGGGCGTGCAGCATTTCCGTCATGTTTTCAGCAACAACGTACAGGGCCTTTCTGCCCCGGAATTCAAGTTCATTCACGCGCAATTTCACGAAAATCTGCGTTCCGTCTTTTCTGAGATGAATCCAGGTTTTATTGGGGTCCTTACCGTAGCTGGCGGACTCACACTCTGGGTGCCCCTCTGGAGCATGAACTTCCATTAACATCAGGGACAGGAATTCCGCACGGGTGTAGCCATACTGGTGTTCCGCGCTCTCGTTCAGCTCCAAAAATTCTAGGGATTGGACGTCGTGGATCCACATCGGAAGAGGATTACCCGCAAACCACGGAGACTGTGACCGCCCGATACGCTGAGGCGTCCATTCTTTGCTGCTGAAGGGTCTGTGCGTGTCGACCGGGGCGAAGAATGTTTGCGTCATGCTTGAAGCCTCAACGTTCAAGCCTACCCTTTCATCCAGCAATGACAATGCCCCGTTCGTGTCAGGACCGTTGTCCGTTCCCAGAGTGATAGGATAATGCCGGGGCACCCATGTGGCAGCAGCCAGCAAGGAACCTCCTCAAAAACAGGACCTCAGCCCCTTCTTCGCGCAGCAACTGGGTGCTCCTAAGATATCAGCGCCGGATCGATCTCAACTCCGTAAGCCAGATCCTGCTCGAAAACCCGAGTTCGACTGTAAGCACTTCAGAAGCGTGACATCTTGTACGAAGAGCTGATTCGTTCTGTGGAGCAGTCTCATCGATTGAAGCTTTGCATGAGGCCTGGTTCGCGTCATTTCCGCTGCTTGCCCGATTCATACTCTTTTACGTTTAGGCCAAACAAGGTGCAGTTCACGTGCTCGCCTGGTTTGCTGATCGGGGAGTATAGCCTGATGTTGAAGAATTTCGGGTGAACTCTGTCGCTTGGCTGAGCCGGCCGCCGCTAAATGCGCCATGAGCTTGACGCCAAGCGCCTCCTCATCGGAGAGTTTCATGAAGTAGTCATCAACCTTGTGACGAATTGCCCACAGCAAAGACTCTAGATCTGGGGTCGCGGTCAGGATGAAGGTCAGACACTTCGGCTGTTTGCGAGGCATTGCTTCAATGACTTCGAGCCCGTCATGCCACGCAGCTATATTCAGATCGGAAACGAGAAGCTCGAAATTTTCAGTGTGGATGAGATCCAGCGCTTCTGAAACTGTGGCAACTGCTTTAATGTTGAAGTTTTGCGCTGCCAGCAAGGTGGATACGGTAAATCGCACAACCGCTTCATCATCGACCAGAAGGAGGTTGGCTACTTGTTTGTTGAAGGGCATTGTTCCTCGAAAACCCGGTTTGGCTACACTGGGTATAGGATGCCCGGCTCTGAATCAGGAAGGTAACGCGAGAGCTAATCTAAGGTAATGTTGAGCGCCAACGTGAAGGTTTTAACGCCTGGGCAGGTAAACGCTCTTATAGGATCGTGCATAGATTTCGTCGTCGACTGTGAGGAAACACTGGCACGGATCAGAGGCACTGTAAAGGTGGTTCAACAATCTTAAAGGCTACGGATTCCTTGGCTACGAACATGGTGCGGACGTCTTCGGTGCACTACAGCTCTATCGAATCCGCAGGGTACAAAAGCTTGAAAGAGGGAGACCCAGTCGAATTCGATATCATTCATGGCGACAGCGGGGCGCCCGCAGGCTGACAAGGTCCTCCGAATAGCTGGCTGATCGGCGAGGAGCCGTAGGTCTTCAGCGCGAAGGCGAGCACGTATCCAGTCTTGGCTAATATCCGGGAACTCAACGTGGTTCGTCGAGTCTTTTCACATTCAGCCCTCCTTGGACCAGTCGCGCTAATCGCATGGCCTGTAGGCGCGCCTGAAGCAAGTGTTCGTCTTCCCCAGCGAGCGAGGCGAGATGCAGGGAATTGATGAGGGCTTGCAGAGGGTTGTTGATCTCGTGGGCGAGTTCGTTGGCTACGCGAGCTGCGGAGGCATAGGCTTCGTGCGAGCGCCGACTCTCCTCTAACTGACTGCGCTGCATCCCAACGTTCGCGAAACGAGCCAAACTCTCCATCATTCGCAGATCTTCTAAATCGAAGTGCCGGCCGGGACTATGCGCGGCAATCCATACAGCGCCACGTCTCCCCGATCCGAGCTGCCAAGGGACAACGAGCAATTCCTCAAATCTGAGTGTGAAATGCTGGAGGCTGGTATAGAAGCGGTCGGGTCTGCCAAAGAGCTCGGCTCGTTGGCGTCCAATCACCGTCCCGCTAGGGCTGTGGCCAGGCAGATGGGGAAGATGTTTGGGAGCAAGTTGACCGGCAACACAGACCCATTGCAGATCGCCGGAGGAGTCCCTGCGTTCCTGCAAGGTCACGCCGGCGGAATCAGCACTGCAGGCCTGGATTAGAACCTCGGCAAGCTGCTGAAACACGACGCGCGGTTCTGTCGTGAGAAATTCGGACAGATGCTTCCATGCAGCCAGTTCCGTCCCAGAATCGGGCGCACGCGGCGTTCGCCTGTACATCTCCGACGTAATCATGACGTCGTCAGGGCAAATCGGCTCGTCGGGAAGCAACGGCTGAGGGGCTATGATAGCCGGGACAGGTTCGTCAATTCCGCCTATAGAAAAAGCTTCTAATGTCTCCAGATCTTCAACGTGCATTATTGGCTGGCCCCACTACTTGCTTTCTGCCATTTCAGAGTCTCTTTGATAACCGACAAATGCAATCCCGCAAATGGGTCATTGTGGAGAACTACGCAACAGGAAATCCGGAAGTGGAGCCGGTTGGCTACAGTCTGACCTCAAGTGCTCATCAAGAACTCTAGCCCGCGCTTCCTATATTGCATTGCTTCTCTTTGGCAGGGCGCGTTGATGCCGGACGGGCTCTGCATGTGCAGAGCCCGGACGAGAGATCCCAGACAGAGCTACAGTCTTTCAGTTTGTGGCGTGGAGCGCAGCTTCGAACCGACCGCTCCTTACCGATAGTTGAGGTTGAGATGGTCGACGTAGCTGCTGATTGCGGTATGGTGCCGGTCGCCATCCATCTGGTAGTTCACCGTCACGCCGTACCAGTTGTAAGGAACCTGGAACGGAGCGTAGGTCTTGTTCAACACCGAGGCCTTTCCGTTCAAGGTGATGGGACTTGTAGATCACTTCAGTGTTCGGTCCGCGCTCAGCAGCCACAGTCACGTGGTTCCAACCGTTGGTGACCGGGTTGCAGGCGATGCCAGTAGGAATCCAGTGAGCATTCACGTTGTCCCAGATGTCCCATTCGTTGCCCCCGGCTACGCGGCACTCCGTGCCCCAGGTGATGCCAACCGAATGCATGAACCAGTTAATATCGAACTCCATCGCCTGCGTATCCGGTCCGTCGGCCATGTAGAAATCGGCGTCATAGGTGAACTGGTGCAGACTTGGCATCTGGGTGCGATTCAGATTGTATCGATTTAGCGGGGAAGCACTTTCTGCCGAAGAGCAACTCGCCGTTGGATTACTGGCCAGGGAACTGTCGCACGCGGCGTTCGGACAAGGCATCACTCACTTGCCGAAGCGGCCCCAATGCGGAGTGCGATCTCGCTCCCCACGCGTGCTCCCGCCCTCTGCATTTCTCCCGCCTCGCAAATTAGCTGAAATTGACCTGGCCCTAACATCCGCGCGGTAGGGTAATCCTACGTCGCCCACGGTGTCTCTGTCCCGCTCACCACTATGCCCCCAGGAGCCAGCATGTCTCTCTTCTTGCGTAGACCAGTGAACTGCCTTCTATTGCTCCTTGGCACCCTTTTGCCCTTCTCCTCAGCCATCGCCCAAACCATCCAGGGCTCCATCATCGGCACCGTCAAGGACACCACGGGGGCTGTGGTCCCAAGAGCCATCGTCACCCTCACCAACAACGGCGAAGGCAGCATCCGCACCACTACCTCTGGAGACTCCGGAGACTTTGTCTTCAACGACAGCAAGTCCGGCCTTTACACTATCTCCGTCACTTGTGAAGGCTTCGGGAAATGGGTCGCCACCAATATTCACCTCTCCGCCCGCCAGGAGCTCCGCGTCGACCCCTCGCTCGCCGCCGGGAGCGTTCAGCAGGAGGTTCAGGTCTCCGCCGATGCCATCTCCGCCATCGACACCGACGACGCTTCCGTAAGCGGAACCTATAACGCCGCCGACGTCCTCCACCTCCCCGTCAACACCCGCGCCTCCGCCTCCGGTACCAGCGCCCTCAATATCGTCGGGACCCTTCCCGGCGTGCAGGCCGATCATGGCCAGTTCTCTCTTCAAGGTGCGTTGCCCTTCCAGACCCAGGTCGCGGTCGACGGCATTACCATTCAGTCCGCGACCGGCAACTCTCCTATTGCGGACGCCTTCCCTTCCTCCGAGTCCATCGCTGAAATACGCACCGACGGCGTTCTCAACAACGCCGAGTTTGGTCAGCCCGGTGAGATCAGCATCATCACCAAGGGCGGGACCAACACCATCCACGGGTCCGTCTTCTGGTACCATCAGAACGCGGCTTTTGACGCCATTCCCTACACCTTTCCCACGACGAAGAAGAAGCCCAAGCTGATCGCCAACACCTATGGCGGCAGCTTCGGCGGGCCGGTCGTCCTGCCCCATCTTTACAACGGCCACGATCGGACATTTATCTATGGTGCCTATGAAGGTTGGCGCCACCCCTCCACCACAACCTACGGCTACAAGGTTCCATCGACCCTGATGAAGAAGGGCGACTTCTCCCGCTACGTCTCCACCTCAACTCCGTTCGCAGGCCTGCGAGATCCCTTCACAGGCGGCAGCTACGGCACCACTCTTCCCACCATCAACGCCGCGTCCGCAAAGCTCCTTTCCCTCTATCCCGACCCCAACGTAGGAGACCCCGCCGCCTACACCGACGACGACGTCGCGAACTATATCCTCAATAAGGACAACAGCGGTCACTCCGACCAGTTCGACATCCGCGGTGACCAGTACCTCGGCCCGAACCAAAAGTTTCTCCTATGGGGTCGCTTCACCTGGAAGAACTTTCCCACCAACAGCCCGGAGCCCCTGCTCGTTCCTTCGGCCCAGAACACCAATCAGACCCGTGTGCTGAAGGTAAGTGCCAACTACACAATCCGCCCCAACCTGATTAACGAGTTCGGATTCGGCTTGACGTTCTCCACCAACGGCCAGGCTAATAGCTTCGACGGGAAGGCCTTCACCACGGGTCTCGGTCTTACTGGCCTGCAGAACCTCTTCTATAACGGAATCCCCGAGGTTGATTTCAATAACCTCAGCGCCCTCAACGCCGATCGTCTCAGCTCCCTCACCAAGTCTCGCACCTTCGTCTACACCGATAACCTCAGCTACACGAAGGGCCCTCACAACCTGCGCTTTGGCGCTGAAATCAACAAGGTAGAAGCCGTCACACCGCTCGGCTTTAATGGGGCCGATAACTACGGCACCTTCCAGTTCAATACCTCCAATAGCGCTGGCCTCTTCACTGGCGTGGACTTCGCGGACTTCCTGCTCGGCACTCCCTACCAGACCTTCTACGACAACGTTCAGGCCGACAACGACGGCAAGTCCACCCACTATGCCGTCTTCGGCCAGGACCAGTGGAAGGCAACCTCCAATCTGACCGTGAACTACGGCCTGCGCTACGAATTTGAGCCGGGTTATTACGACGTCCACGGCGACATCGGCAACTTCGATCCCTCGGTTGCTAAATCCGGCGCTGTGATCTACCCCGCCGGCTACTCCAGCCTCCTTGCCGCCTCCTTCCTCGCCAGCGCCAACGCCTGCGGGCCCCTACGGCTCCAGCTCGGGCGGCCCTACTGTCAACGGCGCTTCCTGCATGCCCGTTCTGTCGAACACCCAGGCCGGCTATCCCTCGGGCCTGAAGCATTATCCACATCTGCGCTTCATGCCTCGTTTCGGCCTCGCCTTCAGGCCATTCGGCGATGACAAAACCGTCATCTCCGGCGGCTTCGGCATGTACAAGAGCCTTCATCTCACCGAGCGCATCAACCTCCGCGGCGAGGCCACCTTCGCCGACATCCTCAATCACACCAACCTGGGCGATCCCAACTTGAACATCTCGTCGCCCTCGTTCGGCCTCATCACCAATAGCGTCAACGGCGGTGCCTTCGGGGCCGGGAATGGTGAAGCCCGCACCGGTCAGGTTTCAATGCGCCTCGACTTTTAGAGCAGACCCGCTTCAACCCCTAGCGATGCCGCCCACCGATGCCACGGGGCGGCATCGCGGCAAAGGTGAGCCTCATTCAATTCGCCGCATCAGATCGTTGCTGCCTCTATCCCGTCTTGAACCCGCTCTCTTCTAACCCATCCAATCTTCTTCTGAAAGGCATGCTCATGCCCCACCTCCGCGGAATTCTCAGCTTGGCCCTCGCGAGCCTTGCCTTCTCCTCGCTGAAAGCGCAGCAGCCGACTCCCGCGCACAACGTCTTGATTGTCATGACTGACGGCCTCCGCTGGCAGGAGGTCTTTCGTGGTGCCGACGCATCTCTGATCACGCCCAAGACCTACTGGGACGGCCGCGACCCCGAACCGCTTCGCCAGCGGTTTCTCGCCGCTAGCCCCGAAGACCGCCGCGCAAAGCTTCTCCCATTTCTCTGGGGCATTCTCATCCCGCACGGCGAAATCTACGGCGATCTAGACGCCGGCTCCGACGCCCACGTCACCAACGGCTTCAACTTCTCCTACCCCGGCTACAGCGAAACTCTGACCGGTCACGGTGACCCCCGCATCAACTCCAACGACAACAAGCCCAACCCCAACACCACTGTCCTCGAGTTCCTGAATCGGCAGCCCGGCTTTCAGGGTGAGGTCGCCGCTTTCGGAGCGTGGAAAGTCATCGGCGGAATCGTCAACGCCCAGCGCTGCGGCTTTCCAGTCAACGTCGCCTACGATCCTCTCAACCTCACCCCCTCAACCCAGAGCATCGAGGTCCTGAACGCGATCAAGGCCAATTCGCCAAGAGTCTGGGATGACGAGTCCTTCGACGCCCTCACCTTTCACACTGCGCTCGAATACCTCAAGCTGCGCAAGCCTCGCGTGATGTTTCTCTCCCTCGGCGAGACCGACGACTGGGCCCACGCCGGCAATTACGGTGAGTACCTCCTCTCTGCGCAGCGCTTCGACGCTGACCTCGCCCAGCTCTGGAGCACCGTCCAATCCATGCCCGAGTACCGGGGCAACACCACCCTCATTGTCCTTACCGACCACGGCCGCGGCAGCGGCTCCGAAGACTGGACGAGTCACGGCCAGAAGATTCCAGATTCCAAAAATATCTGGATCGCCATGCTCGGCCCCGGCATTCCCGCCCACGGCATCAAGCGCAACTCCATGCCCGTCACGCAGTCCCAGATCGCCGCAACCGCGGCACTCCTCCTCGGCCAGAACTGGAATGCCACCGAACCCAAATCCGGCAAACCTCTCCCCCTCGCTCCTTGAACCACACCTTTGAACCCGAATACGTCAGCCGTGGAGCTGTTCTTTCGCCCAACATACTCGCTGCAGTCAAGCGGCGGCAGCATCCGTATGGAAATTCAGAAACTGGCACTTGTCTCTATTACGTGGAGGGCTAAAACTCCGCCATATCAGAACGTGATCCGCTCCACCTCATCTAAAGCGACTTTGTCACTCCGCCGATTCGTAAATCCCGGTCGCCCGGGTTGATTCGTGCCTATGGGTCACCAGTACAACTGGCATCGACCCCCATTGCTAGTCTCCGCTGTCGAGCGACTCGGCCAAACAGATATCTGCTTGCATTCTGAGTAAAGACGGAGCGGGTCGTCGGAGGACGATAGGATTGAGCCAGACGTTAGCGGCGCCCGTTTCGCCCGCCCTCCCCCTCGACCTGCGAAGGTGCCACACAACCTGGGTGGCTGCCGTGTTTCAGCCCCTGCCAGAGTGCTGCGTTGAATCTGGCCGTATCCAAATGGTCTTCCTCGTTGAAGTTTTGGCCGGCCATGGCACTTGCCCAGTACGCCTGGCTGCGCTGAGGACAGCCGCGAGTGACAGGCGCCGACCGGGTGCCTGTCTCGGAAGGTAGCGGCAGAGCCGTTTGTCTCAGCACCTCAGGTATGATCGGTTGATAACTCCATTGAGTCTTGAGAGTACGTGCGAAAACAGCTGACATGGGACGCGCCAACGCGTCAGTCAAGCCCATCGGCTGCAATCCGAGGATCATTTCAATTGTCTTAAGCATGGATACAGTGTTGTAAGGCTGCGAAACGACTGCGGACTTGCGGACATAGGGTCCCGCGACGAGCGCGATCGAGCGATGGGCATCGACGTGGTCCGCTCCGTCCTGGGCGTCATCCTCGACGACGAAGATAAGCGTGTCTTTTGCGTAGCGGCTCTGTGCGACCTTGTGGATTAGCAGAGCCAGCGCGTAATCGTTGTCAGCTATCTCTGTCTCGACCGTGTTCACCTTGTCAATGGCTTTGTCGAAGGATCCAAAGTGGTCGTGTGGCAGACGCACGAGGCTTAACGCCGGCAGGGTGTTCGATGCAGCGTAGCCGTCGAATTCGCGTTCCCACTCCTTGTAGCGCCAGTAGTCGGGAAATGCCTGATCGAAGCCACGATAGTAAATGTCCGTGAAAGGCAAAAGCGCGGCTTTGGTGGTGAAGAAGACCTGTCGCTTGTCTTTAAAGGGTTCCCGATCCAGCGGAATGATTGCGCTCGTTGGAGTATAGTAGCGGGTCAAATCGCCAAAGAATCCATAGTTGCGCAGCGACACGCCAGCGCGTATCGCTGCGTTCCAGATATATCCTTCACCCTGCGCATTATTTGGGCCGTCCGGGGCAGCGATATCCGAGGTTCCTGGCAAGATACCTGGATCATTCGGAGTGTCTGGGTTGGCGGTCTTCCGTTCGGCGAGGGTAGCGAGCCCGACGTTGATGGTGCGATTCGTGCCCTCTTCGTCGTACTGCAGGCCGCGACCGGCATATTCAACCGGCGATTCTCTCTCAACAAAGTCATTCGTACGCGCCGCAGTCGACCAGTTCCAGCCTGTGTTGCTACTTTCACCGCTGTCCATAAAGTTGTCGAGGGTGACGAACTGGCGAGCCAGCGCGTGATGGTTCGGGGAAAGTGGCTCAGGCAGGAGCGTCAAGGAAGGATCGCCGTTGCCGCGGCCAAGATCGCCTAGCACCTGGTCGTACGAGCGGTTCTCCTTGACGACATAGATCACATGATGGATGTGGGCGCGCAGAAAGCTCATCATTGCGGCGTCAGTCGCCTCTGCTTTCAAAGATGCGAATTGATTGTTCTGGGCGACCTGGTGCGTGAGTTGTTCGAGTTCGTGACCACCGGGCATCGGCATCGCGAGCAAACCAGCTTTTTGCAGTTGCCAGACATATTTGCCCGCGACGCGGCAACGCCCCCGGTCGGCTGAAGCGATGCCCAAGGTATCTCGACAGTTCCCGATATTGGGCCCTGGTACGCTTTTGCCGTTGATCGCGTACAACCAGCGTCCGTCGCGACTGACGGACACACCCGTGGGATACCAGCCCGTAGGGATAAGCCCGATGACCTGACTGCGGTCAGGACCATCGTGACCGGATGCCCGTTCCTGCGCCGCCTCAACTCCAGGACTCAATGCAGCATCACCGAGACGTACGACGGAGATTGCGTTCAAGCCGCCATTGCTGAGGAATAGATTGTGCTCATCCGGAGAGAGCGCTAAGAAGTTCGTCCCCGCACCACCTAAGTCCTTTGCAAGCGGAACTGCGCCGGTTGGTAAAACACCCACAAACTCTTCGGCCAACGTGTTGCGCTTCGTATCGATAATTGCGACCCCGTCTGTGTTGTCCATCGCCACATACAGCCGGTCTCGATCCTTGTTCAGGATCAACGATGCGGGCTGTCCCTTAATTGCGATTCGCTTTCCGACAGACAGTCGGCTGCCGTCCACCTGAAGCGAGATGATCTCCCGGTCGCGCTGACTCCCGACATATGCCTCTGTATCGGACGCCCATGCCAGCGCCCTTGGAAAGCTTCCGCCGGGCAGGCCGCTCTGGCTGGGATCGTTCGCGACCGGGCGCAGATCCTGCTCTTCCAGAACGGCTCCGGACCCAAGATCGATCAGTGTCACGGAATCGTTTTGGTAGTTGGCAACGAGCAGAAATTTTCCGTTCGGGCTGACGGCCAATCCGGCCGTCTGTGGCTTAGCCTTCAGGCCCAGCCCGTGCACATGTCCAAGCTTGATCGTGCGTCCTGCGGTGAAGCCCTCCGACCCGTGGACATATTCCATTACATCGTCATCCATACCGCCGGATACAAAAAAACGCTTTCCGTCGGGAGCCCAGACGAGACCCTCGAAGGTGTTGTTTGGGGTCAGGACTTGACGCCTGGTTGGCACGCCGTGGGAAATATCGTAGACGAAGATATACTCGCGGGAGAGCTGCGCAATTGGCTTTCCGTCCGCACTAAAATTGCGGTTGAATCCGCTGGTCAGGACGAGAAGCGTGTTGCCGTCGGGGGAGATGGCGAGCCTCGCAGCCTGCCCCGCCGTGAAGCCTGGCATGCCCGGCAGGTCAGGATACAAAGGGACAAAGCTGGCGCCTGTAGCTGCCATAGGAGTAATGAATTGGCCAGTGGAGGTTCGCTCGCCGGCGGATAACGGCGCCCGTCGCGCCTGCCGGGCTTGAGCACCCGGGCTGACAGGGGGAACTGCCGCTGCAATGATGCCGGGAAGACACGCTACAAGACCTATTCCGTATTTCTTCGCAAACAATGCCATGTCACTCCAGATTGGATAATAAGCAGATTAGAGGAGTTTGTTTGCAGGGTTGTAAATGAATGGGTTGTTGGACGATGCTAAATTCTATCGCCTGATTAGAAACTAAGTTTGAGGGCAAATTGAACGATCCGGGGATCGAAGGTTGAGGTAATTTTTCCAAAGCTGCCAACTCCGGAGCTTAGGTTGACATTGGGCGGCTGGAAGTTGGTTTTGTTAAGGATGTTGAACACTTCGCCCCGGAACTCCAGGCTTGCTCGCTCTCCCAGGGCGAAAGCCTTTACTGCGGCGAAATCGGTTGGGTAAAAAGGGTCGCTTCGTATAGGGTTGCGGGCAAGATTGCCAAACGGAGCTTGCAGTACTCCCCTCACAGTCGGCGCGGGGGCTGCAAAAGCCTTGTAGTTTAGAAATGTGAGCGGCTGGCCGGCGGCGTGAGCCAGCAAGCTGGTGCCGGCGACGCGGTTGGGGCGGTATTCATTCGCTCCGCGATAATCGGCACCGATACCCGAAACCTGGTTGGCGGAGGGTGGGGTGTACTGGATGGTAAGAGGCTGACCGGAGGTCATCGAATTGATCGCGCTGAGCTGCCATCCCCCAATGGCTTCGTTGAGGAGGCCACCGCGACTCATTTGCTTTCGGCCCTTGCCGAAGGGCAGGTCGTAAACCAGGCTGAGAGTGTCATTCAGCGGCTGATCGTAGGCGGAGGGTCCATAGTCGGAGCGGAGATTGTAGATGTTGCTGGCGCTCGAGAAGTTGCCGTTAGGATCTTCCAGAGAGGCGGAGGCGTTATCGAACGTACGCGACCAGGTGAAGGAATTAAGCAACGTAAGTCCATTGGTGGCACGCTGCTCATAGCGCACCTGTAGCCCGTTGTAATTGGAATAGGCACCATTGAAGGCGTAGGTAATGTCTCCGAAGGTTGCGATAGGACGGTTGAAGGTCTTGGTCGTTGGATTGACGCCAAGTGCGGGGTTGCCCTGGTTGTAGTTGGCGAATTCCAGCAGCTTGAGTCCGTGATTGCCGACATAGGCGACGTCTACAAGGACGTTCTTCGCCA
>JAABUJ010005537.1_pt1 | contig 12583 bp, 12 predicted proteins | sample 5559131 | NCBI WGS metagenome assembly JAABUJ01 (sample SAMN10711875, study PRJNA513366) | rock metagenome | isolation source: Antarctica rocks | place: Antarctica: Victoria Land, Mt New Zealand nord | collected 2016-01-07
CCCCACGGATACGAAAGAGATGAAGAAACGACTTTTGCAGCTGTGTGTACATGATATGATTATATGCCCGAAGCATGTGATACTCCGCATCGATCGTATCAAGTGTGTGCCAGATCGATCGAATTCTCTTTTCAGCAGAAGAAGATCCAGATGAAGAAGAAGTATAGCACCAGGACCTGGGGGTGTGCACGGAGTGATGGCGAAAACACCCGAATGTTCGCCAAGGCAAGCCCCAACGCCAGGAAAGAACCAATTTACGCATTTTAGAAATTCTGGGCGATGCCTGCGTTCCCTTGCTGAGGGAAGACCGACGGCTTCTCGATCCTAGTATTTCTTCGAGCTTGCACGTCTCGGATCACGGGTTGTCCACCGCCATAGCTGCCGTCACCGTATGGCCCATGCTGAGGCATGCTTTCATCGTAGAACATGCCCTCGTTGTAGTACTGCTGGCTGGGAGCGCCTCCCGGAATTATGCCCTCACCAGAGGTGTCCGACCGATGAGCACCGGAGTAGGCTGATGATGCGTTCGATGGTCCCCGGTTAATCTGATCTTGACGGTTTCCGCCAGCTGCAGGCCCGGCACCCAAAGCGCCAATAGTTTCGGAATCGCCTGACAATGGCCGATCAACCAAAGGGTCGTTCGAGTGCGCATCGGAGTTCTGTGCTGTTCCCGCTGTTGGCGAGCCACTCTGATACCCCCCAGGATCGCTACCGCTGCCCGATCTTGCGATGCCGATACCATTACCACTCGAAAGTGTAGTCGACGGCTTACGTGCTGCTGAGGTTGTGCCCCATCCTCGATAGCCCGCACCATCGGACTCTCTCATTTCAGGTGGCTCATCACCGCTGTTGCTGGCCCCACCGATCGCAGGCAGTGTAGGATCTTCATTTGGATTGAACCCATACTCTTCCACTTCCTTTCTGCGGAGTTCCTCTGCATCCTTCCGTTGCTTCCGCTTTCGCCACCAAAACAGAAGGGCTAAAACGATCAGAGCGACCGCGGCAACAGGTACAACGACGGCTACTGCAATTCTGCCACCCGGTGATATGCCCGAGTTCGTGGTTGCATCGGCACCTGATGTGGAAAGGGCGGCAGCACCTGAGGACGTTGATGAGGAACGTGTCGAAGATGAGGAGCTAGAAGATGTGACCGACGGAAACAGGGGGTCGGAATGTGTGGACGTATGGGTTATGGTCACTGGCGGACCCGTTGATCCAAGGCTGTCCGTGGGAGTTTGGGTAATAATGGTAACAGGAGCTGGGGCAACGGAGGTTATGGCTGACGTTGTTGGAGGAGTCGTCGATGGCGATGCAGCTACAACGAGCACTGAGGTTGAGCCAGAAGGTGACAGGGTCGTTATAGGTGCTGTAGAAAATGATACGACCGTGGATTGGCTATTGAGCGTCACAGTAGACGGTGGGACGCTGAAGGGAGAAGATGTTGAGGTGGTCGTGATGCCCGGAAAGGGACCTGTAATGGACTTTAGTCGTTGTACACGTACAGAGGAACAGCAGGTTGACCTGTGGAATTGTTTGGAGCAGCCATGGTAGCGGTAAGAGAAGTTTGGGTATACTCAGGAACCCATTCGCATTACTCGGGCTCTACAAGCGACCCAATGTCGATAGTTGTAATCCGAAACGATGGGAATGGTGAGATAGTCGCAATTTGGTGTCGTTCTAGAAAAATGTGCGGTGATGCAAGAGCGATGTTTTGGTCGTTGTTCCCACTCGTACGTCGCGCTGTCTCGGGATGGGGTTGTCTGCGAGGTGGCGCTTCGCCTTCTTCCAACCGCTAACAGCCAGCCTTATTGGCTGCCAGACACGATTTGATTATGCAACAATGAGTGACTGTATCGTGATCAGAACAAATTCCTTTCCGTTGTAGGTGATGCTCGCCTGTGGTGAGGAGGAGTGAGGAGATCATTCGAACCTTGGCTGGAAAACGAATTAAAATTAGGATCAACCCTATTGGAGCGATGCCCCTTTCAGCTACGGGCGGAGTTCACAACGCTCGGACGACAGGGGCTATTGAACGAATACGACTCGTCAGCATCTGGTACCACGGTTCCATTGTACTCCATTTTTCTGCCCAAGTACCAAGTAACATGTAGAAGTGTACCGCATTGGTGCTGATTCACATTGGTCTATGTTTTAAAGCGAACCTTATTCCCGACAGACTTGCCGACTCCTACACGGCCGTCGAAGTCTGTGCTGCTATTATCACTTGCATCTACTTCTACTTCGACCGCCGAGTGAGTGCGGTGAAGGGCATTGCCTTCTCTTTGAGTACATCGAAGAAGCGTCGCTGCTGCTTTGTGCATATGCAGGTGTAGTAGTGGGAAAATACACTGATGAACCTATCATCTCGGCGACCTTGATAAGCTGACTGTGCCCTGTCTGGTGTTGGCCGTGGGCTTACAAGCGTTTTTCTCATCGGCTCAAAGTGAGCCGGTACATCTTCGAAGTTGCTGACTGACCAGATGAGGTCACTTTACTTTCGAAAGTGCGCGACGATCAAGCTGTAGCTTGCAAAGGCACAACAGTAGCCTCCGTTAATAAGGCGAGGGGGATATCCGGCCACGGCTTCTTTATGGCATCCGACATCTTCACAAGACAACCCTTCGGCCCAGCTATGCAACCTATGAGCATGAAATCAGTACGTCAACTCTTTTCCAGGTGGTAGAATTATACCATGCAGCACCACTATGCCTTTTTCTTCATCCACCCTCATTACTTTCACGTTCTGCGTAGTGACCTGCTGCCCTCCCATGCGACCTGCCATTTTCTTCCCCGGATACACCCTCGATCCACCGCCTTGTGACTGTCCAGCTGAGCCCATTGACCGGTGCGTTAATGAAACACCATGAGACCTAGGTTGACCGTGCATTCCATGCCTTTTCATGACACCGGCAAACCCCATACCACGGCAATTTGCCTTCGCGTCCACGAACTGTCCTTCCTGAAACCAGCCCGCTCCGATGAGTTCTCCAATACCATGTAATCCTTTTTCGTCTCGAACCCTGAACTCCACCAGATGCTTCTTTGGGCTCACGGCACTCTGGGCGTAGTGACCGAGCAGCGGGCGAGTGACATTACTCGGATGCTTCCAGCCAGATCCAAGCTGAACAGCAAAGTAGCCATTCTTGAATTCCGTCTTATGCGCCACCACCTGGACACGGTCCATCTGAATGACCGTGCAAGGCGATCTTCGTCCGGTCTCGGTATCGTACATGGCTGTCATGCCCTTCTTGATCCCAAGTGCGCCCGTTCGTAGTGGGGTGGCAGACTCCTTCCGTTTGTTGGCAGCAGCAGTAGTAGAATCAAGTAAAGGGAGATCTTCGTTGTACCTATAGCGGGAATGTCGAGGAGGGCCGGTGATAGATCTTATACCACGTTTTGCGACATGTTGTATTGTGACTCGAGGCGCAAGGAAAGATGGAGGTAAACTCAAGCAGCTTAGGCAGACTTTAGGACCCATGACAGGTATGTCGGAATGATAACTAGAGATCCGTCGCGAATTGCGATTTGGAGATTGTAAGTTCTGGGACATTGTTGCTGCATTAAACAGAGGACGTCGCGTGACTAAATATATTAGTCCGAGGCGAGGCCTCCAAATTTAAGACCTAGTTGACATAAACCTGATACGAACGCATCTCACAGTGCAGACAGCATGGCATCGATGTGGTGAGGTACGAGAGAAGTCTTGAATTTTGACAATACATGGGGTTTCCCAGCTAACTACAATTCAACGGTCCTCACAATATCCATGCCAGTTGAACCTCGCTATTCTACATCATAATCCGTTGAAGGAAGACCAAGCAGCAATGCTATGCCTCAGCCTTCAATGCCGTATTCTTGAAGGGATCTGGCCGCTTCTCGTCCAATAAATGTACCTTCGTCCCATCGTCCATCTCCAAGCTCCATTCTTGGGTTTCGAACTGTGCTTGTCAGCCGCTCCTACCTCGTAATTACCTCAAGCCAATGGTGCAGACTCACGAAGCCCATCCTCGTTTTTCTCACGCTGTGAAAACGCATCATGCCCTTCCCCTTCGTGCCCTTGACCCCAAATGAGATATCGACTCTGCCATGTAGCTGATTCATCTCGCCCCATATCCATGGAAATTTATCCCGAAAGTATATTTCGTCGCCAAGTAGTCTTCGACCATCTTCACTGGTTCTCAGAGCATAGAGTGTTGAGTTGACTATGGAAGAGGAGGCTTTCTGGTAGTTGAAAATCGCTAACGAAGAGGCGGTAAGGATAAATATAAAGATTGGAAGCGTACGTAGCCATAGCCTGGAAGAAGATATGATTTCGGGAAGGGCGCGGTCAGGGCGACGGCTCATGAGGGGGCCGTCGCTCCTGGTTGGAGCTGCGACGAGGGTACGTCGTGCTGTCCGAGGGATAAAGTAGCCTGAGTGCTGAGGGTACAAGCGTCGTCCGTATCGGAATGTTCTGGATAGCATCCTCGCGAACACAGGATCCATACCCACCTCCTTTGGACGAGAATCCGTCGTCACTCAACTGATGCCGCTGATTGCAGGTAGAAGCTTCGAGGGCGCAATTGGGAGCTTGCCGTGGCTCAGAAGCGGCAAGTCCAGCCGAGGCATCCAGCACTTATGCACAGTCCAACTCAATAGTCTGCATGATGATGGCGAGCAGTGATCGCCAACAATCAACAACTTTATCGTCGTGCCTTTATTAAAAAGGCGAGAAGCATCAGCATGGCTACTACTCGCCTACGTAGAACATTCCAATACCCTTCCGACAAGAGTAGTGATGAGGAGGATATACCAAAGGAAATGGATGAGGAAGGTAGGCTGTCCGGGGTTATTCGACATGCAGGGATCACGCTATTGACGCAATCCAAGAGCAGGAAAAGCTCATTGCAAAGTTTCAGCACGAAGAGGAAGAACGCAATGACAGATACAAGGTTGGTCTTGATCAATCGCTTTAACGCTTGACATTCACCACCAATCAGCGCCTGTTCCTCATCGTTCCTTTGGTCTCCGCTACGGCCTTCTTGCCATCGCTGTTAACGTCACGACTCGTACAGGTCAAGATCATCGACCTCCTTGCGATTACTTCGCTCGTGTGCACCGCCCATATCCTGATATCAATGCCCAACAGCAAGCCCCAAGACGCTCACCTAAGCTATCTCGGACGACCACTCAACCCCGACGCTGGTCCCCTTGAACGATGCATGGACTATCTCAATAGCGGATTGAGTCTTCTAGTGTTACTCAATGCTTTCTCGTATCGTGGGAAGCAGGGCGTGCATGAAGGCTTTTGGCTCATCTGCACACTACCAGTGGGTGGGTCGTTCCCTTCATATTTCCCGTTGTAACCACGGGAGAAACAAATTGACCCCTCTTTAGTCGTTCTTGTAATGGTCATTTCGGCACGAAAAATCATATTGGAGGTTGATGTTTCGGAATTGCAGCATCTCAGGTATCAGTATAAGGGGGCATAGCCGTACTCGAGAGATTGACCTTGTCGTCAGGGCCGTCATGTCCTGAGTAGAAGACTCGACTGAGTCTGAGAAACTGAGGGCGTTTTGAGCGTTGGAATGGTTGGCCTTTTGCTTCTTTCTGCAACGCAAGAAAGGATCCAGTAGCAATCATTCAGGTTCTTCCCTCTGTAAAGGTAGGCAGATGCCCATACTCTGATTGAGCATTCTTAGAGTTATATTGAAATGGCGTAGTGTAGCATTATGGAAGGGGATATCACGGCCATTCCAAATACTTTGTCTAGTGAAAAATCAGTAATTATGACGCTAGAAGTATCGGTCGAGATTGCGACGTACTCACGCCTCCGTTTCTTCGACTTCGTATCCCACCAGCGAATGTGTAACAGGTTCTTTAGGATATGGTGCTCCGGACCACTCTCTTTGGTTGCATTCTCAAGAAATTCAATAGTGTTTTTGATGATGTCCGCGTTGAAGTCTTCTCTGGTACCATTACGAAAAGCGTGACTGAGTTGATCTCTCACGACATAACGAGCGGGCGATGAATATTGAACGGCATGCAGTGCCTGCCGGAACAATTGACGATAAGCTTGTATGACTTCAGGTGTGCTGGGAATCATCGGACGTTCTACAGTACTGACTATAGAGGCTCTTGAGCAACGAGAACTAGGCTTGTTTCTCAGAGAAGCTCTGGTTTCAAGTTGAATTCTGCGACGGTTGCTCGATTGTGTTTAGTGCATTTCTGCGGCTAACCGCGCGCTTGCCTCGGCCCCTGATTTACACGTAATGTCGATGTCGCCACTGCCCCGAGTCCAAGCCGAATTGTTCCGAATCTACGTCGATAGCCTCAGCTTGTATTGAGTCTCGGCTGTAGTAGCACTCGCAAGTGCAAGCAACGGAATATCAGCTCGTGTCTACTGTGGTGCACTATGAGAACTATGAAGCACTGTGTAGCCCTGTGAACATTACAGGGATCCAGCTCGACTCGATGCGTCGCCTCGGAGAATGATTGCTGAACACTAACGTGGAAAGAGGGCAAACATCTGTTTTAATATCCCGTCTGGGTCATGGCCCCAACACATGGTTCGAGGCCTTCTTCTATAGCGCCGGGTGCTGCAAGGCACAAAGCCCAGCTGCAAGCGAACAAACCCTCGTACAAGGTGGTGCTAGAGGAGGTCACGGAAAAGAAGAAGAAGCTGCTGACACTTGTATGTTGATGTGCGGAATAACAGCTTACCGGTGCTTATTACTCATTTCATAGCTCTCCTTCAATACAACAGCGCCTAGAGGATATACTTTCATTCCGGCAGGCGACCCTCAACTAACTAACAGATGCAAAAAGTTTGCGAGGGATGACGGCGCGAACGTCTTCATTGTTTCCGTGAGTCATTTCTTACTAATGGCGTTGACGATACTTACCTTAGACAGGCGAGTAAGCAGAGGAACGTCAGCAACCTATCGCATGAAGTCCACAGGGTAGGTTACCATTTTCCAAGCACTATAGTAGACAAGGCATGCATCTCCCTCGGCGTCACGCTCTCAAGCTCTGGGACAATCCTCCAAAGCCGCTATAGATCGCCATCCATACGGCAAATCTCTAATAAACCGCATCTGGCCAAGGCACAACGGAAAACGAGAAATAAGAAAAATGCTCCGGCCAGCGAGGCTCTTGCTCCACGTTCAGATGAGTCACAAGCGACAATAGATACCGATGCTTTACAAGCTATTCGAGACCTCTTTCCAAATATTCCAGAAAAGGACCTCTACACCATTGTCCGTCACGCCTTCGAAAAGGTAATCGGGACGCTTTTCTCTCATAGTAAAAGGGGTATGCTAACGATTGATAAGGGCCATACGCGGGTTGGCATGGCGGATTTGCCGCTGACTCGACGCGCCACATTAGCAGTTGTCGCACATATCCGCCATAATTACACTGACTATGATAAACTTCTTCGCATCGGTAGCTGGGAGCAAGCTCGCAAAGCTGTGGAGCATCTGACCCTGGACAAACTCGTGCAATGGCGGGTTGACAAGGATGACAATGCGGATGCAATGTCCGACATCCTACGCGAAGTCATAGTCATCGATGATGACGATTCTGAAGATGAGCAGGACGCTGACAAATTAGGAATGCGCTCACGATCTCATGATCAGCAACGAGATAGCAGTGTCGAGGTCATTTCCAGCCAGGCTGGGGCCGACATGTTACAGACGTGGCAGCTCAGTCGGCGCGATCTTGAAGAGCAGGATCCGGAGGTATTTACAACGACTAAGGAGTCGGGGTCCTACATCTATGGCCAACGACCTCAACGAGCCCAGCGACGACTTGATCGATCTGATACACGTAGACGACAAGCATGGCTGGATGCTCAATCTCGTCGCCGCCAAGTTCCAGCGGCGACGTTGGGTCGTCCTCATCCGGATCCAAGAAGATCTCCAAGATTGCATGTACAGCCCTACCCTTCTCTGCCAATCAAAAAAGACACGTTGACAGATCAGATAATCGACTTGACGACAGATAGGTCTGCGCAGCAATTTGATGTACAGTCGGAGGTAAGTCTACTCGTGTTTGCAATGTTATGACCTAGGAAAAAGATGTAGAATAATCTCTTGGGTTCGGTGGAAGTCAGGAGATGTGGTAGGTGATGGCTAACAGCCTTCACGCAGCGACCCAGCTATGACCCGTACAGGAGAGAAACCCTTCGAAATCGGCACTGTAGGTCGAGCAATCTGCTTCCGCTTGACAACCATTCACATTCTGGGGCCTTAGAGTCCCGAAACATTGTGGCACGCCGTCAGAACTATGGTAAACATTACGATCCACAGCCACCACCTGGTCTGCTGGAGCAAATTCTGCCTTCCGTGGAAAGTCCGATTACCAACCAGTCAAGACGTAAGCCGTTTTTAAACGGGCATTCTGGAAGTCAAAAATCTGTTGATCACCGCCAGAATGATCCAGTACGTCCGTACATCGTTGACTTGGATGTAGACGCATCCTATTCACCAGGTAAGCGGCGCAGACTTGCCGATGTTGAGCCTCTCGGTGCTTCGCGTCACCATGTCTCAAGCAAAGGAGTCCTGCCAGAGAGAACGGTTCTCGTACCGCTAGATCAGTTTCGAGAAGGGCACTGTGGGAACTTGCCATCATATGATCCCAGACATAGTGGTTATGTCACAAAATCGACCCATGAGGAGAATATCAGGCCTTTCGCGGTGGAGCGTTCAGCTTGGCCCGTTCAGAAAAGCGATGAATCAGTAGGCACTGCTGGCTACGGCTTGCCTGTCAAGACGGCTGTAGTCACTCAACTACAGCCGCGACCTCATCTGCAAGTACAATTGACGCCTCGAGATCTGCCAACCCGAGGACATTCTCCTTTGAACACTGTCCCTGCGAAGTCTGAGTATGATCAGACCGTGCGTTCATCTCATTCCCATCGCCCCCTATTAGCTCCTGTGCCCATAGACCTGCCAATGTCATCTGAGCGTGATTACGATTTATATTCGACAGAAGACAGAGAGAGGAGATTAGAGCGCGCTGTCCCGGTTAAAATTCTCTCATCTCCACATCGTACTTTGGATTGTCACGGATTTTCTGCGATGCCTGATAGGCGAGAGTACCCACACTACCCAGATGTACAGACGGAGAACAGATGGGGGAAGCAAGTGCAATTGCCCGGTAGACACAGAAACCCCGCCATGGCTGTACTTTCCAGGAGACCCGAAGAGCTGAGCCCAAGAGCTCAGGCAGCCTTCCCAGAGGATCCACGTTTCTACCAGGAACCGAGAGCCGGCGCATATCAGCTTCCTCACCATTTGAGCTCCATCAGCCACGGAGACATTCATCATCCAACTGTCAGCGTTTCTCACGACCTCGGAGATCCTTGGTATGATACCCTTGGAGCGGGCCAGTCTACTATTTCACCTACATGCAATCATACTAACGAGATGGGGCCCAGCGACCACGGCATGGCTGCGTCTACACATAATGGAAGGGTCCGTCACTCACACGACGATGAGCCATACATTGCTATTCCTCAGCATCTTAGCACCAGACCGGAGCTACACGGCGCTCAAACATATCACGACTTGGCGAATCCAGGATATGGCGAGTCCTGGAGAGACGTTGTAATCCTTGATTAGGAAACAGCTGTATTATAATTTCGCCGCGACCAAAAAGGGCATGTGGTCTTTTTCCTTTGCACACCACCATGGTCATGGGACATTGTTACATTACCGGAAGGAATGGCGAGGCTAGGTATGGATTCGAAGCGATCGTCTGGAGGGCTAACCAGGTATCGGGCTCTACATAGCATGGTGTTTGGCTTGATGAGTACTTATGTACAAATGGGACGCCCGATATGCTGGGCCCTTTTTCTGTATTGGCTTTCACATACATGCCAGGGCGGTAGGGGTACTTTGGCCTCACTATTATTGGCATCGGGTGGAAGCCTACCTATTTGCTTGTACATTAGCCAGTCTGAATACTTTCGCCTCTCATCGAGATACTCTGGCCATCTTTCCAAAGTAGCTTGGTTACCACATCCATTGGCTATTCTAATCCCCTTCCTGGCGGGTTCATGGATATTCAGCCACGCGGACTAACGTCCTGACAAGCGCCCGAATTTAAGCTCGCGTCTAACCTCAATCGATAAGCCACAAGCGCCTGTAGATGTCATTGCACTTGCCTCAAACGTTTGAACGCCAATTTCACTCCATGCTGCACAGCAAGAGACTCTATCCTACATATACACGCCTTCATCTGCACGCTTATGCCATATACTTCTATATCTACATTGCATCGTCAACAGACATCTAGTTTCAGCCCTCTTCTCGCGTTATCGTTGACTATATTATTCAGAACTACTCCATCTCTAGTCTGTAGCTGTCTAACCACGACAATACCGTCCTATATTGTTAAATCCTCTGACGCGCCATATATCAACCCATTACCTATCCTACCGGTTGCGGCTAGCTCAATATCACCTCAGATAAGCGGCCAGAGGCCCGGGCAACATTTTCCGCGCTCTATACAAACCTCCACCCTCTGTCACGTGCTTGCTTCATTGAACCAGCCTAATGCCATGGGACGATCTTGATGGACTTGCTACTGCTTCGACTTCCTTGAGGACTTTGCCCCTCCTGGGCACCTTCGACACTCCACATCCGCCAGGCTGAACATGTCAGATCCAGTACACAAGAGCAACGGCGACGAAAATCAACCAAGCAAGCAGCCTGCAATGGAGCAGCCTACGACCCTCAAAGCCTTTCCTCTGGGAACAACGCAGAATCAGAACCAACACTGGGCAAGGAAATATCGGACTGTCATAGCTGCCAGCTCAAGCAGTGTGCTGTCGACATGTATCGCCGTGAGTTACAAGCAGCTCATGGACAACATCGTAGGGCGCCATTAGCTGATCGGCCATAAGTACCCTCTCGATTCCGTCAAGACCCGGATGCAAGCGTATGTGACGCCTTCAAGCTTCTTGGACGATGTTGGAAAGCGAAGGCTGACTGCCGTAAAGCTACAAATTCCAGCACTTCACGGACTGCGTTCAGCATACCTACAAGACTGAGGGAGTGAGAGGGTTCTGGCGGGGTGGGTCACCATATTCCTTGTAAAACTTGTTGAAGTCACGGGATTGGCAAGCGAAGAGCTTCGTCTGCGCTTCGCACCCAGCCTTAAAGGCCACAACATATCTCAATTGCGCCTTGTGTTTGTATTCGAGGGTCAGATGGCTATGATGCCTACCCAATTTCTCAAGGGATGGGTAGACAGCTGCTGATGATAGTGTTCTTCTAGGTGCCCTTGCCCCCGCAGCAAGCGTTACCTTTGTGCGGACCGTGTCTTTCCAGATCTACCAGAAAGCCAAGTACAAGTACTCTGACGCAATCGGACGAGCAACGGGTGGAGATGAGCCTCTGGTGGTCGTCAATCGACCAGGTAGCACGCCGACAATACAGACCGTTGCCTGCTTTGCAGCAGCGGGGGCTACCGCTGGGGCGTCCATCACCGCAGTAGCATGTAAGAACACTCCATGCAGTCTTACGTAGATACGTTCTTATAATAATCGCAGGCCCTTTCGAGCTCACGAAGCAGGCTGCGCAGATCTCGGTTCTGATGGCCAAAAGCAACACGTCAAGCATGGACGACCCAATACGGCAGAGCTACCAGCAGAAGGGCACGTTCAAGACAGCCAAGAATATCGTCATGAACCGCGGTTTTTCGGGTTTGTACAACGGCTTCAATCTACATCTGTGTAAGTGAACGATCGAGATCGCCCTGTTGGTCCTCGCTGCAAAAAACTAACGCAATTTCCATGCGATCAGTGAGGGATACCATCGGCACAGCCATCTACTTCTCGACCTATGAGAGCACAAAGCAAATTCTCGTGAAGCTTCATGGCGCAGATTCGCCGACGTCTCCTGGATCGGTGGCTATTGCTGGTGGAGTCTGTGGTCTGGTTTCGTGGGCCTGCGTAGATATACTCAACCACAATTGTGCTGCGCAAGCTAACCCAATCTTAGATTTACCCAATTGACATGGCGAAAACCCATTACCAGCGCAACTGTCTCTCCAAGGCCAAAGGTCAACCAGTGAGCAGGCCGAAAATCCAGTTCTTCAAAGTCAAGATGTATCGAGGTAAGCCTCCCTCCTTATCAATATACCCCTCCGAATGCTTGACCGCTGACGACATGTTAGGTCTCGGAGTGTCCATGGCACGCTCATGCGTGATCAACACCATCTTCTTCTCTTCCTTCGAATGGATGAAGAAGCAAATCAACAACCTTCCTGGCCGCGTGGACGCCGACCCCGTGCAATAGGGCCTCAGGGCGCTTTCACTTCCTATAACGAGACTCATCTTCCTCAGCATCACTAGGCGAAAGGCGGAATGGCGTTTTTACGGATGAGCCATGGCGAACTCCATTCGATCCCTACAGCTGGGAGGCACGGGAGAGCATATTCAGACACCGGGGTATGCCAGGGGCAATGTCACGACACAGCATAGCATAGGCATTTCTAATGAATCACAAGAATCCTCACCAATTCCTCATAGCCATGCATGCAAGACTCAATTCACCTCAAGCCCAGTCCCTCACATGAAATCCTCCTCATCCTC
>JAABUJ010005538.1_pt1 | contig 12582 bp, 2 predicted proteins | sample 5559131 | NCBI WGS metagenome assembly JAABUJ01 (sample SAMN10711875, study PRJNA513366) | rock metagenome | isolation source: Antarctica rocks | place: Antarctica: Victoria Land, Mt New Zealand nord | collected 2016-01-07
CTGGATCTATAATCTTTATATATTGATCAAATTCTTAAGAAATTTGAATAATTAAATTTTGTGTTATGTTTCTTATTATATGTCTAGAGTTCTTAAATTAGTACAATATTTGTTATTTCTATTCCACTTTGTAAATACAATTTTATAATATGTTTGCTTCTAGCGCAATTATATTATAGAACTTAAATTCTTTCTTATTCGATCTCTTTGTTTAAAAATATAATAGAATTTTTTAACATTATTAAGTATTGTTTATTTGCAATAAATTATTGTTGACGTTATTAAATCAACTATTATTATAAAATGTATATCTATTGCTTGTAACTATATATGTTTCTTTACAATTAATATGTTTTGAATTTAAACGTATATACAATTGTTTGTCGATACAAAAAGTATATCTATAATTTTGAGATATATAATTTAGCTTACAATATGCATATTCAATCTTTTTTGTGCATTTTTTGATAAAGTAATTGTAGAATTGATATTTGTAATATTGTGTATTAAATTTTGCGATCTTGTACTTTGTTATTTTAAGATTTTTATTTTATATATAAATTTTGTCTTTTTGTATTGTTTTTCGAGCGTTAACTTTCTTTTCGAATACAATTATTGTTAATATATACTTCTTTTGCGTTCTATTTGTGTTTAATAATATCTATACAAAATTACTAATAAGTTAAATATTATTAAATAGTTCTATATTGTTGCGCAAATCTTGTAGTGTTTTTTCTTCTCTTATTATATTTATAGAAATTGTATACAATATAACTTTATATTATTTGATATCTTGTTTAATTATAGTTTTTAAAAATAGCGATTCTTATTTATCTTTGCATTCTAGTAGTTTATTTGTATTTAATTTCTTAATTGTAATAATAATTATAAAAATGCTCTTTGCAAATTTTAATATTGTATATATAATCAACTTTCTTGTTGCTTTGTTAATATTGTTACGTATTTTTATAAAGTTCTCGCTTGTATATCTCTCTACTATAAGACATCTTTCTCTTATGCTTGTTTTTAAAATTGTTTAAGTATTAAGAATAATTTGCTAGTTTTGAGTTCTATAGATGCTATTTTTAGATTTGTTAAGTATTTCGATTCAAGTTTTAGCTTTTATTAATAATTGAGCAAGTCGATTATTGGTAAGATTGTTAGTAAATTAACGCGAAAACAAGATGTTTACTTAATTTGCTTTTGTTACGTAATCTATTTTTCTAATAGATTTTTTTTGCAACTTTGCTCTATTTGAATTGTCTAAATAATTTATAGTTTGATTTAACTTAATCTCGAATAATTTCTTTAAACAGTTAATGCGTTGTTGCACTAGATCGATATATTAATATTCAAATATATTTGTTACGTAATCTATAATTTGCTCTAGAGAATTTCTTTGTTTTGTAATTTTTGTTGTAATAATTAATTTCTCGATTTTCTCTTTTACTTTGCTAATTTGCATATCTAGATCTATTTGTTCTTGATTGCTAGTTACGTGCTTAATTAACAATTGTTGTGCTTTTTGCTTTTTAGCAATTAAGTTGAACTTTCTAAACTCAAATTTCGCGTTTTTAGATTTTTGAATTTCAATAATCGCATCTATAGACTTTAAATTTATCTTTTTTTTATATTAAATATGTAATTGCTCTTGTTGATTTAGAATGTGCTTTTAGAAATTTTTGAAATAAGTGTAAGCCATGTCGAGACTACGTTTTTCTTTTCGCTCTTCTTCGTTGCAATTTTTTCTAGTCTTTTGTATACAAATGTATTCTTTTTAATTGCACTTAATCTATATATGTTTTTTGTTATCTTAAATGTTAATGTAGTAGAGACAAATTAAAAGCTTGTATCTATATCTCTCTATATAGTTATGTATATATCTACTAGCAAGAGAATATTTTCTAGTTCTAAAGCTAGTTCTAATTCTAGTTCTAATTCTGATTTTAGTCTTGATTCTAATTTTGATTCTAATTTTGACTAATTTATTTTTACTTGCTTAGATCGACTTCTAAATTAATAGTTTTGTCAAAGAAATAAAACGTGTAATCTATAGACTCTTTGTCGACGTTGTTGCTTTATATCTCTTGCAAATCTATTTGTAATTTTTCTCGCGTAAATAGTTTTTACAAATAGATCTTCTATACTGTCTTAATAAGAAAATATCAAAGCATTGTACTAGTATAAAAACAAGCTATTCCTATTATCTATTAGTAATTCTTTTGATTACGTAATTTAGCAATAAATTAATAGAGCAACTATTTGCCAAATTTGTTGTCAAGCTTGACGTAAAAACTTTGCAATATATATTTCTAGCTCTTGCTTTACAATTAAGATAATAAATTGTTAATATGTAATATAAACAAGAATCTATATAGTAGATCTTCGACTTAAGTAGATGTTTGTAGAGTTGATAATTGTTTGATTGATAATTTGATATTTGAAGACGCGTTTTTCGCTTGTTGATCTCGACAACAATTACAATCGATTGTATCTTCGCAATTATTACGTCTTCAAATACGTATATAGATTTGTTCAAGCTGTTTTAATATGCTCTTTAGCTTGCAGACTTCAAAATTTTATCATTTATCTTAAGACGAAAAGCTTAGATAATTAACTTGTTAAGAACTTTTCTATAAAATAATCTATTTTAGAGAATATCTTGCTATAAAAACTAAATATACTAAGAAGTGTCTTAACTATATTTAAGAGATTAAAGAAATATATCTAAGCTATAGATTTATTTGCTATTAAATTATCGATTAAGAGTTTAAGAGATTCTACAAATTTTTTTTTGATATTGTATTTTAATTAGAAAAACTTAAACTCAAGTATTGCGCTTTATAATAAACAATTGATTAGTTTAATTAACAATTTCTAAGATATTTTTAAGTTGTTGCAAATTTTTAGCAAAGATATTTAGTTGTTTTCGATAATATTAATTTCTATAATCTATAGACCTAATATTAATTTAAAGTTAAATATATTATATATAATGTTTTTTTACAATATTTTCTTTAAAATATCGAGATTAAAATAAGAAAAAATTGTTAAGAGAATAATATTATTTTTTAGACAAGTTAGAATGTAATATAGTAGTAGAGATAACAACTAAAAATATTAAACTAATATTGTTATTGTTGCTTTCTAGTTATTATAGAATTTAAGTTTTCTCTATTATATTTATAAAATTAAGAATATTAATTGTTTTGCTCTTAATAGTCAAATTAAGCTACTAAAATTATTAATTTAATATTGCAATATTTAAAGAAATAATTTTTAATTTGTTCTCTAAACTTTTATCGCAATTGTCTTCAACTTATTAATTAACAATTTTAGAGATTTTTTTTGTATTTTCGAAGTTTACTTTTTCTTATCTCAAAAGAGTATCGATTAATTAATATTATTTTTAGCTATCTTCTCTTTTTCTTATTTTTGCAATATTGTTAGTTAATATAATAAAAAGAGAAAAAATCTTATATAGATGGATTGCAATAAAGTTGCTCGAATAGAGACAAATTGTTGCAAGAATATAGTAGATGCAAAACTTAATAGATATACACAAAATTAATCAATATATTTAGTGCGTAATTAGTAACAATTATATAAAATTCGAGAAAATAATTAGAATTAGAATTTAAGATTAATCGATAGATTCGAATACAAATATAACGTCAAATACAACAATTTTAAAATTATTTTTACAAAAATAGATTTTAAAAGACTTTTTATAGAATTTTAAATTAACATTCGCGTTTCAGGAGGCAGATCGAGCTAATAGAAATCAAGATATTTATTAGATTCTATAAATCTCACAGATCTATCTATTCTACGTACTCAAATTAATATTGTCGAGATAGAATTTGCTCGAAGAGCTCGTTTTGTTTTCTCAAAGTTCGACAAAGTTGCGAAATCTTCATCGAGTTAAACTACGTCTTGACGCATAAAGTTTTAATGTTCGCGATGCGCACAAACGTTTGCAGTTGCTCGCTAGTTGCACAATTGCGTCAAATCTTCACGTTTTTCGCTTTAAACATTAGATTTCGTCGATTTGAACAAACTTTACTTTTGGGATAAATTTAATGAATCGAGAGAACGTGTGCGCATTTCACGTAGACAAATTATGATTGTTATACAAGATAGACGCATTCACGAACGCAATGTTAAGAAATGCCAAGATCGTCTCTCGCAAAACTTGACTTGAACTTCTAGATTCTCGCAAATAATGCAAGATTCACGAGCTCTAATCTTGATCTCGCACAAAGTCCAAATATTAGTAACAGAAAATTGCGACTTTTGTTATGACAAATTTGGATACATCCAGAACTAAAGTTAGGATTTATCAAATGCGAATAAAGTTAGCAAATATAATACGCTATTAAGCAAAAAATAATATAAAAGTGTACAAAGTATTATATTATACAATAAAAAGAATATAAAGCTTAATTAAATTATCTAGAAAAAAAGTATAAAATATACAGAAAAGAAACAAACAAATATCTATAAATTCTAGATTGTCGAAATACAATTTAAATAATATTTGGGAAAAAAGCAAATTGTAAGACAATCTTAAGTTGTAGATCTAATAAAAAGTTAGAAAAATTGTAGATTTAAATAAAGCTATTAAAGATATAGATTTGAAAAAAAACAAAGAAAAATATAGAAAAATACTAAGTTAAATATAGGAAAATCGTCTATTTATTGGGTCTTCTTTTCGATAATGTCTATTCTTCTTTTCGGTAATCACATCTCTCTCTAAAAAGATATTTGTTGTTCGATGTAAAACTAGATATCTTTTAGTAGTTTCCTAGATCTCTAAAATCAAGCATAATATTGTTAATTTCGATCTTCAATTCGTATTCGATAAGAGATCTTATTGTATCTCTAAAACGCACGAGATACTACTTGAGAAACAATTGTTTTTGAGTCTAAAAGCATGCATTTTTCTTAATCTTCCTGCCTGATCTAAGTCTAATTAAAACGTTTGTTCAAAGATCGATCTAAATCTTCAATTCGCATTTGATAAGAGACATAATTGTATCTTTAGAACACTCGAGATATTGCTTGAGAAACAATTGTTTTTAGTTCTAAATACAGGTTGTTTTCTATGTCTCTCTCGTCGCCTATCTTATATTTAAATCGATGTCAAACTTGCTATTACTAAAGTTCTCGTAGACAGTCTTATCTTTGTCGCTACTAATAAGGATAGTATTCTTCTCTAAGACAATAATAATAATCTTTATTATTGTCGTTGTTGCCTTCTAGATTGATCGCGCTAACTCAGAAATGTTACGTGCAAATACTAATATCTAGATCAAAATAATTTCGAAGAATCGAATTACTCAAAGTAATTTAGTCGATTACTATAAGTAGTTTAGCGCAAAGCGCGTTAAACTACTTTGAGTAATTCTATTTCAAAAAATTGTTGCGACCTAGTCTTGACGTTAAATCGAACTAGAGAAATAGTATTATAATTTGATTTCACAACTAGTCTATTATCTTTCTTGTTGTCGCTTGTTTGATATATCTAGTGTATACGTCTCTTGTGTTATTTATGTCTTTAATTGCAACAACAAGTTTTTGTTATAAAGCTTAACTTAATATAGATATAGACTTGCCTCGATCTTGTTCGCAACAACAATTACTATCGCGTAAGATCTTAATGCTCGCTTTAACATACTTAAAGTTAGAAGAGTTTCGCTTAATAGATCTAGTCTTTGTCTTGTTCGTTCGCAATATTGTGTCTTTCTTGTTCTTTGCTTTTGTAGAACAATCTTTTGTTTTAATTACGCAAGACTTATTGACATAACACAAAGTCTTGTTGTTGTCGATCTTCTTGTGTATATTCTTCTCTAACTTGTTTGTGTTAAGCAAAGATCTTAAGTTCTTGTTGCTATCGACTTTGCAAAAGAGAATAACATTCAAATTAGATAGATTGCAATTATTATTGTCGCTACTTTTATTTGCAAACTTCTTCTCTAATTGCAAAGTTGTCAAAGTTTTCTCGATAATAATAAAGTCAATTTTAAGACGTACAATAGAAAAATTATAATCTTTGTTGAAGCGTCAATAATAGTAAACGTCTTTAATAGATATTTGTTCTAATTTACTTTTTATTTTCTTTATTTTAGTCTTAATCTAATAAGCACAAGATAGATTTATTGTTGCAATATATATATTAATGTAAGCAATTAACAACTTTGTCTTTGTTGTTTTTCTTATTAGATTATATTGCTTATACGTTTTTTAAAGAATATAAAATATAACTTTGTCGATTAAATTTTGTTACATTATAAGACAAAATTCGAATTAAATTTTTCTCTTTGCATTTGCGATCTTGTTTCGATAATTCTTTTGTTAATTAGTTAATATTGTTTCGATCTTGTCAACTACAATTACAAATTTTTTAATTGAAAACTTTAAGATAGTTTTTAGAATACAATAAATGTCTTCGACGCGTTAAGTTGTAGTAAAATTAAAATAAAGAATCGTGTTTGTTTTTTACTTGCATAGCTTTTTCGATCAATAATTAAGTCAAATACTATAAATATAGTCTAGATTCTTCTTATTAATACAATAATATTATATTAGCATTGTTTCTTATATTGCGTAACATTTCTTTTTTTTATATGCAAATAATACTTAATGTTAAACAACTTTAAAGTTTGCTTATTTTGTATTAATTGCAAAGAAGTCTTTACATTTTTTTAGAACATTCTTATTAATGTGCTAGATATATAGAAGAGCGTCAATAGTAAGAAAGATCTCTTTGATTGCTTGTATTAACGTTAAATTGCAATTAATAACAATAATATTAGAATTTAGAAAATCTAAAGCATCGTAGACATTCTATTACGAGATTTGTATCTAATGCTCTTGTCAAATAACAAGAGGGCATTTGACGTTTGTCGATAGCGTTTGCTCTTGAACAATCAAGTATAACTTAGTTGTTAACTTAGTTCTTAGAGAATTATCTTTACAATTATTATAGATGTTTGTCTTGTTTACTTGCGTGTCTTTTCATCTTGTCTAGTTGCTTTGCTTGTCTAGCTATCATTTTTTATCTAACAAATAATAGCTTCAACGTACGATTCGAGTTAATCGCTCATCTAATTTAGACGAACAACATTAATCGTCAATTTTTTTATCTAGCCTCGCATTTATTACTAGACATTGAATTATTGTATTAGAGTCGACATTTGTTTGCGTTTCGCAATTATTAGACACTAAATTATTGCATCAAAGTTAACATTCGCTTGTCTTCGACAATTATTAAGCATTAAATTATTGTATTAGAGTTATCAGTTGTCTATCTTTCGCAATTATTAGACACTAAATTATTGTATCAAAGTTAGCAAGTCTACCTTTTGCAAGTGTTTGTCTAATTGTGTTAAGATGTCTTACTTAGTTAAAATAACTAATTTTGTTCTTTTTGTTTTTATCCATCAAATTTTGCAATTTTGCACTACTAAACATTAGTATATTTCTTGCATTAATAGGTTAACTAGACTAAGAGTCGAGAAACTCTTTAAACTTTTGTCTCATTCGTCTTTACTTAAATCAGTAGATAGAACTTGTCGTTCTACTTAATTTACTTAATCTAGTAAAGATAAGCCAATTTGATCAATCAAATAAGCAATCGACAAGACTTTACTCAAACGAGCAATCAATAAGTTCGAAAGAACGCAATAGATAACTTTACTTAACACAATTAACAACAAAGTTTCGACGAAGAAATTACTATCTATTACAACTTACAATCAATCTTCGATAAGAACATTATTGTCTATCGTTTTTAACTATTAGATTTCGAAGACATTACGATTCATTGCAATTGACGTTGTCATTTCAAAGACATTATTATCTTTTACATTAAACAACAATATCTCGAAGACATTATTAGAGTTGTTAACAAAATAATTATCTAAACATTAAAACGAGCAATCTAAGCAAAAAAATCTAAATGTCTATCTTAATAACATTCTAAATCTAGAATCTTTTAATTCGATTGTCGTCTTAAAACATCTCGACAAAGTTCTCGTTATTTAACGAAATAGATTTGCGTTCTTAAGTATCTCGAATCTCGTCTTTTTACTCGCATCTTTTATCTTATTTGCGTTTTTAACTAAACAATTAATAATTAACTTTTTCGACAAACTAAGAAACGACAAAGCTAACAAATCAAACAATAATAGATCGCGCAAAAATATATTAGCAAACGTTAACAATTTATATTGTCAAGAGCAAGCTTTCTCTCTTAAGAAAGATAGCATAAATCGTCGTTATTGACTTGAAATTAATCGAACATATTTCGAAATAAACAATAGATTCAAAATAATAAACTTATGTTCTAACAATTCTTTGCAAAGTAATCGATAACAATTTGATTAATTTAACTTTGTCTACAATTATACAATTTATAATCTTTTAACTTATTTGACGTTAAGCAATATGCTTAGTACGATTAATAACAAGATTTCGAACTTAATGTCTTACAATTAAATGCTTAGTCTACTTATTTTTTGCTAATTTAATCGAGTATAACTACGCTTAATAATATAAACTCGCAACAATAATAAAAATCTATTCGACAATCTCTTAATGCTCAAGTCAATTTAGTAACTTTTAAATAAACTTCGTTTTCGCAATTTAATTTTGCAATCTTTAAGCAAACTTCGATTTTACAACTTAATTTCGCAACCTTTAAGTAAACTTTACTTTTTGCAATCTTCGATCTAGATTAATTACAAACTATATTGCGTAAAGAAAATTAACGTTCTTTTGTAAAGCAAACATAATATTTGTCTCAAAATAAATCGATTAATTTTCGTCGTGTTTCTAGACACTTTAATAAGTTTTTACAAAAAAATACAAATATATTTTTTAGTTAATTTAAGACGTTTACTCTAGACTTCTTTTATTTAGACGCTTTAAACAATTATAAGTTAAACAATATTATTTTTGTTTATAAGAAAACAATATACAAAGAAGTCTTTATCTTTGTTAAACGTATAAATAATTGCGCACACGTTGTTGACGAAGTTGTTATTTGAGACAAGCTTTCTTTTTGTTTTTGTAACTCTATTATAACGTAATATCTTAAGAAGATAAACAACTTTAAACGTCGAACATTTCGAAGTCTATCTTTTTTGAATTTTATTAATAAATTGTAAAATTGCTTTAAGACAAAAATTAGCAAAGCACTTAACGAGTTAACATCAAAAATCTTTACTATCAAAAATGTTAAAGACGAACAAGAAATTACAAAATATTTACAAAATATTATTCTTTATGCGTAATTGACAAACATCGAAGAAATTCAAAAGCAATTAATTTGAACATAAAATTAACTCAAGATAGAATTGCGTTTTATTGTTAGCATACTTATCGCTTATATATTATTTCAAAATTTTATTAAAAAACTTGATGCAAAGCGCGAGATATAAAAGACAATGCTTGTTTATCGCTCTAATTAGCAAAATTTAAATTGATCAAATAGACAATCAAAAGAACAAATTATCCGTTAGTCTACACTATATATATTTCGTTTAATTTATCTTTCTCGCATGTTCTTCTATAAGCAATTCGACTATATATAATTTTTTCGACAACAATTTGTAGATTACGAATATTTCAAATAATTTATGCAAAATTTGCAAGATTTTAACAAGCATTTTTGTCAATTAATATAACAAACGTTGATACAATTTTAGATATTAAAGTCTCTTGCAAGACTCGCAATTACAACGACGACAAATTCTTTTGCAAATAGTTAGAACAAGAATTTTTACTATTAAAATTAAAAGACAAGAGATAGATAGAACAACGCACAACGAAATCAAGACAATTATTAAGATAAATATCGCAAAGATTATAGCGATAATTATTAGAACAACTATAAACAAATAATAATTTATCAAGTTCTTGTCGTAATAATATACTACGCAAATTCTACGAAATATATAGAATTTATTTATTACTTTATGTTCTTCGAAGATCTTACAAATTACTACAACAATTCTTATGCAAGTACGACAACATATTATGTCGCTAACAATTAATCGAAAGAGACATACTATGTTAAGAAGAAAATATTAACAATTATTTATATAATCAACTTGTTATAGAAGACGACTTATTAGACGAATGCAATGCATGTTAAGTTAACGTCAATGTCTTTTCTTTAATTCTTTAAGTACAAAAGTTGTGTCTTGAGCTTTTTATCTAGAAACAAGCTTTTTCAACATATTGAAAACAAACATAACAAGACATGTTGTCAAAAATCTACTAAGATATTCTATGTCGATTCTATTTTTATTAAGATAAATTTTACAAACTTAGAGCTAATCAAATTAGACGCTTTATTATTGCGTCAAAATAGACTAACTTTTAGATATTAACACTATGCAATATATTAAATGACATTCTTATAAGAAGACATCTTGTGTATTGTTTGCGTCGACAACGAATGCATTATATTATTGATTAACAATAACTTTTTTAGTAACTTGAAACTAAAGCATCTTACAAGACAATTTAGCGTCGTCGTATTCGTGCACGACATTAGAGACGACAAATATTTAATCAACAATTATTTTCGATTCTTAATGTATCTTTAAGACAAAATATATGACAAAATAGTTGTCGTTTACTTTTGTCGAGAATTTTACGTTATAAAAAATTTAGAAACAAAGTTGTTGCTTAAAATAGATATTATCGATTTTAAACGTATAATCGTTAACGCAAACAAGCGAAAACTAATTATTAAAAGTTGTTAAAGTCTAAAGACAAAATTAAAGATAAAATCAAAAAACAACATTTAAATAAAACGAATTATTAAAATCGAAAGAAGTCTTGTAATTGTCGTCTATTTTGTTCTTAAAATTTTAATAATAGTACAAGACAAAATCTTGTTTAATAGAAACTATCTCTTTAAATCAATCTTATTCGACGCTTACTTTTATGTCGCAAATAGAAAAATGTCTTTCGTATACGTTCGTAACAATCGTCTTGTATTACTTCGCATCTTGCAACATATAATGCTAAGACATTTACTAAAGTTTAAGAAGCAAAACTATTATTAAATTAGCTTTAATAAAAAGAGTTAAGCAATTAAAGAAAATATTAAGATTAACATGTTCAATAATAATTATTAGACAAATTTAATTAATAACGTCAATGTTTACAACGATTTAATCAAAATTATTGCGCTTTAACGTCTCGTTACACGATTGCATGTCTTGTAAGAAAATACTAGCAAAACAATTAATTTTGTTAAGAAAGATTAAATGTTGATCTTATTAAATAGCGATTAAAACTCTATATTAGCGTCGAAGATAAAATACAAGATTTATTTCTTAAAAGAACGCAATCGCAAAATAGTTAATAAAGAATTCGACAAACTATATGTTTAAAACAAAATAATATAATCGATTAAGTCTTTGTTGTTCGAATTTTTTATTTTTGTAATTTGACAAATCTTGTTAGACGAAATTCGAAAGCATCAAGTAGTAACTAATATTCGCGAACTAGATAGATTAATTATTACAAATAAATATTTAATATTTGTTTAATCAAACATTATAGTCTAAATTCGTAATCGAGAACACATAAGTTTAATAAATAAATTAATTTTCTTCTTGCAATTCTTGATTGCATTTGAAGATAAATATAAGTTCTTCTTTATTGTTTATTAAAGCAAAGAACAACTTAATGTTGCTATTATAAGATTCAAAAATTCGTTCGTCTACGTTTAACGAATAATAAATAAATAACTTCGTCAATTTAAAGACTTTTGTCGTATTTACATTGACAATATTGTTGTTTTCTCTTAATTGTTCGACACACATTTAACTTATTTTACTTAGTTATTCGACAAATTAGTCTTGCTAAACGTCACGCTTAATTTAAAAAAAATCTATCTTAACTATTCTAGCACTATTTTGCTAAAACAAAAAGTAAACATCTTTAACTTGTTTATTACTAAGAAACGTATTGTCGTTATTAAGACAATCAAATTTTCTAAAGATTTAAAGATTGTTAGGGGCCTACATAGAGCGAATCATATAGATATGTATTAACTAATACTAAAAGCATAAGAAGTAAATATAGAGAGAATCGCGCAATAGATATGTGCGCGATTGCGAGCACGCTAGTACCAATAGAACTAGCGACGAGCTAAAATTGATTTGGCCTAGATCTAGCCTATATTAATGCATAATTGTAACATTATTCTCTTTCTTGAACTAGCGATGTTCGCATCGTTGCGAAGATTTATCTAGAAATAATACGTATTCTTGATAAGAAGACGCGTTGTTATCTCTAATATTTCTAAGATTCTAAATTTAGAAACAAATCTAAAACATATCTTTCGAATGCTTTAAATTCTTTAGAAGCGTCTTTGTTTGCGCGTTTTAAGTGCGATTGCATTGTCACTAGATCTAGGAGCCATAATATTATTGTCGTAATAATTTTTAACGATTTTGTCGACATTCTTGAATTCGTTATTATCTACATAGTATCATTTTATGTCTCGTTGCTTTTCGTTAGTTCACTTGCAACGATATTGCAATCTTTCATAAT
>JAABUJ010005541.1_pt1 | contig 12573 bp, 15 predicted proteins | sample 5559131 | NCBI WGS metagenome assembly JAABUJ01 (sample SAMN10711875, study PRJNA513366) | rock metagenome | isolation source: Antarctica rocks | place: Antarctica: Victoria Land, Mt New Zealand nord | collected 2016-01-07
ACATGCACGAGTGGGACGGCATTACGCCGCTCGACGAGACACTCGGCGCGCTCGACAGCCTCGTGACCCAGGGCAAGATCCGCTACATCGGCTGCTCGAACTATTCCGGCTGGCACGTCATGAAGGCGCTGGGGGTCAGCGACCTCGGGAACCACCCGCGCTTCGTCACCCAGCAGATCCACTACACCCTGGAGGCGCGCGAGGCCGAGTACGAGCTGCTGCCGATCTCGGTCGACCAGGGGCTCGGCGTCCTGATCTGGAGCCCCCTCGCGGCGGGCCTGCTGTCGGGCGCCCATCGCCGCGACCGGCCCGTGCCGGTCGGCTCGCGGCAGGCCAAAGGCTGGACCGAGCCGCCGATCCGCGACATGGAGCGGCTGTGGTCCATCGTCGACGTCCTGGTCAGGATCGGCGACGCGCGCGGCGTCTCCGCCGCCCAGATCGCTCTCGCCTGGGTTCTGGAGCGGCCGGGCATCACCTCCGCGGTGGTCGGCGGGGAGAACGAGGCGCACTTCAAGGACAACATCGCCGCCGTGGACCTGCGGCTTACGGACAGCGAGCGCAAGGCGCTCGACGAGGTCAGCGCCATCCCGATGATCTACCCATATTGGCACCAGGGCCAGTTCGCCCGGGATCGGTTCGGTGACGCCGACTGGGCGCTGCACCGCGGCAACCCCTACGCGCGCTAGAACCGTATCCTGACAATCGATCCGACTTGCCCGGGAGCCGCCCTCTCCTGGGACACATGCTCCCGATGACAACGACCCTCTGAGGTGACCGATAAGGCAGGCAAGGTTGAGGCTCTGCCTCATCCGCCAAAGGCTCGCCTTTGGAATGCAATACTTCAGTAAGGCCGGTCCAGGGGCGGCTCGCCCCTGGCGGGTCTGGGCGGAGCTGCCAAAGGTTCCGACGATCCGCTTGGATCGTTGGAATGGCAGCGGAGGCAGAGCCCGGCCTTGCTTGCTGACAGGCTGATGTCAAAGACCGCCACGGGTCTTGGCGCACCGGGAGCGGTCCACCAGCGTACAGGGCCGGTTCCGGATCCGAAGAGACAGGAGAGAGTGCCGCATGGTCGAGCGCGTCGGCTTCATCCACACGGTCGGCTTCCTGGTGGACGAGTTCCGCGTCCGCATGCGGGGCGAACTGCCGGGCCTGGACTGCTTTCACATCCTCGACGAAAGCCTGCTGCAGGACCTGCTCCGCGGCAAGCCCGAGGCGGCCGTCCACCGCCGGGTGGTGCAGCAGATCCTCGCTGCGGCCGACGCCGGGGCCGACCTCATCGTCATGACCTGCTCGTCGACGTCGCCCGCGGTCGACATCGCCCGCCAGGTCCTGGACCGGCCCATCCTCAAGATCGACGATCCCATGGCGGAGGCCGCCGTCGCGACGGCGCGGCGCATCGGCCTCGTCTGCACGGCGAGCAGCACGGTCGGGCCGAGCACGGCGCTGCTCCTCTCCCACGCCGCGGCGAAGGGGCGCGAGATCGCGGTCGTGCCCATGCTGCAGGCCGACGCCTACACGGCTCTCATGCGGGGCGAGCGTGCCGAACACGACAGGCTGATCCGCGAGGCCGTCATGCAAGCCGCGGCGACAGTCGACACGGTGGTGCTGGCGCAAGCCTCGCTGGCGCATCTGCGGGACGAACTCGCCGCTATCCTGCCCGTGCCGGTCCTCGCCAGCCCCGCGCTGCTGATGCAGGCCCTGACCGAGCGCTGCACCACCGGGCGGGCGGGAAGCGCTGCTTCCGGGTGAGCGGGTCTTGCTGGCTCCGGACCCGATCATCCTCGGTGGGGACACGCCGGCGTAGGCTGCCGCTCGTTCTCGTGGCCGACGCTGCGGATCGATCGCAGCAGCCTGTCAGCGCTTGTCGACATGGAGAACCGCTTGCCCAGGCGCCTGCCGGCCGCGTCACGGAGCGCCAGGCCGACATGGCCCAGCCAGACTACCCAGCCGCCCGGTTCGGCGTGCGCCAGCCGCTTGGTGCTGTTGTCGAGCATAGATGGTGGAGTTTAACTCGCACCCATTACAATCTGGTTGCATCATCCAGTCTGATGATGGTCCTCGCGTTGGTTGAACTCGTCGCCAGGGTATTGATGACGCCGGTGCGCAGGGCACCGAGAATGGCTGCGGCCTTGGTGTTCTCGCTGGCGATCGCGACGACGTCGGGAATGCGCAGGAGGTCGCGCGTGTTCAGCCCGATGACCCTGCCCTGCATCTCGGTCGTCGACGGCTGGCCCTGTATGTCGATGAAGTCGTAGCCCATGATGTCGCCGATGGTCCCGGACAGCCTCGCCTCCGCGACCTCCTGCGGCGAGAACCATCCCATCCTGACCATGTTGCTGTCCTCGCTCAGGTCGCCGATGCCGACCAGCGCCACGTCCGCCCGTCGCGCCCGGTCGAGCACCATCTTGACCGTCTCGTTCTGGTACAGCGCGTCGCGCAGCATCATGTTGGCGACCAGGGCCGGGGCGTAGAGGGTCTCGCTGTCGCCGCCGAAGCGCACCGCCAGGCGCCGGCCGATGTGGTCGGGGTTCATCGTCTCCCCGGCGCGAGCCGAGCCGCCGATCGCGGAGACGAAGGTCACGGCCCGTCGCACGGACGGCACGACGGCCTCCGCCACGGCCGCCACGTTGCGCCCCATCCCGGTCGCCACGATCATGCCGTCGCTCAGCGTTCGGACCAGGTGGCTCGCGACGAGACCGCCGACGGCAAGACGCTGGCCCTGCGGGTCGCGCTGGTCCACGGCGACAAGCAGCCGGTCGATGCCGAACCGGCGGATGAACTCCTGCTCGAGGTCGGCGCGCACGCCAGGCTGATGGTGCACCCGGATCTCGACCACGCCGTCCTCGCGCGCGCGCTTCAACAGCCGGCTGATCCGGGCACGGGACATGCCGAAGCGCTTGGACAGCTCTTCCTGGGTGACGTCGTCGTAGTAGTAGAGGCTGGCAATCGCCACGACCGTGTCGCCCGGGATCTCTCCCCAGTCGGCCCGGTTCTTGTCGGTCGTGGCGCTCATCTCACCTCAGCGACGGGCATTGTCCTCGATTTCCTGGATGCGCCTGACCTTGGGCCCGGAGCGTTGCGGCTCGAACTCGGATCTCAGCCAAGCACGCACGATCGTCTTCGCCAACTCCGGCCCGACCACGCGGGCGCCGATGGTCAGCACCTGGGCGTCGTTGCTCTTGCGGGCGCGCTCGGCCGAGTAGGTGTCGTGGCACTGCGCCGCGCGGATGCCGCGGACCTTGTTGGCGGTGATCGCCATGCCGATGCCGGTGCCGCACAGCAGGATCGCCCTGTCGTTGCGCCCCTCGACGATCGAGGTCGAGGCCGCGAAGGCGATATCCGGGTAGAGCACCGGCCGGCTGTCGTGGGTGCCGAAATCCTCCACCTCCAGCCCTTCCTCCAGCAGGAGGCGCTTGAGCACTTCCTTGAGCTCGAAGGCTGCTTCGTCACAGCCGATCGCAATCGCCATGTCGTCCCGCTCCCCAATTGTGTGCCGCACAAACGTTCAAAGAAAAATCATATGTGCGGGCGCGCCATAAATCGGTGCCAGTAACGTAGGCAATTTAAACCCGAATATCGATAAAATAGCGGAATGCTGACGGTTCCGGAGGTGTCCACCCCTGCGGCCTTGCGCTTGGACCTACGAATTAATGTTCGGACGTTTGACATATGTGCGCTCTCTGGCGCAGGCTTCCAGAATAAAGGTGCCGGCAAGTCGGTGCAGCCCTCCGGGAGGAAAACATGCGAGCCAGGCCGATGCCGCGGCTGTATCCGGGTGCAGCGCTCTTTGTTGCGGGAGCGCTCGCGCCATGAGGCGAGTCATCAACGACCCCGACCAGGTGGTCGAGGACGCGCTCAGGGGCTATCTGGCGGCACACCCCGATCTCCTCGCGGCGACCGACCATCCGCGCGTGCTGCGTCGGGCCGGCGCTACACCGTCGGATCGCGTCGGTGTGGTCACGGGCGGGGGCTCGGGCCACGAGCCGGCGTTCCTCGGCTATGTCGGACCGGGGCTCCTCGATGCTGTCGCCATCGGCGAGATTTTCGCCTCCCCGACCGCGAAGAGCTTCCACGCCGCGTTCCGGGCCGCCGATGGCGGGCGCGGCGTCGCATGCCTGTACGGCAACTATGCCGGCGACAACATGAACGTGAAGATGGCGGTCAAGCTGAGCGCCAAGGACGGGACCGAGGTTCGCACCGTGGTGGCCGACGACGATGTCGCTTCCGCCGTCAAGGAAGAGCGCAGCCGCCGCCGCGGGGTCGCCGGCGAGATCTTCATGTGGAAGGCAGGCGCCGCGAAGGCGGCGGAGAAGGCCGACCTTGAGGAGGTCATCGCCGCCGCGCAGGCCGCGATCGACGCCACGCGCAGCATCGGCATCGGGCTGTCCGCCTGCACCATCCCCGCCGCAGGCAAGCCGAACTTCGCCATCGAGGACAACACGATGGAGGTCGGCATCGGCCACCACGGGGAGCCCGGCATCGCGGTGATGCCGACGCTGCCCGCCGCGCGGATGGCCGGGCTGATGGTCGAGCGCATCCTGGAGGACCTGCCGTTCGCGGCAGGCGACGACGTGGCGGTGCTGATCTCCGGGCTCGGTGCCACACCGGTCATGGAGCAGTACGTGCTGTTCGGCCATGTCGACGAGATGCTGCGCGCGCGCGGCATCACGCCCCGCCTGAGCTATGTCGGCAACTACTTCACCTCGCTCGAGATGATGGGGGTCTCGCTGACTGTGATGCGCCTCGACGGCGAGCTCGACCGGCTGCTGCGCCGGCCCGCCCGTTCGCTCGGCCTGACCGTGGTTGACGCCTAGATGTCGGACACGGTGCTGCTGCGCGAGGCTGGGCCGATCGTCCCGGAGATGGCCGCGGTGATCCAGCGCGAGCAGGCCTTCCTCGGCGAGATCGACGGCGCGATCGGCGACGGCGACCACGGCATCAACATGGCCAAGGGGTTCCGCCTCGCCGCCGCGAAGCTCGCGAACGAGGGGGAGTTCACGCTGCAGCATGGCTTCCTGGTGCTGGGCGACACGCTGCTGAGCGACATCGGCGGCTCGATGGGCCCGCTCTACGGCACGTTCTTCACCGAGATGGCCGAGAGCCTCGGCAACGCGGAACGGCTCGACGGCGCGCGTTTCCAGGCGATGCTGCACGCTGGCGTCGCGGCGGTGATCGACCTTGGCGGCGCCAAGCCGGGCGACAAGAGCCTGATCGACGTGCTGTCCCCGGCGGAGCATGCCTTTGCCGAGGCGCAGTCCGCCGGCGCCGACCTGGCGGAGTCCCTGGGGCGGATGCGCGACGCCGCCACGGCGGGCCTCGACTCCACACGCGACATGGTGGCCCGGATCGGCCGCGCCAGCCGACTGGGCGAGCGCTCGCGCGGCACGCTCGATGCGGGCGCCGCGTCCTGCAACATGCTGCTCGCCACCCTCGCCGACGGGCTGCTGGCCCGGCTCGGCGCTACTCCCGGAGGAACCGCACCATGAGCGAAGCCGCAACCGCGTCCCGTCCCGACGCCTTGCCCGCCACGATGCAGGCGGTGGTCGCCTACGGCCCCGGAGACTACCGGTTCGAGACCGTGGACGTGCCGCGCGCCGGGCCGGACGACATCATCATCGAGGTCGAGGCCTGCGGCATCTGCGCGAGCGACATCAAGACGTTCGAGGGCGCGCCGTCGTTCTGGGGCGACAACAAGGGTCAGGCCCGCTACATGCTGGCGCCGATGATCCCGGGCCACGAGTTCATCGGCCGGGCTGTCGAGCTGGGCGAGAACGTCGCCCGCGCCGGCACCTACAAGGTCGGCGACCGGCTGATCTCGGAGCAGATCGTGCCGTGCGAGCACTGCCGCTACTGCAGCCGCGGCGAATACTGGATGTGCGAGCGCCACGACGTCTACGGCTTCCAGAACAACGTCAACGGCGGCATGGCCAAGTACATGCGCTTCCCCAAGGAGAGCCGCACCCACCGCATCCCGGACGCCCTGGCGATGGAGAAGGCGGTGCTCGTCGAGCCGTACGCGTGCTCCGTGCACGCGGTCAACCGCGGCCTGATCCAGCTCGACGACGTGGTCGTGCTGGCGGGCGCGGGGCCGCTCGGGCTGGGCATGGTGGGGGGCGGCGCGGCTGAAGAACCCGTCGAAGCTGATCGTGCTCGACACCAAGCCGGAGCGGCTCGAGCTGGCGCGCCGGTTCGGCGCGGACCTGGTGATGAACCCGCTCAAGGAGGACGTCGTGACCCAGGTCAAGGCGCTGACCGAGGGCTACGGCTGCGACGTCTACATCGAGGCGACCGGGAACCCGGCGAGCGTGATCCAGGGCCTGAACATGATCCGCAAGCTCGGCCGCTTCGTCGAGTTCTCGGTGTTCGGCCACGAGGTCACGGCGGACTGGAGCATCATCAGCGACCGCAAGCAGCTCGACCTGTACGGCGCGCATCTCGGCCCCTACTGCTACCCGCTGACGATCGCAGCGATCGCCGACGGGCGTCTGCCGAGCGAGGGGGTGGTGACCGACATCCTGCCGCTGTCCGAGTGGAAGGCGGGGTTCGACAAGATGAAGAAGGGTGACGGGTCGATCAAGATCATCCTCAGGCCGTAGCAGCGCGCGAGATGGCCATGACCGTGACGCGGCCAGCGAAGCGGAGCTTCCGCCCGTTCGCTGCTCCGGCGGCCGTCCTGGTGCTGCTCGCCGCGATGGCGATCGACACCAGGGTGGTCAGGATCGGTTCGTCGACGGCGGCGCCGCCCGGCACGTTCTCGCCCGCGGAGTACGGCAGGTCGGAGTTCCCGAAGGTGCGGGCGGCCATAGAGGGCCGTGCCGTCGACGCCGCGGCCCTTGCCGCCGCCATCGCCGGCGATCCGGCGGCGGCGGCGAAGCAGCATGGCGTCGCGGCGAGCGGCGGCGCGGAGATGGCGGTCCGGTTCACCGGCGTCGCCGGCAAGGAGGATGCCGGCGTCTACGACGTCGCGGTCGCGGGGGTGCCGGACACGCTGGCGATCCGCGTGCAGACCGGGCCCGCGATCAACGGGACCGACCTGCGCGACGCGGCGGGCACGATCAGCTTCGGGCAGTTCACCAACCAGATCGCCTACCAGAACGCAGGCTCGGCCCTGAACAAGGAGATGAAGCGCCAGGTCCTGTCGAAGGTCGACGCCGGCAAGCTCGCGGGCAGGACCATCTCCGTCGTCGGCGCCTTCCAGCTCGTCAGCCCCGAGAACTGGCTCGTCACGCCCGTGACTCTGGACGTGCAGTGAGCGCGGCCGGCCAGGCCGCGCCGGCGGACGCGGTGCTCGCGGCGCGCGACATCGTCAAGTCGTACGGCAGCATCCACGCGCTGAAGGGCGTGAACTTCGACATCCACCGCGGCAAGGTGACGACGCTGTTCGGGGAGAACGGCGCCGGCAAGTCGACGCTGATGAAGATCCTGTCCGGCGTGGTCGCGCCGACCTCGGGCAGCATCGCGCTGGACGGCGAACGGGTGGTCTTCACCTCGGCGGCCGACGCGCGCGACCGCGGCATCTCGATCATCCACCAGGAGCTGAGCCTGGCGCCCAACCTCAGCGTGCGCGACAACATCTTCATGGGGCGTGAGCTGCGCGGGCGGGCCGGGGTCGACTTCGCCGAGGAGGCGCGACAGGCACGCGCGTTGATGAGCGAGCTGGAGGAGGCGATCGACCCGCTTACCCTGGTGCAGGACCTGCGCCTGGGGCAGCAGCAGATCGTCGAGATCGCCCGCGCGCTGTCCGTCGACAGCCGCATCCTGATCATGGACGAGCCCACCTCCGCCCTGAGCGCCGCCGAGGTGGCGGTGCTGTTCAGGGTGATCCGCGACCTGACCGGCCGCGGCGTGTCGATCGTCTACATCTCCCACCACCTGGAGGAGGCGCTGCAGATCACCGACTTCGCCGTGGTGCTCCGCGACGGCGCGATCGCCGCAACCGCCGAGGTCGGGGAGATCGACCTGGAGTGGATCGTGCGCCACATGGTGGGCGAGAACTTCGACCTCGGTTCCCCGCCCACCGGCCACGGGTTCGGCGGGATCGTCCTGTCGGTGGACGACGTCAGCGTGGCCGGCAGCGCCGGGGCGAACGGATCCGCCGTCGATCACCTGTGGCTCGACGTGCGCGCCGGCGAGATCGTGTGCCTCTACGGCCTGATGGGCGCCGGGCGCACCGAGCTGCTGGAATGCGTGGCCGGGCGCGTGCCGGACACGGGCGGACGGGTCCTCCTCGAGGGCCGCGACGTCTCGCGGCTCGGCATCGCGGAGCGCATCGAACGCGGCCTGGTGCTCGTGCCGGAGGACCGGCAGCGCGACGGGCTGGTGCAGGCGATGTCGGTGGGCGAGAACCTGTCGCTGCCCGGCATCGCGGCGCTCGCCCGACGGCTGGTGCTGTCGCGGCCGCAGGAACGCTCGCTGGTCGACGGGTCGATCCGCGGTGTGCGCATCAAGACGGCGGGCGGCGGCGCCGCGATCGGCTCGCTGTCCGGCGGCAACCAGCAGAAGGTCGTCATCGGCAAGATGCTGACGACCGGCCCCAGGGTGGTCCTGCTCGACGAGCCGAGCCGCGGCATCGACATCGGCGCCAAGGCCGAGGTGTTCCGCCTGCTCCGCGAGCGGGCGGCGGCGGGGCTCGCGGTCGTGTTCTCGACCTCTGAGGTGGCCGAGTGCCTGAGCATCGCGCACCGCGTCATCGTCATGCGCCGCGGCAGGATCTCGGCGGAGTTCGGCCCCGGCGCCACCAAGGAGGAGATCATGGCCGCTTCGGGCGAGGCTGTCGCGGCGCGATGACCAGGAACACCGGATGACCAGGAACACCGGGGACCTGATCCTGCCCGCCGACGCGACCGCCGGGCGCTCCCGCCCGGGCAGGCCCGGCGGCAGGGTCGATGTCGGCAGGATGCTGCTCGAAGGCCGGGCGTTCTTCGCGCTGATCGCGATCATCGTCGTGTTCTCGGCGCTGTCGCCTTAATATCTCTCGCTGGGCAACTTCCTGACGATGGCCTCGCACGTGGCGCTGTTCGGCATCCTCGCGATCGGGATGCTGCTCGTCATCCTCAACGGCGGCATCGACCTGTCGGTCGGATCGACGCTCGGGCTCGCCGGCGTGGTCGCGGGCTTCCTGATGCAGGGCGTCACGCTGGGGGCGCTGGGCGTGGTGCTGTTCCCGCCGGTCTGGGTGGTCGCGGTCCTCGCGATGGCGCTGGGCGGCTTCGTCGGCCTGGTCAACGGCGTCCTGGTCGCACGCTTCAAGGTGCCGCCGTTCGTGGCCACGCTGGGGGTGATGTACATGGTGCGCGGCGTCGCCCTGCTGATCACCAATGGCCTCACCTACAACAACCTCGGCGGCAGTGCGGCGCTCGGCAACACCGGCTTCGACTGGCTCGGCTTCAACCGCCTGCTCGGCGTGCCGATCGGGGTCGTGGTGATGGCCGCCATCGCCGTCGCCGGCAGCGTGGTGCTGAACCGCACCGCCTTCGGCCGCTGGCTCTATGCGTCCGGCGGCAACGAGCGCGCGGCGGAGCTGTCCGGCGTGCCGGTGAAGCGGGTGCAGGTGTCGGTCTACATGCTGTCCGGCATCTGCTCCGCGGTGGCCGGCCTCATCCTGTCCTCGCAGCTCACCTCGGCCGGGCCCACGGCCGGCACCACCTACGAGCTGACCGCCATCGCCGCGGTGGTCATCGGCGGCGCGGCGCTGACCGGCGGGCGCGGCAACATCCGGGGCACCCTGCTCGGGGCGTTCGTCATCGGCTTCCTGTCCGACGGGCTGGTGATCGTCGGCGTGTCCTCGTACTGGCAGACCGTGTTCACCGGGGCGGTGATCGTGCTCGCGGTGCTGCTCAACGCCATCCAGTATCGCCGCGCCAGGGCTTCGGCCCTGCCCGGCGGCCCTCCGGCTTCCCCGCAACAGGGGAAGCCGCGCACGGCCGACGTCGCCCACGCGAGCCCCGTCGGCTGATCGACAGATCCAACACGCAACAGGGGAGACGACCATGTCCGTCAAGAAGAGGGTTCTGATGCTCGCCGCGCTGGCGGTTGCCGCGCCGGCGCTTGTGGGGCCTGGCGCCGCAGCGGCGGCCGATGCCGGCGGGGGGCTGATCTCGATCATCGTCAACGACCCGTCGAACCCTTACTGGCTGACCGAGGGCAAGGTGGCCGCGGCCGAGGCGGAGAAGCTCGGCTACAAGGCCACAGTCGGCGCGTCGAAGGGCGACACGAACACCGAGAGCAACCTGATCGACACCGCGATCACCAACCGGGCGGTGGCGATCATCCTCGATCCTGCCAATGCCAGCAGGTCGATCGGCGCGGTGAAGAAGGCGATCGCGGCGAACATCCCGGTCATCCTCGTCAACGCCGAGATCAACCAGGACGGCCTGGCCAAGGCACAGCTCGTGTCCAACAATGCGCAGGGCGCCGCCCTCGGGGCGCAGCGCTGGGTGAAGGACGTCGGGCAGAAGGGCCGGTACGTCGAGCTGCTCGGCAGCCCCGCGGACAACAACGCCGCCACGCGGTCCAACGGGTTCGAGACGGTGCTCAGCCAGTACGACGGCCTCGGCAAGGTCGGCTCGCAGGTCGCGAACTGGGACCGCACGCAAGGCCACGACAAGATGCAGAGCCTGCTCCAGGCCCATCCCGACATCATCGGCATGATCAGCGGCAGCGACGAGATGGCGGTCGGCGCGATCGCGGCCCTCAAGGAAGCCGGCAAGCTGTCCAGCATCAAGGTCGGCGGCTTCGACGGGTCGCCAGATGCCGTGGCGGCGATCAAGTCGGGCGAGCTGCTGTATACCGTGCTCCAGCCGGTGGCGACGTTCTCGGCAAAGGCGGTCCAGGAAGCCGACTCGTTCCTGAAGACCGGTAAGACCGGAAGCGCGACCGAGAAGCAGCTGTTCGACTGCGTGCTCGTCACCAAGGCCAACGCCGGCCAGATGAACGCCCCCTTCACGCTCGACAAGTAGGGCGCCCCAGGGGCGGCAGGCAGGCAAGGTTGAGGCTCTGCCTCAAACTCCGCCAAAGGGCGAGCCCTTTGGGAACATTTACTTAAGTGAAGCCGGTCCAGGGGGGCCTTCCCCCTGGCGGGTCTGGGCGGAGCTGCCAAGGGTTCCGATGGCCCGCTTGGGTCGTTGGAAGGGCAGCCGAGGGAGAGCCCAGCCTTGCTTGCTGACAGGTCGATGCAAGGGGCCGTTGGTATCAGGCTGCCCCTGCTGATGGTTTCGGACCGGCAACGTCGTGCGCTGCTCGGATCTGCGATCCATGGACACCCCGGCTGTCCCGGGCCGGGGGGTCATCCAGCGATCGAGCTCGGCGATCTCTGCCTACGACATCCGCAGCCCTGCCTCGATCCGCCGCCACACGGCATCGGCTGCCGTCCTGGCGAACTCATGCTGCATCAGGTGCGTCACCTCCGCCTCGGTCAGCCCGCCACCGAAATCGCGGCCGAGGTCGACCATCGCGCGCGGTGCCCGGAATGACGCGCGCCTCCGTGCCGTAGTGGCGCACGAGGTGGCGGGCGAATCGGGCGCCGACGAACGGGTGGGCGCGCCGCAGGTCGGCGGCCAGCGCGCCGGCCTCGTCGCACGCGAAATCGCCGCCGGGTAGCCGCGCGCGCCCCGTCCATCCCGCATCCCGTTCCCAACCTGGATGCAGCGTGGCCAGCTTGGCCAGGACGCCCTCGGCCAGGCAGCGGTAGGTCGTGATCTTGCCGCCGAACACCCTGAGCAATGGCGCGCCGCCTTGCGTGTCCAAGGTCAGGACATAGTCGCGGGTGGTTTCCTGCGCACTTGCCGAGCCATCGTCGTAGAGCAGGCGGACGCCGGAGTAGGTCCAGGCGACGTCGGCCGGCGCCAGCGCACGCTTGAAGTAGCCGGATGCCGCCTCGCAGGGATAGTGGATGTCCTCTGGCGTCGCGTCACCTGGTCCTGTCTTTTTAACCTGGTCCGGAGCCAGCGAGGATTTTCGAGCACTCTGAGCCCTGAGGAGGGAGTGCCATGAAGCGGGAGCGGTGTTTGAACGAACGGATTGCCTCTGCCTTGCGGCAGGCGGAGGGCGGTACGGCGATGGAAGGGATCTGCCGCAAGGTGGGTGTGTCCGAGGCGATGTTCACCCGGTGCAAGAAGCAGTTCGCCGGGATGGGCACTGTGGAGATCTGGCGGCTGCAGCAGCTCGAGGAGGAGAAGGCCAAGCTGAAGCGGCTTGTCGCCGGCCTGGAGCCTGGACGAGACCATGCTGCAGGATGGTCTCGGAAAAGGATGCTGAAGCCCCGGCGTTCGGCGTGAGGGGGTGGGCGTGCTGCAAGGCGCCTGGCAGGTCAGCGAGCGAGGGGCCTGTTCGGCCATGGGGTTCGGGCGTTCCTCGCAGCACTACCGCTTTCGGCGCAATCCCCAGGTAGCGCTGCGGATGCGGCCGAAGGACTTCATGTCGGACCAGCTGTTCGACAGCCGCCCGATCCGGATTTTGACCATGGTCGTGTCCCACCACGTGGTGTAGGAGCGCCAGCACCGGCGTCTGGGTGGGCTGGGCCGTGTGTCAGTTCGCCATGGGCAGGCTGACGGGCGCAGTATCGCCCAAGGGCGC
>JAABUJ010005542.1_pt1 | contig 12572 bp, 18 predicted proteins | sample 5559131 | NCBI WGS metagenome assembly JAABUJ01 (sample SAMN10711875, study PRJNA513366) | rock metagenome | isolation source: Antarctica rocks | place: Antarctica: Victoria Land, Mt New Zealand nord | collected 2016-01-07
TCTTTCGAAGGAAAAGTAGGCAAGCTATGCCTCAGCTTTTGTATTACTCTCTTTCTCAGTCGAAGAAACAATTGTGCAAATAAAATTCTTGATCTGAAATTATTAGAATATCAAGTCAACCGGGCTCTCACGAGCGTCCCAAGGGAAGCAAAACGGGTTGAACTATTTCTAGACCCAATTGGTTCAACCTCTCATAGAGGTTCGCTAGGGAAATGACAAATAGCGCGGTGTTTGAACAGGAAAGGTGACATGTCTTTCAGAGATCGTCCACACCATCAACTAGGCAACCACCAGTCAGTTCTCAAAGAGGTCGACAAACAGGCCCACCGCAATAAGTGTCAATTGATTAAAGACATGCTATTCATACTTTTCCTGCGCCTAATGCGCCGGTCAAGTTCGCTCCGGGTCTATTATGCGCAAGCTGGATAGCCACAGATTCTAGGCTATCGATAGTAAGAAAAGGGATGGACATGATAGGTAGCTGGAAGAGGATACATCAGGCCCTGAAGTTCAGCGAGAACAAGCTATTCCGAAGGCATGGACAACCGCTGTTCTGGGTCTGCAGTGGCGTAGGACTGCGAGTCGTGGGAGTCCAGGGGTGGGAAACCCTAGCTCTGCTTGCACTCAGCGGTCTCTTGCTTGGGCTTTGCACCGTCATCCTATGGGGCTATTAGCGACGCCTGGAGGGATTATGGTTTTCAGACGCACCTCCTCATCTGATTCCTCATCCTCATCTCGGTCATCGCTCGCATCGTCATCCTCCTCATCATCTTCATCCTCAAAATCACCTTCGTCCAAGTCATCCTCATCTATCTCCTCGAACTGTAGGGCTTCACCAGTGAACCAGTCAATAGCTCGTGGAATGAGCTTTTCTTTTATGTCCTCGCCCAACTGATAGTCGAGCTCCAGACGCTCCTCCACATCGTCTGCAACGTCTTCATCCTCGCCAGCAGGAGCCTTGGGTGGGTCAAAGAAGTTGAAGAATGACTCTTGAGGCACGGTTTTCTTCACAACGCGGGTTTGTTTCGTGTCTGTTGAGGTGTCAACCAATTCTAAGAGACTAAGTTTACATTGTAGACTCACTCTTGTTGCGCTGCTTCTTGCTCTCGATCTTTACCGTAAGATCCTTGTCGCCTTTCCAGTTGATCTTGTCGCCATCGGCATGATCGTAGATGAAGTCGCCTCCGTAGCCGCTCTCCTCTTGGTAGTAGTAGGTTTTCGTCATAGTTTTATTGGAGAAGAACTCGTTCTCGGCAAACTCGAAGATAAGGCGGAATCCAGGTCGCTCTAAATATTCCATACGAACGTCCGTAAGATACTTTAAGGCGGCTTGGTCCTTTTCTGTAATCAGTTCCGCTAGGGAGATCTGGTTCTTCATAGCAGAAAGCCAGAACTCAGGGATGCCTTTGGAGTCGGTAGTGGAACTCTCGGCTTCGGACTCTTCTGGCTTGGCAGATTCGCCTCCTTCTTCGCCCTCTTCATCCTGTTCACCAGCCTGGATTTCATCGTCGGTAGGCTCAGTAGCGCCGTTGACAATCTTGGCGCGCTTCTCGTAGAGGGGGGTGAATTTTGCGAAGTACTTCTTCTCTAGCTCCAAAACCTCCTCCTGGAATTTTGCCTCAAGTTTTGAGTGTTCTTTCTGGACACCTTTGAGTCCGGCGACGCGGCGACGGACAGGCGCAGGAAGCGATTCGATGTAGCCAGATGAGCGTCCAACGAGAGAGCCAAGTTTGCCCTGGATCATAGACACAAGCTTAGGGTTCTGGGCGAATATTGAGGCCGCTGCTGCACGGTCTAGATCCTCTGCAGACGTCTTAGTGAGGCCGAGCAAGTTGACCGCTTTTCAGTATCTTTGGGTTGTCGATACATACCCTCTTTAATGCTAGATACACCAGGCTGTTGAGCGTGCGATGATATAGGCGCGTTGTTGGCGGGTGTGTTCTGTGGGGTACTGAATCACAAAATCAATCAGTACCTCGCGGCATAAAAGATCTCAGGTACGAACGGTGCTGCTGTTGGAAGATCGAGCTTCTTGTTACGGATGGGTTCTGACATGTTGACGATCTTCCACTGTAGGAAGGGAGGATTCCCGCAAATTTGGTGTTCTTTGAGGATAGGAAACGAGCACTGAAATAGTTACAAAATTTTTTAGCAGGTTCGATGAAGGTCAACGAAAGTGAGCCAAAGAGCAAACCGTGTTAGCGCGCTTCGGTTCAACCGTGGATCCCCCCACTAAAAATCGGCGTTCTAGAAGTAGGAAGGCCCCGCGAAAATAGGCGAGCACATCAAGCCGCTCGGTGAAACCACAGCATCGGAGTGTTGTGATCAATATCACTCAGGTCAATATCACTCACTCTACTTCACAGTTGCTTGGTTCCACATGATGCCAAGTGGTTCTGTCATGTAGAGAGTTTTTTGTGTCACAACAACACGCCTTCACAGTTAAGGTACTCCTCCAGGCTTTCCATTGACGTACCATACCTTATCTTATCAAGTATCGAATAATTACCAGATCACTGGTATTAGTGTGTATTGAATTTCTTGCAGTGAGAGATGCGACGACACATAAACTTCGCCTACATGTACGAAGACTCCTGCAATCCTTCTGTCTCTTAACCATAAACCATCTCTTCAAAATCAGAGCCCGGATTTGACAGGTTGATGGACTGATTGAAGAGGCAAGGATAGAATTGGAAGCTTCCAAAGACATGGAGCTGATTTGGTTCGCTTTGAACTCAATCGAATCAGCATGGCAGGAGTAGTGCAATCTGGGCAGAAGAGCTCGGGTGAGCACGTGGGAAAGCCAACAACGATATGAACGGGACAGGTTCGCGCCCAACAGGGCCGCGTTCAAATAGCGGATGGAGCTACAGGAGAAGTAGTACCATCAGCAATGGTGCTTACCAGCCGCCAATTTATCGTCATAACTCCAACATGAGCAAGTGAGATCTCTCCCTGTCGTTGTTCACTACGGAACAAGATCCTCTGACCTACTTGTCTGTAATCAGCGTTAGCTTCATGTCTGATGTCGAGATGGCTCATGACGAGGTTCGAAAGCCTAATCGGATTTTTCGGTGCAGAGTCGAGAGCTGAATTTGTCAGGTCTTTGCTGGTCCACTGTCAGAAAGTGTCCCTTCCAGCGTCACAGGATTTGCCAATCGACGTTCGCGAGCGGATTCGGTAGCTAGCTTCACGTACTTTGAAGAAGATGATGACTCGCCCGAATACCCAAGTGACGAGGCTATAATTGATGAGAGTGATGATGAACTCGATGGCACTAGAAAGTCTGACTATGACTTGGAGTCGGGATCTACCTCACCAACAAGGAGAAAGTCGTCCGGATATAGCCGTATATCTGCTGAGGATCCCCTCCTTTATCGTCATGACTCGACCACGACTGATGCGAGCGGCTACGCTCGGCATAATCGAACGAACCAGAAGATCTACGTCGTGACCGAAGATCTGACTCTCGTTGTTGCAGGCTTCAAGACGAAGCCCCTCGGTTTCGCAATATATATAATCCTGTGTACAATAACGCTAGGGCTATGCTATTTACTGATGCGCTGGCTTCCGCGTTGGCGAGTCTGGTTGACGGGATCTCCTAAGCCATTGCGAAGCTGTAGTTGGGTCGTTGTTGAGGTGAGGTTGCAGCCTGGCCGCAAGAGATCGCATGCGGCAGCTAAAGTGGGCCAGAATCAATGGGGCGAATTTGCGATCCAAGATATTGAGAAGGTGCCTTACGGATACAGCTTATCTACAGTGTTTGGGGCTACGGAGAGGAGAGCTTTCCACGAATACGACGACGACGACGATCCTGTAATGACGGAGCTACAATTCCTCAACTATCGCTACATTCGGTTTTGCTATCAGCCTTTGAAGGACAAGTTTGTGCCCTGCAGTAATTGGAAGGATCCAGCATGGACAGATATCAAATCAATCAGGACAGGCCTGGACATCGACGAGCGATCCAGGCGAGAACAGGTCTTTGGCAAGAACGAAATCGAGATTCAACAAAAATCGATTCCGCAGCTACTTGTCGATGAGGTTCGTCTCAGCAGTTGCAGCTGTGGTTTCGACTTACATTCGATAGGCGTTTCATCCCTTCTACGTCTTTCAAGTCGCTAGTCTGATACTATGGTCTTTGGATCAGTACTACTATTACGCAGTCTGCATCTTCCTTATCTCCGTGGTTAGCATCACTACGACTTTAACGGAGACCAGATCTGTAAGTCTCTGTAGTCTGGCACTTTGCACGTGCTGACGCGGTACTCAGACCATGAAACGTCTACGTGAGATTTCCCGTTTTGAGTGCGAGGTCCGAGTATTGCGGAATGGATTTTGTGAGTCGCGAATTGCCCTCTCGGACTAGACATTAATGAGTGGCTACAGGGCGGCAAGTGCTCAGCAGTGAGCTGGTACCGGGCGACGTATATGAAGTGTCGGACCCATCTCTGACCCAATTTCCATGCGACAGCCTACTACTAGCGGGTGACTGCATCGTCAATGAGAGCATGCTGACCGGTAAGGACATCGAGTGTTTCTCTCAGACGGTGCTGATACAACAATGCAGGGGAGTCTGTACCGGTTTCTAAGGTCCCAGCGACAAATGAATCATTGCTTCTCCTGGATCTAAAAGAAAGCTCTATCATCGCTGAGGTCGCCAAACACTTCTTGTTCAGTGGCACCAAGATTGTACGTGCTAGACGACCGCAAGAAGGCCAAGACGATGAAGCAGTTGCGTTGGCCATTGCCGTTCGAACAGGCTTCAATACCACCAAAGGCGCCCTTGTCCGCTCTATGCTCTTCCCGAAACCAGCAGGGTTCAAATTCTACAAGGACGCATTTCGGTACATATCTGTCATGGCTGGTGTCGCCGGGGTTGGCTTTATCGCCTCTTTCGTAAACTTTGTCCGCTTGAAGGTAGGTTCAGGGACTATATAGTCATTGAAGGAGCTTACATCATATAGCTAGCATGGCATCTTATCATTATTCGGGCTCTAGATCTGATCACTATCGTCGTTCCTCCAGCGTTACCAGCAACGTTAAGTATTGGGACAAGTTTCGCATTGTCTCGACTCAGGAAGAAGGAGATTTTCTGCATCAGTCCCCAACGGTAAGCGTACCCTGCAAGTGACGATAATACGCTCTGACCAAATCTAGAGTCAACGTCGGCGGCAAGCTAGATATCATCTGTTTTGACAAGACTGGCACTTTGACCGAAGACGGTCTGGATGTGCTAGGGATCCGAGTTGTACATCGGCCGGCCATGAGGTAAACGAGCAAAACATGTGCATGAAGGTATACCATTCTCTGACGAGTGGAAAGATTCAGCGATACACTTCCAACTCCGGCGGATGTGCTCCCTGGCGCTGCCTTTGAGCGTGATCCTACGGTTGACTACCAAATTCACAAAGCTGCTTTGTACACGATGACGACATGCCACTCTCTACGGCTCGTTGAAGGCGAACTCGTTGGTGACCCCCTGGATATCAAAATGTTCGAATTCACAGGTTGGTCATTTGAAGAAAGCGCGCGAAAGATAAGTGCAATTGATTTTGAAGAGCTGGACGACATTCCTACATCAATAGCGAGACCACCAGCTGGGTTGACATACGGCATCGACGATCCAATGTCATTTACACTGGATTGCACATCCGCTCATATCATGCCTCAATCTAATCATACCCAGAATACCCCTATCGAGCTACGAATTTTGAAGATATTTGAATTCGTATCCCACTTACGCCGAGCTAGCGTGATAGTCAGGCAGACAGGAGACTCAGGTGGCGATATCTATGTCAAAGGTGCACCCGAGTGTATGAAAGATATCTGCAATCCAGAGAGCTGTAACTTTGTCTACCCTGCTGCAATGACTCCTGGCTGACTAAGGTACACTATGTAGTCCCGATGGATTATGAAGATCTTCTAGGCTTCTACACTCATAGAGGCTTCCGCGTCATCGCTTGCGCGACGAAACATATTCAGAATCTCACAACAACTACGGTACACAAAATGCGAAGATCAGAAGCCGAAGCAGGACTCGAATTTGTCGGATTCATTATCTTTGAGAACAAGTTAAAACCATCAACTGAAGGTGTCATTGGAGAGCTCAATGACGCTGGGATCCGGCAGGTCATGTGCACAGGCGACAACATACTTACGGCAATAAGTGTCGCTCGAGAGTGTGCCTTGATCGATCGCACAGCCCATTGTTACGTTCCGCATTTTGTAAAGAGTGAGTATTCGGCCAAAAAATCGCCGCGGTACTAATGATCAACCAGGTGGTGCGCAAGACCTAGAATCTAGTCTGAAATGGCAAAGCGTTGATAATTCCCTGTTTGAATTGGACGGGGAGACACTAATGGTGAGTACCATCTGTGCTCTATAATGGAAAATACTAAGGGTTCACAGCCGTTGCCGCCACCCGCGGAAAGCGACGCGTCGTTGCCTTACGATGTATCCAACATCAGAAACTACAGCCTTGCTGTCAGTGGGGACGCTTTCAGGTGGATCATCGAGTTTGGTACCGAAGAGGTTTTGCGAAGGGTAGTTGTCAAGGGTCAAGCATCTGAGGCTATAGCTGATCTTGGGCAGATGCTGGTCTGCGGCCAAGTCTTTGCTAGAATGTCACCAGATGAAAAGCATGAGCTGGTAGAAAGACTGCAGAGCATTGACTACTGTTGTGGCTTCTGTGGGGACGGTGCGAACGACTGTGGCGCCCTGAAGGCAGCCGACGTCGGAATATCATTATCCGAAGCTGAAGCCTCAGTGGCAGCTCCATTTACGAGTCGAGTTTTCGACATTTCCTGCGTACCAGAAGTTATCCGGTAGGCGAGCGCGCGGCTCCAGCCAAACCTTTACTAAGCTTTCTTCTAGCGAGGGTCGTGCAGCTCTTGTGACCAGCTTTTGCTGCTTCAAATACATGAGCCTATACTCGGCAGTTCAGTTCACCACAGTGAGCTTCCTTTATGCGTCAGCTTCGAATCTGGGGGATTTCCAAGTAGGTAAATGCACGTGGTTGGCTCTCGAAGGAACAGACTCATTGCGACATACAGTTCCTGTTCATTGACTTGTTCTTGATTCTACCCATCGCAATCTTCAGTAAGTATTTATTTCCTAGACAACTTCCTTCGGCGCCATGGCAATCAGGTGCTGATGTATATACAGTGGGATGGACAGGTGCCTATCCAGCACTTTCCCGCAAACGACCAACCGCGAGTCTGGTATCACGAAAGGTTCTCACTCCGCTCCTAGGTCAAGTTCTTTTATGTATTATGATACAGCTTGTGGGCTTTGAAGCTGTGCGGCGTCAATCATGGTATTACCGTAGTCTACAGCAAGCCGCTTCGAACGATGCTGATATGATCCAGGTTCATACCACCAAGGCTAGACACGGAGCATTCCAACATCACCAACTCCGAGAATACGACTCTCTTCCTATTGTCCTGCTACCAGTATATCCTGTCCGCTATCGTCCTCAGCGTTGGCCCTCCATTTCGACAGTCTATGACCAACAATCGTAAGTTGCATCCTGTCAATTTCAGCTCGAAGGTAATTAATGCTTCGCAGTGCCTTTCGTTGTGACTATTGTTGTAGCCCTCCTTTTCTCTTCTTATATGTTATTCGACCCGGCAGAAGCATTCGCCAAATTCATGCAACTCACGCGCATGAGTGTTGATTTCAAGCTTTTCATTCTAATACTAGCCATAGGTGGCTTCGCCTGTGCATGGGTCTTCGAGCGACGAGTTTTCCTTTTGCTAGCTCGTTCGATGGGTAAAATCCATGATAGACTCTGGCCACACCGGCGAAAGCAGAGAAAGAAGTACAAGGTATTCTTAGAGGAAATGAGAATGTAAATAGAACCCATAGATAGTTTCAATAGACTTCTTTCTTTTGCGGCGCAAACGTCTTTGATATCCAGTGAAACCTAGGTTAGACCATATATCGAGCTTTGAGTTCTTCACTCTTTGGTCGCAATTAAATTAGCACACCAGATGTACGTAAAACCCATTTTTGTCGCCATAATCCTCCTCAGAGCTCAGGACTGCAGGTCCATGGTTGCACACGGCTAGTATGAATTATGGTAAGAGAGTCCGTGAGGCAATCTTCCTGCAATTGTTGCTGATGGCCCTACCCAAGATTGGGTTCTGGATGGGGGTTACTTGCCCCAGGCAGTCATTCGTTACGGCATTCGTCGCCAGCTTGCAGACCGTCTTCGCTCGATCCAATGCACGGCTCTAGAAGAAGCCTACAGGACGAAGATGCAATACGTCAAAGCCCTGCGTACCCGCCCAATAGCTATCGAAATGGATAAAGCCAATACGCAACACTACGAGGTCGGCACCGGTGTCCTTCAGGCATGTCTAGGACCCCGGATGAAATACAGTTGCTGTTTGTATCCTACTGGCAAAGAAACCTTGGGTCAGGCAGAGGTGGAAATGCTAGAGAGCTACGTTGACAAGGCGGATTTGGCAAATGGGCAGAGAATATTGGACCTCGGGTGCGCAGCATGAGAAGTCTCATAGCTACATCAAGTGCTGATGTTCGCTATATGAAGATGTGGTTGGGGATCAGGAGCACTCTACTTCGCCGAGATATTCCCTAGAGCACAGATCACGGCATTCTCCAATTCAAGGTCGCAAAAGGAATACATCGATGCCCAGGCCAGCAGCAAAGGTCTTGCAAACTTGTCAGTCATCACGGGGGACATAGTCGATTACGACTTTGAACCGGCAAGCTTTGATAGAGTCGTCTCAATTGAACTCTTCGAGCGTATGAAGAACTACGAGCTTTTGATGGCCAAAGTCGCAAGGGCACTGGCACCAGGAGGGAAACTGTTCGTACATATCTTCGCCCATCGGACGACTCCATACGACTTCGAAGAGGGTTGGATGAGCACACACTTCTTCACAGGAGGAACTATGCCAAGTGCTGATCTGCTATTGTATTTTCAAAACGAGCTGAAAGTGCAGGAGCAGTGGTGGGTCAATGGAAGACACTATGCCCGGACTTGCGAGGTGAGTCATTATCTCCCTGAACCTCCGTCTTGCAGCTGGAACGGCCGAGCTGACATGCAGAAGGACTGGCTTTCAAAGATGAATGTAAGCAAAAAGGAGCTTTGGCCACATCTCGTAGATACCTACGGGAAAAGAACGCAGCCACGTGGTTTTTTCGATGGCAGATATTCTATGTGGCTTGCGCGGAGCTCTTTGCGTATGAAGGTGGAGATGTCTGGGGCATTGCACACTATCTGTTCCAGAAACCATACATCAAGTCCGGTACATTAAGCCAATAATTTGAAACTGTCCCTCTACGCCACGCAGCTCTGATTGTCCACATGTACGGACGAGGCGGCTCGTTACATCCAGGCGTCGTAGAAAGCAATTGGTTCCCTTGACCAATTCGATCATGGTGCGTAGCCATCCCAAAGCGCCTATAATGTTGCGCCTTCGTTGATGCGTCAATGTTCCCATGGATGCCTCCACCCCAACAGCACTGGTCCATCCTTCTTCGCTCGATACATCAACTATGCTCAATCAGCTCAAGCATAACCGTAATCCGGATAAATTGACACGGACAAAGAACCACATGGAGGCACCCAGCAGCGTTGCCGAATATCTATATAACGGCCGAACCTATCAAGGGCGCAAGGGTCAGCTCCTGTACAAGGCGTGGAACACTGGACTCAATGGCGATGTGGAAGCGTACAGGATGAACATGGATGGGGTGATCGCCGTGCTCGTGCTTGCTAGCAAGCCCTCTTCGAGAGCGGGTCAGAGGCCTTGATGATCGGAGGAATTGACACCAGGGCCATTGACTTCTGGTCAGGATGCCTGACATATTGAATACCGGTGATGGGCTGCAGCGATTGATGCTGCAGGGTTGGCCAGGCCTCGAGGGAGAGTTGGGGTTGATGGGTACCAGCTCGGTGGATCTTCGGCGTGTATTGTAATGTAATGGCAGCCTCAGAGCTAGCGTTTGTTTCGCTAAATCTTGGCACCCACAGAGCTAGTCAGGAATTGGTGCTTGAGCATACGCACCCAGTCATCGACTTTGTTCAGTCACCATCCGTCCATCTTTGCGATAGTCGTTGAGTCGCGATCATGGCTGTCGGAAAGTAAGTAAAGCAAGCATGCAGCACCTGGGTATATGGCTGCCAAGAAACCGTTTGCGCTGACAACGGTCTAGGAACAAGCGCCTTTCGAAAGGTAAGAAAGGCTTGAAGAAGAGGACGCAAGACCCGTTCACTCGCAAAGACTGGTTCTCGGTCAAGGTACTTCAACCACTCAAATGTCATCAATTGCAACTACTAACAAACGGAAAGGCGCCATCAACCTTCCAGATCCGAGAGTAGGTTCAGCATTAGCCCACCGAAAAGCCCCACACTAAGTCTCACACAGTGTTGGTAAAACGCTGGTGAACCGAACGACTGGTCTCAAAAACGCAAACGATGCTCTGAAGGGAAGGATATTCGAGGTGTCACTGGCCGATCTACAAAAGGACGAAGACCATGCTTTCCGCAAAGTCAAACTCCGGGTCGACGAGGTCCAGGGCAAGAACTGCCTCACCAATTTCCATGGGCTGGACTTCACCTCCGACAAGCTTCGTTCCCTGGTGCGCAAATGGCAGACGCTGATCGAAGCCAACATCACCGTCAAGACCACCGACGACTATCTTCTCCGCCTCTTCGCCATCGCCTTCACCAAGAGGCGGCCAAACCAGATCAAGAAGACCACATACGCTCGCACATCACAGATTCGCGCCATCCGCAAGAAGATGGTGGAGATCATCCAGCGCGAAGCGTCTAGCTGCTCGCTATCGCAGCTCACTACAAAACTCATCCCTGAGGTCATTGGGCGCGAAATCGAGAAGGCTACCCAAGGCATTTACCCTCTCCAGAATGTATGTATTCAATTTGAGCGGTTACAGAAGTCAAAAATAAGCAGCCTTCGTCCTTATGCTGACTCGAACTAGGTTCACATCCGGAAAGTCAAACTGTTGAAGTCACCCAAATTCGATCTCGGTGCGCTCCTGAATCTTCACGGTGAATCGACGACAGATGAGCAGGGCCAGAAGGTGGAACGGGAATTCAAGGAGCAGGTCCTGGAGTCTGTGTAATCGATTGATATCAGGCAAAGTAGCGTGCAGCGTCGCTAGATTCTGCACGCCGACCCCAGCATTGAAAGCTTCACAATTACAGAGAGTGTGCTGTGATGCTTCATGGGTTATGAGTGATGGTGTCCACAATTCCAATGACTTCCAGTCTGCCGCGCCAATCTATCCATCTTTTTTTCAAGCCCTTGTGAGTCCATGCAGGCGGGGAAAAGCAAAAGTCCAGAACAACGTTTGCATCGCTTTAGGCGCCTGGCGATCAGATTGAGGCTGAGATATCATCGCACAATTGACAACTATGGACAAGCTCGAAGTACATTCCTACCAGCATCGCAGCCGCCTTCGCGCGCCGTAAAGGTATGGCCAAGCTCCCGTCTCCAAACCATGTCCACCGATATCCGGATTTGTAAACCACACTGCCGTCGCGGTTGCAGGATGTGCTCCATCACTCAGTCCGGGCATCATTGGCCTGCACGAATTCCACTACCGCTGTTCACGTCAGCGCTCGTTCAACCAACGAAATTCATTGGGCATGTACCTTCCCTGAAAGCCTCGGGCTTCTCTGAGATCACCCAGTGGCCGCAATCAACGTCCTTGACCTCGAATCTTGGGAAGAAGCGCCCAATCAAGGGCAAAACATCATCAGCGACGTAGTGGCTTTTCATGCCTCGAATGAACAAGGTAGGCCCATCATAGCGTGCTTCATCCGGATCTCTGAACGGGAAATCACCCATATAATCCAGGCTTGCGGCGAGCGTCTTGATCGGTATGCGCAGACGCAGATGTTTTCCATCTGGCGATCGCACGAGATTTGTAAGGAGGAACTGCCGGATTGGTAATGCCTACGCCAGATACGCTGGATCAGAACCTTGCTCCTAGTCGATAGGTTTGGGTTTGCTTGGCTCACCTCTTCGTACTTTCGCAGGATGTCGTCAGCCTCAGCTGACTTTGTTACTTTGGCTTCTTCGATATTCCTCAGCCCCTGAACGTACTTGCTGAAGTCGCTTTTCAACGTCGCATCGACTGGCGCATTGTCCACCGGTATCAGTGCCCCAACGCTCTGTGACGAACGTAGCGCGAGAACCATGGCTGTTTTCGCGCCCCTGGCCAAAGGTTAGCAAACTGAGGGCGAGATATTGACCGTATTAAGCATACATCGAGTGACCGATTAAGGTAGGCCGCCGGATTCGGTGTTCTTGCGTAAACTCTTCCACATCATCCGCCATGGCAGAGTAGTCATGGACAGGGTTGTGCGGTGAGTCTCCATGATTGCGCAGATCCTATGCAGCTATGAATCCATCGTCCTCTTGCCGAATGTAAAAGCACTAACAAGGGCATAAACGGGTCTTTCTAGGTCTCGTGCGAGCGCTCTGGATGGTCAAGGGTCAGCGGCCGAATATCTGCGTCAATTGCTTGAAGAATGGCGTACTTACTGATGCTCCTGTTGTTCTGCTTCGAGC
>JAABUJ010005546.1_pt1 | contig 12569 bp, 9 predicted proteins | sample 5559131 | NCBI WGS metagenome assembly JAABUJ01 (sample SAMN10711875, study PRJNA513366) | rock metagenome | isolation source: Antarctica rocks | place: Antarctica: Victoria Land, Mt New Zealand nord | collected 2016-01-07
ATCGAGCAGACGCGCGAGGCCGCGATCAAGAAGGTTGCTCCGGCTATCGTGGAGGTGCAAACCAACAGCGGGCTCGGCTCCGGCGTGGAGATCACCAAGGACGGCTATATCGTCACCAACAACCACGTCGTGGCGGGCGCGCGGCAGGTGCAGGTGGCCCTCAACAACGGCAAGACGGTCAGCGCGACCGTCAAGGGAACGACATCCGTGCTTGATCTCGCCGTCATCAAAATCAACGATGGGACTAATCTGCCCACGGTGTCTTACGCCGACTCGTCGCAACTCACGGTCGGGCAGTCGGCGCTGGCCATCGGCAACCCCCTGGGTATCGTCAGCACGGTCACCGACGGGATCGTTAGCGCGGTGCATCGCGTTATTCAGGAGGGCCAGAACAGCCAAGGACGCATCTACAACGCGGTCCAGACCAGCGCGGCGATCAATCCCGGCAACAGCGGCGGCGCGTTGATCGACCTGAGCGGGCGCCTCATCGGCATCCCCACGCTGACCGCCGTCGACCCGGAGTTCAACGCGCCGGCCAACGGGGTTGGCTTCGCCATCCCCTCGAACACGGTCAATAACATCGCGTCGCAGATCATCCAGTATGGCACGGTCAAGCACAGCGGCATCGCGGCCCTGGGGACCTCGGCCGTCACCGTCACGCCGCAGGCTGCCCAGCAGAACAACCTGCCGGTTAGCCAGGGCGTCTTGATCGGGGCCGTGTCGGCGAACGGGGCCGCCGCGAAGGCTGGTCTACGCAAGGGCGACATCATCACCCAGATCGACGGCACGGATGTCGCGTCGTTCGAAACCCTACTCACTATCCTTGGGCAGAAGAAGCCCGGCGACACCATAAGCGTCACCGCATACGCGCCGCAAGGCGGCAAGAAAACCTATAAGGTCACGCTTGGTGAGTTGAACGTCAACGGCTAGACCGTTAGTGGCGAGTGGCGAGTGGCGAGTGGCGAGTGTTTAGTTGGTTCAAGCGGGGCGGCAATCGACGTTGCAAGCAACACTAGTTGCCCGGTCATCTCGCCACTCGCCACTCGCCACTCCTCACGCCGCTTCCTCTTTCTGTCGCGTCGCCACCCAGGTGTCGGGCGTGGGGCCGTGGCGTAGCCGCCCTTCGCGGGCGAGCAAGCGCGCGGAGCCGGCGATGGTCGCCATGGGCATAGCGGCGACGGGCGACCCACGGCGGCGCGCCGCCACCAGGATCTCCCACGCGTCTAGTGGGCGTCCCTCCGCGCGCAACAACTCCTCCAGCGCGTCGCCGATGCTGAGGGCGGCGTAGCGCTGTGGCGACACCACGTCGCCATCGTGCACGACGAACCGGCGCGGGCGCGTCGTCGTCGCGCCCCACTGCACGGCGACGCGTACCCCATCGAGCAACTCCAATTGCCGCGCCCAGCGCCGCGCGACCTCCTCGGGGCGCTCTCCGTCCACCGCTTCCACGACAATTTCCCGTAATCCATCGCTTGCCATAACTCTTCCTCTACTCCCTTTATGCTCCTCTAGCCCTTTTTTCTTTTCACGCGCAATTGTCACACGCCCTGCCGTCCGCCCCTTCAACGGGCTGGTTGCACAGAGGGCACATTCCATCGGCGTCGTCCGCCGCGCTCAAGCCGTGCGTGGACCGCCGTTCGCCGCCGCCGGCTACGCGGGCCAACTCGCGCGTCGCTTCGACGACCGGCGATGTCAGCGGTTGGAGGGTGCGCAATACGCCCCGTAGTCGCGGCCTCGTAACCGCCGCGCCCCCGCCCATAGCGGCCGTCGTCCCATGGATCTGCTCGAAGTCGGCCAGGGCCTTGGGGAAGCCGATGTCCATGCCCTTATTCTGACTCTTGACCCATTTGTAGTCACACAGATACACGTAGAGATCGGCCGTGGTGCGCCCGTGGAAGCCTGCCGGCACACCGCTCGTCTCCAGTAACTTGGTGATTGGGACGTAGACGTACTCGTACCAATCCGCAGCGGCCGCCTTGAGGGCGGCGTCCTTGCCGTTCTCGCCCAGAAAGAAGCGGTGCTCACGGATCTGGTTGCCCAGCTTGCGGTAATTGCCGGTTTCGGTCAGCACGATATCGGCCAGCCCGGTTAGCCGTTCGAAATGCACCCGTTCGTTGTTCAGGCGGTTCGCCACGCTCGTAACCGGAAGTAAGAACTCGTGCGCCAGCGCATCGAGATACAGGTAGCCGAGCGCGCGCGCCGCGGCCACACGGTGGTGGCCGTCGACCACGTAGTACTTGCCGCGCCACGCGTAGACCTCGATCGGCGGCAGCGGCGTATCCTGCCGCATCGCCCCATAGACCGAACGGTAGCGGGTGGAATTGGCGCCGTCTTTGCGTGGCAGGAAATCCTTGGTCAGCCCTTCGACTTTGGGCGTCGAAACGCTGCCGACGATGCGGCGCACCTCGATCGGTAGGAGGCGTGGTGGCAGGCGGGTCAACCCATCGGCGCGTCCGCTCTCCTCGTCAAAGCTTTTTAGTGCCGGCACAATAAATCCCTCTCTCAGTGAGACAGCGCTGCAAAAACAGGCAGCCTTTCCCTCCCATAGCGCGGGAGAGAAAGGCTGTGTTGCCTCGTCATAGACCCTTTTATAGTAGTTAAGTAGTAGCCGCTCGCTGCTAGGTACTCGTGCGTGACGAGCGATATATAATGGTGTGACTCTCACCACCCACTATTGTATCACGTTTACAACGTTTACTGTTGTAGACAACACGTATGGAAAGATGACTAGAGGCGAGCCGGGCTTGTGTCTAGCCATAGCCCCAACACAGCGGCCAACTCACGCAGCGTTTCTTGCGCCGTCCGCACATCTCCGCCCTCCGCGGCCGCCTGTCGTATAGCCACGGCGGCCTCGCGACACGAAGCGACGGCGTCGGGCGTCTGTAGGTCATCGTCCATGGCATTGAAGAAACGCTCGCGCTGCCGCGATACGTCGAGCGCAAGACCTGTGCCGCCCTCCACACCGGCCGCCTCGCGTATCCCGGCCGCCGCCGCGTCCATCGTCCCCGGCCCGTTCGTCTGGTACTCCCACACGCCGCGATAGTGGTGGTCGAGCAGGTAGAGGCGCAGCGCGTCGGGGTGATGCGCGTGCAGGACATCGCGCACGAAGGTCATGTTGCCGAGCGACTTGCTCATCTTCTCGCCGTCTTGCCGCACCATCGCTGTATGCACCCAGTAGCGCGCGAAAGGCGCGACCCCCGTGTAGGGCACGGACTGCGCGATCTCACACGAGTGGTGGGGGAAGACGAGGTCGGAGCCGCCACCATGGATGTCGATTTGCTGGCCCAGGTAGCTCAACGAGAGGGCGCTACATTCGATGTGCCAGCCCGGACGCCCTTGCCCCCATGGGCTCTCCCACGATGGCTCGCCGGGCTTGGCCGCTTGCCACAGCACGAAGTCGAGCGGGTCCTCTTTGTTGGGATCATCGGGATAGTTGCCGTTGGCGTTGGCCGTGGCCAGCATCTCGTCGTAGGAGAGGGTCGTCAGGGTTTGCCCAAAAGCGGGATCGGAGTCGACGCGATAATAGACGGAGCCGCCGCGCTCGTAGGCCAGGCCGCGATCGAGCAAGGCGTGGGCGATCTTGACCATTGTAGGGATCTCATTGGTGGCGCGCACGTAGAGCTCAGGGGTCGTCACGTTGAGCGCGGCCATGTCGCGTAGGTAGATGGCGGTCTGTTCGCGGCCGAGCGCGTCCCAGGCCACGCCGTCGCGCGCGGCGCGCTTGAGAATATCGTCGTCGATGTCGGTGACGTTCTGGACGTAGCGCACGTCATAGCCCTTGTGGGCCAGATGCCGCGCCAACGTATCGAACGCGACATAGGTAAAGCCGTGGCCGACGTGCGTCGTGTCGTAGGGCGTGACGCCGCAGACATACATGCTCACGGTATTGTCGCGCACGGTGAATGGCTCGACCGCGCGTGTCGCCGTGTTGTATAGCCTCATAGATGGCATGTTTCCTCCCGCCCTGCTATTGTCGCATCCCACACTATATTTAGGCAAGTGCAGGTTACATGCCGTATAACTCCTTGCCAATATAGGACGTGTGTACTATTATGTCCCTATCCGTGTCATCGCCAACTGGAGGATAGGACAGCTATGACTACCCCGACCTCGCGCGCCTCGTTCGCGCTCCTCGCGGCCATGGTCCTGGCGCTGGCGCCGGGGCGCGCCCCGATTCAGCCGGTCCACGGGTACAGTTCTGCCGGCGCCCCTGGCGTCGGCGCGGTTGGCGCGCCAATAGCTAACCCCGTCACGCGCTACGCGCCGCCCCCGCTGCGCGCGTCGAGCGCCGCGCTGTTCGACGCCACGACCGGCCGCTGGCTGCTGCTCGACAACGCCGATGCCCCGCGCGCGCAGGCCAGTACGACCAAGATTATGACCGCGCTGGTCGCCCTGACCTACGGCCGCCTCGACGACCTCGTGACGGTCGACGCCAACGCCGCCGCGGTCGGCCTCGCCACGGGTTCGCGCATGGGTCTCGTCCCCGGTGAGCGTGTGCCCCTGCGCGACCTCCTCTACGGGCTGCTGCTACCCTCGGGCAACGACGCCGCCCTCGCCATCGCCGCCGGCGTCGGCGGCTCCGTGCCCCACTTCGTCGATCTGATGAACGCCGAGGCGGCGCGCCTGGGGCTGACCAACACGCGCTTCGCCGATCCGCATGGCCTTGACGCGCCCGGCCACTACACCTCGGCGCGCGACCTCGTCACGCTGACCCGCGCGGCCATGGACAACCCGGTGTTCCGCCGGATCGTGGACACGCCCACCTATGTGATACCGCCCACGGCCACGCACGGCGCCTACACCCTCACCAACATCAACTGGTTCCTGCGCTGGTACCCCGGCGCCGATGGCGTCAAGCCGGGCCAGACCGGCGACGCTGGCCTCTGCCAGGTCCTATCGGCGCGCCGCCACGGCCACTGGCTCATTGGCGCGCTCATGAACACGCCCGACCTGTACACCGACGCGCGCGACCTGATGAACTACGGCTTCGGCGACTTCTCGTGGTCGCCGTCGGGCCAAGCCGACGACTCGCCGGACGCCTCCGTATCAGCCGACGCGCCCACCGCGCCGTCCCTCTACTTCCCGGCCACCGGCCACCGCGTGCGCGCCGGTTTCCTCGACTACTTCACGCGTCATGGCGGGGTCGCCGTGCTGGGGCTGCCGCGCACCGACGAATACGTGGAGGACGGCCATACAGTGCAGGTGTTCGCGCACATGCGCCTGTGGTGGGACGACGCCGCGAACGTCGCTGTGGCCGCGCCGCTCGGCCAGGAGAGCCTGCCCAACCCCGCGGTGGCCCAGCCGGTCGCGCCGGTCCACCTCACGCCCGCCGACACCTACGCGCCCGTCACGGGGCATACCATGCGCGGCGCTATCTTGCATGCGTACGAGAGGTGGGGCGGCGTCGGAACCTTCGGCTACCCCCTGACCGAGGAGCTACAGCAGGGCGCCCTGACTGTGCAATACTTCAGTAACGCCGTGCTGCGCTGGGCGCCCGGCCAGGCCGTTACCCTTGCCCCCCTGGGCGACGACGAACTGCGCCGGGAGGGCTACATGCGATAGTCGATAGTCTCCGCGGAAAGGCGGAAAAATACGTCCTTGCGCCTAACTGCTAGTGCGCTATAATACTTTGGTAGCGATTGCCAACACGCGCTCGTAGCTTAGTGGATAGAGCATCGGTTTGCGGAACCGAAGGTCGTGCGTTCGACTCGCACCGAGCGCGCTACAGCGCATGAAAGCCGGCCCGATCGGGCCGGCTTTTTGCATAATGCCCCTCTAGTTGGATACGGCTCATAGCTTGTGTCTCCTAATTTCGATCAAAGGCCGACACTATTTAGGGCGTTGAAGCTCTACCAGCAGAGCCTCAATGCCGCCCTCGACATCGCAACCCCAAACGACCTGAACGTGCCATCCAGCTGACGTCAAGGCTTTCATATTCGCTGCATCCCGCTTTATATTGCGCCCTATTTTCGCCTGCCAGTACGACACATTCGACTTTGGCAGGCGGAATTTGCGGCAATTCTGGTGCCCGTGAAAGAAACATCCATTGACAAACACCACCATTTTATGCCGGGGCAACACAATATCAGGTTTCCCTGGCAGGTTGCGCCTGTGGAGCCTAAAACGATAGCCGGCAGCGTGTAATCTCTTGCGCACGGCTAACTCAGGCGTTGTATTCTCCGAGTGTATTTTTGCCATGTTGCGGCTTCTTGCCGCGTGATCCAAATGGTCAGCCATTGCCGTTTCCTGATCAATACCCTTTCACTGTACCGAATCTGGCGAAACAGATACTGGCTTATCCCATTGTGCTTACCACCGGCGGCCGTCTGCTGGCTTATAAACTTCTACCACTATAGTTTGTGGCGCATGACGTTGTACTCGCCTACGATGATCGTATCGACGCAATCAATACAGCAGCACCATTTGGCCGCGTTCTGCGGCGCCTACGCAACCACGCCGGCTTGAGTCAAGAGCGGCTAGCCCATGACTGTGGTCTGACGCCGAACTATATCAGCCTACTTGAGCGTGGTCTTAGAGCATGTCCACAAACCCACGGCCCTTCCACCTTACCTTCTGGTTGACCACGAGGTCCGTTGTTGCCAAAAAAGACGCGATCCTGCGGCCACCAGCGGTCGCCCGACGCGCCGCACTCGCCCGCGCGCAGTCTCCAAACGCCCGGGACGGCACGATGGCGGTGTGCGCGTCCTCCCGATGCCCAGGGAACCACCGATTGTGCCCCCGTTGGTTTGGAAACAATACCTTTTGAGCATGGAGGGTTTGTGGACACGCTCTTAGAAACCCAACCCTTGATACGGTATGGGCTCTAGGTGGGCGTCTCAATGTTCATCCACACGAAGTAATCACGTTGGTCGAGGCGGAGATCGGAAGCCAAAGCGGCGTGGTGTGACACATAGACGTGGACTGGACAGTGCCAACGGGTCAGGCATTCCATAACAGAAGGATAAGTTATGCGCATCACGAAGCAGCCAAGCGGTGGCCGAGGAGAGTATGAACTTGCGGAATATGCCCCCAATGGCCTACAGCCGAGCGATCTATTAGACCAAGTGTTGCGGCTGCATCTAGGGCAATACGACATTGACACCCAAATTGCCCTGATACATGATGAGGATCAAGGCAAATATCGGCTTCGCCGTGTCGACGGCGATAGCTCCAATTATCCGCACGTACAACTACAAGTCGCGCATTCTCTGCTAATGCCCGCCCCCAGACGTGAGGAGGGCAAAACAGGAGGCGGTGAACCCGTCTTGCAAAATGCCGCCTATTTGATCAAAAATATCAACTTCGGCGAAGTAACCAATGATCCCAATAGTGACTACTTTGATGCGGAAGTTCTAACCGTCGATGCGGCAAACCAAACGATTGCGGCTGAACAGATCCCTGTTCTCCAACGGATAGCTGCCATTGAGCACATATGGCAGGAGCGTTCGCGTTTGCCTGACAATGTTGCAGCTTTGCTTGAGCAGCATGAAAGTTACGTCCGAGCCGGGGCGCCCATACCAAAGACAACTGCACGTCTGGTCCGCGAACTACAGAGGGAGGTTGAGGCGTACAGTCGCGAGGTCGGCGTTTTGTACACTCAGACGATAGATGTAGTACCGGCGCTGCTTGCCATCTTGGGCGAAGAGATACAAGAGGTTCCCGTTCCGCTGGACCATATAGAGCCCGAGCAGATAGAAGTAAGGCGGCGTGAGGTAAGGAAATGGCAGCAATGGGTATCACGCCGCGGTCCGGCAAGCGTAAGGTTCAGGCGGCGCGTCCGAGAGGCTTATAACTCACGCTGCGTCATATGCGGCAGCCGGTTCCCGCCCAGTCCTTACAACGCTACTGGGATAGATTCCGCCCATATCTTGCCTTGGGCAGCGTACGACCTTGACGAAGTATCAAACGGGGTAGCCCTTTGTAAAACACACCACTGGGCCTTTGACGAAAAAATATTGCTAATCGTTTACGAGGATGGAACCTACTATGTCCAACTGTCGCCAAACGCCGAGGCGGCTCTAACAGGCACAGAATTCAGTTTGGATGCGCTGCGGGCAGTAGAAGGTTCAATACCCTTAGACCGCCTTCCTGCCCGCGTTTCAGATCGTCCGAATCCAAGCCTTTTAGCGCGCTGGCAGAGCGAGGGCGCTTGAGGCAACGAGGGTCGACGGCTCGCTGTATTGCCGCGCCTCAGCCTTCATTCGGGTTAGAACAGGGACAATGCGGTGAGCAAGCCACTCCACGGCTGGCACTGTAACTGCGTTCCCTAATGCTGTATAGCGCAGTGTGTCCAGCTTTTCCACATCGCTGGGTAGGTTAGTGGGTATTGTCCAACCCGTCGGGAAGCCCTGAATACCTTCACACTCGCTTGGCATCAACCGTCGTACTCGTCCATCGGGATAAGTAACATAGGTCCTGCTCCAATCGGTGCCGGTGTGACGCGCTGAACAGGCGTAGAGGCAATAGGCAAGTCCTTGGACGATTGGACCTTTGACAGGATCTCCAAAGACTTCCTTAAAGGCGGAAATAGGCTTCTTCCCATTCTGTCGGCCCGTCTCATCATTCCAACCGCCGCGTTCGGGCTCAAAAAGTATCTCAGCGGGACCTCTCCGGTCTCGATAACATCCAACAATATAGACTCGTTGGCGTGATTGGGCGACTCCGAAGTGCTTGCTGTTAAGCACACGCCATCCCACGCCATACCCGAGTTGGGCCAACGTGTGAACAATGAGTTGGAAGTCTCGTCCACCATGACTAGAGAGGAGGCCCGGAACGTTTTCGAGGACAACCACTCGGGGCAAGCACTCTCCAATGAGCCGAGCATACTCATGAAAGAGTCCAGAACGTTTTCCTTTAAGCCCTGCGCGCGGCCCCATGCGCGCCACCGAGACATCTTGGCATGGGAATCCTCCGACCCAAACGTCAGAGGAAGGGACATCTGCATATTTCACCTCACGGATATTCTTGAGCTTTTTGACATTCGGCCAGTGCTTGGTCAGAATGTCGTTGCAAAATGGGTTAATCTCACAATGCATAGTGATTTGAAACCCTGCCCGCTCGAACGCTAGGTCAAAACCGCCGATTCCCGAAAAGAACGAAGCAACGGTAGGAGCGGCAAGTTGATGCTGAGGGGTCAAATGTTCTAACTCCATGGCACTATCTTAGCCTTTACCATAGCAGGTGAGCAAACGCGGCGCGACAATTTCTCCACACAGCCAGCCAACACCATGACGTCTACCTGCCAACCATGGCAGCGGTTGCTTGTCCGCACCGTACGTGCGCCAACGGATGAACCCTCGTATCTCACCTAAAGTTACGAAAGGTCTTGCATCATGCGGTTGCCAGCGAGTGTAAGCGCTTAGGTGATTGATGGCTGCTTGGCGGATAGACATAGTGATGCTACTCCCTCGAATAATCCTGTGCATTAGGGGCGCCAGGCGCGGGGGTAGGTACCGTGTGTCGTGGGGTCGAAGCCTACAATGTGGCGGTTGCTGACATTATAGTACCACGAGGATGTCGTCACGGCGTGAAGTGTCTTGCCATTCGGACGCTTACACAAGCGCTTCCCATCGTGCGGCCAGCAATTCGGCCCGTCTGCGGTGCTTCTCGATGCGTTTGAGCGCCGTTATCTTCGGAGGCGCGATGTCAACCGCCTGGCGCTCAACGCGCATGGCTTGAACTATAGGAAGCAGCAGATGCTGGGAGAGCCATGAGACAGCAGGGACCGCGACCGCGTCACCCATCGCTAGGTAGGCGTCATTGTAGTTGGACGGCAACCAAAACGTATCGGGGACTCCCATAAGTCGTGCGGCCTCGCGCGGCGTGAGCAAGCGGGATGTCACCGCGTCACGCGTGACAATGAGCAGCGTCTGGCGGCTGGACCCGCCTTTCGGCGTACGCAGGCATCCCGCCACGTCATCGAACCGCGCCTCGGCGCGCTGGACGCCGTTTCGCGTGCGACGGTACAATGTGCCAACCGCCTTGTCCGTCTTGTTCGCCAACAAGTGCTGACGCCGCGTCACCTTGTCCGCGTTTAGCGGGGTCATCATGTCCACTAGTCGTCGTGTGTACTCTTCAGAACTCCAAACGTCGGAGTCGGCGGGGACATCTTCGATGTCATCGACGAGGCGGCGTGTGCGAGGCGGCGGCGGCGGAAGTGTCCACCAACGCCATGACCGCATCAATTGATCTGGCAACCGCTTCTGAGCGGCTTGTAGGGCTTTAGGAACCCATGTGTCAATAGTTGGAGCCTTTGTTGTCAAATGCTCCACGGGCGCATCGGCGTCAACAGCGACGATAAACACACGGGGGCGCGACTGCGGCAAGAAGCGCTCGGCGTCGATGACTAGCGCTCCGAACGTCATATGTAAGGCTGCCAGCGCCTCACATAGTCCTCGAAAGTCATCATGGCTCAGGAGACCTACGACGTTCTCAATGACGATAATAGGGGGTCGTTTGCCGCTGTCGTGAAGATCGCGCATGATGCGCCAGAATGCCCAGAACGTTCCGCTGCGTCCTGCCTGCATCCCGCGTTGCCAACCAGCGAGCGACAAGTCTACGCAGGGGAACGACGCCCACGCCAGGTCCGCGCCTGGTGGCAACGACTGAGGATCAACCGTCGCGACATCGCTTAGCGCAAAATGGCCGTCACCGAAGTTGTGGGTATAGACGTCTTGCTTCTTGGGATCGTTATCGTTTGCCCACACACATGACCAATCGGGCTCAAGTCCCAGCCGTGTAAGGCCGGCGCCCGCAAAAAACTCGTAAAAAGTTGGCATGTTTTCTCGCTAGGCGCCGCTGATCGTTAGACTGCTACCATACTAGCATACACGAGACGGTTGGGGTTGTGTCTGACATGCTAGCTGGCTAGTGGCTAGCGTGTAGTGTCCAGCACGGTGATGCTGCTGGGAGCCTGGCGCGTGGCGCTCGACGCGCGCGGCAGGAACGGCAGGGCGCGGCGCAGCCAGAGTGGGACCCAGCCCCAGGCGTCGTGCGCGCGCACTGGCCCCCCATTGTTGACGACGAACGCGCGGCCTCGCCGCGCGTCGACGACGATCTGAGCGGGGAAGACGCCGCTGGCTACGGTGTGCAGTACCCTCCCGGTACGTCCGTCCAGAATGGTCACGCTGCCCGCGCCGTCGAACGTCCCCGATCCATCGCCGTCTAGCGTGCCCACGTTCGTCACCAGCACATGGCCGCTGTGGATGTCGGAGGCCACGCCGAACGAGCCCACGCCGGCGGCGATGGTACGCACGATGGCGCCGCGCCGCGCGTCCAGGATGCTTACCCCCCCGGTGCCGGCAGGGACGAGGCCGCCCCCGCCGGCGGGATGTTTCACGGGCCCCAACGTGGTGACGAACGCGCGCCCCGCGCCGCTATCCACGGACACGCCGGTCGGGAGGGTGTTCAGCGCACGCGTGCTCAACAGGGCGCCGCTGTGGCTATCGAGGACATAGATGTCCCCCGACGCGCTGGTAGGGAAGTTGCTGCTGAGCACGAACGCGCGCCCCGCCGTTTCGTCGACGGCCACCGCGCGCCCCGTCGGGAACCCTAACTGCAAACCGATACGAACGCTGGACAGGAACCGGCCGCTCGTGGCGTCGAACACGTTCGCCATCCCTCGGCGCAGGCCATCGTCGCCGGCGACGATGAGTCGGTTAGCTCGTCCATCGACGGCCATGGTCCCCACGCGCCCCTGCATGGTGAACGCGCGCAGTAGATGTCCGCTCGACGCGTCGAACACGTCGACCGTGTTACACGGCGCGCTGGTAGCGTAGCGGGGGCAGGCGCTGAAGTTGGGGGTCGCGACGTAGAGCCAACCGGCGCGCCGATCGAGCGCCATCTCGGATGGGTACGGGCCGACGGAGAACGCACGCACGACTTTTCCGCTCCGCGCGTCGAGCATACTGATCGCGCCGCTGGACATCGCGGAGACGAAGACGTGGCCGGCGCGCGCGTCGACGACGATGTCGCCGGGGCCATCGGACAGGCGGTCGGCGTGGATCAGGGCACCGGTCATTGTGTCGAAGGCGCTGAGGCGGCCGCCGCTGTCCGACGCGTCGGACGTGCCGACGAAGACGCGTCCCGCCTGCTCGTCGACGGCCACGCTCGTGATGCGCGGCCCAATGGATATTGTGCGTACGAGGGGGTCGGGGTCGGATGGCCGAGTGACGGCCAGCCCCGTCGCGCCCAGCAGCGCGATCAGCCCCGCCGCCAACGGCAATCTCCATGTACGTTTCGCCACTCCCTCGGACTCCCCACGCGCAAGGTTCGCGCATTATCCGGGAGCGCGGGCGTCCGCCTCTCGATCGCCGGGGACGGGCGGGACGCCCGCGCTCCCAGGCTCGTCCATCAATAATTCACGAGCTTACGCGCTATGCTTAATACTATACGCACATCCAGACCACAACAAGGAGGCGACGATGACGACGACATCCCAGATCCCGGCGACGCGCGAACCCGCGCTCGACGACGTGCGCGTGGCGGCGAAACGGCTGCGCGGCGTGGTGGCGCGCACGCCCTTGCTGTACCCCGCCACACCCGGCTTCCCGCTGGCCGGCAGGGTCATA
>JAABUJ010005548.1_pt1 | contig 12564 bp, 13 predicted proteins | sample 5559131 | NCBI WGS metagenome assembly JAABUJ01 (sample SAMN10711875, study PRJNA513366) | rock metagenome | isolation source: Antarctica rocks | place: Antarctica: Victoria Land, Mt New Zealand nord | collected 2016-01-07
CGTCAGACGGACAGCTTCCTCACGGAACTCGGGAGCATATCGCGGGGACTCGTTTCCCATGGGGACCTCCTTGCTGAGACGCATAGTCTCCTAGCTTCAGGGTGTCCACCAAACAGATGCAAGCCCAAGATACCGGATCGCTGAGCCGCACGATATGCCCCAGGTTGTTCTCGTAGAAGTTGGTGACCCGGCCCTCGGTGTCCCGGCTGCTGTTGGGCGAGCCATAGAAGTTGTAGGTGTACGTCAGCCGTTGCCCGGTCCGGTTCTGTTCGGCGATGAGGTAGCCATTGCTGTCGAACTGCAGTTGCTCCTGGGAGGTATTCTCGGTCAGGGTATAGCCGCCGTCGATGGTGGCCACCAGCTGGGCGTTGAGACCGGGTGGGGTGGTGTAGGAGCCATCGCTGTTCCGGGTGAAGGTGGCGAGATACCCCGAGCCGTCGTGGAAGACGATGGTCGAGGTGGGGGAGGGGACATCGAGTCCCACATCCCGACTGGTATCGAAGCCCCAGCCGTAGCCCAGGTCGGTGATGGTGCCTCGGGAGGCACTGTTGTAGCGCAGGGAGACGCCTTGATCTAGCCCGTTGACCCCCTGCGAGGAGGTCTGGGCCACCGAGGCCAGGAGGTTGCCGTTGGCAACGTTGACGCTCAAGCCGATCAGCGGGGTGGGTGAGATGCCGGCAAAGGTCCACCAAACGGGTGCGCCACTACTGGTATCGTTGCCACCGGTCCAGCGGGCGGTGGGTGTGCCGGTGACCGTGAGTTGCACATCGTCGATCCAGAACTGGGTGGGTTGGGCGCAGCCGTTGGGACAGGTGCCCTCGAACTGTAACTGGACCGTCTGGCCACCCCATGGCGCCAGGCCGGCACTGACATCGGCCGTCTCCTGCACCCAGCCGTTGGTGTTCTGGTTGCAGATGGTCTGGGCGGTGGTGCTACTGCTGCCAAAGGTGATGCGGGCGGTCAGCGTGTCGGGACAGCCGCTGGTCTTCTGGGTGGTGACTCGCACCCAGAAGCTCAAGGTGGCGCTGCTGAATTGGTTGGGCAGGGCCACGCTCTGGCTCAAGAGGTCATCGCAGGTGGTGTTGGCGACGACGCAGAAGCTGAGACTGTAGTAGGCAGAGTGGTACTGGCTGGTGTCCAGATGACTCGGTCCCGCGGCGCCGTTATTCATCACCTAGGGGAAGATACTGCCGGTATCGAAGGTGTTGTTGTCCACTAACTGCTTGGTGCCCATGCCGACCTGATCGTGGAACCGGCCAGGGCGCCGGCGCTGCGTCGCGACGGAGTGTCGCAAGGGGGTGACGTGTCTGGTGGTCCGGAGGGGATGGATCAGGGGTGCGGGCTGATGGGACAGCAGCGGCATGGGGCGAGCGGTCAGATGGACGTCATCCACGGCGAAGCCGGTGGGGGTGCTGCCCGCCGTACTGCCCACAAACGCCACCCGGACTACCTGGCCGGCATAGGGCGTCAGCGCGGCGGAGACCTCGGTGCGGCGGTACTGCCAGCCGTTGGTGTCGAAGTTACAGGCGACCCCCACGGTTTCGATCGGTGTCCCTGCTTTGGTGCGCAGTTCGGTGTACAGCCGGTCGTTGCAGACCCGGCTGGTATCGCTGGAGTCCACGCGGAAGCGGTAGGAAAGGAAGGACTGCTGAGCGGGTGTGGGCAGCTGGACCTGGGTGGAGAGTTCGTCGTGGCAGCGGGCGGCGTGACAGAGCTGGGCCCCCACGCCATGGGCTTGACCGGCGGCGGCAAAGGCGGTGCCGGTGCGGGTGGAGGCCTGCCAGCCATCCAGGCCGTGCTCGAAGTTGCCGGTGGTGATCAGCTCGGGACCGTTCGGGGTCTGTACCGCTGCCGTGCCCAGTGTCTGGGCATGAACCGACGTTGACACATTGATGAGAGGAGTGTTGCTCAGCACCCCACCGACGAGGAAGGCGAATAGTAGCACAACGGTCGTTAGGGGATGGCGGCGGGCAGACATGATGCTTCCTTTCCTGATCCAACACAACGGCGTCGCCCAGGTACGGGCGTCCTGATCTCTACCCTAGCCCCGATTAATCCGGCAGCGATATGTGCTAGCACATAGTCCGGCATGGGGAATTAGTACTTTTTGAGTCGCTCACGTTCCAGCACCACGAGGCTGCGTTTACGATGCGGCGGGAAGTAAACAAGGTGCTGGTCCCTGAGTTGATGCAGCGCTTTGGTCACGTTTTCCTGGTGCGCCCCGACCCGCTCAGCTACCTCGCGATGTGTTGGCGTCGTGTACCCGTCCTCGTCGCAGCGGGCGACGACATGTGCCACCCGAGTGATCAGGTCGCAGCACAGCAACTCGTGAGTCAGCTCAACCGCCAGCGATTCCTGTCGTTGCCCGATCTGGGCTACCCGTTCAGTTATCCCCTCCACCACGCGGCCAAGGGCGCTCATCTGCTCCCACGACCAGTACAGCACTTCGGTGGGTGGGGTGGCCTGGACGCATGGCCCGTGCGCCTCGTCCTCGCTCTCTCCGCCAACAGTGAAGACATCACCGGCACGGCGGCAGTACTCGAGATTGAGGATCACGTCCCCTGGGACGCCCACAAAGCGATGTACGCCTCCACTGAGCACCAGGTACAGGCCCGCGCCCGTATCGCTGCCGGTCAGCTCCTCGCCAGTCCTGTAGCGTCGCTGCTGCGCCCACTCTCCGATGTGCTCAAGCGCCTGGCTCTCAAGGCCCCGCCCCAGGACACTCTGCCGCAGTAGCTCGATCTGCCCCCACGATTGGTGCCTGGTTCCCTGGTTCATTCGCCGTCTTCGCCGCTTCTGGTCGCTCGGTGATGCCGTACCCTGATGCGGTCATGTCATGTCATGGCCTTGAGCATAACGGGGTTTGTCTACCGGGCGATATGCGCGTGCGCATATTGAGGAGCAGTGAACTGAGCGGCGGAGGCGTTACCATGGTCTTCTGATCTAGCGCCAGGCACTTGCAACCTTCCCCATTACCGTGCGACGCGCCGACGCAGCAAGCCCGCCAGTAGCTCTATCTCCTGGCTCTTGAGCAGGGCAGCCGTGGCGAAATACAGCCCCGCGCCAAGCAGCAGGGGCGGAAGCGCCAGCAGGGCATGGGCTGCAAACCCTCCGGCAGCGACCCTGGCGGTCAGGAAGTAGAGGAGGAGCGCGGCGCCGCCGACCATCGCGGCTCCGGCTAGCCCGATCTTGGCGACTGCCAGCGAGAGACCGCGCCGGTCGAGCTTGCCGATTGACAGGAGGAGCAAGGCGAGGAGAATTAGGGCGTGGGCGCTGTTTTGAATGGTGTTGGCCAGCGCCAGACCGAAAACATGGAGCCGGGGAATGAGTAGGTACCCGCCGGCCACGTAGATGCCCACGCCGAGCACTCCCACCAGCATGGGCGTGACTGTGTTTTTGCGGGCGTAAAAGGCGAAGATCATCAGCTGATCGATGCCGACAAACGGAATCTGGATCGCGTATCCGGTGAGCGCGGCAGCTGTTCGAGACACGTTCGCCGCCGTGAAATGGCCGCTCTGGAACACCAGCGAGACAATTGGTGTGGCCAGCACCAGGTAGCCTAGCGCGGCCGGAACGGTCAGGAACAGCACGACCCGGATGCCCAGCACCAGGCTGTCTTTGAAGTCGTCCATGCGGTTGAGCGCGGCGTCGGCGGAGAGGGAAGGGAGGGCCGCGAAGCTCAGCGCGGCCACGGCGATCCCAATGGGGAACTGCGTGAGGGTCGTGGCGTATTGCATGTCGGTAAGTCGTGCCCGGCCCAGCTTCCATTTGAATCCGAGGTCGATGATTTGGCCGACGATGCTTACCAGGAGGCCGGCTGCCACCGGCAAATACAGCCGCAGAATGCGCCGAACCTCGGGAGTGAACTGGAGTCGAGGTCTCGGAATCACCCTGTTGCGTACCAGGGCGGGAACCTGAACAATCGCTTGCCCTGCTGCTCCGACCACCGCCCCGAGTGGCAGAGCCAGAACGCCGAGGGGCCGCACCAGCAGAATGGCGCCGAGGATGATTCCGGCGTGGTACAGCATGGCGGCAAAGGCTGGGGCGGTAAATCGCTGCACCGAATACAGCGTGGCCAGCAGGACCGCTGAGGTCCCCAGGAAGAACAGCGAGGGCAAGAGGACCCTTAGCACCTCGACCGAGCGGTTCAGCTCGGCGGTCCCCGTCGCACAGCGACAGGTCGCCGCGATCCCGGCCATGAAGGGATGGGCAAAGATCACCAGCAGGATCACGGTGGCGGCCAGGACGATCCAGGCCAGCGCCAGCACCGATCCCGCGATGTCGGTCAATGCCTCTTTGTCGCGCAGCTTCACGATCGCGCTGAAGGTGGGAATCAGCGCGGCGCTCACCGCGGCGCCAATGGTCAAGTCATAGAACATTTGGGGCACGATGGACGCGGCATAGAAGGCATCCGAGTCCAGACCGGCGCCAAAGACATGCGCGATCACGGCCTGCCGGACAAAGCCCAGCAGGCTGCTCGACAGGTTGGCAAGCATCAGAATCAGGGCCGCAGAGCCAATGGCTTTCCCGGCCCAGGCCGCTCGGACCTCGTCATGGCGAGGCGCGTTAGGGGCGATCTGGCTGTGTGATGGTTCCTGATCACGGCGAGTCTGCACGGGTGGATGGTCCATCAGGCCTCGTTCGGCAGGAGGCCGAGATGGCTACCAGGAGTGAGGCGATCAATTCGCGGCAGCGGAGTCCGCTTCACGGGGTGCGAGTTTCGCGGTAGCAAGCGGGCGGCCATGGAAACGTTTCACCGCTAGGTGGAATGCCGGTCGCCCCGGCAACAAGGCGCGGGTCGCCCACATACCGGCGCGGGACACGCGGCAGCAGCCCGGTGAGAATGTCGTAACTGATGGTGCCGGCCTGGGCGGCGAGTTGTGCGGCATCCTGCAAACCTGCTCCTTGAGCGCCGATCAGAACCACGTCATCTCCCGCAACCACGTCCCCTATCTCTGTCACATCCACCGTGATCTGATCCATGGAGACTCGGCCCACGATGGGCGCCTCCGTGCCGTGAATCAGCACTCTGCCGCGGCCGTTGCCCAACGATCTAGGTAGGCCGTCTCCGTAGCCCACCGGGGCCAGGGCGATACACGTTGGGCGCCGCGCAACAAAGGTATAGCCGTATCCGACGCCCGCGCCCGCCGGGATGGTATGCACTCGTGCCACCTGCGAGTGCAGGCTAAGGGCGGGCTGAAGTGGCGCCGCGGGTGGAATCTCAGGCGAGGGATAGTAGCCGTACAGGCTGATCCCGGTCCGGACCAGGTCAAGGTGCGTATCAGCGCGGCTGAGTGTGGCAGCGCTGTTTGCCGCGTGCTTGAGACGAAACGAGAAGCCGGCTGCCTCCAGTTCACGAGCTGTGCGCAGAAACAGAGCGAGCTGGGCTGAGGTACAGTCGCGCGACGGCTCATCCGCACAGGCGAAGTGCGTATACAGGCCCTCGCGCTGAAGAGCTGGGAACTGTTGCAGGCCGCGCAGCAGGTCAATCGGTTCGGCTGCAGATACACCTGACCGATGCAGGCCCGTGTCGATTTTCAGGTGAAAGCAGATTGGGCGCCCGGTCGCTTGCCGTTGCAGCATCTCGCCGGCCGCGATCGAGCCGATGGTTGGAGTGAGGTCATAGAGGCAGGCGTCTCGCGCCTCGTCCCGCTGGAACGGACCAAAGACCAGAATCGGACAGTGTATGCCGGCTTGTCGCAACTCGACACCCTCCGCCATCGTATAGACCCCTAGGCGGGTGGCCCCCTGATCTAACGCAGTGCGCGCGACAGCGACGGCGCCGTGGCCGTAGCCGTTTCCTTTAACCACCGCCATAAGCTCAGTGCCGGACAGTAGCGAGCAAAGAGATCGGACGTTGAAAGCTATGGCGTCGAGATCAATTTCGGCGCGTGTAGCTCGCCCGATCCAGTGCTCAGAATTGACACCGGTGACGCGATCAGGCGGTGCCGGCATCTTCCGCGCCGTCCTCTTCCTCCAGCATCAGCAGCCGGACGATGTCTGCTCGGGTCAGAATACCCACCAAACGGCCCTGGTCGAGAACCAGCAGCGGGTTGACGTCTCGGTCCACCATGACCGTCGCGGCATCGTCCACGTCGTCGTTCGGTCCGATGCTTTCAAACTGAGGCGACATAAGATCGTCGGCCGTAACCGCCAGGATCTTGCGCATCTCCTCATCGACCCGGTGGGTGGAAAAGGGCAATATCCCTCCCAGGATCCCGAGGTACGCGGGTCCGTGGATTCGGGCGTGCTTGGTGACCACGTCAGCCTCGGTTACCAGCCCCACCACCGCACCGCGAGGATTTACCACCGGGAGTGCGCTGTACCCGTTTTTCACCATGAGACGGGCGATGCCCGCCACCTGAAGCGTCTGGGGGACCGTAGTCACGGAGCTGGACATAAGTTCTCGAACCTTCATGTTGCTCTCCCTCCCTCGCGTAGTGTAGATAGCCGCGCCACCGGCAGGGCAGCATGGAGATCGCTCGCTATGGTCCCTGCATCGCCATATTCCTCACACAGCATATCTCCGACCATACCGTGTAGGTAGACGCCGCAGACGGCTGCGTCGAAGAGGGAACAGCCCTGGGCCAGCAAGCCGCCAACAGCGCCGGACAGCACATCACCCGTGCCTGCCGTCGCCAGGTTCGGTCCGCCGGTCGGGTTGATGCTCGCGGTTCCGTCCGGGGCGGCCACTACCGTGCCCGCGCCCTTCAGCACCACCACGTGGCCCCACTTGGCGGCATAACGCAGCGCCGTGCCGACACGGTCGGCTTGAATCGTTTCGATCTTCAATTCAGTCAGCCGCGACATTTCGCCGGGATGAGGTGTCACGACCATAGAGGCTTTCGATCGCCACCACTCCGGAATCTGGCTTAGCGCATTTAAAGCGTCGGCGTCGACCACCATTGACTTGTGCTCCAGCTCCTTGGTGTCGAGTATCAGACTTGAGACGAAGGCGATGGTCTCAGAGGACAAGCCAAGGCCGGGACCCAGCACCACCGCCGCGGCCGACGGCAGCGCATGGGTGATCGCCGAAAGAGATTCCGAACACACGCGGCCATCGTGCTCAGGGAGAGGTAGGTAGATGGGTTCCAGAACATGGGCCGCCACCGTCAGTTGAACGGAGGATGGAACCGCGACCTGAACCAGTCCGGCACCGATACGATACGCTGCCATGGAGACCAGCACCGGGGCGCCTACATAGTCGCGCGATCCGGAAATGACCAGAACTCTGCCGCCAGACCCTTTGTTGGAGTCCGCCTGGCGGACCGGTATCATGCCCGCTATGTCGCTCGCCGTGGGTACCGACACGGCAACCGACGTTGCAGCGCTTGGAGGGAACCCCAGGTCGATCAGACGGATCTGTCCACAGTAGTCGGAGCCCGGAGGCTGCACGGAGCCACGCTTGAGAAAACCCATGGATACCGTGACATCAGCTCGAAAGGCCTGATTCCATATCGCGCCGGTGTCCGCATCTACACCGGTCGGTATATCGACCGCCACGCCTTGTGTTGATGAACCGCGCTGTGTGTTGACCGTCTCCAGTATGGAGATAAGGTTCGTGTCTGGAGGCCGAGACTGGCCGATGCCCAGTAGAGCATCGACAACGACCGCGCTGTTGCCGGCCAATCCGTGCAGGACGCGACGAGATTGGTCGTCTGCCGCCTGCACCACCGTCGCCCCCGTGTCTTCGTCTACGTGCCGATTAAAGAGGTAGAGGGTGACCCGGTTACCCGCGGCAGATAATGCGCGGGCGCATACCAGCCCATCCCCCCCATTTTTTCCGGGGCCGATCAGAATTAACACGTCGCCTCCGCCGGCGAGATCACCCGTAACGCGGGCCACGGACTCACCGGCCCGCTGCATGAGGGACTGGAGCGACACCCCGCCCTGTTCTGCCGCCGCTTCGATGGCCCGCATTTCCGCGGCCGTGACAACTTTCATCCTTCATCTCCCCAGGCCACAACGACCACGACGGCGTCGCTGCGCGAATGCGTAATACTAATGTCGAATTCGGTTAAGCGCTGGTGGATAGCCACTTCAGCCGCGCGGCCGTGAAGCCGCACCGTCGGCTTTCCTCGCTGATCTGGCAGAATCTCGATGTCCCGCCAGCGCAGGCGCCGAATGCCGACGCCCAGGGCTTTGGACACCGCCTCTTTGGCCGCGAATCGACCAGCGAGCGATTCCGCTCGGCCCCGGCAGTGGACAACTTCGGCATCGGTGTAAATTCGATGCAGAAATCGACCTCCCCATCGTCCAAGAGCCGCCTCGACGCGCTCAATCTCGATTACGTCGATACCCGTGGTTATCCGTATTGGAGCCATTGATTAGCTCGGGCTGGCTTGGTTTAACAGGGTCGCTACGCCTACGACGGGGATTGTCACGAGAAACGTGAGAAACGTGTAGAGAGCCGCAGTCCCGATGCCGCTGAGCCACGGCGCCGGGGGCATGGAGGCATGTTTGGCTCTCCATTCTCGATACGCCTTGCGCTGCACGCCGTAGCAGATAGCAGCGATACTCACGGTGAGAAATATGCTGGCGTTTGAATTAAGCTGCGGAACACCCTGTTTGTCGAGCGGTGCTACCAGGATAAGAGCGGCGAGTCCTACCGCGAACATGAAGATCACTGCGATTATCAGCTCCCGCGCCCTCACCCCATCTATCAGTTGGAGCCGCTGGCAGTTGCGGACCGTGAGAACCGCGGCGCCGGGCAACAAGAAGAGGGCGATAATCAGGATAATGGCCGGTGACCACGGCCCTGGCGTCGATGACGCGGAGTGGGTACCACGTTTGAACTGCAACGTAACTCGTTTCAAAGTCTGATGACGTATTGTGACGCGAGGTTACCGTCGTAGTCGAGAGCAGCGCTTGAAGGACACCGCTTCCACATGAAGTCTACCTACCTGGTCACAGGCGAGCCGGGGATTGGCAAGACCACACTCATCCGCCAGGTTGTGAGTACTATGCAATTCCGCGCCGCCGGCTTCTACACGGAGGACCTCCGGAGCAGAGGCGTTCGGGAGGGTTTCCGCATTGTAACGCTCGACGGTGAGACGGCGTTGCTTGCCTCGAGTGGACATCCGAGCACGGTGAGGGTCTCCAAGTACGGAATCGATGTTGAAGAACTCAACCGAGTCGGCGTACAGGCTATGAGGTGTGCCATGGAACGCGGGCATGTGGTTATCGCCGACGAGATCGGACGCATGCAACTGTACTCGCGCCCCTTTCGGCAATTGGTTTTCGAAGCGGTAAAGGCCGGACATCCTCTGCTGGGCACCATTATGTTGGGGCGTAATCCCTATGCCGATCGTATAAAGGCGCACCACAACGTGCAACTACTCGTGCTCACCGAAGAAAACCGGAACGAACTCCTCGCCTTGTTACGCGCCAGGTTCGTTTGACCGTCCGCTCGAACTATCGTCGGCAAGGATAATGGCGTTTCAATTCGGGCGCAGGGGGGGGAAGGCGTCGCCGGCCGACCCTTGCACGTTCAAGGGGATCGAATGAACGATCCTGCCGTCCACAAAGAGCTGAATCTGATAAATGCCTGCACGGTTCAGTGGAAGATTATTGAGCTGAATCACCACGTTTGTATCAGTGCCCGGCATTTCTACCTCAATGTCGAAAGGCGGTGGTGGCTCGGGCAGAATTTGTTGCCCCGACGGATCTGCAATGCCGAAGCGTACCGCATAGGTACCGGCATCGAGCGTGAGAATGACAACGACAAAAAAAGGCGGTGAAGCGCCGGGCAGCGTGCCAAGATTGATCTGGCTAAAGATGCCCAGAACGCTCAGCTTGCCGTCCTGACTGGTCAACGCGTAATCGCAGAGCAGTCCGAGCTTGAGCGATGGTTGCATACGCAGTTCCTCCCGTACTTGTGTTCTATGGTAACCGCTGTCGGATTCACCGCCGCTGATGAAATGCGAAACGCGCGACCTGCGCCGCGCGTTGTTGCGAGGAAGTCTCTTGTGCCTTGCGTGCTGAAGCCGAGCCTTCCCTATTCAGTTGTACCTGTTCACTATGTACAACGAAAAAACGCCCGGATTGTAACATCGCTTCAAGCCCAAACTCCGGAGAAAATAGATCCTTTTCACCGGGGCTGGGACTCCTCAACTCACCCGTTCGATTTTGGCCCCCAGCGCTCGCAGCCGTTCGTCGATACGCTCGTAGCCGCGGTCGATCAGCTCAATATGCTCGATCTCACTTTCACCATTGGCGATGAGTGCCGCCATAACCAGGGCAATGCCTGCTCGGATGTCCGGGCCGACGAGTTCCCGACCGCGCAGCAACGTGGGGCCTGAGACCACGGCGCGATGCGGGTCGGCCAGGACAATCTTGGCGCCCATGTGGGCAAGGCGATCGACAAAAAACATGCGGGCCTCGTACATCCAGTCGTGTACCAGCGTCATGCCGTTCGCCTGAGTCGCGAGAACGATAAAGATGGACGCAAGGTCGGTAGGGAACGCCGGCCACACTCCCGTCTGAATCTTGGGGATGGCCATCAATTCAGCAGGCCGCACCACCATCGTCTCCGCGTCTAACTCCAGCTTGACGCCCATCTTTTGAAGGATGTGCACGACCATGTCGAGGTGTGTGGCAACGGCGTTGCGGATCGTGACGGTGCCGTGGCAGGCGGCAGCGAGCGCCGCGAAGGTACCGGTTTCGATGTGATCGGGCCAGATACGCGCTGTAGCGCCGCGAAGGCTTGCGGTGCCCTTGATCCGGAGCATGTTGCTCCCTGTACCGCCAATGTTGGCTCCCATGCTCTGGAGCATCGTGGCCAGATTGGTAATGTGGGGCTCGCTCGCAGCGTTGGAGATGACGGTCGTCCGGGGCTGGCTCGCGGCGAGTAGCATCGCGTTCTCGGTGGCCGTGACAGACGCCTCGTCCAGAAAGACCGCGCAGTCGCCGACAGGTTGGTTGGCGACTGCCCGATAGAGATTGTCTTGGACATCGAATCGAGCGCCGAGCGCCTGAAGGGCGTGGATGTGCGTACCGATCGATCGGGTGCCAATGGCATCGCCTCCCGGGTGATGCATATTGGCTCGCCCAATTCGGGCAAGCAGTGGGCCAAGTAGAACGATGGAGGCGCGGAGGCGCTCCACCAAATGCTCGGCCGGTTCGAAGGATGTGACGGCCGAGCAGTTAATGTGTAAGCGAGAATCATTTTCAAACTCGACCATGGCTCCCAATTCCTGCAGAATTGCGGCCATGGTAACGACATCCGTTATTCGCGGAACATTGTCCAGGTAGCAGTCATCATCCGTGAGCAGGCAAGCTGCCATCATAGGAAGAACCGCGTTCTTGTTGGCAGCCACGTCAATTGTGCCGGAGAGCGGTGAACCGCCCTGAATCATAAATTTAGCCATACCCGCCTCGTGTAAACTTCCACGTATTCTAAGGCGGATCACTGAGGCCGGCGAGCGGTCCGTTCAGGAGACTGAAGCGTCAGGCTAACCCGATCACTGCTGCAGCGAGGGCCAACAAACCGCCGCTTAGAGATGCGGCGGCGTTGACCCAATCGTTGTTCAAACCCCGAATGCCCGTAAGGACGGTAGTAGGCGAGCTGCAGTGGATGTGAATCGGTTGCTCGGTTGTGGTTTGGCACGAGGGACAGAACCGCTGTTCCTGAAGGGTGGCGCCAAGCAATGAATCGACGTCGGCGCCGAGGAAACCAGCGACAGCAACCACCGCGAGAAACGACATGCCGGCCCGCATGGCCAGTGTACCGGCGGTGGCAACCAGACAGGCGCCGCCGATGCTGGCTAAAAACCCAACCATCGTTACGCCCCCCGAAGTACCCCTGGTCACCGGTTGGTGAGTAATGATATGGACGGGACGGCTGTCGCTTCGTTTCCCGAGTTCGGTAGCCCACGTATCAGCAGTGGCTGCAGCCACCGAGGACGCGAACGCCAATTGCCAGAGCGGTGACCCGTGTACGAGCGAAAGAAGGCAGCAGATGGCAGAAACGCCTCCATTGGCCAGCACCTGGACGGAATCGCGGCGGTCTGACTTCGCCTCGATGGTATCGCTCCTGTTCACGACGGGCCGGTGCAAACGGGCGAGAAGTGAGGCGCTGGCAAAAAAGACAAGCAGCACCGCGGACCAACGAATGGCTCCGGCGGTGTAGACGATGGTCCCGACCAGCACCGCAGCCACGGCGCCGGAGGCCGTCAATGTCCGAAATGCGTAGGCGAGTGTTGCCGCGGTGGTAGCAAGCAGCAGGCCGGTCAGTCCTTGGACCCACATAGTGGCAATCGTAGCAGGGGTGCCCCGTGCTGGTCGATGGAGTACCTATGCGGCTGGTGTATACTCATGAAGCACGGCGAGGCCAGGCGACCTCGAGTGTCCGGCCACCGATCTCATCTGCCTTTTCGGGTTGATGGCGAGAGTGGATATCCGGTATGCTGGTAAGCACACAGGGAGCAGTCCCTGGGTTTTCTGTCTTACGAGGCAGTGGCACGTTAACAATCAAAGAGAGAGATTCCAACTGAGTATGCAGTGATTGGACGCTTTTGAGGATCTTCGGATGAAGATTATGATGGAGAGTTTGATCCTGGCTCA
>JAABUJ010005549.1_pt1 | contig 12563 bp, 9 predicted proteins | sample 5559131 | NCBI WGS metagenome assembly JAABUJ01 (sample SAMN10711875, study PRJNA513366) | rock metagenome | isolation source: Antarctica rocks | place: Antarctica: Victoria Land, Mt New Zealand nord | collected 2016-01-07
GCGCAGCCCGACCCGGCCTGGCGTCGGCACGCACGGTCTACTGGCTGGCCACGCAGATCAACCCGCAGATCGCGGAGCAACAGCCGGAGAAGGTAGCCGAGGACCTGGCCGCCTTCGAGCAGTTCCTGCGGACAGTGAGCACTCTGGTGGTCCCGCCGACCGTCGTCCTGCTCAGTTCGGGGGGCACGGTGTACGACCCAGACGTGGCACCTCCCTACGCCGAGACGGCACCGACGCGTCCCGGTTCCGCCTACGGCAGCGCCAAGCTGGCGCTGGAGGAGCAGCTCGCCGCACGCGCCCCCGGCCGGTTCGTGACCCTGCGCGTGTCGAACGCCTACGGCCCGGGGCAGCCGGTGGCCAGTGGGCAGGGCGTGATCGCCCACTGGCTCCGGGCGGCTCGGCGTGGCGAGGACATCCGGCTGTTCGGGGCACCGGAGACGATCCGCGACTACGTGTACGTCGACGACGTCGCCCGGGCCATGCGCGCCGTCGACGCCGTTCCGGGACCGCTGCCCCCGGTCCTCAACATCGGCTCGGGGCGGCCCACGACACTCCAGGAACTCGCCGAGACAGTGCTGGCCGTCGTCCAGGACCCGGCGGTGCAGTTCGTCGTCGAGGGGCGCCGTTCCTTCGACGTGCCACGTACCTGGCTCGACATCTCACTCGCCGCAAGCGTGCTGGGGTGGAGCCCGCAGACCCCGCTGACGGACGGGATCGCGGCCGCCTGGGCCGCCGTCCGCCGCCTCGGCGACCCGACGGGCTGAGCACTCACCTACGATCGCCGCATGAGTCGCGCCCGCTCCAAGCAGTTGGCCTACAGCGAGCTCCAGGACGAGATGCTGGACGAGGCAGGGCGGCGCCAGAAGGCGGAGAAGGTGCTTCGCGTCCTGGCTCACTTCCGCGGCACCGAGGACCTCTCCGGCTGCACCGTTCTCGACCTGGGTTGCTCGCTGGGTTTCTTCACCGAAGCCGCCCTCCAGCACGGTGCGACCTCCGTCGGGGTGGACATCGACACGCCGGGCCTGGCGGCGGCCCGCAACGCCCGCGACCCGGGCTGCACCTTCCTGTGCTCCGACGGCGAGGCCCTGCCCTTCCCGGACGAGAGCGTCGACGTGGTGGTGTTCAACCACATCTACGAGCACGTGGTCGACGCCGACCTGGTGCTGGCCGAGATCCGCCGGGTCCTGACACCGACCGGCGTGCTCTACCTCGGGATGGCGAACCGACTGGTCGTGGTCGAGCCCCACTACAAGCTGCCGTTCCTGTCCTGGCTCCCGGCGCGCGCCGCCGACGCCTACATGCGCCGCTTCGGTCCGATGGACGCATACCACGAACGGTTTCGCACCTACCCGGGGTTGCGCCGGTTGGCTCGTGGTCTGAAGGTCCACGACTACACCTTCAGCATCCTGGCTAACTCCGGCGCGTTCGCGGCCGGCGATGTGGTGCCGCGCCTTGCCCCCAGGGTTTTCTCGGCACTGCCCGAGCAGGTGCTCACGGCGTTGCGGCCCATCGCCCCCACCTACATCTGGGTGGCGTCCAAGAGCGCGCGCATCCCCGCCGGTCCGGCCCTGTCCGTTCCCCCCGCGCTGCTCGGCTGAGCGCCTGCGCAGCCGTACGCGGCGGGTCCGTTGCTAGGGTCCTGCCCGTGGTCGGCACCGGCATCGACGAGGAACGGCTGCGCCACCGTCAGGGCCCGGTCCGCATGCGCGACGGCATCCCCTATAGCGACAGCGCCACGACGCTCAGCCTGCTGCCGGGCGCGGCGATGGGGCGCTGGATGGCCGCCCAGCAGCACCACGTACGGGGTCGGCTGCTCGACGCGGGCTGCGGCAACCAGCCGTTCCGCGACTGGTACGCCCCGCTCGCCGAGGAGGTCATCTGCCTCGACGCGGCCCCGCTTCCCGGGGTCGACGTGGTCGGCTTCGCCGACCGGTTGCCCTTTGCCGACGCGAGCTTTGACACGCTGATGGTGACCGAGGTGCTCGAGCACGTCGGCGACGCCGAGGTCGCCGTGGCCGAGATCCACAGGGTGCTCCGGCCCGGCGGTCACGCCCTCATCACCGTCCCCTACCTCTACCCGACCCACGAGGCGCCGTACGACTTCCGGCGCTTCACCCACTTCGGGCTGAGCGCAATCCTGGAGCGACACGGGCTGGAAGTCGTGACCCTCGACGCGAAGGGCGGTGGCGTGCTGCTCGTCGCACACCTTTTCGTCCTCGCGCTGGTCGCCGGGCTCGACGCCGTCAGCAGCAAGCTCGACAGCCCGAACCTGCTGACCGACAACCGGGCGCTGCGCCGGTTGCTCGCCACGCCGCAGGAGAGCGCCGGACGCCGGCTGCGCGCCGCATCAGGCGTCCGCGGCTCGGCCACCCGGGCCAGCCTGGGCTACATGGCCGTTGCCCGACGTCCCGGGTCACCGGCGCCGTCAGCAGCGCCCTGAGCGTCCGGTCCGACGACGGTCTCACGGCTGTCGAGGTCCCTACGGGCCGCGCCACTACGGTGTGCTGGTGAGTCACGACGTCGAGCCCGCGTTCCTGGCCCTGCCACTGCACGAGGCTGCGGCCGCTGCCCTGCAGGCCGCGCAGGACGCCGGCGCCAGCCATGCCGACATACGCATCGAGCGGCTCCGGGGGCAGGACCTCACCATCCGCGACGCACGCCTGGAGAACCTGCGCGAGGGCGTCACGGTCGGGCTCGCGGTGCGGGTGGTGCACGACGGGACATGGGGTTTCGCGAGCAGCGCCGACGTGAGCGTCGACGCGGCGGCCGCGCTGGCCCGGCAGGCCGTCGAGCTCGCACGGACCTCCCGCCCGTTAAATGCCGAGCCCGTCGAGCTCGCCGACGAGCCGGTGCACGCCGAGGCGACCTGGGTGTCGGCGTACGAGCTGGACCCGTTCGTGGTGTCGCCGCAGGACAAGGTCGCGCTGCTCGCGCACTGGAGCGCGTCGCTGCTCGCCTCGGACGACGTGGACCACGTCGACGCGACGCTGCAGCAGGTGCTCGAGAACAAGTTCTACGCCGACAGCGCGGGCACCACGACGACCCAGCAGCGGGTCCGGCTGCAGCCGCAGGTCACCGCGACGAGGGTCGACCCGGGCGGCGGCTTCGAGACGATGCGCACGACCGCACCTCCGGTCGGTCGGGGGTGGGAGTACCTCACCGACACCTACGACTGGGAGACCGAGCTGGCCAGGTTCCCCGAGCTGCTCGCCGAGAAGGCCAAGGCGAGCAGCGTCGAGCCCGGCCGCTACGACCTGGTCGTCGACCCGTCCAACCTGTGGCTCACGATCCACGAGTCGGTCGGCCACGCCACCGAGCTCGACCGCGCACTGGGCTACGAGGCGGCGTACGCCGGGACCTCCTTCGCGACGCTGGACCAGCTGGGCACACTGCGCTACGGCTCGGACCTGATGCACGTCACCGGCGACCGCGTGACGCCGCACGGCCTGTCGACTATCGGGTACGACGACGAGGGCGTGGCGACCCAGCAGTGGGACCTCGTGCGCGACGGGCTGCTGGTGGGCTACCAGCTGGACCGTCGGATGGCCCGACAGAACGCCGCAGCGCTGGGCGTGAGCCGGTCGAACGGCTGCGCCTTCGCCGACTCTCCGAGGCACGTCCCGGTGCAGCGGATGGCGAACGTGTCTCTCCAGCCGGCGCTGGACGGCCCCTCGACAGAGGAGCTGATCGCCGGCGTCGAGCGCGGCATCTACGTCGTGGGCGATAAGAGCTGGTCGATCGACATGCAGCGTTACAACTTCCAGTTCACCGGCCAGCGGTTCTACGAGATCCGCGCTGGGCGGCTGGTCGGGCAGCTGCGGGACGTGGCCTACCAGGCCACGACGACCGAGTTCTGGGGGTCCATGGCGGCGCTCGGTGGTCCGCAGACCTGGGTGCTCGGTGGTGCGTTCAACTGCGGTAAGGCCCAACCCGGCCAGGTGGCCGCGGTGTCGCACGGCTGCCCCTCGGCGCTGTTTCGCGGCGTGAGCATCCTCAACACGGCGCGGGAGGGCGGGCAATGAGGGCGGACGAGGTCGTGGAGCGCGGCCTGTCGCTGTCGCAGGCCGACGGCTGCGTCGTCGTGGTGCGCGAGAGCAGCACGGTGAACCTGCGCTGGGCCGGCAACACGCTCACCACCAACGGGGTCGGCGCCGCCCGCTCCGTCGTGGTCGTCAGCATCGTCGGCGAGTCGTTCGCTGTCCGGAGCGCCTCTGTGGTCGACGACCTCGAGGCCCTGGTCCGGGCCAGCGAGCAGGCTGCCCGGGACGCCGGCGCCGCCGAGGACGCCGGGCCGCTGGTCACCGGCGGCGCGGCCGCGGACTTCACCGCCCCGGCGGAGACCGTGAGCACCGGCGTGTTCGAGCAGTTCGCCCGCGACCTGGGGGCCAGCTTCGGGGCGGCCCGCAGTGACGGCATCCGGCTGTACGGCTACGCCAGCCACGACGTCACCACGACCTGGCTCGGCTGCTCGACCGGCCTGCGGCTACGACACGCCCAGCCCACCGGGTACGTCGAGCTCACCGGCAAGAGCGACGACGCCGGCGCGTCGAGCTGGGTCGGCCAGCACACCCGCGACTGGTCCGACCTGTCCGTCCCGGCCCTGGACACCGAGGTACGCCGGCGGCTCGGCTGGGCCTCGCGTCGCCAGGACCTGGCCCCGGGGCGGTACGAAACGATCATGCCACCCAGCGCGGTGGCCGACCTCATGGTCTACGCCCTGTGGTCGGCGGCCGGGCGGGACGCCGCCGAGGGCCGGACGGTGTTCTCGCGCGCCGGTGGTGGCACCCGGGTCGGGGAGCACCTCGGACCTGCCGGGCTGCGGCTGTGGAGCGACCCGCGCGATCCCGCGCTGGGCACCACCCCGTTCGTGGTCACGACCGGCTCGTCCGCCCACACCAGCGTGTTCGACAACGGACTGACCCTGCCCGCAACGGACTGGCTGTCCGACGGGGCGCTCACCGCGCTGGTGCAGACCCGCGCCTCGGCCCGGGCGACCGGCAGCCCGGTCACTCCAGCCGTGGACAACCTGAGCATGGACGGCGGCGGCACAGCGACCACCGACGAGATGATCGCCTCGACCGGACGGGGGCTGCTGCTCACCTGCCTGTGGTACATCCGCGAGGTCGATCCCCAGACGCTGCTGCTGACCGGGTTGACCCGCGACGGCGTCTACCTCGTCGAGGGCGGCGAGGTCGTCGGCGCGGTGAACAACTTCCGGTTCAACGAGAGCCCGATCGACCTGCTCGGTCGGGTCTCGGAGGTCGGGCGGAGCCAGCCCTGCCTGCCCCGGGAGTGGAGCGATGACTTCACCTGGGCCCGGATGCCGACCCTGCGCCTCCCGGACTTCAACATGTCCTCGGTGAGCCAGGCCTCCTGAGTCCGGCCCGGAGACGCGGCGCGGGGGACGCGAGGAGCGGACGCGCAGAACGCTGAGGGTCGCGTACCACCCCGCGCGGCCCGCCCGAACCGGGGCGCAGCCTTCTCCCGCTGCCAAACAGCAGCTGGGGAACCAGCGCCCCACCCCGCCGGCTCGCTCGGTCCGCCGCTCCCCCACCCCTTCGCTTGATCATCAGAAGGATGGATGCGGGACGAGCGGCTGAGCACCCTGTTGGATCGTCGATGCCTCTGATGATCAAGGAGTACAGCGGTACGACGGTGGCGGTTCCGCCTCAGAACCAGGTGTCGACCATCTCGAGGGTCGTGACGTCCAGGCTGTCCAGCAGGTCCAGCTGCGGACCGGTCCGGGGCAGCTCCCACCGGAAGAAGTACCGACCGGCCTGCCGCTTGCCGTCGTAGAACTCGCCGGTGCGGCCGTCGGCGGCGAGCAGCTGCTCGAGCCACATCCACGCCACCACCACATGCCCGACGGCTTCGAGGTAGAGCGAGGAGTTGGCGAGCGCGATCTCGACGTCACCGGTGCTCCACAAGCGGGCAGTCGTGGCGACGACCCGGTCGACGGCCGCCTGCAGCTGCGAGGCGAACCCGGCCAGCTCACCCGTGGCCCGGGCCACGCAAGAGCCGATCGTCTCGGCGAGCAGCGCCAGCCCCGCGCCGCCCTGCATGGCGACCTTGCGGCCCAGCAGGTCCAATCCCTGGATGCCGTGCGTCCCCTCGTGGATCGGGTTCAGCCGGTTGTCGCGGTAGAACTGCTCCACCGGGTACTCACGGGTGTAGCCGTAGCCGCCGTACACCTGGATGGCCAGGCTGTTGGCCTCGAGGCACCACTGCGACGGCCAGCTCTTCGCGACGGGCGTGAGCACGTCGAGCAGCAGGTGCGCCCTGGTCCGGTCGGCCGCGTCCTCGGCGGTCTTCTCCTCGTCGACGAGCCGCCCGCAGTAGAGGTTGAGGGCCAGCGCCCCCTCCACGTAGGACTTCTGGGCAAGCAGCATCCGGCGCACGTCGGCGTGCTCGATGATCGGCACCTGCGGCGCCGAGGGGTCCTTGGCCGAGACCGGCCGCCCCTGCGGCCGCTGCCGCGCGTAATCCAGGCTGTGCAGGTAACCGGTGTAGCCCAGCGCGGTGGCGCCCCCGCCCACCCCGATCCGCGCCTCGTTCATCAGGTGGAACATGTACGACAGGCCGCGGTGCGCCTCGCCGACCAGGAAGCCCACCGCGCCGGGTGCACCGCCAGGGGTGTGCACGCCCTCCCCGAAGTTGAGCAACGTGTTCGTCGTACCGCGGTAGCCCATCTTGTGGTTGAGACCAGCCAGCACGACGTCGTTGCGCTCGCCGGTCTCCACAACGACCTTGGGTACGACGAACAGGCTGATGCCCTTCACGCCGGCGGGGGCGCCTGGGATCTTGGCGAGCACCAGGTGGACGATGTTCTCCGACAGCTCGTGCTCGCCCGCCGAGATCCACATCCTGTTGCCGAACAGCCGGTAGGTGCCGTCGTCCTGCGCCACGGCGCGCGTCGTCACATCGGCCAGCGACGAGCCGGCCTGCGACTCGGACAGGCACATCGTGCCGAAGAAGCGACCCTCCACCATGGGCTTGACGTAGGTCTGGACCAACTCGGGCGTGCCGTGCGCCTGCAGCAGGTTGGCGTTGCCGATGGTCAAGAACGGGTAGCTCGACGTCCCGACGTTGCCGGCCTGGAACCACAGGAAGCAGGCGCCGGCGACCACGGCGGGCAGCTGCATGCCCCCGACGCCCTCGTCCATCGCGCTGCCGAGCAGGCCCGTGCGCCCGAAGACGTCCAGCGCCTGCTTCACCTCGGGAACCAGGTGCACCCGCTCACCGTCGAAGGTCGGCTCGTTGCTGTCGCTGAGGCGGTTGTGCGTCGCGAAGTGCCGGGTGGCCACCTGCTCGGACAGCTCCAGCACCGCATCGAAGGTCTCCCGCGAGTGCTCGGCGAACCGGGCCCGCTTGGTCAGCAGCTCGACCTCGAGCCACTCGTACAGCAGGAACTCGAGGTCGCGCCGGGAGAGCAGCAGGCTGGCCATGCGACCCACGATAGGTCGGCTCAGCGGTAGTAGCCCAGGACGTCCGCGATCAGGTCGGTGCTCCCCGCTGCGTTGTAGAGCTGCACCTGCCCGGAGCTGCTGACGGGGACGACGGCCAGGTTCGCGACCGTCGCCCCGGCCGGCAGGCTGAGGTCGGAGGTTCCCGGCCGGGGTCCGTCCCCCCAGGCGGCGATGAAGCTCGGGGCGGTGCCGTGGGTCCCGGTGAGGGTGACGACCACGGCCTTGGCGTCTGTCGGGACACCCGCCCGGCCGACCACGGTCAGCGCGAGCGTGCCGCCCGGTCCGACCGGGCCCCTCCCCGCGCCCAGGCCGATCCGGGTGTCCAGCAGGCGAGCCGGGGTCAGTGCGGTGTAGCGCTGTCCACCGCCGGACGCCGGGCCGTACCAGCCGACGAGGTCGACGACCACATCCGTGCTCGACGAGGCGTACACCGATAGGCTGCCCCCCGACAGCCCGGTCACGGCGCGATTGACGGTCACCAGAGCGGCCGGGTAGGTCACCGTCGAGGTCCGCGGCGGGCCGACCGTGGCCGGCGCAACCGCCAGGAAACCCGGGACAGCCGGTCGCACGGCATGCACGTTGACGATGACCCCGGTGGCGGACGCCGGGACGTCTCCCAGCCCCGCCACGGGCACAGTCAGGGAACCGCGCGCCGGCACCTTGCCGGCGGCCGTCGTCCGGGTGTCGACCAACCGGCGCGGCTGGACCGGGTGGTAGAGCGCGGCATCCGACGTCGTCGGGTAGTAGCCCACGACATCGGCGACCACGTCGGTGTACCCCGCGTCGTTGGCGATGCTGATCCGCCCGTTGGGTGCGACGCGGGGGAGCGCGAGCGAGGCGCGCCTGCCGCCGATGCCCAGGTTCACCGACGAGGTGCCGGGCCGCGCGCTGTCCGCCGGGTAGACCGCGAGGTAGGTCGGTGCGGAGGCGCAGAGCCCGGTCACGTTGACGGCGACCGCTGCCACGCCCGTGCTCGGGATCCCGCCCAGCCCGGTCACCTGCAGGTCGAGCCGACTCTTGGGGCCCAGCGGCTGAGCCATCCCGCCGCGGCCGGTGCCGGTGCGGGTGTCGAGCAACCGGACCGGGGCGATGGCCACGAAGCCGGCCGGTGCGGCGGCCGCCCCGGTGCCGCTCTGGGGGGCGGGCACCGGCACGGTCGTGGTGACCTTCAGCGGCGCGGAGAACGGCAGGCGATGTTGCTACCGGCGGCGCTGGCCAGCTCGAGCAGGTAGGAACCGGGCCGCAGGGCCGTACCGCGGCTGTCCTTCAGGTCCACCCGCACCGCCAGGGACGTCGACGTGCTGCCCGTCCAGGTTCGCAGGACAACGGCGTCGCACACACGTCGCAGGACCAGCCGCCAGGACTGCGCCTCGAGCACGCCGGCGGTGACGGTCGGGCCGGAGCCGCCGTAGGGCGCCGTCGTGGTGCTGCTCGCCGGCTCGACCAGCGTCGCGCCCATGTCGGCCCGGACCGCGTTGCGGATGCTGCCGAGCTGGTCGTACGCCGCCTGGCCCGGGCAGCTGGTGTAGTCGGCGTCCCGGTGGCCCGAGATAGTCCTGAAGATGACCACGGTGCCCTGGGCGTAGCCGGTGTAGGGGCCGCCCGCGGAGATCAGCGTCGAGGTCCCGAGCGGGTTGCGGTGGTAGAGCCCGAGCTTCCAGGCGTACAGCCGCTCGAGCGCCGTGAGCGTGGCCGAGCTCGGCGTGAGCGAGCTGTAGGTGCCGATGAGCGACGCGGCGAAGGAGTTCTCGTTGAAGCCGCCGGTGTGCGCTCCGATCACGGCCTTGTCCATGCCGCCGTACCGGCCCTCCCAGGTGCGGCCGAACCGGTCGATCAGGAAGTTGTAGCCGATGTCGCACCAGCCCTGCGTCTGCACGTGGTAGGCGTAGATGCCGCGCAGGATGGCGGGGACGTCGGAGGAGGCGTAGCCGTTCGAGCCGTCGGTATGGTGGACGAAGCCGATCTTGACGGTGGGGCTGTAGCTGGGCCGGGTGCAGTCGACGCCGTTCGTGGCACGCAGGGACTCGTCCGCCCCCCACTGGGCCCGAGTCAAGATGGCCGGCTTGGCCTCGCTGGCCGAGGCGGTGGAGGCGGCGGTGGCCTGCCCCGTCGGGTTCGCGTCGGCGGCGCTCGTCCCCGGGTCGATCAGCACGAGGCTCAGGTGGCCCGGAGCGGACGCATGCGTGGCCGCGGGCCCGACCGCGCGGACCCGGCCCTGGACCGTGTCGGAGCGGCCGACCCAGATGGGCTCGGTGACCTGCTGCACGTGCCGCCGCGCCGCCGCCCGGTCGTCCTTGGAACCCGGGTCCGCGGCGACGTCGGTGACCTCCAGGGCCTGCCAGGCCGACCAGCGGCCGCCCGCGTGGGTGCGCACCTCCACCTGCTGGCCGGCCGCGAGCGTGCCGGCGTCCCAGGTGGCGCCGAGCTCGGCGAAGGACGCACCCGCGACCGGGTCCGCCTCGGCCAGCAGCGCGCCGCCCGGTCGGCCCGGCAGAACCGGAACCTCCCGGGTCGTCGTGGTGACCGGGTGCACGTGCGGCGCGGCGCTGGCGGCGACCGGCAGCGCGAGCAGGACGGGCGCAAGGGCGGCGGTCAGGGCGAGAGTCACGGTGAGACGACGCACGGCTGCACTCCAGACAAGATCATGCGGCGAGGGGGGGCACTATGACCTGTCTCGGCACGTCAGGGCCCGGAAGCAAGGCCAGCGGCCACCATTGTTATCTCGTCGAGACCTTCCGCCAGCTCGCCGGGTCGTCAGGTCAGGCGCACAGGATCTCACCGTCTACGCGGAAAGCCTCCGCGAGCGCCTCCCGCCAGCCGGGGAACGGTGGGAGGCCTGCACCGTCCCAGGCCGCCGGCGACAGGACGCTGTACGCCGGCCGGGAGGCAGCCTGCCCGTAGGCGTCGCTGGTCGTCCGCAGGACCCGGGCCGGGTCCGCGCCCAGCTCGGTGAAGATGGCCTGGGTGAAGCCGAACCAGGTCGTCGAGCCGGTGCTGGTGGCGTGGTAGGTCCCGGCCGGCACCTCGGACCTGGCGAGCGCAAGCAACCGGTCGGCCAGGTCCCCGGCCCAGGTCGGCGAGCCGTGCTGGTCGGCGATGACCGAGACGGTCTCCTTCGTGCGCTCCAGCCGCGCCATCGTCTTGACGAAGTTCGGGCCGCCCGCGCCGTACAGCCAGGCCGTCCGGACGATCCAGGACGCGTTGGGCAGCACCTCGCGCACCGCCTGCTCCCCCGCGAGCTTCGTCCGCCCGTACGCCGACCGCGGTCCGGTGGGGCTGTCGACCTCGTACGGCTCGCCGGCATCCCCGGGGAAGACGTAGTCGGTGGACAGCTGCACCATCCGGGCGCCGACGGCCGCGCAGGCGCTCGCCAGCAGCGCCGGTGCGGCGGCGTTCACGGCGTACGCCGTCTGCTCCTCCTGCTCCGCCTTGTCGACGGCGGTGTACGCCGCCGGGTTCAGCACGACCAGCCGGTGCGCCGGGCTGTCCGCACGGACCACCCGGGCCCACTGCTCAACGGTGTCGCGTACCGCGAACGGGTCCGTGAGGTCGACCTCGGGCAGGTCGATGCCCCGGGCGAACGGGAAGTGGGCGGACCGGTGCGCCCGCCGCACCAGCTCGCTGCCGAGCTGGCCCTTGGAGCCGGTGATGATCAGCGCGACGGTCATGAGGCCGTCACCGTCTCGCCGGCCGCGGCGTACCGGGCCTCGGTGCCGCCCTTGCCGGGGCGCCACCAGGCCTCGTTGGCCCGGTACCACTGCACGGTGGCGAGCAGGCCCGCGTCGAAGTCGGCGTACTGCGGCGACCAGCCGAGCTCGGAGCGCAGCTTGCCGCTCTCGATGGCGTACCGCAGGTCGTGCCCGGGCCGGTCGGTGACGTGCTCGTAGTCGTCCTCCGGCCGACCGAACGCCCGCAGGATCGCCTGCACCACCTGCTTGTTGCTCTTCTCGCCGTCGGCGCCGATCAGGTAGGTCTCCCCGATCCGCCCCTTGTCCACGATGGTCCAGACGGCGCTGTTGTGGTCATCGACGTGGATCCAGTCGCGCACGTTGCGCCCGTCGCCGTACAGCCGAGGCCGCTGGCCGTCGATCACGTTGGTGATCTGGCGCGGGATGAACTTCTCGACGTGCTGGTAGGGGCCGTAGTTGTTGGAGCAGTTCGACAGCGTCGCCCGCACCCCGAAGGAGCGCACCCACGCCCGGACGAGCAGGTCGCTCGCGGCCTTCGTCGAGGAGTACGGGCTCGACGGGTTGTAGGGCGTGTCCTCGGTGAAGCGCTTGGGGTCGTCGAGCTCGAGATCGCCGTACACCTCGTCGGTCGAGACGTGGTGCAGGCGCACGTCGTGGCGGCGCACCGCCTCCAGGATCGTGAACGTCCCCATGACGTTGGTCTGCACGAACGGCGTCGGGTCGTGCAGCGAGTTGTCGTTGTGGCTCTCTGCCGCGAAGTGCACGACCAGGTCGGTCGCTCGGACGAGGCGGTCGACGAGGGTCGGGTCGCTGATGTCGCCCTCCACCAGCTCGACGTCCAGGCCGGCCAGGCTGGACCCGTCGCTGGCGTAGGTGAGGGCGTCCAGGACCGTGATCCGGGCGTCGGGACGGTGCCGGAGTGTCCAGTGGACGAAGTTGGCGCCGATGAAGCCGGCGCCGCCGGTGACGAGGATGCGCATGCGTGGACTATCCCAGAGCGGTGCGGCGATCAGGCGATGGACACCCGCGAGTGGTCGCCGAGCATCAGCCGGTGCGCCCGCGGCTGGGCGCTGTTCGGGCTCACCTCGACCTGCTTGCCGATGAGGCTGTCCTCGATCCGTCGTACGCCGCGGATCGTGGACAGCTCGAGGACGATCGAGTGCTCGATCTCGGTGTCCTCCAGGGTGCAGCCGAAGTAGATGGAGGTGAACGGACCGACGTAGGTGTCGCGCACGACCGTGTCCCGGCCGATGATCGCCGGGCCACGGACGGTGGAGCGCTCGATGACCGCCCCCTGCTCGACGACCACCCGGCCGATCAGCTGCGAGGCCTCGTCCACCGTGCCGCACACGGACGGCTCGACGCCCTCGAGCACCTTGCGGTTGCACTCGAGCATGTCCTCGAGCCG
>JAABUJ010005550.1_pt1 | contig 12561 bp, 15 predicted proteins | sample 5559131 | NCBI WGS metagenome assembly JAABUJ01 (sample SAMN10711875, study PRJNA513366) | rock metagenome | isolation source: Antarctica rocks | place: Antarctica: Victoria Land, Mt New Zealand nord | collected 2016-01-07
ATGGCCGATCTTCCGCAGGATCAGCCCGGCGTCGTAGATCGTGCCGTCGTAGGTGCACTGCTCGATGACGGCGACGCGGAACGGGCGCTCGCGCCGCCATGCGTCCGGGTCGGCGACCAGCGGGTTGGCCCGGATCGCTTCCCTGATGCGGGTCTCGTCCAGGGCGGCGTGGTCGATCGGGCCGATCATGCCGTAGGCGTTGCGGTCGGACGGCAGGTACACGGGCACCCCGCCGCCGAGCAGCAGCGCGCCGTGGTGCGCCGCCTTGTGGTTGTTGCGGTCGAACAGCACCAGGTCGCCCTCGGCCACCAGCCCGCCGAGCACGATCTTGTTGGAGGCGGACGTGCCGTTGAGCACGAAGTAGGTGCGCTCGGCGCCGAAGATCCGCGCCGCCGCCTTCTGCGCCGCGAGCGCCGGGCCCTCGTGGGTCAGCAGGTCGCCCAATTCCAGCACCGAGTTGTCGAGGTCGTCGCGGAAGATCGCGGGGCCGAGATGCTCGACGAAGATGCGGCCGATCGGGCTGCGGCTGTAGAAGATGCCGCCGTTGTGGCCGGGGCAGGTCCAGAGCTGGTTACCCTGCTCGGCGTAGTCGACCAAGGCCCCGAAGAATGGCGTCTTCAGGGTGGCGGCGTAGTTGCGCAACCGGCTGACGAGGTTGCGGGCGATGAACTCCGGCGTCTCCTCCGACAGGAATATCGTGCCGTCGGTGTGGTTCAGCACCTCGACCGGGATGTCCTCCAGCCGCTTTCGGCGCAGCATGATCAGCACCGGCATCTCCAGCCCGCGCTTGCGGACCAACGAGATCAACCCGGCCGGCTTGCTGAGCAGCCCGCGCTTGCCCCAGTCCACCACCATGCAGCCGATCGCCGCGTCGGTGTGGATCGCGAGCTCGGCGTCCTCGGTGTTGCGCGCGACCAGGACGGTGAAGCCGAGCCGCTGCGCCTCGTCGACGATCTGCTGCAGGCGGACCCAGTCGAGGTCGGCGGTGTTGAAGGACGGCGCGCAAATCAGGAATTTGAAGCGGCGTTCGTATTCCATGTTCGGCTTCCCACTCCCGCGCCTGCCGTCGGGAGAGCCTAGGGAAGCGTCTGTGCCTGCCTCTAAGTTCCCGCGCTGATCTCGGCTTCCAGCGCCATCAGCCGCTGCTCCAGCCCTTGGGTGTCGGCGCCGGCCGCATCCAGCGCGGCCAGCAAGGCGCGGCGGCAGCCATCGTGGCCGGCATCGACGTCGACGGCGCCGCGGCAGCCGGCCAGGCAGTCGGCGTACGCCTCACGGGCGGCCACGCCCGCATCGTCCAGCGCCAGGCCCCCGAACACCTCGTCGATGCGGCTGTCGGCCCAGCCCGGCGCGTTGGGGGTTTCCTCCGTCAGGCTGCTGCGGTTGGTCATCGCACCGCTCCCATCACCCAGGCCAGCACGCCCTTCTGCGCGTGCAGCCGGTTTTCCGCCCCGTCGAACACCACCGATTGCGGCCCGTCGATCACCTCGGCCGTCACCTCCTCGCCCCGGTGGGCGGGGAGGCAATGCATGAACACCGCGTCGGGCGCCGCCTGCGCCATCAAGGCCGCATCGACGCAGTAGGACGCCAGCAGGTTGTGGCGACTTTCGCTTGGGTCGTCTGACATGCTGACCCAGCCGTCGGTCACCACGCAGCGCGCGCCGCGGACCGCCTCCGTCGGGTCCTCGCCAATCTCGATCACGGCCCCCTCCGAACGCGCCCACGCGACCAACTCCGCAGGTGGTCCAAGCACCTCCGGCGTCGCGATCCGCAGGGTGAAGCCGAAGCGCACCGCCGCCTCGATCCAGGAGCAGGCGACGTTGTTGCCGTCGCCCACCCACGCGACGACCTGGCCGGCGATCGGGCCGCGGTGCTCCTCGAACGTCAGCACGTCGGCCATGAGCTGGCAGGGATGCGAGCGGTCGGTCAGCCCGTTGATCACCGGCACCGTCGCGTGGGCGGCCAGTTCCGCCAGCTTCTCGGCGTCGTCGGTGCGCAGCATGATCGCGTCGACGTAGCGCGACAGCACGCGGGCGGTGTCGGCGATCGTCTCGCCGCGGCCGAGCTGCATGTCGCGGCCCAGCAGCACGACCACGTCGCCGCCGAGCTGGCGCATCGCCACCTCGAAGCTGACGCGGGTGCGCGTGCTCGGCTTCTCGAAGATCAGCGCGAGGGTGCGGCCGGCGAGCGGGCGGGACGCGACCAGGCCCGCCTCGTCGGAAGAGGCGCGCTTGTAGCCGCGGGCGACGTCCAGCATCTGGCGCAGGGTCGCCGGGTCGAAATGCCGGAGGTCGAGGAAGTGACGCAAGCCGGCCGTGTCGCCGAACCGGCCCTGGGGCGTGGGCCGCCGCAACGCCCCGCTCATTTCGCGGCGACCTGGTGGTGCGACGGCAGGCAGCGGCGCGCGCCGCGGCGGATCATCTCGACCGCCTCGGCGACGTCCATGTCCGTGATCACCAGCGGCGGCACCAGGCGCACGACGTTGTCGCCGGCGGCCACCGTCAGCAGCCCCTCCGCCGTCATCGCGTTCTGGACCTCCATGTTCGGCACCACGCATTTCAGCCCCAGCATCAGCCCGGCCCCGCGCACGTCGGCGAACACCTCCGGATACTCGTGCACCACCGCCTGCAGCGCGTGCCACAGTACCCGGGCCTTGCGGTCCACGTCCGCCAGGAAGCCCGGCGCCACGATCACGTCCAGCACGGCGTTGCCGGCGGCGCAGGCCAGCGGGTTGCCGCCGAACGTGGTGCCGTGGCTGCCGGGCACGAGGTGCTTGGCCACCGCCTCCGTGGCCAGCACGGCGCCCATCGGGAAGCCGCCGGCGATGCCCTTGGCCGCCGACATCACGTCGGGCGCGATGCCGGCCCACTCGTGGGCGAACAGCTTGCCGGTGCGTCCCATGCCGCACTGCACCTCGTCCATGCCGAGCAGGATGCCGTACTCGTCGCAGGCGGCGCGCAGGTCGCGCAGGAACTGCAGCGGGGCCGGGCGGACGCCGCCTTCGCCTTGGATCGGCTCGACGATGATCCCGGCCGTCTCCGGCCCGATCGCGTCGCGCACAGCGTTCATGTTGCCGAACGGGACGTGGTCGAACCCCTCCACGACGGGGCCGAAGCCGGCGAGGTATTTCGGGTTGCCGGTGGCGGCGAGCATGGCCAGCGTGCGGCCGTGGAACGCGCCTTCGAAGCAGATGACGCGGGTGCGCTCGCTGCGGCCGGTGCCGGCCATGGCGCGGCGCATCGCCTTCACCATGCCCTCGTTCGCCTCGGCGCCCGAGTTGCAGAAGAACACGCTGTCGGCGAAGGTCGCCGCGACGAAGCGGGCGGCGAGGCGCTCGGCGCCGGGCACGCGGTACAAGTTGGACACGTGCATGACGCGCGCGGCCTGCTCGGCGATGGCGGCGACCAGGTGGGCGTTGTTGTGGCCCAGCGAGGAGGTCGCGATGCCGGCGCCGAAATCCAGGAATCGTCGCCCGTCGCCCGTGTACAGCCAAGCGCCTTGACCCCGCTCGAATGCGAGGTCAGCACGGTTGTAGGTGGGCATGAGGGCGGAAATCATGGCGCGGTCAACACCTTGGGGCCTATCCCCCGCCAGCCGCGCCCGCGACCCTTCGCGGGCGGGGACGGGAGAAGCGACTAGAATGATGTGCCGATTACGCCGAAGTCAAACGCTAACCGGCACACCGGCCGCCTTGCCTGCCCAGTGACCCGCTTAATTAAAGGTGAAGCTCGGCAAGGCGTTCAGGCTGTCTTTGCTGGCGCCCTGCATGACCGTCTTGCCGTCCGACCCGGTGCTCAGCTGGTGGAACGGCACCGCGACCAACTTGCTGCCGAGCCCCAGGAAGCCGCCGACCGATACGATCGCCATGACCACGCGGTCGTCGCCGGTCATGATCAGGTCGTCCACCGTGCCGACCGACGCCGCCTGGTCGTTGTAAACCGTGCTGCCGATCAGCTTGCTGACGCGGGAGCCGTTCTCGAGCTTGAGGGTCGCGACGGCGAGGTTGGGATTGCCGCTGCTGGGGGCCACGACCGGCTTGTCGGGCGGGTTCGGCGTAGCCTGGTCCTGCGCGAAAGCCGAAGTCGCGAAGGCCGGGGTCGCGAGCGCCGACATCAGAACGGCGGCGGTAAGTCGGTTCACCTGGCGTCTCCTGGGAAGTGTTGAGCTGTGTCGTGAACGAACGCCCGCCGGACTACAAGGGTTTCGGCGCCGCCGCCGGCGTGGCATCGTCCGCGCATGGCGATCCCGGAAACTCCGCGGCGCGGCCGAGACCGTCCGGTTGGCCCACCCCCCGACGAACGCAGCTTGCGGGAGGCGGCGCTGGCCTACCTGGCGCGATATGCCGCCACGCAAGCCGGACTGGCCCGCGTGCTCGTCCGCCGGGTCGACCGCTGGGCGCGGGCGGCGAACGCGGACCCCGAGCAGGCCGCCGCGTGCAAGGCGGCGGCCCGGGCGGTGGCGGCGCGCATGGCGGGAGTGGGCGCGGTCGACGACGCCGCCTTCGCCGCCGGGCGCGCCCGCAGCCTGGCGCGCGCCGGGCGGTCCCGCCGCGCCATCGCCGCCCATCTCGCCGCCAAGGGCGTGCCGAGCGCCCTGGCCGACGCCGCCCTGCCGCACGACCCGGAGGCGGAGCTGGCGGCGGCCCTGGCCTATGCGCGCCGCCGCCGCCTCGGCCCGTTTCGCGACGCCGACGCCGACGCCGAGCAGCGCAGGCGCGAACTGGGCAAGCTGGCCCGAGCCGGTTTCGCGCAGCCGGTCGCCGTACGCGCCTTGGATCTGGATCTCGACACGGCCGAGGCCATCGTCGTGCGCCTGCGCCTGTCATAGTGCCCGGTTTTGCCCGGGCCGCCGTCCGGCTGGGCGCGCGGCGCACCGTGCCGCTGCTGATCGGCGTGACCCCGTTCGGGCTGGTCGCAGGGGTGGTCGCGCAGGGCCACGGGCTGTCCCTGGCCGAGGCGGGGATGATGAGCGCGCTGTGCTACGCCGGGTCGGCGCAGTTGCTGGCGCTCAGCCATTGGGCGACGCCGGCGCCGGTGCTGGCCGCGACCTTCGCCGCGTTCGTCGTCAACCTGCGGTTGGCGCTGATGGGTCCGGTGCTGTCGCCCTGGCTGGACCGGGTGCGCGGCTGGCGGCTGTGGGGCAGCCTGTTCCTGATGGCCGACCAGAACTGGGCGCTTGCCGTCCAGCAGATGCAGGAAGGCCCGGAGCGGCACGAGCCGGCCGACGCGGGCTTCCTGTTCGGCAGCGGGCTGGTGATGTGGGTGGTCTGGGTCGCGACGACGCTGCTCGGCCACGCGCTGGGCAGCGTCGTGCGCCCGCCCCCCGGCCATCCGTTGTTCTTCGCCGCCCTCGCCGTGTTCGTCGCCTTGCTGGTGCCGATGTGGCGCGGCCGGGCCGACGCGCTGCCCTGGTGCGTGGCCGCCGTCGTCTCGGCAGTGGCGGCGTGGGCGCTGCCGGGCACGTGGTACATCGTCATCGGCGCGCTGGCCGGCTGCGGCGCGGGCGCGTGGCGGGACGCAAGGCGATGATGCGGCTCGACCCCTGGACGTTGGCGGCGATCGGCGGCATGGCGCTGGCGACGTTCGCGTGCCGGGGCGGCGGCTACCTGCTGTTCCGCCAGTTCACCCCCAGCCCGGTCATCCGCGCGGCGCTCGGCTACATCCCGGGCGCGCTGTTCGTCAGCTACGTCGTCCCGGCACTCGCTGCGGGCGGGCCGCAGCAGTGGGCGGGGGCCGCCGCGACGCTGGCCCTGATGCTGTGGCGAGGCAGCCTGAGTTCGGCGATCCTGGGCGGCACGGCCGTCGCCTGGGCGGTGTGGTCGTTCGGATGAATTCATCCCAGGGCATTCGCCGCGTCCTGGTTGCCGGATGTTGCGGGACCCTGCTGGGCGTGGGGCTGCAGCGCTTCGCCTACGCGCCGCTGCTTCCCGCCATGGTGAACGCCGGCTGGCTCGGGCCGGGAGCGGCCGGGGCGCTGGGCGGCGCAAACCTCGCGGCCTACCTAATGGGCGCGCTGGCCGCGCCGCGCCTGGCCCAGGCGGTGGGCCTGCGCCCGGCGTTGCGCGGCTGCATGGCCGTAGTGTCCGTCTGCTTCGCCGCGTGCGCGTGGCCCAGCGGCCTGGCGTGGTTCCTGCCCTGGCGAATGCTGACCGGGATCGCCGGCGGCGGGCTGATGGTGCTGGCCGGCCCGGCGGTCCAAGCCGTGGTCCCACCCGACCGGCGCGGCGTGGCGGCGGGCGCGACGTTCGCGGGCGTGGGGCTGGGCATCGTCGCGGGAGCCGTGCTGGTTCCCGCGGTGTTGCCGGCCGGCCTGCCCGCGACCTGGCTCGCGCTGGCGGCGGCGGGCGCGATGCTGACCGCCCTGACGTGGCGCTGGTGGCCGAATGCGCCGCCGCCGCAGCGCCGGTCGGTGCGGGGGCACGGGACGGCCATGCTGATCGCCTGCTACGCCCTGGCCGCGGTCGCAGCGGCGCCGCATATGCTGTGGTGGCCCGACTTCGTCGCCCGCGGCCTCGGCGCGCCCCGGCTCGCGAGCGCGACCTGGCTGGCCTACGGAATTGCCGCCGCATGCGGCCCGGCGGTCTGCGGCCGCGCCGCCGACCGGTACGGCGCCCGGCGCGCGCTGCTCGGCGGATTGTCGGTGCAGGTGGCCGCCCTCGCCCTGCCGCTGGCCGCCGACGGCCCGGCTTTCCTGCTCGCCTCGGCGATGCTGGCGGGCGGCACCGCCATCGGCATCACCGCCCTGGCGCTGACCCGCGCGAAGGAGGTGGCGGGCGATGCCGCTCCCGCGGTATGGCAGGTCTGCACGGCGGCGTTCGGCGCGGCCCAGGCGATCGCGGGCTTTGGGCTGGCGGCGTTGTACGCCACGACCGGCTCGCATCTGCCGCTGTTCGCGGTCGGACTGGCGGCGTCCGTGCTGGCGTGGGGGTTTGGCCGCAGATGACGCTTGTATCGGCGGCCCTACCTAAGGCCATGGCTCTGCCCTGGACCCGCTGGGGCCTGAGGCCCCAGACCCGCATTCGCTTACCCGGTTGGATCGCGAACAATTGGGTTCCCAAAGGCATCATGCCTTTGGCGGAGTTTGAGGCAGCGCCTCAACCTTTCTTTTTTGTTTTTTGTCTTCGGCGGTCGCACCAAGAGACCGCTGGCATTACCCTGCATAGGCCAGCTCGAACCGCCGTGCTGCTGCTTGTCCTGGCGTTGTCGGCGTGCGGCGGTCGCCATCAGGCTGCCGTCGAGTGCGCGCCCTACGCCCGCGCCGTGTCGGGCCTGCAACTCTACGGCGATGCCGCGTCGTGGTGGGATGCCGCCGAGGGGCGCTACCCCCGCGGCCCGACGCCGGCGCCCTGCAGCGTCCTGGTGTTCCGCCGCTCCTCGCGCCTGCCGTATGGGCATGTCTCGGTCGTCACCAAGGTCGTCACTCCGCGCGAGATCGAGGTGACGCAAGCCAACTGGATGCGCGGCCGGATCGCCTCGCATGAGCCGGTGGTCGATGTGTCGCCCGGCAACGACTGGTCGGCCGTACGGGTCTGGTGGAAACCGGCCGGGCAGCTTGGCGCCTCGGTTTACCCCACCTACGGCTTCATCGGCCGGCCTGGGTCCGACCGGCTTGCATCCGAACCCGGGCCGCGCCAGTTACCAGATACTCGGCAGTTCCAATTCGGCGCCGCCGAGACTAGTGTGCCGCAAGCGGCCGCGCGTGATTAGGGCGGGGCATGAACCCCGTACGGAGGAAGCTATGGGTGGATTGAGCATCTGGCACTGGATGATCGTGCTTCTGGTCGTGCTTCTCCTGTTCGGGAGCGGCAAGGTCAGCAACCTGATGGGCGACTTCGCCAAGGGCATCAAGTCGTTCAAGAAGAACATGGCTGACGACACCGACGACTCCATGGAGGCCAGCGCCGACCGTCCGAGCGGGACGATCGCCGGGCCTGGCGTGGCGGCGAGTGCCGCGGCCCGCGAAACCGCTGCCCGCCACAGCTGACGCCGTTTCCGCTTGAATGATCGGCGCGATCATTCAAGCGGGCCAGCGTCCACCTGCGGCCGACGCTAGGCCGCTGGCGAAGGGGCAGGCAGCGCGGCTGCGCCAACCTTGACGCGAGCGGCGTAACCGCGAGGATCACCGGCTTTCACGCCGGAGTCGCCCATGGCCACGCATCGCATCGCCGCCACCCCTGACACGACGCGGTGGGGTGTTTTCGATGCCGCGTTCCCGCCGCTGCTGACCATCGACTCCGGCGAGACCGTCGTGCTCGAATGCGTCACCGGCGGCCCCGACATGCTGCCGCCCGCGACCGCCGGCTTCGCGGTTCCGCCAGCGCTCCCCGCCATCCACGCGCGCAACCCGGGACGCCAGACCGGCCATATCATCACCGGTCCGGTCGCCGTCCGGGGCGCGGCGCCCGGCGACATGCTCGAAATCCGTATCGACGCGATCGAACTCGGGGCAGATTGGGGCTTCTGCGCCTTCCGTCCGTTGGCGGGAACGCTGCCGGAAGATTTTCCCTATCGCAAAGTCAGCCACATCGCCGTCGACCGCACGCGCCGGGTCGGCACCTTGCCATGGGGGACCAAGCTGGGGGGGACCGAACTGGCGCTGGCGCCGTTCTTCGGCGTGATGGGCGTCGCGCCACCGCCGGCCTACGGCACGATCTCGACGATCCAGCCGCGCGAGCACGGCGGCAACCTCGACAACAAGGAGCTTACGGCCGGAACGACGCTGTTCCTGCCAGTATGGGCGGAGGGCGCGCTGTTCTCGGCCGGGGACGGCCACGGCGTGCAGGGCGACGGCGAGGTGTGCATCAACGCCCTGGAAACCTGCCTGACCGGGACTTTCACGCTCATCCTGCACAAAGGCGACCGCCGTGCGCCGCCGCTCCGCCATCCGCGGGGGGAGACGCCGACCCACTTCATCACCATGGGCATGAACGAGGATCTCGACCTCGCGATGAAGCAGGCACTGCGGGAGATGATCGCCTTCATTTGCGCCCGGTCCAACCTGTCGCCGGATGAGGCGTATCAATTCTGCTCACTGGCCGTCGATTTTCGGGTGACCCAGACGGTGAACGGCGAGAAGGGGGTGCACGGGATGCTGCGTCGAGGCCTGCTTTTCTAGATATTGTGGTTTGGGCGAAGTTACCCACAACTTTTTGGGTTCGCCGTGTATCGTTTCCGGGTCGGTTCCTTTACCGTATCTAGCGATGCAGGAGCAAGGAGGCCCAAGCTGTGGATTGGACGGACGACATCATTGCACGCCTGAAGCTGCTTTGGTCGGAGGGCCATTCGACCGCGGAGATCGGACGACGGCTTGGCGTGTCGAAGAACGCCGTCGTCGGCAAGGCGCATCGTCTGGAGTTGCCGGCCCGGCCGTCGCCGATCCGGCGCGGCGGCGATCCGGAGGCATCGCGGCGCTCTGGCCCGCGTCGGCCGGTCGGACCGACCTTGCCCCCGCTCGTCTCGGCGGCGGTGACGCCGGCCGAAGCTGCCCGCCGGGCCGAACCGAGGGTTCAGGCCGTCGTCAAGAAAGCGGACGAGCCACCGGTTCGCAATTCGGTGCTGCGGGCCGTGGCGCGCGTGAGCGGCAGGCGGACGAGCGCGTGCTGCTGGCCGATCGGCGACCCAGGTACAAGAAGCTTCAAGTTCTGTGGCGCCGACTCGCTGGCAAGTAAGCCGTATTGTGCCGAGCACGCGGAACTCGCGTACGTGAAAGTTAGGGAGCGGCGCGAGAACGCGGCCTGACTTGGTCGTTGCAAAGCCAGGACGGGCAAGGCTAGTATTCTCATAAGTTGAACGGGCGCTTGACGGGCCTTGTTCAACAAATTCGCGCCGGAACTTAGCTTGCGGGCTAGTTGCCGTGCGCGCACGATAGGGGATGCGTGCCGATGCCAAGTGGAATCGTAAAGTGGTTTAATCCAACCAAGGGGTATGGGTTTATCGCCCCCGAAACGGGGGGCAAGGACATCTTCGTCCATATCAGCGCGGTCCAGCGAGCTGGAATGCGCAGCTTGAACGAGGGGCAAAAGGTTGGGTTTGAAATCGAGCAGCAGCAGAGCGGGCGTGCCGCAGCGATCAACCTAAGCGGCACGGAGTGATGCGCCGGCAATCTCCTGGACTGACCGGAGCACGTTTTTGACACTATGATGTCTTGCCTGCCGGCGTGCTGGAATGTAGGGACGTGCCAATGTCGTCCCGTATCAGTAATGCCATCACTAACGCGCCCGCCCACCCGGTGCTCGACGCCGACGCCGTGCGCGCCGCTTACCGCCGCTGGGCTGGAGTGTATGACCTCCTATTCGGCGGCGTGTCTGCGTTCGGCCGCCGCCGTGCGGTGGCAGCGGTCAACGCCTTGCCCGGCGAGGACGTCCTGGAAGTCGGCGTCGGCACCGGGCTGGCGTTGCCGCACTACGACCCCGGCAAGCGTATCACCGGCATCGACCTGTCGGCCGAAATGCTCGAGCGAGCCCGTGCCCGCGTGGCCGCGGAGCAACTAAGCCACGTCCACCGGCTGCACGAACTGGATGCTGAAGCGACCGGATTCGCCGATGACAGTTTCGACATCGCGGTGGCGATGTTCGTGGCCTCCGTGGTGCCCGACGCGCGGCGGTTGATCGCCGAGATGCGCCGCGTGGTCCGGCCCGGCGGGCAGCTGCTGTTCGTGAACCATTTCGCCGCCGAACGCGGCATCCGGCTCTGGGCCGAGCGGGCGATGGCACCGGCCTCGCGCGCCCTCGGCTGGCATCCGGACTTCAAGTTCGAAGCGCTGCTGGCGCCCGAGGACCGCGTGCGCGCAACGTTCGCCGCCGTGCCGCCCGCGGGCCTTTTCACCTTGGTGCGCCTCACCAACTGAAGGCCAAGCAGTTGGATCGTCCCGCGGGCGCGCTTGATCTGCTGGGATGCGTCGGATATTGCGGACAGGTTCGGCTGAACGATTGCTTTGCCACCGGGCGCGTATGGGGATGACGGATCGAATGAAGTTTCTGAAGCGGCTTGGAGCCGTTGCGACTGCGAGCCTGGCCGCTATGCCGGCATGGGCGCAGGCTCCACGCGCGTGGGAAATGGGGCTGCAGGCGGCGCACAGCCCGGTCGAGAAAGGTATCCACAACCTCCATTCGCTCGTCACTTGGCTGATGTTCGCCGTGGTCGTGTTCGTGGCGGCGCTGCTCGGCCTGACGATCTACAAGTTCAACGCCAAACGCCATCCAGTGGCTAACCGGGTCAGCCACAACACGCTGCTCGAAGTCAGCTGGACCGTCTTGCCCGTGCTGATCCTGGTCGTCATCGCGATCCCGTCGTTCCGGCTGATCTACTTCGAGGACCGGGTTCGCGACGCCGACCTCACGATCAAGGTCACGGGGCATCAGTGGTACTGGGAATACGCCTACCCCGACTCCGACAACATCCATTTCGACAGCTACATGGTCACCGAGGACCAGCTGCAGCCCGGCCAGCTCCGCAACTTGGCGGTGGACAACCAACTGGTGGTGCCGGCTGGCAAGAACATCCGCATCCTGACGACGGGGGCGGACGTGATCCACAGCTTCTTCATTCCATCGTTAGGGGTACAGCGCTACGCGATCCCGGGCCGGACGATCGAGACTTGGATGAAGGTCGACAAGCCGGGCGACTACTACGGTGAGTGCAACCAGATTTGCGGCACCAACCATAGCGTGATGCCGATTTCGGTCCACGCCGTGTCGGATGAGGATTACAAGACCTGGCTTGAGCAGGCGAAGACCAAGTTCGCCAGCGACGCCGCGCCCTCCGGCCGGCAGTTCGCGGCGGTTGCAGGGAAGCAGCGTTAGCCCACATCGGGGTTAACGTTCAGGAGCACGGGAACGATGTCGGTCACCACACACGATCACGCGCATGACGAACACCACGGGCATGCGCCAGGGTTTGTCCGCCGCTGGCTATTCAGCACCAACCATAAAGACATCGGCACGCTGTACTTGATCTTCGCCGTCTGCGCGGGGATCGTGGGTGGCATCCTGTCGATGATCATGCGCGCCCAACTCGCCTCCCCTGGCAACCACATCGTCGGCAGCGGGCAGGAGTGGAACGCGATCATCACGGCCCATGGGCTGATCATGATCTTCTTCACCGTCATGCCCGCCATGATCGGCGGCTTCGGCAACTGGTTTGTGCCGATCATGATCGGCGCGCCGGACATGGCATTCCCGCGCCTGAACAACATCAGCTTCTGGCTGCTGGTGCCGGCCTTCGCCCTGATCATGGCGGGCCTGCTGACCGGGGACGGCGCCGGGTCGGGCTGGACGCTGTATCCGCCGCTGTCGAACTCGACATACAACAGCGGCCCGGCGATGGACTACACGCTGTTCGCGCTGCACTTGGCGGGCATCTCGTCGCTGCTCGGCGCGATCAACTTCATCACCACCATCTTCAACATGCGCGCGCCGGGCATGACCCTGCACAAGATGCCGCTGTTCGTGTGGTCGATGCTCGTGACGGCGTTCCTGCTGCTGCTGTCGATCCCGGTGCTGGCCGGCGCGATCACCATGCTGATCACCGACCGCAACTTCGGCACGGCGTTCTTTGACCCGCAGGG
>JAABUJ010005551.1_pt1 | contig 12560 bp, 6 predicted proteins | sample 5559131 | NCBI WGS metagenome assembly JAABUJ01 (sample SAMN10711875, study PRJNA513366) | rock metagenome | isolation source: Antarctica rocks | place: Antarctica: Victoria Land, Mt New Zealand nord | collected 2016-01-07
CGGGCGTGTGGAGGTTGCGAGTCAGCGGCGTAGGGAAAGGCAATGGTAACGATCGTAGAATGGGTGTGATGATATCGCAAGCTCGATAGTTCTGGAGCAGATAGAACAGACGACGGGTTGAGCCGTCGACGCCTGCGAAGGTCCGATGATACTCGTACTGGATCGAAGTGCGATTATTTGATCTCCGACAATATAGGGTGGCGCGATTTCAGGATTCGCCCTGGGCGCGAGATCGAATTACGACAGTAGATGGGAAGTAGCAAGGACAAGAAAGCTACAATCGAGTATAGCTCTTCAAGCTGTCAAGTCGACGCTGGTTGACAGGTCTCAGCGAGCGTCAAGGTCGAGCAAGCGTTCTAGCTCCGTTTATGCCTCTGTGGGGAATTATGCTCCCAAATTAGACATCTCTCAGAGCGCTGTCGGGCCTATCCCCCACTGAAATACTCCTCTGCCCACTGAATCGTCAGGAGCGCTTGAAAGGCCAGGCGATGGCTATCCGGGTGCCTCTGACCAGCTGGAATATCTCTACATCGCACACAATCCTTCACAATCACCAGGATCTATGATGTAGTATCCAGGCTCCTCTGCTTACTTAACGCTGGGTGAGTGCGCCGCATACCCCTGCGCAGGTCACCATCAGAATCGTTCTGATTGGCTCAGACTTTCAGGGCGGAACTAGGTCTTGATGAGGGTTACCTTATGTCTCCCATGGATTCTAAACGCATTCAATCCTTAAATATCCAGGTATAACATTTCAATTTTCTACTATTCATATTCTTGTGGAAAGAGACAACATAGCCGCTGAGCTCCAGTGGCCTCCCATGAGGCAGCGCATCAGACTAGATTACGTACAGTAGTAAATCGATACTAGTGAGTGTCTGCCTTGCACAAGGCTGAGCCATCAAGATATTTAATGCTGTCAATGCCACGCCTCAGACTTCACTAAGTTATATCACTCAGACGTACTGAAGTGGACTTGCTACGCTGTAGGACGGCGGTGCCCAAGAAACAGTCTCTTCATCGACCTCTCAATATTCAAAGGCAGCTCACTCTTGTCGGAGATCATCGATACCACTCACGAAAATCAAACATTGCTATGGCTGAAGGAGGAATTCTTCGTATCACGAGGGTGGGCAGGCTCTTCTGTCCATGGATGAAAGACTACGTCTGACCATATTCTCAGGAGTTAGCGAGCATACAGAGAGGGAACAATGATCTCTGTACGCTACTGAAAGCTTGCATTTCGGATCGGAACGCGCTTACATTTCCCCAGCACTCGCCGTTGCGTGTCGTGACGAAAATCTTCGCCATGTCAGAGCTCTCATTATTGGACCGTTCGCACACACCCTTGATGTTGCGGGTGACTTTGCGCTTTCCTAACCGGAGTACAGACCGGATACGCCCTACGAATTTGGCTTTTTCGAGGTTCGTGTCCTGTGAAAACTCCACACGACAGTACTGAAGATCGCGAAGTTTGACGTAGCGTTTCCAAAAGGTTCGATCTCACGAGTGAGTGGCATGCCAGCCTTATTTACAACGTTAGACTATCCTACCACTGCACCCGAGGTGAAAGCGAGGACAACCAACGGCGGACGGTGTCGGTTCAACCCCAACATTTACTCCTGCGGTAAGGTCTGCTTGTCAATCTTAGGGACTTGGAGAAGCGCACCCAGCGAAGATTGGTCTTCCGCGCAAGGTTTAGAGTCCATTCTGCTCTCCATACAGAGCCTGATGGCGCCCAATCCATTCGAGAACGAACCAGGCTATGACCGAAGTGATGACAAGCAAGGCATGTCTGATTATATTGCGAAGGTGAAGCGACGCCTGATCTCGCCGTGCAAGGAAAATTCGCTCACTTCAGCAGATACGACACGAAACATTGAGGCTGGCGGTCATACAGCGTCTCGAAGAATTTCTCGGCATCCACGAAGACGGAACGGTGGACGAACCTCTTCCGCTCGATGTAGAGCCAGGCATTCGCACAGAGTACGACGAGGACGTGGACGATTCTCAGTCCGTCTTTGAACCCTTCAAGGACCTTTGCAAGCGCCGATTCCTGTGGTATTATGACTCCTACGTTCAGTGCATTGACAAGGCCCAGAAGGAGGTTACAGTTAATCAGCAATTCAAGCCGATGCCATTCGAGGGGCAGTCCAACGGTATGTATGGCGTCTTCAACTATTCCGAGCTGCGGCGGAGGTTGGTCGTGATCCAGAAGACACTGAAGGACGAGACCGACTATTGGGCCAAGGAGGGTAAGGTACAGGTGAAGAAGGAGACGAGTCTGGCAGCGTATCTGGATCGGGAAGTCAAGCATCTCGCCGAGCAGTACAAGCAAAACGACAGTGTGACGATGGACATTGATCTTGCGGACAACAATCCCTTCATCTGGACTCTGACCTACTTTGGACGTCCGATGACGCAACTGGATGGAGGTATGTTTACAATCAAAGTATCGATAAGCCCAAGATTTCCGGAGGAGCAGCCCCGGGTCATCTTCGAGACACCTATGTACCACCATCGTGTGTCGAAGGAGGGCGTGCTTTGCTACTTCCCCAAGCGCACAGCCGACATGAAGTCACACATCCAAGCCATCGTCGAAGCTCTCGAAGATATCGATCCCCCATACGACCCGCGAACACTGGTCCATCCGGAAGCGTCTAAGCTACTGTGGGGAACGGTAGAGGAGAAGAAGCAGTACAACCGGCAACTGCGGCGGGCGGTACAGAGAAGCGCAGAATGACGACCGATCAGTATACAAGTCTTTTCGCAACTTCATGGCAGCATGTTTTGTCGGCCACTAGGCGTATCAGTCGCACGGCGTACCTGGCGAGATACCCCTGCTACTACCAAGGTCATGGTAACGGTGCATAGAAGGTGTGCAGAAATATGTCAAGGCTTGTTAGAGCATCTGAAGTTATGTGTATCTGTTGTTTGAAGTGACTTTCGGCATTGTTGTAATCTGATCCACCAGCATTTGCTTGCCCTCGATTACCCTGACCATCTGATGCGATCCATGTAGTTCGCGGCTCCCCAGCTTGTCTAGCAGTGGGTCACATAAGATAGTAGGCCGGTGTTCAGATGACCATGATGTTTGCAGCTCGCCACAACATATACACTGATGCGACGTCGCTGCACTGCGATAATGAACCGTTGCCCTACATATATCTAGCGTTCATACTTCCAGCGACCCGACTCCCAAGCAAAGCCTTATCGCTGGAAAATTCCCACGATGTCGCCTGTATTTGCCCCGCGGCGGCGGTGGACCATGGTTCCTCAGCTTTCAGCGTGACGTTCAAGACACGCAACGACAAAGATGAGGCCTCCTGTTGGATCTCCACTTTCTTCAGCAGCTGAGGCGGAGGCCGACTTTATACGAGGGCGGCGGCCTGATTGGCTCTGATTATTCTACGGGCTTGGCAGTTGCTTGGCAGCATCGCAGCTTGGGAAGGTGACACTGCTGCGACAGACTTGCTTTCTTCGGATTTCCTTTGCAACTTCCGACCACTGCAGCGGGAAGAGGAAAGAACTTAAAGCTTTCACTGTCTGATCTGCTTTCTGCTGCTTTCTCCTCGCGACGCATTGGAGGTCCACTTATCACACGCTGGGCGTCGTCCATACCCTTCTTTCTCTTCCCAGCCAGACCCGAACCTACGGTTCCGCTGCAGTCGAAGTCCACTCCTTGGTCTCGTGGTGGGCCAAGACGGAAGCCACAATTGACGCTTTTTCCTATCATCGCATCCTGGCGCCCTCATCCCCCACACAAGTCACTACAAAATCCTACAAGCGGCGGCGGTCGTCGTTAAGTACGCCAACCCCGAGCATCGATATACAAGAAGCGTCATCCCCTCGACCATACGGATCTCCAGGAGCCTCGTCGGGGCTTCCGGCGGACGGCTTCGCTCAGCCGTTACCGCCTATACCTGGAACTCCAAGCGCGGAGATGTCCCTGTCGCGGTCGCCCTCACCAAACCGAGGCGGCGGCTGGTCAAGTCCAGGCCTGACGACACCTTATGATACTGTGAGCGGGAGATCAAGCCCGAGGAGGGCGTATGCCGGCGAATACCCATATAATACTAATGGAGTCCCAAAGGGCAGCAATGTGACTTGGGCGTCTGCAAAAGTCAAAAGCGAAGAAGTGAATGGATATCCATCGTTTTCAACAAAGAACAATGGGTTCTTTTCAAGACACGCAAGGAAGCTATCGATGAGCTTACCGCGCTTCAATCTTGGAGGACAACGATACGCAGAGAAGGAGAAGTTGGGACGAGGTCGACATAACGGCGGCAAGATCAGGCGGCTGGCCACGCACTTTGGAAGATTGTTATGGAGAATGAGATTACGGCTGCTTGTTGTTATAATGTGTATCCTGTCCATCGTTCTGTTCTATGTTACCCGTGAGTATGTCCCCATGAGGCTCCTTTATTGGCATTAACAGGCTTTAGCCATGCATCGAGCGTATAGGAGAGCACCGTTGCTAGGTGGTGGAAAGAAATTCGTCGTTATATTAGCAGCCAACATGGGAGGCGGTGTCATGGAGTGGAAGGGCCCTCGCGAATGGGCTATCGAGAGGGACAGCGTAAAAAACAAGAAAAAGTATGCCGAAAAGTGGGGGTACGATTTGGAAATAGTCGACATGAGCACGAAGAAGCGGTACGCCCACGAGTGGCGGGAAAGCTGGGAGAAGGTTGACACGATCCGGAACTGCATGCGGAAATATCCGAAAGCGGAGTGGTGATGCCAGCCCGCCCCTCGAGAGCAACAAAACACTGACGTTTCAATTCAGGTTTTGGTGGTTGGACCTCAACACCTTCGTCATGGAGCCATCATATTCACTACAGAAGCATATTTTCAATGATCTAGCTAGTAACACATACCGCGACATCAACCTTTACAACCCTCTCAATATCACCCACCCATTCAAATCGCCCTACCTAGATGAAGAGGCCCGTTCGCCCAACGGGGATGGAAAAGTCAGTTCGGTTGATCTTATAATTCCGCAGGACTGTGGAGGCTTCAACCTCGGGTCATTCTTCATCCACCGGAGTACATGGACGGATCGGCTTCTGGATATCTGGTGGGATCCTGTTGGCTACGAGCAGAAACACATGGAGTGGGAGCACAAGGAGCAAGATGCTATGGAGCATCTTTACATCAACCAGCCCTGGATACGGCCGCATACTGCATTTATACCTCAGCGCAAGATCAATAGCTTTCCCAAAGGCGCTTGCGGCGAAGACGTCAAGGAGATCCACTATAGCGAAACTGATCGAGATTTTGTGGTTAATATGGCGGGCTGTGAGTGGGGTCGAGATTGTTGGGGAGAGATGTACAACTTCCGGGAGCTGAGTAACAAGCTTAATCGGACGCGGTGGAAGAAGTTCAAGGACGCAATCAGCGACTGGTTCAAGAAGAGGAGGGAAGCTGGGGAAACGAAGAAAAAGGCCGAGGAAGAGAAGAAAGAGTGATTGCCGCAAATGTCGAGGCCGCAAGGCGAATTTTTTCGACGTTGTTGATTTACTTGTATCGAGCGTCCTTGAAAACGCGCGGTTGGGATCGCCTGTGGCCGCTGAGTCTCTCAAGAGAGACATATCTGGTCTGGGAGTTTTGATTCGAAAGGACGTATTTAGAAGAGCGTCGCTAGGATCTCCAGCGACATATTTGGGATGGATCTCGGGCAGGTGCATCGCCGGTCGCCGCTATATGTATTCTATTCTATACTTTAATGAAACCTCGAATGGCTCCATGTTTCATGTACTATGAGCCAAACCTGGTACAGGTAGGTAACAGTAACCAAGCCTTCAATGCTTGGCTGTCCCGAAATAGATCCAGCGCTAACGAATGTCACCTGATACCGCGATGCCTCTGCGAGCGCGTGCATGATTGGTGCAACTCACTTTCAACCTCACCATCGCGTCCTGCCACTAGGAAACCCCACACGCATAAACGATGCCGGCGGTTACACTACTTCGGCCAGTATGGCTAGGCCTATCGAGTTGGGGTCTGCGACGCCTAGAGCCAATAGGCTTTTGGTAGGGCATCGCGGATGGGCAGGTAGCGCTGCCATCCTGGATGAACAAGGCGAACCATGGCGGAGCTGCCTGGCTGTCGGACGCTCAAACCGTTGAGCGATCTTTGGCTGGGCTGCTAATCTTAGAATCGGGAGTGCTTTGAGTCATGCTTCTTCCATGGTGTTGGGAGAAGAGCCCGTCAAACACATGCATTCTTTGTTCGCTGTCGGATACTGCTCTCTGTTTTACAAGGTCGCAGTACTGGTTGCTGACTTTCCAAAATCCAGCACCTTGCAGTGCATGAGGTAGCTCAATTGCTTACAGAAGAGAGACTTCATATGGTGGTTTCCGTTGATCGGAGAAATTCACCGGAGACATTGTTTATCTTTAATTTGCCAAAAGTTGACAATAACATTGGCCTCCTGTGCCTTTTGAAAGCTGCACTGGCTATGATCGTCCTGCTTCAATACTGTTGAATCGCTTCAGTAAGTCCTTCACATCTATCATCATTCGACCTCCTAGCTGACAGTGACAACTTCGACAGGCGGTTTTGAGCTTACGCAAGCTCACAGCATGGTGACTACTTTCGAGACCTCAGACCAAAGAGCAGGTCACTTGCAGCCTACATCACAAGATCCACGAATGCCCTTCTCGTCGCCGATGGGTGAGGAGGTTCTATCGCCTACTTCACCGAAGATGCAATACAATAACCCAGCTGCCCGCAGAAAAGGGTCACAAGGCAGCATCGGATCCACAAATGATTCGCCTTCACGTCGCAGATTCTCGATACAGAAGCCTTCGAGGGACAGAACACGGCGCATGCAGGAAAAGCCTCCGAACAGGGCTCGTTTGGCTGGGTTGAATATTGTCACAAATTTCTCAAAGCCCCCGATGCTCGCCCACCGAGCAACCACTATCGACTCACAAGAGAATAGTCCGAAGGAGACCCAACCACAAGCCATGATCTTACCGAACCGAGCATACTCTGGCCCGAAAAAGCACAGCAGAGAGCAGAAAGGCGCCAACAGTAACGGTTCCAAACCCAGCAATCAAACCAGAGCTGATTCGAAAGATATGGACGGGCTTAGCATACAGCGTCTGCACAACCCCGAAAACCTGACATCACAAATTGTCACAAACATCAAAGGTCCGGTAAATAGTCTCAAGCGAAAGTCGAATCGGATGTCGGGACTTTCGCCATACGATCGTCTTATTGCCATTGGCATTGCAGTAACGCCGACCTCCATCGATCAGCGGACAAGAAGTCCTGGAGTCGTACGCGAGCACCCGCCATGTCTTACAATCCGTCAACATGCTGGAATTCAGGCGAATCCGGTAACGCCATCCATCATTGTTACACCGGCTAAGGAAGAGGCACCTTGGTCTGCTGCCTCTGGTGATCGGTTAGGGCCTTATCAGCCAAGACCAGCTTCAAGCCTCTACTCACAAGTGACCCATCGAGGCCGTGCAGCAACCCAGCCTTCAGTAATTCCTCCAGTGCCGACGATCCCTGACGCGTCAATCTATCAGAAGCCACGAAACGCCTCAGACCCTCACATCAAGAGTGATTCGAGAAAGCCATCAGAGCGTGTCATCTCGACATGCACAGTGTTCGAAGACGATAGCCCTCCAACAGGTGTGCGGGATCGATCAGAATCCGGAGAGTCCCAGTTATGGATACTGCCTAGACCAAGCATGGATAGCATTTCCACCAGACATCGCTCGCAAGGGTGGTGGAACTACATTATTTCTCCCTTTTCCGCCAAACCAAGTACACCAGGGTTTCCTGTACACGAGGAGGATCGAGACGTGCCTGAGCTAGACTCACCCCATTCTAGTGATGTGACTAGGATAGGCGAGGAGCTGGACGAAGATACCCAGGACAAGAAAGTTGGCTGTTCGCCTCCCATGCAGGGTTCTGTTCGCTCGGATATCACGCATACCAGCATACGGACAGACGGAAGTCATCTCGATGAGGAGCGTGGAGCATTCAGTCCTGCCTTCTATGACCCACTAACCAATGACACAACGTCGAACCATCCAAGAGACCCTGGTATCGGCGATCCCCTGGAGTCGCCCCTATCACCTGAAGGCTTTGGTGCCGCGGCTGAATACTACCAAGCCTGCTGGCACGACCAGAACAGTCCGACACCATACTTTCAATGTCAAAACCACACATGCTTAACATTCCCTGCGACAAGGCCAACACAGGAGCGAGCCACCTTTGGTACCCCGAAGAACCAGGATGCATCAGAACGGGAGGCCTCGCGCGGCGTGCCTGAGGATGGTCGAGATCCGTCGCAACCTGCTGTCTTTCATCAAGCACCAGCGAACCGCTTCTCAGCGGCCTTCAAACAGGCAGTCACACCGGAAGCGAGACCCACAAGTGAGGCGACAATCATCGAAGATGTAGATAGTACACCTGAAGTAGAAGAAGCTCACGTCGCACCAGTGCTCCGGGCTCTAGCTCCAGTCCCAGCACCTCAAGCGCCTCCGGCGGAACCGATAGTCGAGCAATCAAGAGATTTTGAGCACCCTGCACATCCGGAAGCACCTCCTTTAGAGCTTGGACAAGAAAGGGCGCTGTCCCCAGTGGAAGAGCCCCAGATTGCACACGACACTCCTCCTGAACCAGTGCCACTTGCAGCTTCCAAAGAGCCCGTAAAGCGTTTCGTAGCCGTCATGTCTTCCCTATTACCCGAACCTGTTCCAGGCCCATCTATAACGATTGAGCCAACGTCACAAGCTGGACCTCCTCAGCTCCCTGGAATTATGTCCAGACAAGCTCCAGCATCCGAGCCATCGCCACAAGCTGTGCAAAAAGAGCATGCTTCTAAGAGCAAGCTTCCTTTGGCCGTTATCCATCCTGCGAGTGACCAGCGCCCTTTTTACATTGTGAATCACTACCACGGCGACTATCCCCCCCGTCCTTCATTGGAACAGCAACATACCTTCTCTGATCTATATCCACCGCCGAGAGACAAATCGACTACAGACGAGAACCGTGAAAAGCTCCAACGCATAGAAATTGAACTTAACGAAGAGAAAAGAAAGCAGAAATCAAGCCATGGAGGCCTTTTCAAATGTTGCAACTGCTTCACTAGGAAGAAGCCTGTGCAAAAGAAAAAGAAGAAGTGGCTCTTAATAGCCCTTGCTATTGTTCTTATCCTTCTGATCGTCCTGATCCTTGCTCTAGCCATGACTTTGACACGAAAAGGTGACAAGATGCCCGTGCAAACCCAGTGGTTGAATATTACCGGATTTCCACCAATCTCGACAGGCATTTCGACCATCATCGCTCCGGACGCTGTGTACGAACAATCCAGCTGTGTGTCTCCTACAACGATGTGGAGCTGTGCGCTCCCGAAGGATGAACAAGTATCGGTGGCGCCTAATAGTCCCGACCTGCCTAATTTCAGGGTAGAGATCAGGTTCCAAAACGGGACGAACGTCAGCTCGGGAACCAACGCAAGCCTTCACAAGAGATTCAATGGACATGCTCCTAACGCAGTGTCTGCGGGTCAGCTCATCCGTCGAAACCTCCTCCATGTACGAGACTCGTTCACAAACTCACTGTTCACCCCGTCGCCTGCACCGTCGAGCCTGGAAGACCAGGCATTCCTTGGCAATACCACAGATAATGTTACTGCGCCGTTTGACGGCGAGGTAACACCGTTCTTCATGAGCTTCGGGTCTGCCAATAAGCTGTCTCCACGCCTATTGAAACGTGGGGATGGCTTGACAAACTCTACGAACAGTACTGACCCTTTGCCTGATCTTACCTCCGCAATCCCTTCTCCAGACACTAAGTCAGATGGTACTGCCGCGCCGGCCAATCTCCTCCCTTTCCCTTCATCACAACCCTTGCGTCTTTTCGACCGCGGTCGTCCAACCGAGCACTATGGCTTCTATACATACTTCGACCGATCCATTTTCCTTGCCTCGACCGCTGTGCTTAATTCAACGACAGAACTCGTAGGCAACATACCGGGCGATGAAAACGGCGGTGCTCAGGAGACGGGCGCTACGGTCCGCTGCACTTGGGCACAAACCCGCTTTCTGGTGCAAATCTGGACCAACCGAGGGGGCACGGCTTCCTTGTTGATGTCAGGTAACTCTACCTCCGCAAACGGTACGAATGCAAATCCGAAGAATCTCACCCAGTCTTCGGCCAATGATTTCAACCGCCCGGGCTCTTTTCCCTACCCTGTCTCCATCACGCTAGACCGACATGGCGGAGACATCAAGACAAAGGAGATCTACTGCTACGGGGTGGACAACAGGCAGCGTATCATCACCAGTCAGAAGAAGCTACAGTTGGAGGATCGGGCTTTTCAGGGGCAATTGGTCAACCCGTCTCTTGGGCCTTTCGGGCATGTCAATGTTAGTACTAGTGAAGGAGGGCCTGGAGGTATCGATGGTGGGACTGGAGGATGTGGGTGTGTTTGGAGGAATTGGCAGGGTGCGCAGTAGAGGCTTTCATGAAGTAATGAGAATTGGTATATAGACTCCTGGTGAGACAAGCGTTTCTCTTCGCATCACGACTCTGCAGCTTTAGTAGACTGGAGGAAAGGGAAGCACACGACATTTCATATCCTACCTTCACTGGGTTGCAACCCCGCCGCTATTCACTGCTTTGCTCTGCATACATTTCTCCTTCTGAGATTATTCCAGATTTCCTTCGGTTCCGTTTTGTTGAACGTCTCGCTTAGCTCTGTCGACCTTGGCACAGTGGACTTTTCATTTTCATTGCAATAACTTTTTCCCTTCAAATGGTGTCCGAGTGTCATCTCGAGCATCTCAAATGGACCCCTCGTAAGTAGGTCTTGCAAGGTTGTGTCTAATGTCTCAACGTACTGAAGCCAGACACGGTTGCAGATGTGCACAATTCAGGAGAGAAGATTTTCCGAGCAGGTGGCGGTCGCTCGCCCTGACCATCAAAGGTCTGTTTGGACTGCTTGTTGTACAGTGATTCCTCTGATCATGAGAAGATGAGCCAAGCTCTTGCGCGCAGGTATTTGCAGCGATGCAAGCACCGAGCAGCGTTCGTTCCCACACAGGACTCCTAAATCAAAGCTAGATGTTGGATTGGATTTCAGCGCCCTGCGCCAATGAGACGACAACGTCCTCCTTGTCGCTACTGGCAGAGATACGGAATCGCATCTACCAGTATGCTCTGAGTTGTCCGGCCGGGTTCAATGAGGCTTCAATCATAAGGGACCGCCGTTCTTCTCTCCATACCTCTACCAGATTTAGTCTTGCCCTCCTGTTCACATGTCACCAGATCTATGAAGAGGCTTCCCCATTTCTGTATGCGCAGAACATTTTCCTGTACCGTCCACTGCAGCCACCTACTTGCCACGGAGACCTTCTCCAGTTCCGGTGTCCTAGGCGCTACGATGCTGGATCCTGCCACCTAGAGATCCTGTTCACCATAGGTAGTGACCTTTGGCACCCATTCGATATTCCTCTCAAAGTCGTCGAGGAAACCTTGCGATATATCGCCATAAATTGCTCGCTCAAGACGCTTGATTTGCTTTCTGACTTCCCGACTCGTTGGCGATCTAAGACCCCTGAGACTACCAAGCGAAGTTTTTCTACAAGCCCTACGCTGATAGTCGATGTTTGCACCGCCAAGGCTTCAGAAGTGATCAATATCGGCTGCGGACGTGGGAGTTTGGTCATCTGCGACGCAGTCCGAAACTTTGCCCATGCGATTGGCGCCCAAAAGGTTTGGATGATTGAAGGGTATTCAAGGCCAAAGCCTCTCATGGGGCCTCTCCGCCTTGTGTAAACTTCGAGTATAGAAACTGGACTCTGCGGCCTCCACCACTTCTCTAGGACCCGTACGCTCTAGCTCGCCGTTGGGTATAGGAACAAGTGTCCACGGTATGTGCTTCCTCCAATTTAGATGGTCAGATATTGTAACGGCCTCTTCGCTCGACAAGTCGATCACACAAGTCTACCCACATCCAAGCTTCGAGCTTCTATCGCAAAAAATTTGCAGATCACGCGTTCACAAGCACCTCAACCTAGCGCCGCAGGATCTTGGGAAAGCTCGAGCTTTGCTGTGAACGCTGTCATATATCCCAGCCCATTCTCGGTTGTGTTGTTCCATGCGCTGGCAGTACTTGTTATCTCTACATGGCACATTTCAAAGGGGTATTCACTGAATAACGCTGGACTATTCGATTACCGATGACCCAATTTGAAAGTGGCAGAGCGTGAAAGAGTCCCAGCTGTATATTGAGAGCATGCAGATGGAGCAGCAAAGGGAATATAACCATCTGCTTCATGGTATTATTCCGCAAGGGAAATATGGGTTGTAATGGACCTCATTGACCATCGGATTAGGCTGGAGGACTTCAGAATTCTTGACATAGGTACGGAATGACGACCTTGCGTAATCGTGAATGTCTCCTTGAGCCAGATGAATGATCTGACTTGGACCCCTGTCTCCTTCACCATTACCTTCTCACCTCGTTTCTCGTAATCGAGCCACAGCATCGACATCTCCCTATCACACTCTAGCATCCAGTGTAACATTCT
>JAABUJ010005552.1_pt1 | contig 12556 bp, 9 predicted proteins | sample 5559131 | NCBI WGS metagenome assembly JAABUJ01 (sample SAMN10711875, study PRJNA513366) | rock metagenome | isolation source: Antarctica rocks | place: Antarctica: Victoria Land, Mt New Zealand nord | collected 2016-01-07
CTGCCCACCACCCCGCTTGGAGGTGGAGAGTTTCAGTGATCGAGTCTGGGGAGGCGTCGGTGATCCCTACCAGCGGCTTCGCCAGACCCTCCTCGAGATCCCGCAGGTCTACAAAAAGGTAGGACGAACCGCTCATAACCCGACGGTGGGTGCCGAAGACGTAGATGGTGTAGGCGTGGCTGTTGTTCGTTACGTCGGGTGTCCTTCTCTCGCAAGAGGGCGCCTTCGGCCGGAACCGTTCCGGTTGCCGTGAGCGATGCCGGAGAGACATGAGAGCGACATATAGGGTGGTGGCGGCGACGGCGGTGGCGGTGTCGGGGATCCTGGCTACCGGAGGGTTCGTTTTAGCGGCGGGTGGAGGATACGGTCCTACCCCTCCTTCTAATGGTGCCCCGGGTGGGTTCACTTTGGTGGCGGCGTCAAAGATTTTTGGTCCTTCGGGTGGTGCGGTGAAGGCGATCGTGGCTGGTGGGTCGGTCATTGTGACGGTTCCTCCTGGGGCCTTTCCGACCTCGCATGAGGTGGTGGTTACCACGCCAGATCTAGGTCAGACCGAGGCCGCTTTGTCTTCTCTTGGGTTCTCCGGGTATAAGGCTGTGGGTGGTGTCGGGGTGAGCGTCCTTGACGGGTCTGGGGCTGCGGTGGCGGGGACGTTTGCGAAGTCGCTCAACGTGACTCTTACGGGTCGGTCGCTGGGTGTCAGCGGTGAGCGCATACTTCGACTCACCGGTCCAGCGTCGGCGCAAGTCGCGACCGGGACGCTTGGTCGGGATTCGGTTTCGGTGGCTATTTCGTCCGATCCTGATCTCGTGGCGATCAATCCGGTGGCGTCCGCGACGAACACCGGCGCATCCAGTAAGGCGGGGGGCGCCGGCGCCACTTCGCAACACACTGGCCTGCCCTTCACGGGTGAGCAGGACGCCGCTGCGGTGTTGGCTGCTCTCGGCGCAGTGGCCTTGGCCGGCGCCGCCGTCCGTCATCGCCGGATGTCTTCGCCTCGCTGACCGTCGAGTCCGACTGCCTGCGGAGCGGATCTAGCCGTCTTCATGAAAGGCGGTCCACCTCTTATTGGAGTCCACGGTGACCTTTCGGGCGACTACGTCGATTGTTGTTCTGCCCACCTACAACGAGATTGACAACGTTCAGGGAACGTTGACGGCGCTGATGGAGTGCGACCCGTCGGTCGAGGTGCTCATAGTTGACGACGCCAGCCCTGATGGCACGGCGGCGGCAGCCGAAACAGTGGCCGCCGAGCATCCTGGGAGGGTCTTCGTTCTCAACCGGGCCGGCAAAGCCGGGCTCGGCCCCGCCTACCAGGCCGGGTTCGCGTGGGCGCTGGAGCGCGGTTATCAGGTGATCGTTCAGATGGACGCGGACGGGTCGCACCCCGTTGAGCGGCTTCCGGTCATGCTGGACGTCATCGAGGCAGGCGACGCTGATGTTGTTGTCGGCTCACGCTATGTGTGCGGTGGTGGCACGCTGAACTGGCCGTTGCGGCGGCGGATACTTTCTCGTGCGGCCAATCTCTACGCCCGCACGTTGCTCGGACTGGGGCAGCGGGACGTGACCGGTGCGTTCCGGGCGTGGCGCCGCGAAGCTCTCGTGGCTGTCACCGCGGACGGGACGAGGACTGCCGGATACGGGTTCTTGGTGGAGATGGCGGCGGCGGCTCACGATCGTGGCCTGAGGATCGTGGAGGTTCCTATCACGTTCGTCGACCGGGTCCACGGAACGTCGAAGATGACCGGCGGTATCGCCATCGAGGCCACCCTCATGGTCTGGCGTTTGCGGCGTGACCGGCTGACACACCGGTCGCCTGTCGCCCCCATGGCGGCCGTACCGTCTTGACCGTTGCCGACCTCGACCGCCGGGTCGATCACGACAGCCCCGGTCGCCGCGGCGGTTTGGAAGGCCACCCTCCAGGTGGCGCCCTGGTGACCGTAGATCACCTGGCGGAGCGCGCTGGCTGGTCCGCTGTGTGCGCCATCCTGCTCACCTTGGGAGTCGCCGCTTGGTCAACTTCGTTGACGTTTCCGGGCGCGGCCTTCGCCGAAGTGGCCCTGGTTGCGACCGCCTTGTGCGGCGGCTATCGCTGTTGGAGCGCGCCTGGCGGCCCGTCACGGAGACTTCAGTTGGCGCTCCTCGGGGCTATCGTCGTCTCGATCGCGGTCACCACCGTCAGCCAGGTCACCATCGCCCCATATTACGGCACGGACTCGGTGGCTTTCGGCCAGTACTCGGCCCGACTGGTCCTCGAGGGCCTCAACCCCTTCACTCACAGCCTGGCGCCGTCACTGGCCCGCTACCACGTGCCGGTCATCTTCACCACCCACTATCTGACCGGGTCGAGGATAGTTACCGCCAGTTACCCGGCCGGATCGTTCCTGTTCTATCTTCCCGCCTTGGCTCTCGGATGGCACACTCAGGCGGCGGTCGTGATCGACGTCGTCTTTTGGGTTGTGTCGATGCTGTTGATGTGGGCGCTCCTGCCCAAGAGCATCAACTGGCTCGCAGCGTCACTCTTGGCCAGCAGTGTCTACGCCTTCTACATGATCGGGGGGGTCACCGACTGCCTGTACATCCCGTTCGTGCTCCTTGCCCTGTGGCGCTGGGACCGCTACGGCGCCGCCGCCGAGCGCGGCGCGGCCCGGTGGATCGGACCGATCGCTTTGGGTGTCGCCATGTCCGTCAAGCAGACACCCTGGTTCCTTCTTCCCTTTCTGCTTCTCGGTATAGCGTTCGAAGCCCACAGTCAAGGACAGTCATGGTTCCGGCGCGCGGCCCGGTATCTGACGATTTGCCTGACGGTGTTCGCGATAATCAACGCCCCGTGGATCGTCGCCAGCCCGAAAGCCTGGCTCGATGGCAGTATCGCCCCGCTGACCGCATCATTCGTCCCGATCGGCCAAGGGCTCATCAACTTGACGCTGGTGCAGCGGATCGGCGGAGGGAACCTGGCCTTCTACACCCTGGCAGGAGCCGCCTGGATGATCATGGCCCTCCTGCTCATGGGCTTGCGATACCAGCGGACCAAGCGGGTCTGGGTATTCCTGGTCATCGCCTCGTTCTTTCTCGCCCCGCGAAGTCTCGGGAACTACTTCCTCATGCTGGTGCCCGGAGCTGTCCTTGCCGCTATCACCGTGCGCACCGCGGTCGACAACGGGCCGATAGTCCACACCGATCTCGTCCGAAAGTTGACTCGTCCTGCCTTGGCCGTCTCGATGCTGGCCGTCCTCGCCGGGATCGCCGGGGCAGCTGCTGCGACCGCACCGCTCACGCTCACCGTGACGGCGGTGACCACCAACGGCCAGCAGCAGCTGGTCACCGAGGCCACGGTGAGAATCCACAACCACACCAACAGGGTGCTCCACCCCACCTTCACCGTCAACAGCAACGGCTACATCACCAACTTCTGGACCCCCGCCGGCCCCACCAACCAGACCGTTACCCTCCGACCTCACCAAACCGAGCTGGTCACCCTCCAAGCACCCGACATTGCCTCTATGCCGACCACCCAGTCGCCGTTCCAGCTGTTCAGCTACACCACCGGGCCAGCTTCGGTCAGCTCCAGCCAGATCTACACCTCTTCAACCGAGTCGATCTATCTCGCCCCGGACGCCGTCGACTCCGCCGTCCCGATCGGTGACACACTTGTCTTCACCGCCCAGTTAGACGATCGAGTCGGCCGAGCCATCCACCGGGCCGGCGTCGAAGTCGATCTTGGGCAGGTAATCTACGCCCAGAACGGCCTCCTCGGGGGGGTCGCCTCGATCGACGGGCGACCCGAGGGCGCCTCACCTGTCCCGGCCATCACGAATCGCGACGGGGTCGCCACGTTCACCGTGACCGGAGCACAGTCCACCTCCGATCCCGACTACTTCCAAGCATGGATCGCGCCACCAAGCGAGCATCGCCCCCCTTCTGGGTACTCCCAGATCGTCGGCGTCCGATTCTCGCCCACACACTGACGCGTCGCACGTCCACGCGTCCCGCTTCGATGCGCCAGAAACCAAAACACCACCCAATACCAACTCCTAGGCGGCGGCTCAGCGGTGCGCTCGCCCGCGGCAGCCTGGTAGCGCTCACAGGAGCGGCGGCAGTCCTTGTTTCGATTCACAACTACAGACATCCCGTGACGGCGTCGCCGCCGCCAACCCACCCGCCGAAACCTGCGCCCAGACGTTGGGTCGGCGTCGCACTCGCCCTCGGCGGCCTCCTAGCGCTCACAGGCTCGGCAGCGATCATCGCTTCGATCCACAACTACAAACACCACGTAACGGTCGTCTCACAACGACTCACGAAAGGCGTCGTCACCGCCGAGCACCAAGCCCTCATCACAGGACAACAGACCGGCCGATCCTGTTCCGCCCCCCCGCCGTCCAGCCGCACAGCCGGCAGCGCGGCGCGAATGATCCTAGAAATACCGGCCGTCGGCCTGGTCGCGCCCGTTCTTGCCTCCGATACCGACACCGCCCTCAACAGTGGCATCGGCCATCTACCCGTCAGCACCTGGCCCGATCAAGGAGGAACGGTCATCCTCGAGGCTCACGATGTCACCTTCTTCGCCAATCTCAACAAACTCCGTCCCGGTGACACCCTCGTGCTCGACGCACCCTGTCGCACCTGGACCTATCACGTCACGAACGGAACCGTCATCCGACAGGGGGCGCCGCTCCCACCCCAGACCGCACCCGCATTAGTGCTCGTCACCTGCTGGCCGACCAACGCCCTGTACTTCACCGATCACCGCTATGTCGTATCGGCGACACTAACTGCGGTCGCCCGCTCCGTTCTCATACCGCCCCGTGCACCCAGTTTCGTAGCGCCCGTCGCAACACTTCCCGCCGCCGTGAACCCGCAGACGATCAACGCCGACACCATGGGAGTGCCGGAGGGAACACTCACACTCGCAACCGCGATCGATCCAGCACTACGCGCCTCTGCCACCCCCCTGACCGCCGCCGCCTCCGCCATCGAAGTCTTCGACACCTGCCTACTGGCCGAGGAACGCCACCAGCCCTCCTGGTGGACCAACGAAGTCAACAACGTGCCATACGCAGCCGCACACCCCTTCACTGCCGGACCGCCCACATGGACATCGCCACTGGAGATTCTCCTCGCCGGCCACGGACGCCGCATCACCTCCGCCACCCTCTCAGCCCACATCACCGAGCAAGGAGTGGCCTACCGGACAACCGTCGGCCTCTCCACCGTAGACGGTCGGTGGCTCGTCACCTCCTGGGTCACGCAACCCGACAAATGAAGATGCTGAGATTCGGGCCGTACGATCGCTGAGGCATCCGAGGCCGACCGGAGCTAATCTGCCCGAGACCATAACGGTAACGGGGCCCTTGCCGAGCACCCAACTCGGGCCTAGCGCTCTGACCTTGGTGGTCGACCCAGCAAACATGAGCGTTTTGGATTGGAGCATCCGACCTGTCTCCCTCACGTCGAATGAATTGGCCGCGCTTGGCGACACTGTACCGTTAAGTTCTCGAACTGGCTCTTCGGGTTACTAAAGATGAGTTCATTTCGACGTGTGTCAGCGGACGTTCAGGTTCTAATCTAGCGATGAACGCCGTGGCCGCCGGAAGAAGGCGGAATGTCCGCACGTTGGCTTTTGGCCGTGACGTAGCCGATACTCTTTAGTTATCCGCCCGATCGCACCGCGTCGACGCCAATCCCCAAGTGGCCTGGATGACCCCCCTGGGCCGCCATCGGCGCCGTCCCAGGCGTCAAGTACCCTCGCCAGCGCGCCTCGACATCGTAAGCAACCAGCGTGGCGGCCCCCTTCGGATGGTTCTGGCGCTCACCGCTATCCTCCTCGACGACCGGCCACGTGACGCGATCGACGACGTACATCGTCGAGCTGAGCGGACCCTCGTGGTGCACCTGAGTCCAGTCGCCAACCCGCAGGTGACGGATCAGCTCGCCTACCACCACCTGGACGGACTCCCGGAGCGACTTCCGGCTTTGGACCCGGGCGGCGGGCCGCTGAGCGGCCGGCGTCCGGCATCACTTCAGGCGCCGGCGGGGGTTGGTAGGGATCGCGCAGCCGCAGCGAGATCAGCAGCAACGCTGCCGTGATGGCCAGGTCGACGACGATGACGACGTCGAGGGCATGAAGGAACCCCGGCGCCAAACCTCGGTACCGGTAGAGGAGGTCGGTCTCGGTGCCGAAACGGGAATAGGGCAAGATGCCGAGGACTCCTCCCGCCACGATCCAGCCCAGGACCGCCAGCACCCGAAGCCACCGCTTGTGCTCCACGTCGCTTCCCTGGAACCGAAGCACGGCGTAGCAGAAAAAGACAGCAACCGGGAACAGACCCACGACAGCGCCGATGGCGGTGCCGGCCGGCCGGTTGTGGCCGGCCATCGATCCGATAGCGGAGACCACGTGGACCGACAGCACCCGGCAGACCACGAAGCCGACGAGCACGGCCGCGATAGCGCCATAATGCTGCTTGCTCACCTGCCTCCTTCGTGCCCGTCGATCACCCCCCACGCTAACTGCACAGCCAAGACCATCGTCTCAGCCACGTGAGCTGTCGCACTCCGAGCCGGCCCGCAAGCCGAACCTCCTAAGCTGATGTCACCATCGCGGAGGTAGCGGCGCCAAGCTCGGGGCGGTCGTCGACCCGACCCGACGCGTGGTCTTCAAAGATCCGGGCGCAGCCGGCGGCGTTGAGGGCGTCGAGCTGCAAGCTAGGTCCTGGCCGGCGGTGCTGACCCGGGCGTATCCGATGTGAGCTCCCACCTCCCGGACCGTACCGAAACGGTGTGACCGCCCCCGGGATGGCACTACTGGTTTCGCGCCCGGGTTCCGGCACTGTCCGCTAAGCGTCACGCCAGGGTTGGCGAGCCGGTCCCGGCGGGGGTGCCGGACCGGTCGTTTTTGACCTCTCGGTTGTCAACGTGGGTGGTGGTATGCGCCGGTGCCCAGGTTCGTCGAGTAGTCGGAGTTGGTCGGCATCGAGCGACAGCGTTCTCACATGGGGAGGGCAACCTGAATGCCTCCCCAAGTGCGAGGAACTGTGGTCAGGGAACGTCGGTGTAGTTCTTGGGAACCGGGTTGGGGTTGGTAGTGCCGACAGCCCGGGAGATCACCCCGTAGAAGGAGCCGTCGTCGGTCTGCTCGAAGAGAGTGCCGAAGACATCGTCGAATGGAGCACTGGCCCCGAGGTTGATGTGCTGGCGGTCGTCGGTGAAGATGTGCAGGTCGTTGAGCGGCTGGTTGGCTGCGGGGGCGTCGGCGACGATGATGGTGCCGTCGGTGAGGATGAAGGTGCAGGTGGGCGAGGGGAAGTCCATCTCGGGACACCCGTCGGTGATGATGTGGGGGTCACCGAGGAGGGCGGTGTGCTTCAGCCCCGTCTTGCTGGTGAGGTCCAGTTCCTTGGTGGTGGCGTTCCACGTAATGGTCCACTCGTCGGTCTGAATTTGTCGACCTTCGGGGGTGGTCTCGCAGGTGGTCGTCATCGGGGGCTCTCTTCGGGGCGGTCGGAGGATGACAGTCCCACCCTACACGTTGTGTTGTGCAACAACGCAACGTACTTACAGGAGAACCTCACCTCGGGTCGGGGAGGCACCAATCCAACTCGAGGGCCTCGAGCCGGTACGTCAGCGCCTGCACCGACACTCCCCAGGTCGCAGCGGTCTGAGCCAGGCACCGGTAGGAGGAGAACGGCGCATCGATCTCCCGCCGGAGCAGGTCATGAGGCATGAGAAGGGAGGAGGCGAGCTTGTTCGCGTTGACCTCACGCAGGCGTGCCGGGTCGCCACGAGCTGCGTTCACAAGGTGACGACAGAACACCGGCGGAGCTGCTGGATCGAATAACTGGCCTTGGGCAGGATCGTCGGCGTCGTAGAGCCAGTGGCCGAGCTCGTGCGCGAGGGTGAACTGCTCCGGGCCGACCACCGAGACGAACAGCTCCTCGTGCCGCTGGTTCAGCACGATCGTCCGGTCCGCCGGCTGCAGGACACCGAGGATCTGCTCGCCAGGCCCCTCGGGTATCCGCTCAGACACGATGCGCAGCCCGTAGACGGTCTCGATGATCATCTCGATGGGGACCGGGAGCGACAGCGGCGCTGACCCACTTGCCCGCTGCCAGCGGGCCAGCACCTCGCCGGCCACCATCTCGTGGTGGCGCGCCGAGAACGGGTGGGTCTTGCGGGGACTCACTCCTCGCCCCCTCCTCACTGACGAGCTTCTCCACCTGCGCGTCGGTGATCGCCCCCGACTGCCACCGGCGGTAGAACTGCACCGCCAACGCGCCCTTGTCGAGCACCTGCCGCCGGACGTCATCCGGGATGCGCTCCGCCAAGAGGAACAGCTCGTCCCGGTCAGCACCCAGCTCGGCGGCCAGACGCACCAGCAGTTCGTCACTCGGCTTCTCCGTGCCCGCCTCGATCTTCGAGACGTGCGGGAATCCCACACCCAGCCGGGCCGCCAGCTGCCGCTGCGGCAACCGCGCCGCCAACCGCAACTGCCGGAGCCGGTCACCAAGCTCCGACACGGACCTCACGCCACCGTTGCGCCATCACACAACAGCCTGGCCTATGACACGCCGACAGCACCATTCCATCCGCTACCACGCCGCGCAACAGCGGCGGGACACAACGGTGCTGCCGTCGGCCGGACCGGCTGGATGGATGATGGGGCCGTCACGACGTCCCCGCCGGGCGTGTCTGTAGCACCCGGTATCCAGTGGACGGCTCGGTTACGCAGGTCCGGGCCAAGCTGGCTCCGACCGGCGCCGGCTTGTCGCCGGTGAGGGGCTCCTCGTCGGGCTGTCGACCCGCGGAACCGACCGGTCCGGAGACGGGGTCGGTGGGCTTACGCCGCCGGCCGCCGGGGAAGGCGGAGAGGGCGCTGCCGGCCACCACCACACCGCCGCCGACCCACAGCCAGCTGACGAGCGGCTCGATGATTATGCCGATGGTGACCGAGCCGGTGGCGTAGTCCTGGGGTGGGGGGACGGTGTTGAGTGTTAGGTAGACGTCGTCGGCGGCGGTGGACCGGATGGCCGGGGTGGGGACCTCTTGGTTGTTGGAGAGCTGGTAGTCGTTGACGGCGGGGGTGTAGACCTTGCCGCCGTCGAGGCGGATCCGGGCGCCGAGGCCGACCCGGTTGGCCCCCGACAGGGACTGGATCCCGAGGTAGGTGAACTGGTGCCCGTCGTAACTCCTGGTCACCCCGGGCCGCAGCGTCACAGATCCGGTGTGCTGGAAGGAGTGGCTGGCAGCGAAGGCAACCGCGATCATGATGATCCCGAGGTGGACGATCATCCCGCCGTTGGCGCGGCCGACGAATCCCCGTGCACCTTGGCGGCGGGTGGCCAGCACGAGTTGGCGGAGGGCGGAGGCGGCGGCGAAGGCCCCGAGGCCGAAGGCGAGGAGCGGGTTGAGGCCCCGGACGCCGGCGGCGACGCAGACCACGAGGGTGGCGACCCCGGCCGTGGCCGGCCACAGCAGGCGGTACCGGAGGAGCTCGGCCGACGCCTTGCGCCACGGAAGGACCGGGGCGACGGCCATCAGAAACAGCAGGCACACCACGATCGGCATGGTCAGGGTGTCGAAGTACGGGCCACCGACGGTGAGGTATTGCCGTTGATGGCCTGCACGATCAGCGGGAAGACCGTGCCGAGGAGCACGACGAGGGCGAAGGCGCCGAAGAGAAGGTTGTTGGCGAGGAAGGCGCCCTCCCGGGAGAGGGGGGAGTCGATCGCCCCCGGCGAGCGGAGGCGGTCCCCCCGCCAGGTGACGAGGGCGATGGCACCCCCGACGGTGACCCCGAAGAAGATCAGCAGCTCCGGGCCGATGTCGGAGTTGGAGAAGGAGTGGACCGACGCCAGCACGCCGGAGCGGGTCAGGAACGTGCACAGCACGGTGAGACTGAACGTGGCCAGGACGAGGGAGATGTTCCAGACCCGCAGCATCCCGCGCCGCTCCTGGACCATCACCGAGTGGAGGTAGGCGGTGGCGGTAAGCCACGGCAGCAGGGCGGCGTTCTCGACGGGGTCCCAGGCCCAGTAGCCACCCCAGCCGAGCACCCGGTAGCTCCACCAGGCGCCGAGGACCAGGCCGCCGGAGAGGAAAGCCCACGCGAAAAGGGTCCACCGGCGGGTCTCGACCATCCAGCCCTCGCCCACCCGGCCGGTGATGAGGCTGGCGACGGCGAAGGCGAACGGGACGGTGAAGCCGACCAGCCCCAGGTAGAGCATGGGCGGGTGGAAGGCCACCAGGACGTTGTTCTGCAGGAGCGGATCGGGACCGGGACCGACGGTCACCGGGTTGCTGGTCGTGATGAACGGGTTAGACGCCGTGGCCATCAACCCGAAGAAGAAGGCGGAGATCCCGAAACAGACGACCAGAGCCCAGCCGACCAGAGGGTCGGTGATCCGACGGCGGAAGTGCCAGGCCATCGCCGCGATATAGATGGCGAGGATCAGTGCCCACAGCAGGATCGACCCTTGCAGCGCCGACCACATGGCCGTGACCCGGAAGATCAGCGGCGTCTGAAGACTGTCGTTGTCGCCGACGTAAACGAGACGGGAGTCGAAGGTGATCAGGGCGTGCTGCATGGCGACGGTGGCCAGCACCGCGCCAACCAAGATGAGCCAGACGTAGGACCGGCCAACGCGCAGCAGATCGTCCCGCCCAGTGCGCAAGCCCACGACCAAGGTCACGACCCCGGCCACCGAGCCGATCAAAGCCAGAATCAAAGCGCTCTGACCGAGGGCGGAGTCCACTAGCACGACCTCATGACCTGAGTCTGTCCGACGCTCGGGTTAGAGGCCAAGCGGCGTGTGATATCGGTGTTAAGACCCGAGGGCGGCTCACCCGGGGGAGGGGTTCACATTTCGATGCCGGGGCCGCCGCGTTCTTGTATGGCCCGCCGGGCTCGTTGGGCGTGTTCGGTCATGGCCCGCTGCTGTTCTCGTTCGCCCGGTCCCGGTTGGCGGGGTTGGGTCCGCCCGGATGGTCCTCGCACCGTCATGCCTACCTGCTGGCGCTCGAGGGTCTCCCGGTAGGTGTGGTGGGCCTGGTCGGCGCCGGCGATCTCCTCAGCCGTCATATCCGCGGTCCGCTCGGCCCGGACCGCCAGGTTGTGGGCGACTCTGACCCGTTCGTGGTCGACCTCCGCTATCAGTGCCCGGCGGCCGTGAGCGCGCTGCTCGTTGGTTCGTATGGCCGCCTGGTGGTCTCGGTCCCGGATCTCGATCTGACGGTCGAGGCGGGCCGCCACCTGGCCTTCCCGCTGGGCTTCGCCCCGGTGGTGGCCGACCCCGGCGGTCACTACTCTTCCGGCCGCGGTGGTGGCCACGAGGCGCACCGCCTCGTCCGACCAGTCCGCCCGGGGCAGCCGGGGTTCCGCCCACCGCCGGGCTGTTTCGTCCCGGCGGGCTTGGGCGGCTTCGACCCGGTCGGCTTTGCGACCGAACCGGCCCGGGCCGCCTTCGATCACCCAGGCGGCGTCCCTGGCCGCCAGGTACTCGGCGGTCGCGGCCGCTGTCAGCTCGCCCCGGCCGGCGCTGATCCGATCCGCTTCCCCCCTGTGCGCCTCCGCCCGTCGGCGCGCCTCCACTGCGGCGATTCGGTCGGCCTGGTCGTCCTGGTGGCGTGCCCGCTCGGCCATGACCGGAACATCGGCCAGCAACCGCAATCCTTCAGCCAGGCGGGCTTTGACCGCCGCTGCCTCGGCCGCAAGTTCCGCCGCGGTGCGCCAGTCGGCCGGGTCGAAACCTTCCTGTCGGGCCTGTCCGCCCGGGCCGGTCACCCCGACGGGGGACGGCCCGCTCCTGGCGGCGGGCACCGGGCGACGCCCGTCGGTGACCGCCCCGACCGTCGCCGTTTGCTCGGCCAGGACCTGGGTGAGGATGTCACAGTTCCGGATGATCCTGGCCTGCTCGGCGTCGGCCGCCGCCACCAGCTCGTTGCGGGCCACAGCCCGGCGCTCGTTGATCTCGACGGCATCCCGGCGGTCGTCGTCTCGAGCGGTGACCTGAAGGCCCAGGTCGGCCGCCACCTCATCCTCCCGCCCGGCCTCCCTACGGTGGTGGCTGACCTCGGCTTTTAGCACCCGGTCGACTGCCGTACCGGCCGCTTGGGCGACGGTCTCATCCGACCAGCGGCCCCCGGGCAGCTGCGGTTCCAACCACCGTCGGGCGGTCTCGGCCCGCCGGGCCTGGGCTGCTTCCACCTGGCCGGTTTTGCGGCCGAACCGGCCCGGGCCGGCCTCGACGACCCGGGCGTCGTCCCGGGCCGCCGAATACTCGACGTCAGCCCGCTCGGCCAACTCGGCCCGACCCGCCAAGAGGCGCTCCGCCTCGCCCCGATGCCAGTCGGCGCGCTGGCGGGCGTCGACCGCGGCGGCCCGGTCCGCCCGGTTGTCCCGCTCGAGCACCCCCTCAGCCGGGACCGGCACATCGCCCAGCCGCCCCAACTCGCGGGCCAGGCGGGCTTTGACCGCTTCGCCTTGGGCGTCGAGCTCCGCCGCCGTCCACCACTCCCCCCGGGCAATAAACGCCCCATACCTGAGCGGCGCTGCACCGGC
>JAABUJ010005553.1_pt1 | contig 12556 bp, 13 predicted proteins | sample 5559131 | NCBI WGS metagenome assembly JAABUJ01 (sample SAMN10711875, study PRJNA513366) | rock metagenome | isolation source: Antarctica rocks | place: Antarctica: Victoria Land, Mt New Zealand nord | collected 2016-01-07
AAGTTGCTGCGCGCCCTGTTGCTGCAGGCGCTGTTCTCGGTGCGCTCGGAACGGCAGCTGATGGAGCAGATCGCCTACAACATGATGTTCCGCTGGTTCGTCGGGCTGTCGATGGACGCGCCGGTGTCAGCGTGGTGCGCAAATCAGTGGCTGAGTGCAGTGGCCTCAATCCCGTTCGGGGTCAGGCGGTCCGGACGTAGTTCGGGCGTCCCAGATCCAACATGCGATTGAGTGTGTAGACAGCCACGTCCACCTCGGTCGCGCGACGCTCGTCGGTATGCGCGCGCAGCCGGTCCCCAATCACCTGCTTCCAGCGCCCGATCGCTGCCTCGGCCAGAGCTCGGCGCGTGTAGCCGGACGCTTTCTGCCAAACCATGCGGCCGTGCTCGGCGATGTGCTGGAGATGGCGGTCGCGCTGCGTGGGCGCGGTCTCGGCCGTCTCGCTTGGCACCGCGGTCACGCGCGGCGGCACGATGATCGCCGCCTCTGGATAGCGCTCGGCAACAGCAGCGGACACGCTGTCCTGGTCGTACCCACCGTCGGCGGTGAACGAGGCGACGGCTGCGTCGACTTGGTCGAGCAAGGGGCCGACCTCGGCACCATCGTCGACCTCCTTGGCCGTGAGCGAGGCAGCGACGATCCAGCCCGTCTCGGCATCGAAGCCGAGGTGTAGCTTGCGCCATGACCGGCGCGTGCGGGTGCCGTGTTTCTCGACCAGCCATTCGCCAGGCCCGCACAGCTTCAACCCCGTGCTGTCCACCAGCAGGTGCAGGGGCTCGGTCGCGCCGTCGGCACCGACACTGGGCCGTGACGGCCGTGGTACTTCCAGCGTCGCCGACCGGCGGCTCAGCGTGGTGTGGTCCGGCACGCGCAGCGTCAGCCCGAGCAGGCCGATGATGGAGCCGATCAGGCCTTCGGTCTGCCGGAACGCCAAGCGGAACACGGCACGCAGCGTCAGCGCCGTCTGGATCGCCAGGGGCGAATACCAGGGCTGCCTGCCACGGGTCGCGCGCGGTTCGGCCGCCCACGCCTTGATCGCCTCGTCGCTGAACCAGACCGTCAAGCTCCCGCGTTGGCGCAACCCAGCTTCGTAGGCCGGCCAGTTCGTGACCTTGTGGGTTTGCCTCGGGATGTGGTGGCGTCGACTTTGGTTCAGCTTGAAGGGCACGCTAGGCTTTCTGGGATCAGGGTCGGGGGATGGACGATCCCTACGCCACCCGGCGCTCCAGCACCAACAATCGTTTTGTGCACCACGCTGGTATGAGTAGTAGTAGCTTTCGGAATCGCACCGCGCGCCCGGGTAGCGGTTCCAGTACCAGGTCCCGCCAATGCCGGCGCCCGCTTCCAGCACGCGCGTCGAAAGTCCGAGCCTGTCGCGCAGCACGTGCAACTGGTAAAGGCCCGAGAAACCGGCGCCGACGATGATCGCGTCGAAAGCTTGAATCTGCTGTGAGTTGGTTTCAGCTGAGCCAGTTTGCGTCGTGCCCATCACCGTTGTCCCTCTTCGCGCTGCGTTTCACTCGTTTGCCGAGTGTTTCCTTAAGGCAGCTTTGCACGCCGGCCCTTGGCTGTCTTGCCCGCTGATGCAACGCTGCCGGGCGGAAACGAGCGTGCCCACGTCGATGGGTGAAACGCATTGACGTCCCGGGAGGCACACAGTTAGCGTCGCCGCAAGCCGACGTGAAGTTATGCGGCACCTGCATCCCAGGCAACGATCTCGGAGCAGCAGAAGGAGGGCGGACGGATGGCGGCAGCAACAGGCGGCGCTGGTCGACGCGACGCGATTGTCGGCGCACTCGCCGGCGCCGCAGTGCTGAGCCTGCCTCACATCGCCGGTGCGCAAGCCAAGGTGATCCGGGTCGGCATGCCCACCATCCTATCGGGCCGGGTCGCCATCCTCGGCACCTCCAGCCGGACCGCGGTTCAGCTCGCGTTCAAGGAGATCAACGAGTCGGGCGGCATCGCCGGCCGCATGCTGGAGTTGGTGGACCGCGACTCGAAAGGCCGTCCGGACGAAGCCGCCCGCGTCACGCGCGACCTGATCAACAACGACGGCTGCGAGATCATCATCGACGGCGAGGCATCGTCGGGCGCGTTCGCCGTGCATGAGGTGATCCGCGACTTGCCGGTGCTGTGCGTGCACACCGCCACCGAAACGTCATCGCTGACGGCCGACCCCAAGCTGCAGGTGAAAACGGCGTTCCGCAGCGCGCGGCAGGGCATCCACGACGCGGTGGCGGGCGGCACCTACGCCTCCCGCTTATCCAAGGAAAAAGGCCTGAAGCGCTGGATGACGTGCTCGCCCGACTACGCGTACGGGCGGGACAACACGGCGGAGTTCCTGCAGTTCGCCCGCAAGTTCGACCCGGCGATCGAGGTGGCGGACCAAACCTGGCCGAAGCTGTTCGCCCCCGACTACACCGAAAGCATCACCAAGGCGCTGCAGGTCAAGCCGCAGGCGATGTATTCGGCGCTGTGGGGCGGGGACCTGGTGGCGTTCATCGAGCAGTCTAACCTGTATCGCCTATTCGCCACCACGGCGTTCTTCTCCGGCGGGTTGGGCGATCCGCCGGTGCTGGCGGCGATCAAGCAGCTGCCGCCCGGGCTCAACACCGCCTACCGCTACAACCGCAACTACCCGGACAAACCGTCCAACACCGCTTTCGCCAACGCCTTCGCGAAGGTCGCCGGACACGATCCCACCAACTGGGCTTGGCAGAGCTATCTCGGCGCCGGGTTCGTCATCGAAGCCCTGAAACGGACCAACGGGCACACGGAAGGGGCGGCACTCGCCTCCGAAGTCAAGGGCATGAAGCTGGTGTCGCCCTTCGCCGTCGCCGACACCATCGAGATGCGCGACACCGACCACACCATCATCGGCTACCCGGTCGCGTGGGGACGGACCGTGCCGAAGGCGCCCTGGGTGGAGGATTTCGTCCCGGTGGAATGGGCCACCGTGCTCGACCTCGAAGCCGAGTGGAAGAAGGAGAAGGGATACGCCTGACATGGGTCCAACCCGCCCGTCCGGACTGGGTTCGCCGTGAACCTCGCCGCCCCATGAACCTCGACGCGCCATGAACCTCGACGCCCTGGCGGACTGCCTCGGCTCCGCGTCTTGCGCGGTGACCCAGGTGTCGACCGGCCTGATCATCGGGATGCTGCTGTTCCTGGTCGCCTCCGGCCTGTCGCTGATCTTCGGCGTGCTCGGCGTCATCAACTTCGCCCACGGCGCGTTCTACATGCTCGGCGCCTACTTCGCCCTGACGGCCTACCAAGCGACCGGCAGCTTCCTCGCGGCGATGGCGGCGGGCGCGGCGGGCGTCGGCGTGGTCGGCGTGCTGTTCGAACGGCTTATCATGAGCCGGGTATACGGCCGCGACCTGCTGATGCAGCTGCTGGTCTGCTACGCCGTCATCCTGATCCTCGACGACGCCGTCAAGCTCGTGTTCGGCGCCGAGTACCAGATGATGGGCATGCCGGACGCCTTTGCGGCACCCCCGTTCGAGGTCGCAGGAGGTTTCATCCCCGGCTACTACCTGTTCATGCTCGCGGTGTCGGCCGCGACTGGCCTCGCGCTATGGCTGGGCATCAACAAGACGCGGACTGGCAAGATCGTCCGCGCGCTGGCGATCAACCCGCAAATGGTGGGCGCGCTCGGCATCAACACCACCCTGCTGTACGCGGGCATCTTCGGCGTCGGCAGCCTGCTCGCCGGCATGGCTGGGGCGCTGGCCGCCCCAATCCGCACGCTGACGCCCGGCATGGGGCTGTCGATCCTGATCGAGAGTTTCATCGTGACCGTGATCGGCGGCATGGGGTCGATCGCCGGCGCGTTCATCGCCGCCCTGCTGATCGGCTTCACCCGGTCGTTCGGCGCGATCGGCTTCCCGCTGTTCGTGGACGGCACGATGTTCGCGCTGATGGCGCTCGTGCTCATCCTCAAGCCGAGCGGCCTGCTCGGCGCGAAGGCGAACTGAGCGATGCCGCCCGGCAAGGAAAGGCTGCGCGACGCCGGGATGGCCGCCCTGCTGCTGGCGGTCCTGCTGCTGATCCCGGTGCTGTTCCCGCAGCCGGCGCTGCGCGACTTCCTGATCTACGTCATCGCCTACGGCCTGCTCGCCATGTCGCTGAACCTGCTGGTCGGACTCACCGGCCTGGTCTCGTTCGGCCACGCGGCCTATTTCGCCTCGGGCGCCTACATGTTCGGGCTGCTGATGCAGTCGGGCGCGGCCTCGATCCCGGTCGCGATGCTGGCGGCGGTGGGCGGGACGGCGCTGCTGGCGTTGGCGATCGGCGCTATCTGCGTGCGGCTGCGCGACATCTACTTCGCTTTCATCACCCTCGCCCTGCAGATGTTCATCCACAGCGTCATCCTAACCTGGGTGAGCCTGACGGGGGGCGACCAGGGATTGCGGGGCGGCATCCCGCGACCCCCGTTCCTCGGCATCGACCTGAACGACGCCATGACGCTGTACGTCTTCTGCGCCGTGGTGTTCGTCGGCTGCATCGCCATCATGCGCCAGGTGTCGCAGTCCCCGTTCGGCTACACGCTGCGGCTGATCCGCGACAACCCGGCGCGCGCCAACTTCATGGGGGTCGACGTGCTGCGCGTCAAGCTCGGCATCTTCGTCCTGGCCGGCGCCATGGCAAGCGTCGGCGGCATCGTGCTCGCGCTGTTCGTCTCGGGCGCGTATCCGGAGTTCGGTTTCTGGACGACCTCGGGCGAGGCCATCTTCATGATCATGCTGGGCGGCACCCAGTTGTTCCTGGGCCCGCTCGTGGGCGCGCTGCTGCTGCAGACGCTCAATCATTTCATCACGATCTACACCGAATACCATGGGTTGGCCCTCGGCGCCGCGATCCTGACCATCGTGCTCGGCCTGCGCCGGGGCGTGGCGGACTTCGCCTACGACCATCTGGTCCAGCGCCGGGCGCAAAGGGCCGCCGCCTCCCCCGCTGCCGCGGTCGAGCCGGCGCCGCGGGATCGGATCGCCTGAATGCTGAAGGTCGAGAGCCTCGTGAAGTCGTTCGGCGGCGTGAAGGCCACGCGCAACGTCTCGATCGACTTTCCGGCCGGGTCGCTGACCGCGATCATCGGGCCGAACGGGGCGGGGAAGACGACGTTCTTCAACCTGATCTCCGGCCAGGTCCGCCCGGACAGCGGCCGGGTGCTGTTCGACGGCACGGATATCGTCGGCCTGTCGAGCCTGGACACCGTGCGGCGCGGCATCGCCCGGGCGTTCCAGGTCGCCTCGCTGTTCCCCAGCCTCACCGTGCGGGAGGCGTTGGCAGCGGCCGTCACCTCCCATCGCCGATGCTCCTGGCAGGTATGGACCCGCTTCCCGCCGGCCGGCGTGGGGCGCCGGGTCGACGAGGTGATGGAGCTGCTGGACCTGGCGCCCAAGGCGGGCGTGCTGTCGCGCAACCTGTCGCACGGCGACCAGAAGCTGCTCGATATCGGGCTGGCGATCGCCATGGAACCGAAGGTGCTGCTGCTGGACGAGCCGACCGCGGGCATGGGGATCGACGAGCGGTGGCGGATGATCGGCAAGGTGCACCGCTTGTGGGAGGCGAAGCGGATGACGGTGCTGTTCATCGAGCACGACATGGACATCGTGTTCAAGATCGCGCAGACGGTCCACGTGCTGAAATACGGGGCGGTGCTGGCGCAAGGCACGCCCGACCAAATCCGCCGCAACCAGGACGTCATCGACGCCTATCTCGGCGCCGACCACCGCCTATCGCATACGTTGGAACAAACTTGACGCCGGGGCTCGCCATGCTCGAAGTCCAGGGCGCCGACGTGTTCTACGGCGCCAGCCAGATCCTGTTCGGCCTGGACCTCGCGGTGGAGCAAGGCCAGACGATGGCCCTGCTCGGCCGCAACGGCGCCGGCAAGAGCACCACGTTCAAGGCGATCGCCGGGATCGCCCCGCCACGGCGCGGGCGCGTCGTGCTGTCGGGCAAAACGGTGTCCGGCCGGGCGCCCTACCGCATCGCCCGGGCCGGCATCGGCTACGTGCCGGAGGACCGGCAGGTGTTCCCGGAGCACACGGTGAACGACAACCTGGTGATTGGCGCGAAGCACGGGCCGCGCGGCGAAGACCATTGGACCACCCGGCGCATCTACGAGGTGTTCCCCCTGCTGTGCGGGATGCGCGGCCGCATGGCGGGGCGCCTGTCGGGCGGCGAGCAGCAGCTGCTCGCCATCGCCCGCACACTGATGGGCAACCCCGACATCCTGCTGCTCGACGAGCCGAGCGAAGGGCTGGCGCCCCTCGTCGTGCGGGCGATCGGCGACCTGATCCGCACGTTGCGCGGCATGAACATCACGATCCTGCTGGCCGAGCAGAACATGCATTTCTGCCTGGACGTCGCAACCCATGCGGCCGTCATCGACAAGGGCCAAGTGGTGTACAGCGCGCCGATCGCCGAGTTGCGCGGCAACGCGGCCATCGCGCAACGCTACCTTGCGGTCTGACTCCGGCACATGGGACCGATGGGGGAACGCATGGAGCGAAACGAGGGGAACGGGCGGGTCGCCCTGGTGACGGGGGGTGCGAGCGGCATCGGCCTCGCCACGGCCGGCGTGCTGGCGAACCGGGGCTGGCGCGTCGTCATCTCCGACCTCAACGCCGCACGGTGCCGCGAGATGGCCGGTCCGATCGGTGCGGAGGCGGTGCCGTTCGACGTGGCCGACGAGACCGCGACGGAGGCAGCGTTCGAGGACGTCGAAGCCAGGTTCGGCCCCGTGGAAGCATTGATGGCGAATGCCGGGCTGATTCAACCCGGCGGCAGGCCAGAGGACCTCCCGCTTCTTGATTTCGACCGCATCATCGCGGTGAACGTGCGCGGCGTCTACGTCTCGTGCCTCGCGGCTGGACGGCGCATGGCTCCGCGTGGCCGCGGCGGCATCGTGATCACCGGGTCGGTGACGGCCTGGCGCACGGCACCGCTGCATGCCTACGCGCCGTCGAAGGCGGCGGTCGTCCACCTGGCCGCTTGCCTGGCGGCCGAGTGGGGCCGGTCGGGCATTCGGGTCAACGCCGTTTCGCCGGGCTACGTCGCGACCCCGCCCTTGCAGGCCGCGATCGATAGCGGGCAGCGCGACCCCAAGCTGTTGACCGATGCCGCGGCGCTGGGCCGGATGGTGGAGCCGGAGGAGATTGGACGCGCGGTGGCGTTCCTGCTGTCGGACGACGCTGCGGCGATCACGGGGATCAACCTGCCCGTGGACGCCGGCTGGCTCGCCGGCGCGCATCTATCGACCTATGGCGGTATCCGGCCAGCCCGGGAGCGGCCGCCGCCTGCTGCCCTACCGGACGTTTGAGGTTTCGGCGAACCGTAAGCCGGTCCACCCATAGCCTTGCACTCCGACCGGAGAAGGCTGATCTCTGCAGGATCGGCGCATCAGTCGCACATCGCGCGCGTGTTTCGCACCGCGCCCTACGAGGGTTGTCTCAGAGCATGCCTGTCTTCTCGGTTCTCGATCTGGCGCCCGTCCCGCAGGGGTCCTCCGCCGGCGACGCGCTTCGCAACGCCCGCGACCTGGCGCAGCACGCCGAGCAGTGGGGCTACCAGCGCTACTGGCTGGCCGAGCACCACAACATGGTCGGCATCGCCAGCGCCGCCACGGCCGTCGCCATCGGCTACGTCGCCGAGGGCACGCGGACCATCCGCGTCGGCTCCGGCGGCATCATGCTGCCGAACCATTCGCCGCTGGTCGTCGCCGAGCAGTTCGGCACCCTCGAGTCGCTATATCCCGGCCGCATCGACCTCGGCTTGGGCCGGGCGCCCGGCACCGACGGCCGGACCCAGCGCGCGTTGCGCCGCGACCCCGCCGCCGCCGACACCTTCCCGCAAGATGTCGTCGAGCTGCAGGCCCTGCTCGGCCCGGTCCGGCCCGGACAAGCGGTGCAGGCCGTGCCCGGCGCCGGGCTGAACGTGCCGATCTGGATCTTGGGATCGAGCCTGTTCGGGGCGCAATTGGCAGCGATGCTGGGACTGCCGTATGCGTTCGCCTCCCATTTCGCGCCCGAGGCGCTGCTGCAGGCCATCCAGGTCTATCGCAGCCGGTTCCAGCCCTCGGCGCAGCTGGACCGGCCGCATGTCATGGCCGGCGTCAACGTCGTCGCGGCGGAGACGGACGCCGAGGCGCGCCGCCTGTTCACCTCCCTGCAGCAGAGCTTCACCCACCTGCTCCGCGGCACCCGCGGCAAGCTGCTGCCCCCGGTGGACGACATCGAGGCGGTTTGGTCACCAGCCGAGAAGGCGCAGGCGTCGCGCATGCTGGCCTGCTCGTTCGTCGGCACGGCGGCGGCGGTCCGGCGCGGGCTGCAGGATTTCCTGGACGAGACGCAGGCGGACGAGTTGATGGTGGCGTCCGCCATCCATGACCATGGCGCACGGCTACGCTCCTACGAAATCCTGGCGGAGGTGCGGCAAAGCCTGGCACGGGTGGACATGGCGGCGTGAGCGGCGACGCACCCCCGCCTCCCGGCAAACTGGTCGCCACCAAGCAGCGCTGGGCGGATGAAGGCCGCTTCCTCACCGGCCGCATGGCACGGCCGGACGCCGAACGCCTGCCGCCGGGTCAGCACCTGGTCGAGAATTGGCCGGTGCTCGACCTCGGCGTGCATCCCAGGCTCAGCCCGCAAACTTGGGCCTTGCGCATCTACGGCGCCGTGCGCGAGCCGGTGACGTGGGATTGGGCAGCGTTCCAGGCACAGCCGCAGCACCGCGAGGTGTCCGACATCCACTGCGTCACCACCTGGTCGCGCTACGACAACGAGTGGGACGGCGTGGCGGCCCGCACGCTGCTGGACGTGGTGCATCCCAAGCCGGAGGCGCGCTTCGTCGTCCTGCACAGCTACGATGGCTATACGACCAACCTGCCGCTGGCGGATTTCGCGGCGGAGAACGCCATCCTGGCGCATTCTTGGCAGGGCCGCCCGCTCACCCCGGAGCATGGCGGCCTCGTCCGCCTGATCGTTCCGCACCTTTACTTGTGGAAGAGCGCCAAGTGGCTCCAGCGGATCGAGTTCCGGACCGACGACGCGCCGGGCTACTGGGAGGTCAACGGCTACCACGAGCGCGGCGATCCCTGGAGCGAGCAGCGCTACTCCGCTGGCGTCTCCTAGAATGGAGCCTTGCCCTGCCTTCGGCGCCCGGGCAAGTTCCACCGGTAGTGCGACGAGGGAGCAGCAAGCATGGACGACATCAAGCAGGTAGCGGCCGGCCACCACGACGAGGCAGCGTCCAACCTGGAGATCGCGGCCAAGATGCACCATGATGCGGCCAAGCAGTGCTTGTCGGGCAACTTCGAAAAAGCTCAAAGCCTGGCCACCTCGGCGGCTGAGGCCGACACCGTCGCCAACCGGCATGCCATCCAGGCGGTCGATCTCTACCGTCATCACGCCGAACAGGTCGCCGAGCACAAGGCTGAACTGGCGTCCGAGGAGGCCGCGCGCGCAGCCAAGCACGACGCCAAGGCCGCGAAGGAGTAAACATGCCGTTCGATCCACCCGGCGACGGTCCGACCTCAGACGAAGCCCGGCGGTCTTCTCCTAGTTTGTTCACGGGAGTTCGACGTGGTATCTGCCGGACGTGCCCTGCATGCGGCAAGAGAAACCTGTTCTGCGGCTACTTGGCAGTACTCCCGATTTGCCCTGCGTGCGGCAACGACAACGAGCAATACCCTTCGGATGATTTCGCGCCGTACGTCACCATTTTCTTGGTGCTGCATTTGCTGGTGCCAATCTTGTTCCTAGCCGACCGAACCTGGGACATGTCCGTTTGGTTCGAGGCGGCGTGGGCGATCCCGATCTTTCTGGTGGCAACGCTTGCCCTGCTCCCTTTCGCCAAGGGGGGTGTGATCGGCTATGCCTGGGCGTTCGGAGTGACGCGCAAACAAGCAGCCGAGCCCTAGAGACACCGCATGGCAAGCGCTGAGCCGCCGATTCCCGCCATCGCCTGGTCCTGAAGCCGCAAGGACGGCGACGAACACACGTTCGATTGCTCTCATCATCCGCAGCTTGGTTTCATCCAAAATCATGGAAAATACAGTGAACAAGACTTCAGCTGCCGTTCTGGCTGGTACTGCCGTGATTGCCGCGCAACTCAGTGGACGGCGTTACAGCCCGACTCCGGACCACCCCCGTACGGCTGCATGGTATGCGGCTCTGCGCAAGCCGTCCTTCACGCCGCCCGGCGTGGTTTTTGGCATCGCCTGGACAGGGCTCGATGCGCTTCTGGGGTATTCGGGATACCGGCTGCTGTCGGCCAAGCCGTCGTCGAGACGTAGCCTGGCACTCGGTGCCTGGGGGCTGAACCTGCTGGGCGTCGCCGGATTCTCGTGGGTGCTGTTCGGGCGCAAACGACTGGATCAGGCGCTCGAGGTGACGGTGGGCATGGTCGCTACGTCAGCCATTGCCGCCGCGACCGCAGCCTCGGTGGACCGCCAGGCTGCATGGGCCGACGTGCCGCTACTCGGTTGGGTTTTGTTCGCGAGCGTGCTGCAGGAGGAAGTTTGGCGGCGTAACTAAACGATCCGGACGCGGCTCATCGATTTGGCGGTGGGGCGGGTCAGGCGGTTGTGGTTCCTGCGGGATGACACCGGAATATCCATCCACCCGACTCCAACCCTCACCGCACCCCCGCCACCCGCAACGCGTTCGTCGTCCCCGCCTTCCCGAACGGCACCCCCGCCACCACCACGATCTCGTCCCCCAAGGTCGCGAACCCCTCCGTCCGCGCGATCCGGCCGGCGCGCGTCACCGTCTCCGTCATCGTGTGCGTCTCGCCCGTCTGCACCGCGTGCACGCCCCACACCACCGCCAAGCGCCGCGCCGTGGCCGCGTTGGTGGTCAGCCCCAGCACCGGGCACGCCGAGCGCTCGCGGGCGACGCTCAGCACCGTGCTGCCGCTCATGGTGTAGGCGGCGATCACGCGGGCGCCCAGCGTGGCCGCGATCTGGCGGGCGGCGGCGGCGATGGCGCCCGCGGTGTTGCGCTCCGGCTCCTCCCGGCTCGCATCCATCAGCGCGCGCCAGCCCGGGTCCTGCTCGACCCGGTCGACGATGCGGTCCATCATGTTGACCGCTTCGTACGGGTACTGCCCGGCGGCCGTCTCCGCAGACAGCATCACCGCGTCGGCGCCCTCGAACACCGCCGCCGCCACGTCCGACGCCTCGGCGCGCGTGGGGGCGGGGGCGGTGATCATGCTCTCCAGCATCTGGGTCGCGACCACCACCGGCTTGCCCAGCCGCCGGGCCGCGGCGACGATGCGGCGCTGCGCCAGCGGCACCTCCTCCGGCGGCAGCTCCACGCCCAAATCGCCGCGCGCGACCATCACGCAGTCCGACAGGGCCAGGATGTCGTCGAGGTTCTCCAGCGCCTGCGGCTTCTCCAGCTTGGTCATGATCCAGGCGCGGCCGTCGGCGATCGCGCGGGCCTCCGCCACGTCCTCCGGCCGCTGCACGAAGCTGAGGCCGATGTAGTCGACCCCGTGGTCCAGCGCGAAACGCAGGTCGGCGTGGTCCTTCTTGGTCAGCGCGGGGATCGCCAGCACCACGTCCGGCACGTTCACGCCCTTGCGGTCCGACAACGGGCCGCCGGTCACGATCTCGGTTTCCAGATAGCCGTCGCGCTTGTGCGCCACCCTCAGCCGCAGCTTGCCGTCGTCCAGCAGCAAGGTGGTCCCGATCCCGGCCGCCTCCATGATCTCCGGGTGCGGCAGTTCGACCCGGCGGCTGTCGCCCGGCACCGGGTTCAGGTCCAGCCGGAACCGCTGCCCGGTCTGCAGGTGCACGCGCCCGCCCTGGAACCGGCCCACCCGCAGCTTCGGCCCTTGCACGTCCGCCAGGATGCCGATCGGCCGGCCGGTCTCGGCCTCCAGCGCGCGGATCATGGCGATGCGCGCCGCGTGGTCCTCGTGCGAGCCGTGCGAGAAGTTGAGCCGGAACACGTCGGCGCCGCCGCGGAACAATCGCCCCAGCATCTCCGGCGACGAGCTGGCCGGCCCCAAAGTGGCGACGATCTTGGTCCGGCGGCGACGGCGCAGCCTGGTCGGTGACGGCATGGGCAAGCCTCGTTCAGGTGATAAGGAGGGCGCGGACGTCGTTGACGTTGGTCAGGGTCGGCCCAGTGCGGATCAGGTCGCCGATGGCGTCGAACAGGCTGTAGCTGTCGTGGGCGGCCAGCACGCCGCGTGGTTGCAGCCCGGCCGCGGCCGCGCGGGCCAGCGTGTCGGGCGCCACGATCGCACCGGCCGCGTCCTCGGTGCCGTCGATGCCGTCGGTGTCGCCCGCCACCGCCCAAACGCCCGGCGCCGCGTCCAGCGCGACGGCCAGGCCGAGCAGGAATTCGGTGTTGCGGCCGCCGCGTCCCGCCGGGCCGCGCCCGATCGTGACGGTCGTCTCGCCTCCCGACAGCAGCACGCAGGGGGCGGCCAAGGGGTGGCCGTGGCTGCGGACGCTGTGGGCGATGCCGGCCATGACGGTGCCGACCTCCCGGCTCTCGCCCTCCAGCGCGTCGCCGAGGATCAGCGGCGTCAGGCC
>JAABUJ010005555.1_pt1 | contig 12554 bp, 14 predicted proteins | sample 5559131 | NCBI WGS metagenome assembly JAABUJ01 (sample SAMN10711875, study PRJNA513366) | rock metagenome | isolation source: Antarctica rocks | place: Antarctica: Victoria Land, Mt New Zealand nord | collected 2016-01-07
ATCTGGGCACATGAGACTTTTCGCATGTCAGGTGACGACACGGAGATGGTGAAAGTCCCCCGCGTCCTCTTGGCACGCTTCACTGAGACGCTCTGCTACGTCGCCTGATTGGGGAAAGTCGAGCTAAGAGCTTATCCGAAAACTGGTAGACTGGGTGCGTGAATCGCTGATGAAAGGAGACCCGATGGCACGCACTAAACCGTGGGAAGTCAGTGATGCGTTGTGGGAGCGCGTTGCTGCCCTGATCCCGCCCGCTCCCTTGCACGCCAAAGGCGGTCGCCCGCGTGTCGCGGATCGCCCTATCTTCGCCGCCCTGATCTACCTGTTGCGCACCGGCGAGCAGTGGAATGCCCTGCCTGACGAGTTCCCGCCCAGTTCGACCGTCCATGATCGGATGCAGGAGTGGGAGCGGAAGGGATTCTTCACCGCGCTGTGGCAGGCAGGACTGACGGAGTATGACGAAGTCACCGGCATTGACTGGCAGTGGCAGGCGATGGATGGGGTGATGACGAAAGCCCCTTTCGGCGGCGCCGCGACCGGGCCGAATCCCACCGATCGCGGCAAGCGGGGGACGAAACGCAGCCTGCTGACGGATGGTGCCGGGGCGCCGCTGGCGGTGATCGTGGACGGGGCGAATCGGCATGACGTGAAGCTGATGGCGGCGACGCTGGGCGGGATCGTGATCGCGCGACCGGCACCGCGGGAGCAAGCGCAGCATCTCTGTCTGGACGCGGGGTATGACGCCAACGCAGTGCGGACGCAGGCAACGACACGCGGCTACACCGTGCACATCCGTGGACGGGACGCCGAGCGCACCACGCCGCATCCGGACGGGAAGGCGCGCCGCTGGGTGGTGGAGCGGACGCACAGTTGGCTGAACCGCTCGCGCCGCCTGCTCGTGCGGTGGGAGAAGAAAGTGGAGAACTACCTGGCATTTGTGCATCTGGCGTGTGCGCAACTACTCTTCTCCAAGTCCATCCGGGTTTCCGGATAAGCTCTAAGCTCGACTTTCCCCAATCAGGCGACATAGCAGAGCGTCTCCGTCAAGTGTTCGAGGAAGGCACGCGGGACTTTGATCGTGTCTGCCTCTGCACCGGATATGCAAAAACCCTCGTGCCTCCAGATCTCCCGCCGGACCAGCGCCAACGCATCTGCGAAGGTCGGGGCGCGCTTCCGGTACCACGCTGCCTGTCGGATCAGGTCGGATTGCGCGCTCAGGTGCGGATGCGCGAACAGGCTCACGAGTGAGAAGAGGCCAAGCAACACGGGTGTCGTGCGGGCGATAGCGAGGGGTGACCACTGCCGTTGCGTCTCGACGCCGAGATGCCGCCGCACTTCCGCGAAGGTCGTTTCCATCTGCCACCGTCGCACGAACCAGGCGATGATCTGCCCCGGCGGGACGGTCAGGTCGGTGCAAAGGAGTGCTTGGATGGCGAAACGCCCTTGCGGATCGCGGATCAGCACCCAGCGAATCGGCACCGGCGGCAATCCGGTGTGATACCACACCGCCGTCTCCGAGACGATTTCGACCGTGCGCTCCCGTTGCCCGTACCAATGCGTCACCGTTAGAGGCGTCCAGTTGGTGGTCGCGTCCGCCGCCCGCGCCGCGAGGGTCGGCAAACGCGCGCCTTTCTTGCGCGGTCGGCCGTTCTGGTGCGGCTGGCGGGGTGGTGCCGGGGTGTAGAGCGCGGCATCGAGGCGTAAGCGGGTGATCACCGTGATCGGCTGACGCAGCAGTTGGCAGCGTGCAAGGAAGGCGAGGGCGGCATAGCCGCTGTCGGCGACGGCGATGATCGCCCGGTCGGGCCACCAGCGGCGGACGACGAGCAGCAGTTGCCACGCCCAATCGGTGAGCGCTTTATGCCGTTTGCCCGCTGCGGCATTGGCGCGTTTGGAGGGCGCGAGGGCGGTCAGGAACGGCAGCGCCCAGACCCGACTGGCCCACGGAATCGGAGCAAGCAGCATCAAGGAAACCCAGCGCAATCCGGTCGCCTTGACGAAATGGCTGTGCGAGGAGCGCACCGCATCGCGATAGACCCCTTTAGCGGCGATCTTCGCCCCCGTGCGCCGCTCCAGCGTCTCGTCCACGCCGACGACCAGCGGCCCGTCGGGCACGAAGGCCGCGACGAGCAGGCGCAGCAGGACCCGGCTGACGGCGAGGGCGGACCACGACGCGCGATTGAGGACGCGATGATACCGCTGAAAATGCGGCGTCTGGCCCAAGCCCATCGCGCGCAGGGCGGCGGTGACGGTGCGTTGGGCGGGAGCAAGGATCGCGCCAGCAAGCAGCACCTGCACATGGAGCCAGACCCGTTTAGAGAAGAGTGGTGTGAAGGGGCGCAGCAGGAGTATCATCGCGGGCGGCAGGGTATGCATCGGTACCTCCTCTTGCTCGAGTGGTATCGAGCATACCCCGCCCCTTCATCTCATGCCAATTGGGGAAAGACGAGCTTAGACGTCCTTTGCGGCAATCTTCGCACCGGTGCGTCGTTCCACCGTCTCATCAATGCCGACGACGAGCGATCCAGTGGGCACGAAGGTCGCGACGAGCAAACACAGCAGCACCCGGCTGGCAGTGACGGTGCGTTGGGCGGGAGCAAGGAGCGCCCCCACGAGCAGTATCTGCACATGCATCCAGACGCGTTTGGAAAAGAGTGGTGCGAAAGGACGGAGCAGCAGTATCATCGTGGGCGGCAGAGTATGCATCGGTACTCCTCTTGGTCGAGTGGTATCGAGCATACCCCGCCGCTTCATCTCATGCCAAATGGGGAAAGTCGAGCTAAGTAATCCGGCTCCCCCTCTCCATCGCGATGGAGAGGGGGCTGGGGGGTGAGGTTTCTATGGACAAGGACGCAATTATCCAGGCATTCATCAACGATGTGAAGGCGATCCTGGCGGATGAGGGACCAACGGATGCGGGACTCACGCGAATCGCGGAGCGGATGAAGACGATCACGACCGAACCGGCGTTGACAGAGACGCCCGAGGAGTTCGGCAACGCCCACGACGGCCTCGGCCGTCAATCCCGCCCGCTTTACACCGATGAAACGGGACTGACTCTCGTGCGCGCCCGCTTTCCCCCGGAGACGAACACACCGATTCATAACCACGGCTCCTGGGGCGTGATCGCCGTCTATGCCGGCAAGGATCGCGTGCAGGAGTATCGCCGCCTCGACATTGGCGACGGCGAGGGGCATGCGGAAATTACCTTTTCCGCCGAGCATATCCTCGGCCCCGGCGACACGGCGATCATCCCGCATCCGCCGCAGGACATTCACGCCCAGCAGGGCGTGGGCGGCGAAACGGCGCTCGAATTCGTTTTGTTCGGTAAAAACGCGATGGAAATTCCGCGCCTCTACTTCGATCCTGAGGCGAAAACAGCGCGCTACCGCCAGTTGCGGCACGATTATCAGCGGGCAGCGACTGCCTAATTCCTCACTGCCCAGCGGGCGCCTGCCTTCCGTTTCTCGTCGTGAGAACGGGGAGCAAACCTCCTGTGTGGTCTGTAGCAAATCTGCCGTGCCAGAATAACCAGCGGGTCATGCTCCATATACATGGAGGTGAATGAGGCGCAAGCATCGCGTATCAGTGCGACAACCCTGGCATTGCCGAATCTCTCTCTCGTTGCGGCACGACCCACCAGGCCGTCTGGCGCACTCTTTTGTGACCCGGTACGATAGCATCCTGTGCTTCGTCGGGTTTGTTCCGTGAAAGGATTGCCGCCTAATGGTCACTGTTGCTGAACTGCGCGAGAGCGCAGAGGAGATCGCGCCCGGCGTGATCGCGGATCGCCGCTACCTGCACCAGCACCCCGAACTTGGCTTCCAGGAGGAGAATACCGCCCGCTTCGTCATCGAGCGGCTGCGCGCCCTTGACCTCGATGATCTCCAGACGGGCATCGCGAAGACGGGCGTCGTCGGTATCCTGCATGGCGGTAAGGGGCCGGGCAAATGTGTGCTGCTGCGCGCCGACATGGACGCGCTGCCGATCACGGAACTGAACGACGTGCCGTACAAGAGCGAGAATCCCGGTTCGATGCATGCGTGCGGGCACGACGCGCACACGGCGATGTTGCTCGGCGCGGCGCGGGTGCTGGCCGAGCAGCGGAGCGAGTTTGCCGGGACGATCAAGTTCCTCTTCCAGCCCTCGGAGGAGCAAGGACAGGGGGGCGCGCAGCCGATGATCGCGGCGGGGGTGCTGGAAAATCCGCATGTGGATGCCGCCTTTGGCATCCATGTCGGCTCGAATATCCCGGTCGGCAAGGTCGCGGTGCTGGCGGGGCCCGTCAACGCGGCGGCGGACACGGCGATTGTGACGATCCGCGGCCTCGGCGGGCACGCAGCGCGACCGCAGATGGCGATTGACCCGATCGTGATCGGCGCGCATTGCATTATCGCGCTGCAATCGCTCGTCAGCCGCGAAGTCAATCCGCTCTCACCCGCCGTCATCACCGTCGGCACGCTGCACGCGGGGACGGTGAACAACGTCATTCCGCAGGATGCATACTTCGAGGCGACGATCCGCACCTTCGATGAGCAGACGCGCCAACTTTTGGCGGAACGCATCCCGCAGGTCGTACGGGGCATCTGCGAGACCTTCCGCGCCACGGCGGATGTGGAGTACCAACTTGGCTACCCGCCGCTCGTCAACAACGCGGAAATGGCCGCGCTCGTCAAAGACGTTGCGCTGGATGTCGTCGGGCCGGAGCGCGTGATGGACTCCGAGCCGGGAATGGGCGCGGAGGACATGTCCTACTTCATCAACGCCGCGCCGGGCGCGTTCTACCGCCTCGGCGTCCGCAACGAGGCGACGGGCAAGACCTACGGCCACCATCACCCCCGCTTCGACATTGACGAAGACGCCCTCTCGACCGGCGTCGCCATGCACGCGGCGGTCGCGCTCCGGTTCCTGAACGGGTAACGGGAAACCTCACCCCCCAGCCCCCTCTCCTTTGCTTGGCAGCAAAGGAGAGGGGGAGAAATGCGGGGGAGAAAATGCGGGAAGGCATGGGACGTTGAAAGGACACAACGACATTCCAGACAAATCCCCTCCCTCTCCATCGCCAGACAAACCTATCCGTTCCCCGGTCTGAGGGCGATGGAGAGGGGCCGGGGGTGAGGAATAGAGATGATACTGAGAATCGTACAGAAGGAGTCGAAGCATGCGTGTGGTGAAAACAATGGACGTGCCGCCCCAGCCGGTCGGGGAATATGGCACGCCGGGTGTCGTGCTGCGAGAAATTTTCACTGCGGCGACGGGCGCGCCGACCTTCGCACTCCGTCACTTCGAGGTCGCCGTCGGTTGCGCCGCGCACGCGCATTTCCACCCGTGGGAGCACGAAGTCTATATCCTCGAAGGCGAGGGAGAGATCGTCGGGGAAGATGGCGCGGCGTCGTTCCGCGCGGGGGACTCGTGCTACACCGCACCGAACGAGTTGCACCAGTTTCGCAACACCGGCACGACGACGCTCCGCTTCCTCTGCGCTATCCCGAACCAGCCCTCCGCCGCCCTCAGTGAGACGCCGATCCGCGAGGGCGAACTCGTTGCCACAACGGTCGGGACGCGTTGCGGCTGACTTCAGGCTTATGTGAGGCGATAGAGCGTTCGCTGTGATCCGTCCTGGAATACCTGTATGCCGCTGTTCGCGGAGAGATAGACTTTGGTCTCTCGCATTTCAGCGTGTGACGGGAGATGCGGTAGTGCTGTGGCAAGGGTGCGGATCAGCAAGTCAATGACTGCTTCGCCCTCGCGTCGCCCTTTATTTGTTTCAATCATGATGCAGCCGGGATGATTGTTGAGTGGAAATCGCTGCGCATCGCGGAAATCATCGTCTGCGCTGAGCAACACGCGGTTTTCACGACGGGCGTATGCCCAGACGTTCTCATCAGGCTGTCCAACGAGGTCGAATGTATCAGCGCGGAGAATTCCCCAACCACGCTGCCGCAAGTAATCGTGAACGCTGTCGGGGATACAGAGATCACTCAGCGAACGCATCTACCAGACAGCAGTTTCTGGATGCGCGCGCCAATATGCAAAGGCCGCCTCGACTTGCGCAATGGTAAGCGTGGGATAATTCTCTTGTGCTCTGCGGCGCCCTTCTGGTGTATCACCAAAGGAGATGAGAAACCGAAGTGGAATCCGTTGCCCTGCGACAATCGGTTTCCCGCCGAGAATGCGGGGATCGCGGCTCACGATGCAGTCCGCAGGCTCTTGATTGTAGGCAATCGCCTGTTCCATATCGGTACTCCTCTCACGTCCTATTGTCGGAAGTTTGCGCGTATTGTCAATATCACGGTAACGTTCTCATTCGCCTCCTCTTGACGCCGGGGTGTCCACTCGCGCATCCTTCCGCCGTAAACGGATATCCACAACGTCGTGGCGAAGGGGGCGGTGTAATGAGCATCACGAGTGCGGGCGGGACGCGATGGGCGGACGAGGCGAACGACAAACTCGCGGCATTCCTCGCCGATCTTCCGGAGGAGCAGCGCGTGACGCGGGAGGACGCGGTGCGGCGCGCGGCGGAAGCGTTCGCGCGCGGGCAATCCCGCTACCAACTCGCCGATATGGTCAGTCTGGAAGCGATGTGCGTCGGCTGGATTCGCACGACGCCGACAGCGGAGCGCGCTACTCTCCCTGCCTTCTTCGCGAAGCATGACCTCGACTTCGCCCCCTTCGAGGAATACACCGCCCCACGCTGAGGGTCGTTGAACCACGAAGACACGAAGAGCACGAAGAAGGGAAAAAGAAGAGAGTGTTGTTAGTCGTATCCCTTCTCTTTCCCTCGTGCTCTTCGTGCCTTCGTGGTTCAATCGTTTCTCTGGAAGTGAGATGCAGTGACGATGGTTGAGGATGTGCGGCGGGTGCGGGGGGCGCGGCGGTTGCGTGGGACGATTCGCGTGCCGGGCGATAAGAGCATCAGCCACCGCGCGCTGCTCTTCAATGCTCTCGCGACGGGGACGGCGCGCGTGCGGGGCTTCCTCGATGGCGCGGATTGCCGGACGACACTCGCCGCCCTGCGTGCGATGGGTGTGCAGATCGAGGAGAGCGGTGGGACGCTAACGGTGCAGGGCGCGGGTATCCACGGCCTCATCGAACCGGCAGACATCCTCGACTGCGGCAACAGCGGCACAACCACGCGCCTGCTGCTCGGCATCCTCGCAGGTCAGCCCTTTTTTACCGCGCTGACCGGCGACGGCTCGCTCCGCCGCCGCCCGATGGCGCGCGTCACCGATCCTCTTCGGCAGATGGGCGCGCGGATTGACGGACGAGCGGGTGGCACACTGCTTCCGCTCGGCGTCCGGGGCGGGAATCTCCACGGCATCGAATACGCCCTGCCCGTCGCCTCCGCGCAGGTGAAATCGTCGCTGCTGCTCGCTGCGCTTTTCGCCGATAGCCCGACGACGCTCGCCGGCCGCACCGATTCCCGCGATCACACGGAGCGGATGCTGCGCGCGATGGGCGCGGACCTCGTGGAAACGAATGGCGCGCTGACGTTGACCCCCGGCAACCCACTGACAGCACGCGATGTCGACGTACCCGGCGACATCTCCTCCGCCGCTTTCTGGCTCGTCGCGGGGGCGGCGCACCCGGACGCGGAACTGACCATCGAGCACGTCGGTGTCAACCCGACGCGCACCGGCATTCTCGATATGCTGAAATTAATGGGCGCGGAGATTGATGTGCGGAATGCGCGCGCGGTTTCCGGCGAACCTGTTGCCGACCTGACGGTACGGTCCTCGCGGCTCCGGGGTGCGGCGATCGGTGGATCACTCATTCCGCGTGGGATTGACGAACTCGTCGTGCTGGCAGTCGCGGCGGCGATGGCGGAGGGACGCACGGTTGTGCGCGATGCCGCCGAACTGCGCGTCAAGGAGTCTGATCGCGTCGCGACGGTCGTGGAAGGCTTGCGCCGCTTCGGCGCGCGAGCGGAAGCGACGGACGACGGCTTCGTCATCGAGGGGCCGAATGTCCTGCTCGCCGAAGCGCAGGAGAGCCACAACGACCACCGCCTCGCGATGGCCTGGGCCGTCGCCGCCCTGATCGCCCACGACCGCGAGGAAACCGCCATCCACGGCGCCAGCGCCGCCGACGTCTCCTACCCCACCTTCTGGCAAACCGTCGCTGAGATCGCTGAAGATTAGCATGAAATGGTTCAATAGTGTCTGGAGGACAGTGTGAAGGCTGAGGACCTACGCAAAGCCATGAAAGCTTTTGATCTCTTTGATGGTGCGCTGCTTTTCCACTCATATACGCGGTACATGCGTGACTACGAGTTAATCGTCGAGAACCATGTCGGACCTGCCGAGCGAGGAACCTATTCATATCTCTTTAGGTATTGCGTAGAGTCGAATGTGTCTACCACGTTATCAGCCATGACATATCGCAAATCACTCGATAATCGGCTTATCGTTTACGAAACAGGTAAAGACTTGGATGGCTATGTTTGGGGAGTACATTGGTCACTACTGTATCCCGGATGGAAACGTGTATCGCCGTCCGAGAAAGCAGCCAAATGGGAGCGAGAAATCGGCATAGATTTCCACGAGGTGAGTATTCAAAGCAATGCGTATAACATCACGCTCGTTTTTTCGGACCTGGTAATCACCAGACGCTCAGACCACATTAACAGTGAAATAAATCGAGTGTTCATTCCTCTGCAACTCCGCCCGTTCAGTGCCGCCAAAGTCGGGATGACGCCGATCAACGGCGACGAGCAACTACGGTACTGAGCCGTCGGCTCCGACCACTCGTTACTCGCTGCTATACTGCCGCATCGCACGCAACCAGCTGAGAGATAATCGGGGAGGAAATCGTATGGCGCTGATGACTGTGACCGCTGATCGTATCTGGGCCGCCGATGGCAGGGGCATGCACCATAACGCATTCGTGCAATACGAGGGTGACACGATTACGACGATCGGCAATCAAGCGGATTTACCGACGGGTGGCGCGAACGGCGACATGATCGCCCTCGGCGATGTGACGTTGATGCCCGGTCTCATCAACTGCCACTGCCACCTGACGCTCTCCAGTGGCGCGAACGTCCTCGCGGACTACTTCAGCATGTCGGACGAACTCTTTATGGCGCTCGCGATCAAGCACGCGAAGGAGGCGCTCTTGGCGGGCGTCACGACGCTGCGAGATTGCGGCACGAAAAACAACATCGTCTTCTCCGTCCGCAAAGCGCAGGAGATGGGGCTGATCGAGTCGCCGCGCATCTGGGCCTCCGGCGCCTGCCTGACGAGCACGGGCGGCCATTGCTACTTCTTCGGCGTCGAAGTAGATGGCGAAACGGAGATCAAGCAAGCCGTCCGCGCCCAGGTGAAAGCGGGCGCGGACTTCATCAAGGTGATGGCGACGGGCGGCGGCATCACACCCGGCACGAACCCGCGCCGCGAGCAATTCTCCCAGGAAGAGATGATTACCCTCGTCAACGACGCACACCGGCTCAACAAGCGCGTCTCCGCCCACTGTCACGGCACGCCGGGCGTCCGCAACGCGACAATGGCGCGCGTGGACACGATCGAGCACTGTTCGTTCATGGTCGAGGAAGCGCCGGGCATCAAGTACGAACCGGAGATCGTCGCGCAGATTGCGGAGCGCGGCATCTATGTCGTACCGACGACGAGCGTCGGCTACCGGATGCTCGAACGGGTGCTCCGGGGCGACATTCCGCGCACGCCGCAGTACGAGGGGTTCATCGCCAATCAGCAGACACGCATGGAGAACATCGGCCGCCTCGTCACGCAGGGTGTACGAATCGCCTCCGGCTCCGATGCGGGCGTCGGCGGCACCTATTTTGACGACTTCGCCCTCGATGTCGAACTCCTCGTCACGACCGCTGCCGTATTCACCCCCGAAGCCGCCCTCTCTACCGCGACCGCGACGGCGGCGGACGCATTGGGCCGCGACGACCTCGGCGTCCTCGCCCCCGGTAAGAAGGCGGACATGATCGCCGTCCGTGGCAACCCACTGGAGGACATTCACGCCCTCAGGAAGATTGAGATGGTGATGCAGGGCGGCAAGAAGTATGTGGGATGAGAACCTAATCCGCGGGACGGAAGGGGTCGGGGGTTAGGTTGCTTCCGTCAGCCCACTCACTTCCGCGACCTCTTCCGGCGTCAACTCCCATGCGGCAGCCTTCGCATTGGCTTCGACCTGTTCCGGCTTCGTGACACCGGCGATGATGCTGGAGACTTCCGGATGCGCAACGAGCCAGGCGATGGCGAGTTCGCCGACAGTGTGGCCGCGCGCTTCCGCCCATTGCTGGGCGCGGTGAGCGATTGCAAAGTTGCGGTGCGTGCCGTGCTGACCGCCGAAGCGATCGTTGCCGTGCGCGCGGGTGCCGGGCGGCGGTTCCTTGCCTTCCTCGTACTTTCCCGTGAGAACGCCTCCGGCGAGCGGGCTGTACGGGATGATGCCAACGCCGAACTCCTGGCAAGCGGGCAGCAGTTCTTTTTCAATCGAGCGGTCCACGAGGCTGTAGCGTGGCTGGACTGAGACGAATGCGGCGAGGTGGCGCCGATCGCTTTCCCACAGCGACCAGACGAGTTGCCACGCCGTGAAGTTCGAGCAGCCGATGTAGCGCACTGTGCCGTCTCGCACGAGATCGTCGAGCGCGCGCATCGTCTCCTCAATCGGCGTCTCGGCGTCCCACGCGTGGACTTGCAGCAGGTCCATGTAGTCCGTGCCGAGCCGCCGGAGGCAGGCATGTACACCATCCATGATATGCGCGCGGGAGAGACCCTTGTCGTTTTGCCCCTCGCCCATCTTCATCGCTACTTTGGAACCGATAATGGCGCGCTCGCGGTGCCCGGCCAGCGCCTTGCCGACGAACTCCTCCGAGACACCGTCGTTGTAGACATCGGCGGTATCGAAGAAGTTGATGCCCTGATCGAGCGCGGTGTGGATGCAGCGCGCCGTCTCCTTCTCATCCGCGAACCGCCCGAAGGTGTTGCCGCCCAGCCCCACCGCTGACACCTTCAACCCCGATCTCCCCAGTCGCTTGTATCGCATCTTCGGATTCTCCATTCGTCATCGTTCCATCGTTTCGACCACGCAAACAGACAGGCAGCATCCCACCGCTACGAGCGGAACACAAGGCCGCAGTGACCGCGCCACGGTCAGAGATACGAGAAGCGAAAGGAACGTAACGCAGAGATCGCAGAGGACACGAGAGGGCGCGGAGAAGGGTAAAGAAAGATTTCTTCGTATTTCTCTGTGGTCTCTGCGTCCTCTGTGTCCTCTGCGTTCAATCCCTACCCTTCTTGGCGTCTTGGCGGTTCAATCATCCATCGGTGCGCCCCGCCGCGAACGTCAGCGGTTCCCCGGTGAAGATTTCCTTCGGGAGCATCGCATGGACGCCGCGCGGGCCGTCCACGACCTGGGTGATGCGGAAGTCAATCGCGATGCTGGCGAGGCTGTACGCTTCGTCCCACGTCAGGCCGCGCTTGTCCACGAGGTAGTGCATTGCGTCCCGCGCGGCGACGAGCAAGGCGGTGTCGAGGTCGTCGCCGAAGCCGAGGAAGATCAGATGTGTCGGCGTCTCGGCGCACGGGCGTGCGATGGTGAGGTCTTTACGGACGATAAATTGCAACTCGACTTTCTCCATTCCCGCCTCGATGCCGGTGACATTCACCTCGCCGTCGCCCTGCGCGGCGTGGCCGTCGCCCGTCGAGAAGAGCGCGCCGGGGACGAAGATGGGCAGATAGAGCGTCGTGCCCGCGACCAGTTCCTTGCAATCCATGTTGCCGCCGAATGCACCGGGGAAGGCGGTCGGCACCGGGCCGTCCGCGTCCGGCGCGACGGCGTAGATGCCCATGAAGGGGTGGAGCGGCACGGTGATTCCCGGCTGAATCTCACTGGTACGTCACGACCAGTCAATTGTCAGGTGGCGGAAATACGGCTCCTTTACATCGTCCGGCTCGCCGCCGAGCAGCCCTTTGACGCGCGCATCCGGGTTGCCGGGACGGTGTGCATTGAAGCCCCAATCAAGCGGCACGATCTCCTTGATCCGCACTTCCAGCGTATCGCCCGGCACCGCGTCCGCGACGAAGACCGGGCCGGAGAGCGCATGGCCCGCGCCTTCGGGCCGCTGCCCCGTCGGCTTCTGCTGGCCGGGCGGGATGTCGTTCCATCCCGCGTTGCGCGTGCGGTAGATCACCGTATCGCCGGAGTTAATATGCAAGCGGGGCGGCAGGGTGCGGCTGAAGAACCCGTGCAGATTTTCCAGCGCGTCGTCGAGTGTATGGACGGTCATGAACGATCTCCTTCCCGAAGGCGAACGAACAGCGGCGAACGCCAGTGTACATCGGAACATGTCGTACAATGGAAGCGACGCGCCACATGGACGAGAGTCGGGAGATCGAGGATGAAGCGGAATGCACAAATCGAACGGACGCTCAATGAGATCGTCCGCAGGCTCGTCGCGGACTATCAACCGGAGAAGATCATCCTCTTCGGCTCGTACGCCTATGGCGAACCGGACGCGGATAGCGACCTCGATATGCTTATTATCAAAGAGACGCCGGAGCGCCGCCGCGACCGTCGAAATA
>JAABUJ010005557.1_pt1 | contig 12551 bp, 9 predicted proteins | sample 5559131 | NCBI WGS metagenome assembly JAABUJ01 (sample SAMN10711875, study PRJNA513366) | rock metagenome | isolation source: Antarctica rocks | place: Antarctica: Victoria Land, Mt New Zealand nord | collected 2016-01-07
TCAGAAAGCCGAAGCGGATGATGTCTGTACTGCCGCAGTGGTAGCAGGAAACGGTTTGTGTGACCATGCCAAACAGTCTACCACACCAACTTAAATCATAGCACTACCAAATATTTGAGTGAACGTTCAGAACACTCTTATTGATGGTAGTAACAGTTTGCACAATCTCTATTCTGACTCTTCTTTATGTTTGCGCACGCGACACAGTCAAATTATCTTCTTACGGCGTTGCTTCTCCGAACGCGTGTTGACGAGCAAGCGGGCAAGGGGCGCGGCTAGGCTGTGCGCTCCTCTTACATGTTCGGCATCGCCGTGTAGGTATTGGCGGGTGATCTTCAGGTCTTTATGGCCGGCAATCTGGCTGGCCGCCCAAACGTCCGTCTTGGCAAGCTGCGTGATGGCGTAATGCCTCAGGCCGTGCAGGGTAAAGCCGGACAAACCCGCAAAGTCGAGATAACCCCGGAACTGGCGTCCGAAGCGGGCCACATCCATCGAACCGCCGTACTCGCTGACGAACAATCGGTCGCAGTCCACCTTCGGACGAACCCGCAGGTAGGCGTCTACGGCGTCAATCCAAATCTGGCTGATCGGCACCACGCGAGGCGCATCACCTTTCGAGTGACGGATAGCGATCTGCCCCTGCTGTGGCTGATAGTCACCCAGCGTCAGTCCCAGCATTTCACCGATGCGCGCGCCGCTCTCGACCAATCCCGTGATGAGCGCGTAGTTGCGGCGAGAAAAGAACTGGCGAGCCGCCGGGCGGATGAACCGAACGGCAGGATTGGCGGCGGGTTTCCAGCGCTCGTGCATCGCTTTCAGGAGTGTGCGGATCTCGTCATCAGAGGGGCACTTGACGTAGGCGCGCTCGGCTTTGGGTACCTGACAGCCTGCCAGCGGATCGCCTTCGACGTAGTCTTCCCGCTTGCAGAACTTGAGAAAAACGCGAGCGGAGACGGCGTCGTGGCGGCGCGTCTGGTCGGAAACGCCTTGATCGGCGCGGTGGGCAAGATACTCGCGCAGATGCCGCGCCTTGAACTCGCGCAACGGAATGCTCTGCGCCTCGGCCCATCGGGACAGCAACCGCAGACGCTCAAAGTAGAAACGCTCCGTGTTTTCTTCGCGTGTGGCTCGCACCTGCATTAGAAAGTCGGCAACGGCGTCTTTCCAGCCGATGGATGCCGAGAACGAGGCGCGCGACTGAGTGGAAGCGTCGCCGTCTTCGAGGCTGGCTTTCAGCTTACTGTTGGCTTTTAGTTCACTATTGGTTTTGGAATTGTCCCTTGATTGGGGATCGGGTTGATGGAAATTGGCTGTGTGCATAGCCGGTTTGTTTGTGGATAAATTGGCGGAAACATGGACTTTTTTCCCATAGCTGAGGCCTCCTGACACCCCTGTTTTACTCTTGACAGCAGCAATTGTCAATAGCGGCAACAGGAGGCAAAAAGAAAAGCCCCTGCTCTGATGTTTCAGAGTAGAGGCCAGTTTCAAGAGGTATTGTGCCCCCACCTGGATTCGAACCAGGGACACCCTGATTAAGAGTCAGGTGCTCTAACCAGCTGAGCTATGGAGGCCCATTTCCCGGCTTGAAAGGCTGTCCGCCCTCTCAGCACGGCAAGAGTATACCACGCGGCTGCGCCGAAAGCAACCCTGTTTTGGCTCCTTTGTGCCATTCTTTTCCCAGCCTCATGCGGCTCCGCCGAACTGCAAGCAGGCTCACCAGAAGGGATTAAAAACTGCAAAAGACCGGGAATATCCAGAAACCGCTTTTGACAATGCGCTGGTGACAATGTGCTGGTAAGACCGATATGCAAGACCAACTCCATATTCTTGTCGTGGATAACGACGCTTTCTATCGCCAAACGATCAAGCAGGTTCTTCGCACCAACTATCCGGCTGCCATTATCCAGGAGGCCATGACCTGCGCCCAAGCCACGCAAACCATGGCTTTGCAGCAGTTTGACTGCGTCCTTCTTAACTACCACCTGCCCGACGCCAGCGGCATGAGCTGCCTTGTGGACATACGCAAGGCAGGCAGCAGCACCCCAATTATTATCCTGGCAGGCCAAGGTGACGAGAAGATCGCAGCGGAGACCATTAGGGCGGGGGCCACGGACTACCTTCCCAAAAAAGACCTCACCCCGCAACTGCTTGCGCACTGCCTGCGCGGAGCACTGCGTTATCATCAGGCTCAGGAGCAGATACGGCAAACGCAGGAAGCCCTCCAGCTTCGCGACAGAGCAATTGCCGCCGCCAGCAACGGGATTGTTATCGCCGACCCCCATCAGCTTGACTGCCCGATTATCTATGCCAACCCCGCATTTTCTGCGATCACGGGCTACCCGCCAGAAGAAGTGATTGGGCGCAACTGCCGATTTTTACAGGGCGAGGACACAGACTCCCAATATGTCCAGCAGGTGCGGGACTGTTTGCAGCAAGAAAGCGCGTGCCAGATTATCCTCAGAAACTACAAAAAGGACGGCACTCCCTTTTGGAATGAATTGTCGCTCTCACCGGTGCGTGATGCAGACGGCACGCTCACCCACTTTATCGGTGTTCAAACAGACATCACCGAGCGCCGGAATGCTGAAGAAGCGCTGCAAGTGAACACGGCCCGCCAGCAGGGGTTGCTGCGCGACATGTTTTCCAGCGTCACTGAGGGCAAGTTCGTGCTTTGCGCCTCGGAAGCCGACCTGCCTGAGCCTTACACGCCTTTTGCGGAGCCTGTTTCTTTGTCACGCACAAGCGGCGTTCGGGAGCTACGCCGCCATACACTCGGCGCGTGCATAGCCGCAGGCATCCCTGATGAACGGCGCTATGACCTGGAAACCGCCGTGGGAGAAGCGGCTATGAACGCTGTTGTTCATGCAGCCACAGGCACAGGCCACGTGTTCCTGCACGGGCGGGGGGCAGTCCAGGTGCGCGTGGAAGATGAAGGCAAAGGCATTGCGGTGGAAGACCTGCCCAACGCCACATTGAAGCGTGGGTATACGACGGCGGGAAGCATGGGCTACGGCTTCAAAATGATCCTTCAGTTGATAGACAAAGTGTTTCTGCTGACAGGCGTCGCAGGCACCGCTGTTGTTCTGGAGCAGGAACGAACACCGAAGGCTCCTGCATGGTTTTGATATATTTGCGTTGTTCTCCCCGTCCCTAAGCGTCAACACCGCACACCGCCCTGCCAGCAACAGAAATCCCAAATCACAGCAATAGCCACCCCAAACCCCAGCCATTGCCCACGCTCTTCCTCCCTTGCTTTCTGCCACGCCCCAACCTAACACCTCGTACCCGTATCTGATACCTGCGCCAAAAGCTAAAGGGCCATTTACCACGCTCTCTCCCGCACCCTGCCAGCAATCCGCTACTGTTCTACCAGTATCTTGGGGGTGTTTTTAGAGTAATCTGCTATGCCTCTACCAGTATCAGGCATATTTCATACGCACGCGCATGCCACCCGTCCCAAAGGCAGGAAAACAGCATCCCTTGAGTGAACCTTGCGCGCAGAGCAAACACAACATCTGAGCCTAATCATTTGGTACAGTGCTTGTATGAAGGTGAAACAAGCCATTGAAAAGGACGGCTGGCATCTTGTCCGCACACGCGGCAGCCATCGTCAGTTCAAGCACAACACAAAACCGGGTTTGGTCACAGTGCCGGGGAAGCCGAGTGATGATTTAGCTATCGGGACGGAAAACAGTATTCTCAAACAAGTGGGGCTAAGACCATGAACTATTTGATTGTCATTGAAAAGACAGACACGGGTTATTCCGCCTATTCGCCAGACCTGCCCGGCTGCGTGTCTACCGGAGCGACCCGCGAGGAAGTCCAGCGCAGCATGCAGGAGGCGATAGAGTTTCACCTGGACGGTTTGCGTGCGGAAGGCTATCCCATCCCTGCCCCCGCCAGCGAGTCGGCGTATATTCGCGTCGCCTACGCGGCCTAATCTTTCGGCGGGAGGTCATACCAGGGCAGGGCATGACGGAACAAAGCGCATGAAAGAACCAAAAGATTGGTGGCAGTCACATTACGGCGCGGCTATTCCCATTGCCCACCGTTTGCGCTTTCAGGTTCCAGACAGATGGTTTCGCATCCATTCGCTGCCTCAGTCCAAGCGATACCCCCAAAAGCCCAGCGAGTATTCAGGGCTGCTCGCGCGGCATAACACGGTGGCAACTGATATTCTCGGCTCCCAGAGCTTGTGCTTGCTCTTGGTGGGACGATATCATGAACAGCCCGACCTGCATAGTCGTTCGCAAAGCCTTCCGAACCTTGAAGGCATTAATTTTACGCTCTTTGATACTTGGGAGGAACCGCGTTTTATCAGCGTTTGGTGTGCGCCGGTCACATGGATACCAGGACAGTACAATGGCATTATCAAAGCCGTTGCCGATGATGAAGAGGCAAATATCGTGTTTGCGTCTTTGCAAACAGGCGAGGCTTACGCGCCCTACGATGGCGGCGCTGACTTGTTTCTCGCGTCAACGGCGCGGCGCGATCAACTCAAGCAGCGATATGCAGACTGGTTGTCCAAGCACCCGCAGGGGGTATGAAACACCTAACGCCGACGCCCAGCTTTTGTTCACGCCCGGCTACGATCTCCCTGTACTGGTTTACGGCGCTCCCCTGTCCCCGAAGGGCAGAACATCTACAAAAAGTAAGGTGTATTCAAGCTGCTCGGCCCCTGCGCGAATTGGAGCAAACCAACAGCCTGTCCTCGCTTTACAATGCCAAGTTCCGCTGCACCGGCGCGGGCAGCAAGATCGCCATCAAGCTGGTCGGCATCAGTTCGTCCGGCGTCCGCAGCGCAGAGCAGTTCCTCAGCGCCATCAGCACAGCAGCCCCTGCCCTCGCAGACACAGAAACGCACGGCCTCAAAGCCGCGTAGCACACCCGGCGCACACTGGCTCCTGCGATTTTCTTTGCCGCACGCTCAAGGCTCCCAGGCATCTGCCTGGGGGCCTTGCGGCATTACGGAGCACACGCCTGCCCACTGCCCGCAAGGCCCGGAACTTTCCGCCTCCCATAAACGTTTTCAACTCCAGCACTTTCTCAAGGAGACTTTCTATGAACACACGCACCATCGCCGCTGCCCTCGCCGCAGGCTTCCTCGTTACGGGAGCCGCCTTCGCCCAAACCAGCACCGGGGCCACATCCACGCCTGTCAAGAAGCCCGGCCTGTTGTCACGCATTCTGCACCGCAACCAGACCGGCACGCCGACTAGCCCCACCGCCGCTGCGACCGGGGCCACCACCATGCACCGCCCGATGATGGGCGGTATATCATCGCTGTCCGGCAGCATCATCGGCAACAAAAACACCCTTGTTTATCACATGGCCGGCGACCACAACCTGCCCGCCCCCAAGAACCGCGTTTATTTCCGCACCGTTGCCCAGGCCGAAGCCGCCGGCTACCATGCCGTCGGCACGCCCACCCGCACCACACACGCCCCGATGACCCGCGCCGGGCGCGGCTACCACAGCCCCACGCCCGGCGTAATGGGCCACTAAACACCCGCTAATAAACCACAAACACTGGCGCAGCAAAAAGCCCCCTCCGCATGTCATAGAGACCGCAGAGGGGGCTATTGTGTTCTTGTAATCAGTATAACGGCTCCGTGCCCTGCGCTACTCCGCACTGTGCCCGCGCACCACCGACAGCACCCCCGCTCCATACTTCTCCATCTTAGCATCCCCCACCCCAGTGATCTCGCGCAGGTCGCCCTCCGACTGCGGCTGATGTCGCGCAATCTCGCGCAAGGTCTTATCCCCAAACACGCAGTATGGCGGCACGCTTTGCGCACTGGCCTCCAGCCGACGCCACGAACGCAGCCGCTCAAACAATGCTTCGTCTTCCTCGTTATCTATCGGCGCATTGCCACTTGCGCCCCTTGCATTCAGCGCGACACGATCTGTCTTGCGACGCGCCCCCGGCAGCAGAATATCTAAATCCAACCGCCCCTGCCAAGCTTCGCGCCCCCTTTGCGTGACAGTGCAGACAAAGTAATCATCTTCCCCGGCCTGGTGCAGCAACCCCTGCGTCACCAATGCCTCCAGAAACGTGTTCACCTGATCCCGCGAACCCCGCGATAGCGCCCCATACAGCGGGTGATGCTCACTGGCATACCGCTCCACATCTTTAGAGCTTGCGCCCCGCAAAAGCGCATTCAGCTTCGCCTTGCCAATAGATGGGCGCAGGGCATCCATGCCTTCCAGCACAGAGTAAACATCTGCCCCATCAACACTATCCGGCATGGGCACGCGCGACAAATCAGGCCGTGCCGTCGGCCTTTGCCTGCCTGCATCCGCAGGACGATCACAGTTATCGCAGCAAAAGCCCAGGCCTGCCGGTTCCTCATGGTCGCCAAAATACTCCAAAACCGTCCGGCGGCGGCAGTCATAAGTCTTGGTGTACGCCGTCATCTCGTCCAGTCGCCGCAGGCGCTCCCGCCTTTGTGCATTCAAATCCTGCGCAATGCGCCCAAACAAAACGCTGGAAAACTTCGGCCGCACCAAACGCAGCACAATCTCTTCGGGCGTCTCATTCAGACGCTCCACCAAGCCCGCCTTCTCCAATTCCCCCATCACGCGCCTGGCTCTCAGGTCGCTGTTCTCATGCGCAGCCGTCCAGGCGCTGCGTGCTATTGTCACGATGTCGCTGCCCGGCATGCGCACTCCCGCCAGGCGGCGATGCCCGGCCTGCACATCGGCCACAGTCAATACGTCGTTATCCAGAAACCATTCCCGCGTGCGCCTGTCCGTAAAGCACGTCAAAACCACGCACCGGCTTTTCAGTCCATCGCGCCCCGCCCGCCCCGCTTCCTGGTAATAACTTTCCAAGCTATCCGGGTAGCCGCAATGAACGACAAACCGCACATCCGCCTTGTCAATGCCCATGCCAAACGCATTGGTCGCCACAAGCACCTGACGCTCACCTGAAAGCCAGTCGCGCTGCATGCGCGTGCGCATTTCAGTGTCCAGGCCTGCATGGTAAACGCCCGCCCTGCGCCCAATGGCCTGCAAGGCATCGTCCGCCACTTCCGCCACTTCATCGCACATCTTGCGCGTCGGCACATAAATCAGCCCGCTGCCGCCGCCCTGCGCCAGCTTCGGCAGCGCTTTTTCTAGCTTTTCCAGCCGCTCGCTGTCACTCTTAACTCTGACGACGCTCCAATACAAGTTAGGCCGATTAAACCCGCCCACCAGCCGCAACGGATCATCCATCCCCAGGTTGTCCACAATAGACGTCTGCACCCGCACAGTCGCCGTCGCCGTGACCGCCGTGACCGGAGGACGCCCCAGGCTTTCCACAATGCCTTTGAGCGACAAATAATCAGGCCGAAAGTCATGCCCCCATTCGCTGATGCAGTGCGCCTCATCTACGACAAACCGGCTGACATTGGCCCGCTTCAGTGCTTCCAGGAACGACGGCGACCGGAACCGCTCCGGCGCGACATACAGCAGCTTGAGCCGCCCCCCGCGCAGCCTGTCCATCACCGCCCGCTGCTCCGATGCCTCCTGCAATGACGACAAGCTTGCGCACCCCGCTTCGGCAAAGACAGGCCGCCGGTTCAGGGCATCCACCTGATCGCGCATCAATGCAATCAGCGGCGACACCACTAAAGTCAGGCTCGGAGCCAGCAAGGCGGGCAGTTGGAAGCACAGCGACTTGCCCGCCCCCGTTGGCATGACCACCAAAACATCGCGCCCCGTGAGTGCCCCCCGCACCGCCTCTTCCTGCAACGGCCGGAACCCGGAAAACCCAAATGCCCCTTCCAGTGACTGCGCAACTTTGTCTTGTTCCATTGACATCATAACACGGAGTGTACCAGACAAGTTCACCGCTCGCGCAAGGAGGCATGCAATAAGCTTTGTTGGGCGCCAGGGGCATACACCTCAAAGCTCAGCAGCGAGTAGCCGAACTGCGAGGCCCGCTGCGTTCCGTACATCCGCACGAACCGCGCTGTCGTGGGCGCGAACTTGATTTCCTCTACGCCGCCCTGACCGTCCGTCGTGCTGTAAACATCAGCCCAAGTTTTCCCATTCAGGCTGACCTGTATACGATACGCCGAGGCATAAGCGGTCTCCCAGGACAAGCGAACACGGCTGACCGCCTGCGGCCTGCCCAGATCAACCGCGATCCACTGCGGGTCGCGGAAGTCGCTGCCCCAGCGCGTGTCATCGTCACCATCCACCGCCTTCTTGGGGCCAAGGTCTGGAATTGACTGCACGGACGATGCCGTCACAGGCCGCCCCAATGCCAGGTCATGTTCCGCCGAGTGCGTACTGGCTTGAGCGGCCTGCACCTGCTCCTGATCTACCAGCAGCGGGATGGGTTCGGTGTAGTCTGAGGCGAGGCGCAATCGGGCGCGGCTGCGGATGTCGCGTGACGACGCCCCTACCTCCACGCTGTAGTCGCCTGCATCGGCTTTCCACTGCCGGTGGGGCACATCGCAGTACACTAGCGCGCGTCCCGCCAGAGTAAAAGAAACCGTTTTGGTTTCGCCTGGTTTCAAGCTGACTTTGGCAAAGCCTTTCAGCTCGCGCACCGGCTTGTCTATCTTGGGATTGGGGTCGTGGATATACATCTCTACCACTTCGGCCCCCGTGCGACTTCCCGTGTTGGTGATGGGCACGCTTGCCACCGCCGTGCCGCCCGGAGCGAGCGCAAGTGAAGAAAGCGTCAGCGCGCCATACTTGAATGTGGTGTATGACAGGCCGTAGCCGAACGGAAACAGCGGCGCAATGTTTTTCTTGTCAAAGTGCCGATAGCCGACATAAATGCCCTCGGCATACTCCACCTGGTTTTTGACGCCGGGGAAGTGGCCGAAGTCGGGGTAGTCTTCGCGCCGCACGCCCAAAGTATTGGGCAGCTTGCCCGAGGGGTTCACATCGCCAAACAGCACAGCCGCCAGCGCGCTGCCGCCCATCTCGCCCGGAAACCATGCCTCCACCAGGGCGGGGACTTGCCCCAGCCACCCGTTCATCAGCACAGGCGTGCCATTGTTCAAGATAACAATCGTGTGCGGGTTTGCCGCCGCGACGGCCCGAACAAGCGCATCCTGGCTGCCGGGCAGGGCCATTGATGGGCGATCCTGCCCCTCGCTTTCCGTGCCTTCAGTGCCGACAAACACCAAAGCGACATCGGAGCGCCGGGCCGCCGCGACCGCATCCGCGTAGCTTGGCGTGCCTGGCAGCGTCCAGTTTAGCTGCGCGACAGCATCCCCTCCCGCCTGGAAGTATTCCACGCGCAGGGCGTAAGCACGGCCCGCAACAAGGTTCACGCGGACTGTCTGCGCCGTCGCCGAGCCTTCCAGCCAGCGGCTGACCAAGGGCTTGTTGTTGAGAAACAGGCGGCAGCCGTCGTCTGCGGTCAGTGTCAAGGCATACCGGCCTGTGGCAGGCGCGACCAGCCTGCCCGTCCAGCGCGCGCTGAACTCGGTGCGCGGCACGCGCGCAGCCGGGCTTGCCTTGCTCCAATTGTCCTGTATCTGAGCGTCAGTGCGAACCAGAATAGGCCTGCCCTGAAGATTGCGGTTGGCAAAGTACTCCGCCCGCAGGCCGTGCCCACGCCCCGACGGCGGCAGCAACGCGGAGGCGGGGACAGGAACACCGCCCATCGCCCCGCGCGCGTAGCGAACTGTCACCCCACGGCCCACGCGGCGGCGGATGCCCTCTAGGGGGTTCACCGACACCAGCGGCGTGACTCCGGGACTGCCTGCCGCGCCAAACTGCATGCTCAGCGCGGCGGGGCCGATAACCGCCACCGAGCGCAGGCTGGCGGCACGGAGCGGCAGCAGCGCTTTTGTGTTCTTGAGCAGCACAATGCCCTGACTCGCCGCTTCAAACGCCAGCCGCTGATGCGCTATGGAGCCAACTTGGGCATGGTTGGGAACATGCGGCCCGTCCAGCAGGCCGACCCGGATAATCGCGCGCAGAATACGGCGGACATTGTCGTCGATTTCGGCTTGCGTCACCTGCCTGCGCGCCAAAGCACGGGCGACATTCTTGGGGGCCAGCAGGCCCGGCCCCGGCATTTCCAGGTCGTTGCCTGCCGCGACCACAGGGGCGGTTTCATGCACCCCGCCCCAGTCGGATGTGACCATGCCGTCCCAGCCCCAGCCTTTCTTGAGAACATCCGTGAGCAGGTACGCACTAGCCGAGGCGTGCGGCCCGTTGACGCGGTTGTAGGAAGACATCAAAGTCCAGGCATGGCCCTCTTTGACGCCTGCCTCAAACGCGGGCAGGTAGATTTCGCGCAGGGCGCGCTCGCCGACATGGACATTGACGGCAAACCTGTCCGCCTCTTCGTTGTTGCAGGCGAAGTGCTTGATACACGCGGCAACGCCCGTGCTTTGCATGCCCTGAATGTAGCCGACGGCAAGCTGACCCGCGAGATACGGGTCTTCGCTGAAATACTCGCCGTTGCGCCCGCCCAGCGGCGAACGCTGAATGTTGACGGCTGGCCCAAGCAGCACCTGCGCGCCGGTTCCTTTATTGCGGGCCTCCTCGCCGATGGCCTGCCCAATGCGCCCGACCAGAGCCGGGTCCCACGTAGACGCCATGGTGACGCCTGCGGGGAACAGCGTCGCGGGGCCGAGGGTGCCTGCCATGCCGCCGCGCACGCCCTGCCCGGCATCCACAAAGCTCATGGCAGGCACGCCTAGACGAGGAATGGGCGTGGTCGTAAAAGCCGTGCCGCTGAGCAGGCTCAGCTTCTCCTCCTGCGTCAGCCGCGCAAAGAGGTCGGCAACACGCGATTCCAGCGGAGCTTTTGGGTTTCGGTACGCGGGCGCAGCCTGCCCCCGCACCATGCCACAGGCAAGCAACAGGGTGGATATGGCGGCAAAAAGTGCCGTGAAAGAAGTCTTCTTGACGAACAAAAAGGCTGGCATGATACTTGTTCCCGGCTGCTTTTTGCAGCCTTGCGCTGCTTGGCAGGGCCTACTTGCGCGCAGAGCCGTAAGCCGGCGCCGCGAGAGACGAAAGCAAAATGCCGACACGCACTGCGTGCCCCTTGTCCCAGCGCGCGCGGTCTGCTTTCCAATCTGGCGGCAGCTTGGACAAATCCCAGTTCGCCACGCGGGAGTTAATGGGCACCAGCCGCAGAATGGTCAGCACGAGCGACATAAGCAAGAGTGCGGCAGAGGCAGAAAGCGCGGGTTTGCCGGGCTGCCCGGCCTTTTTGCGCCAGGCCAACAAAGTTAAAGCAATCAGCGTGGCGGCATACCAGGGCGGCCCTGCTTTGCCATAAAGCCGCGCGAGGCTTTGCGCCCCTGCCGCATGCTGCTCGTCGGTTAGGCGCGTCAAAGCCGGATGCACAAATGCCCCGACGGCGAGTTCGTTCCCGGCCAGCGTACCGAGCAGCAGAAGTGCCAGAATGTCCATAAAGTCTCCTTGGGGTTTTTTGGGTTGTTCTTTTCGGCAAGGCGGCTGATCAAAGCGCCCGTGATGCCGTCTCTTGAGCTTGCTTTGGGCACTGCAACAGCTTTTTCAAGGCATACCAACGACGGAACAAATTGCTGCGTCGTTGGTACAGGCTGGAAAAGCCGAAAGAATGCCGCCGCAATGCCTGCACAACAGCCGCGCAGGGGCTGTGGGTTACGGCAGCGCGGCGTGCTCCTGCTCCTGGCCCTCAATGCGGGCGACATTGGACAGGAGGCCGTCCGGCAGGCCCTGCCAGAAGCGATACAGGTGGACAATGCTGACGATGGCGAGCGCGGTCACGGGGGCAGCAAACAGGACGCCGACAATGCCGTCAATTTCCAGCCCGGCAAACAGCACAAACAGCACCAGAACGGTGTGCAGGCCCAAAGCAGAGCCGACCAGCTTGGGATAGAGAACCTTGGAGCCGCCTTCGTTGATGACGACAAACAAGACCAGCACAATGACAGCGGCAACAGCGGGGCTATGAAAATGTGTCGGCCCGACAAGGGCAGCGATAATCGCAGGCACGGCCCCCAGATATGGCCCAAAGACGGGAATAAGCGAGGCGACAATCACAATCAAGCCGATTATGAGCCAGATGTGAATGCCAATGAGGAGGCAACCCACGGCGGCGGCGGCCCCGATCAAGACAGCAATAATCAACTGGCCTCGCACAAAGCCGCCCAAGATACGGTTTACATCAGTCTGCCACAGCTCGGTGCGAGAGCGCAAATCGGGCGGCAGGAGAGCGTTAAACTTCTGGCGCATTTCCGCACTGAACAGCAAAAAGTAAAGGGCGATGAGCAGGACAATCAAAGACTCGCCGATGTCGGTGACGAGATGGCGCAGGGCAGGCACGACCTTTTTGCCCGCAGTGGCGGCGTAGGCTTTGATGTCGGCAGGGGGGTTTTGCAGGGTATCGGTGAGGCTGAAGTGAATGTTGCGGGCGGCAAGCCGGGAATCAATTGTGCCTGCTAAAGTGAGAGCGCGGGCATGATACTGGGGATAGTCACGGCTGAAAGAGGTGACCTGATGCACCAAATCGTCGCCCAGCAGCCAGATGCCTGCGCCCAAAATGACGATGAGGCTGACAAAAACCACCGAAACGCTGGTCTTGCGTCCAAAGCGGC
>JAABUJ010005558.1_pt1 | contig 12550 bp, 12 predicted proteins | sample 5559131 | NCBI WGS metagenome assembly JAABUJ01 (sample SAMN10711875, study PRJNA513366) | rock metagenome | isolation source: Antarctica rocks | place: Antarctica: Victoria Land, Mt New Zealand nord | collected 2016-01-07
TCTCGACCTGCACCAGAAGGCAGAGTTCTTCCGCCGCGCGGCCGGCATAGTCCTTGACCCGGCCGAAACGGTTGGCCCGGTTCGACATCGAGACGCCCCGGACGCCCGCCGGGGGATACAGCATGGCAGCGACCGCGGCCCGCGCCTCGTCGGCATCCTGCACATAGGGAATCAGCAGGGTCTGGGCGCCGATGTCGAGGAAGCGCTTGATCAGCACCGTGTCGTTGCTGGCCGGGCGCACGATCGCCGACACGGGATAGGGGGCCGCGGCCTGCAATTGCTCCAGCACCGTGATCGGATCGGCCGGCGTATGCTCGGTGTCGAACAGGACCCAGTCGTAGCCGGCGCCGGCCAGGATCTCGGCCACGAGACCGCCCGGGATCGTGCACCAGAGCCCGACCTGCTGCCGTCTCTCCCGAATGGCGTGCTTGAAGTGATTGCGCGGCAGGTCCATGGCGTTCCCTCCCTGGTCTCGAGCGGTCCTGCGAAGCCGACCCCCGGCCGCTACGATCTGCCCTGTTTCGGGCCGCGCGTCGACCGCCGCGTGCGTCGGCCAACCCCGTCCTGGCCGGGCTCGTCCCGGCCATCGACGCCGAGCCGCCACATGCAGGGTCGTTGTACGGCTCCGACGCCCCTTGAAGGGTCAGCGTTTACGCTCAAGGCGTGGGTGGCCGGGACAAGCCCGGCCATGACGGTGGGGGCGCATTGCGGATGCCGCAGCGATGGGCGAAGCTGCCGGCCGGACAGGGGCACGCGACGCGCTCCGCCCCGAAGCCGAGACCGCCGACAACAACCGTTCCGGGAGAGACGCCATGCCGAGCGCGCGGACCGTCGACGTCCAGGCCTTCTTGAACGAGCATCCGTTCTCGCCCTTCCAGTGGCTGGTCTTCGCGCTCTGCTTCTGCGTGGTGCTGATGGACGGGTTCGATACGGCGGCGATCGGCTATATCGCGCCATCGCTCGTCGGCGAATGGGGCGTGGAACGGTCGGCGCTGGCGCCGGTGCTGAGCGCGGCGCTGTTCGGGCTGGCGTTCGGCGCCCTGTCGGCCGGCCCGCTGGCCGACGGGTTCGGCCGCAGGACGGTCCTGATCGGCGCCGCGCTGGTGTTCGGCTTGGCCTGCCTGGCGTCGGCATCCTCGGGCAACCTCAGCCAACTGGTGGGTTTGCGCTTCGTCACCGGACTGGGGCTCGGCGCCGCCATGCCCAATGCCGCAACCCTGATGAGCGAGTTCTGCCCGGATAGGCGGCGCGCCACCCTGACCAATGGGATGTTCTGCGGCTTCCCGCTCGGCCAGACGACCGGTCACCTCGGCGCCCTCATGGTCGTGATGCTGCTCGGCGGCACGCTCATGAACACGGCGCAATCGTCGCTTCCCGCGCTCGCGGCCGCCTTCTACCCGACGGCAGGGCGCGCCACGGGCGTGTCGTCGATGCTGGGCATCGGGCGCTTCGGCGGGATCGCGGGCTCGTTCCTGGTCGGCGAACTGTCGCGCCGCAATCTCGATCTCGGGTCCATCTTCGCGCTCGTCGCGGTGCCGGGCCTGATCGCGGCGGCCGCGCTGGCGGTGAAGCAGGTCGCTCATCCGGAACGCGGGCCGGCCGGCCTGGTGGTCGAAACCGAAATAGCGCTTCACTGAAAGAGCCCGCCGCCTCGGCCGCAACCCTGATCGGGAACCACGATGAGCCGCCTCGTCTACGTCCTCAACGGACCCAACCTCAATCTCCTCGGCAAGCGCCAGCCGCATATCTACGGCCACGAGACCCTGGCCGACGTCGAAGCGGAATGCCGCGAGCTGGCCGAGGAACTCGGCCTCGAACTCCGCTTCCACCAGAGCAACGCGGAACACCGGATCATCGACTGGATCCACGAGGCGCGCGAGACCGCGGGCGGCATCCTCATCAACCCGGCCGCCTTCACCCACACGTCGGTGGCGATCCTGGATGCGCTGGACGCCTGCGGGTTCCCGATCATCGAGGTCCATATCTCGAACGTTCACAGGCGGGAGAGCTTCCGCCACCGTTCCTACGTGTCGCTCGTGGCCTCCGGCGTGATCGCCGGCTTCGGCACCCAGGGCTACGGACTGGCTTTGCGGCGGTTGGCAAAGCTGATCGACGAAGCCGAGTAGGGCATGCCCCGTCGAGGACGGCAGGATGGGTCAGGTCAGGCTCACGCAGCATGATGCCCCGGAATGAAGAAGGCCTCCGCGGATCGCTCCGGGAGGCCTCGCTCTGGCGTTGGGAATTTGTCGGAAAAACCGTAGGCGCCCGCGCGAGCGCCGTCCCCAACAGCTCCAAACCCCTTGCGGGGACCTCACTACAATAGGGGTAAGGGTGGACAAATCAACAAGGCTCTTCCAGCGCCAAGGCCACTTTGAGAGCGGCACCGATGAGTGCCATGTCGGCTTTCGTCATCCACTCGCTGACATACACGAAATGAGCGCTGCCGTTGCTTCTGACCATGGGGCGGCTGAGCCGATCGTGGGAGACGCTAGTGGCAAGGTCGCATTTTGCCCAAACCTCCTTGGTGACGGCGCGATAGCGGCCAATGGGATGAGAACCTGGGCTGGGCTCGCCGGCACCGTCGCGGTTGCGCGCAAAGGCACGACAGTGCAAAGGCCCGCCATCCCACGTTGGCGCGCATCAAACGCATCACCCGACACGACCACAGCTCGACGAACCTTGTGGATCTCAGGTGGGATCCCCAATGGCCGCACCCAAGCCGGAGCTGCGGGATCGAGACGATCTCGCCCGAAGTCGCACATCAGGATCGCGCCCCGACGCGGCGCGAAGTTGATCGGCATGGCTGACCCCCGACACTCCCAGGCGGCGCTTGACAGCATGCGGCAGCCATAGTCCGTTCGCGACCGAACGATGTCGAAAAATCGCATCGCGGCGGAGATTGGTCATGACCTGTCTGAATCGTCGTCAATTCAACCGGCTGCTCGGCGCCGGTCTCGCCGGCGCGACGGCGGGCTTGGGACCCGGCGCGCGGGCCCAGGCCGCGAAAACCATCACGGTTCTGAACTGGCAGGGCTACGGCACCGACGAAGCCTTCGCCTTGAAGGCTTTCAAGGCCGCTACCGGCATCGAGGTCAGGCACGACTATTTCAACGCCGAACCCGAGATGCTGACCAAGCTGCGCACCAACCCCGGCGTCTACGACGTCGTGCTGATCAACTCGGCCCGTGACCGGCAGGCCCAGGCCGACAAGCTGATCGACCCGGTCGACCTGACGTCGATGCCGAACGCCAAGGACATGACGCCTGCCTTCAAGGCCAACCCCAACCTCGCCTTCGACGGCAAGACCTGGGGCGTTCCCTGGGTCTGGGGCATGAACGCCCTGGCGCTGCGCCGTGGCAAGGGCGCGGTCGACAGCTACGCGGCGCTGGGCGAGCCGGCCTTGGCCAACCGCGTCGCACTCTTCGACGATGCGGTGACCGAAGTCGCGGTCGCGGCGCTGCTGACCGGCCAGGACATCAACGACCCGAAGGACATGAAGGCGATCGGCGACACGCTGAAGGGCTTCAAGAAGAACGTGAAGCTCCTGTGGTCGAGCGAGGACGAGTGGAACAAGGCCTTCGCGGGCGGCGCCTTCGACCTGTCGGTCTACTGGTCGGGCGCCGTGGCGCGCTCGCAGAACGTGCATAAGCTGCCGGTCGACTTCATCGTCCCGAAACAGGGCGCCATCGGCTGGCTCGACACGCTCTGCATCCCGGCATCCTCGACCAGGAAGGATCTGGGGCTTCAGTTCATCGACTACATGATCGACCCGAAATTCTATTACGAATGGGCCACCACGCTGGGTGCGCCGGCGTCCACCAATGCGGCCGCCATGGCGTCGCTGCCCGAGGGCGACCTCAACCGGGTGATCCATGACCCGAAATACCTCGCGACCCTGCAGTTCATGGGCGCTCTGCCGGATGACCGCCGGCAGGCCTACAACGATCTCTGGGAAGAGGTGAAGGCGTTCTACGCGGCGTGAGCGCGTCAGCCGGCCCAGGACCCGACCGATGACGGATGAGTGATTCCAGCCAGGTCCGACGCCGGGCCGCGCCCCGCCGCGCCCGCAGCCCCGCCTGGTCCACGGCCGGCCTTCTGCTGCCCGCCTACGGATGGCTGACGCTGGCGGTGTTCCTGCCGCTCTGCGCGATGCTGCTGTTCAGCTTCTTGAAAAGCACGCCGCTCGGCAACAAGCCGGTCGTCCTCACGCCCGACAATTACCTAGCCTTCGTGCGCCGGCCCTACCTGGTCGGCGTGGCCTGGGACTCCCTGAAGCTCGGACTCTGGACGACGGCTCTCTGCGCCGCGCTGGGCCTGCCGGCCGCGCTGGCGCTCGCCCGGGCCACACGCGGCCGCCTGCGCCAGACGCTGTTCCTGCTGATCATCCTGCCGTTCTGGACCAACGGCCTCGTGCGCATCTTCTCCTGGACCATGGTGCTGCGCGACGGCGGCATCCTCGATCAGGCGCTGCATCTCGTGGCGCCCGCGGCGCCGCCGCTCGGCCTGCTCTACACCACGCCGGCCGTGGTGATCGGCCTCGTGCACGCCTACCTGCCCTATATGATCCTCACCTGCTATCTCGCGGTGGCCGGCATCGAGGATGCCGTGTTCGACGCGGCTCGCGCGCTTGGCGCCCGCGCTCCGGCCTTGTTCTTCACCGTAGTGCTGCCGCTCGCCCTGCCGGGACTGGTCTCGGGCGCTATCCTGATCTTCGTGCCGGTGATCGGATCCTTCATGGAACCGCGCATCCTCGGCGGGCGCGTCGGCGTCACCATGGGCACCGTGATCGAGGACCAGTTCACGGCGGCCTATAACTGGCCGCTCGGCTCGGCCCTGTCGTTCACCATGTTGGCGGCCGTGCTGGCGCTCTTCGGGCTGTTCTCGGGTGTGCTGCGCCAGCGCCTCGCCGCCGCGACGGCCGGGTGAGGCGCGTGTTGCGGGACGCATGTCCATGAGCCGGCTCGGCCGGTTCTACCTCTACGCCATCGTGGCGTTCCTCTATCTGCCGATCGTCGTCATGGTGGCGATGGCGTTCAACGCCTCGGAGCTCTACGGGTTGCCCATCGCGCCAACGACCCACTGGTTCGTGGCGCTCTCGGGCAACGAGAAGCTTCTCGACGCCAGCCGCAACAGCGTGGTGATCGCGGTGCTGACGGCCGTCCTGGCCACGGCGATCGGCACGGCCGCGGCGCTGGCGCTGGCGCGCCGCACGTTCCGCGGGCGGGCGGCCCTGAACGTGCTGCTGCTGCCGCCGATCGCCATTCCCTGGCTGATCACCGGCACCGCCATGCTGGTGTTCTTCTACTGGACCGGCATCGGTCGCGGCCTCCACGCCATGGTGATCGGCCACGTGGCGCTCGCGATCCCCTATGTGGTGCTGGTGGTCGGCACGGGGCTGAAGGCGTTGCGGGCCGAGCTCGAGGAGGCCGCCATGAGCCTCGGCTCGACGCCGGTCCACGCCTTCTTCCGCATCACGCTGCCGCTGCTGGCACCCTCCATCGTTGCGGCGGCGCTGTTTGCCTTCGCGGTGTCGCTCGACCAGTTCGTGATCTCGTATTTCCTCGCGACCCCGGGCACCTCGACGCTGCCGGTCGAGATCTATTCGTCGATCCGCAAGGGTTTCACGCCCGAGATCAACGCGGTCTCGACCGTGCTGCTCGGCGTGTCCGTGGCCCTGGTGCTCGTCTTCGCGCTGATCTCGAAACCCGGAGGCGGGCTTGAGCGCCGTTGAGGTGCGGGGTCTGTGCAAGCGGTACGGCGCCCTCGCGGTGCTCGACGCCGTCGACGCGCGCTTCGAGTCGGGCCGCTTCACGAGCCTGCTCGGGCCGTCGGGCTCGGGCAAGACCACGCTGCTGCGCGTCATCGGCGGCTTCGTCCAGCCGGAGGCCGGCCGCGTGCTGATCGGCGACGACGACGTCACCGCCGTGCCGCTGTGGCGGCGCAACATCGGCATGGTGTTCCAGTCCTACGCGCTGTTTCCTCACATGACGGTGGCCGAGAACATCGCCTACGGGCTCCACCGCCGCGGCATCCGGGGTGCCGCCGCCAAAACCGAGGTGGCGCGCGCCGTCGACATGGTGCGGCTCGGCGGCCTCGAAGCCAGGCGGCCGAAACAGTTGTCGGGCGGCCAGCAGCAGCGCGTGGCGCTGGCACGCGCCATGGTGACGAAGCCCCGCGTGCTGCTGCTCGACGAGCCGCTCTCGGCGCTCGACCGGCGGCTGCGCCAGGAGATGCAGGTGGAGTTGCGCCGCATCCAGCGCGACAGCGGCTTGACCACGATCTTCGTGACCCACGACCAGGAAGAGGCCCTCACCCTGTCGGATCGCATCGCGATCCTCGACGGCGGCCGCATCGTCGAGGCCGGCGAGCCGGCCTCGCTCTACGAGCGGCCGCGGACACGCTTCGCGGCCGCCTTCCTGGGCGACGCCAACATCTTTTCCGGCCCCGTGCGCGACGGCGGCATCGCGGCGGCCGGGACGCTGCTCCGCACGACCGACCCGCTGCCGCCGGAGGGCACGCCCGCCACCGTCGCTGTCCGGCCCGAGAAGATGGTGCTGCTCCCCGTAGGCGCGCCGCCGCCGCCGGAGGGCAACCGTTTTCCCGCCACCGTGCGCGAAACCATCTATGCGGGCGCCACCTCGACCTTTCTGCTCGGCGGTCCGGGAGATATCGAGATCAAGGTCTTCAGCCAGAACCGGGAGGTTTTACAGCCGCAACCGGGCGAGGCCGTGGTGGTTGCTTGGTCACCGGCGCATACGGTCGTGGTGAGGGGGTGAGGGATGAGAACCCGGTGCTCTGGACCAGCACCTTGCGGCTGATGTCGGACCCAAAGCGGACACTTCACCATGTCCGCTTTCGGCTCAGTCGGATTCCGGAACGCTCGGCAACAACCGATCACGGGCTTCACGGCTCGGCAGGCGGTCGATGGCGGCAATGCGGCTCATCACCGGGCGCCCGGTCGCCTCGTGCATCATCTCCCTGTCCAGCAGCTCATCGAGCGGCTCGCGGTCCGTCACGTCCTCAGGGTCGCTAGCCTAAGCGCCTAGAAAAGGGATTTCGTCATCGATCGGGCGCGGCAGCTCCTTCGGGGGCGGAGGAGGCGGCTCGATGCGCTTGCGCTCGGCCGGCTTCGGCAGCTGCTTCGTGTAATGGTCCTCTAGCGCCTTTGCGTTCCCCATGACCCGAGCGATCGAGTCGAGCATGTCGCGGACGGGCTTCAGCTTCTCGAAGCCGGCTCCGACGCCGGTTGCGAATGTGAGCCACAACGCCATGGTAACCTGCATGCGCGTCCGCGCCCGGTCGACCTCCTTCGCGAAGGTATTGAGCGCGGCGAAAAGCGCGTCCTTCTTTCCAACGTCGAGGTCTGCCTTCTCGATTTCGTCCCTGATCTGCTGGATGAAGTGATGGATCTTCGTCTTCGAGTTTGGGTCCAGCCCGATTGAGCCCTCGCGGTTCAAGCGAATTGCGTTCAGCCGGATCTGCATCGTGACGAAATCGACATCGTTCTGAAATTGCAGATACTCGTCATAGATACCGTCGCGCGACATGCGCGGCACGTTCAGCTCTGAGAGCGCTTCGATATCATAGGTGCGTGCGGCGGCCAGAACGCGCGTCATATATCCAAGCCTGTCCTGGTCAGGATTGAAGTCGTTGTTACGCGCCTCGGCCTCGATCTTATAGATCTTATCGCGCAAGATTTTCTCGACAGCAACAAAGGCCAGCTCCGGATCAGCCGGAAGCTCTTCCATTTCCGCATCGGTGATCATGGGTGGCTCTCAGAAAGCTTTGACCGCGCGCGTCAGTGTGGAAGCGCCAGCTGCTGATCAACGCGCTGCTGCGCGTGTGGCAGGGTGGCATGCTGCTTCATCGTCGAGATAAAGCTGTCTGGTGACTCTAGAGCGCTTTCGAGAATGCCCTTCTCGATCAGCGCGACAAAGAGAGCACAGGAACGCGCTTGGCAGTTTATCGACTTGGCCGGATTGAACTCAATATCCGTGAAGCCGGCATATCTAATCTTATTTGTTAGACGATCTTGCAACCACTCTTTATGCGGATAAATTGCCTTTAGATAAAGCCAATCGTAAAACACCGTTTTCGGGTATAGTGGGAATACTTTATTGTCAAACTCGAAGAGGACAAGGTTGCCTGATGATTGAAGCCGAGAATCGCGCTTCGCCTCCCGCGCATCCATTGTGTAGAGGTCTTTGTAGGGGCCGCCTTTCTCGAAGACCTTGCTCCCCTGGAACGCGCATTCGAGCGGGATATCGCCGACCTCACTTTCTACCTTCAAGTGAAAGGCGCTTAAGTGTTGGCCGGCAACAACGTCCGATTTCGTCGAGATCTCCAGGAGAGGTGACAGTCCCTTGACCTCCGCGGCTTCGTGCAGCGCTTTGATGTTCTTCTTCTTCTGCACAGGCGCAAAACCAGAGGCCCAGTAAATCGACAGACTGACTTCCTTGACGAAGCCGGGCGCGTCTTTGGCGGGGACGAATACAGGACGTTCTGCCATCAGATGTTCCTTATCCAGTCGAGCGGGATGCGAGAGGGCACAAGCACCTCGCATTTCTCAGCCTGATCCAGACGCTGCTTGATGGCAGGGTCTAACCAATTTGTCCGAGTGTAGAGAACTTCATAGTCGATCACGGACTGCGCAATCGGGATTGCCATGACGCCGGATTTATTCGATACATCTGGCGTAAAGAGAACGCCTTCAATTTGCAGGACATGGGGGCTTATTTCAAGAAATACTGTATCGATGATCCGACCGTCCTGGCGCGCGATGTATGCCATGGGGTGCACGGGACGAAAACAGAGATGAACGTAGCGGTCGACGCCGACCATCTCATCAGCGTCATGACTCCATTGGTTGCCACCGGGCGCCGGGATCGCAACGCCTCGCCGGCGAAGGTCTCTGAGTGGCCGCAATCCGCGCCATGACGGATGCTGTCGAGATTACGGCGGTCGGTGAAATGATAGAGGCGCGGAATCTTATCGAGTGAATCTATGGTCATGGGCTGAGCCGGGAAATGGTGCTGTGGCCGACATTGTAGCTGCGGGTCGATGATGCGGTCCAGCTCGACGAGTCCCGCACCCGTGTGAACGACCGCTGCCTCTAACCGGCTTCGAACTTCATCGCCGTTGCTTTCTGCCGCCGCGTCTGCGTGGCCTGGCTGGGTCGCGGCCCGGTCTCCCTGGGCGCGACCCCCGAAGCTCCGCTCGGCCGCGCGGCGGCCAGAACGTTTGCTGTCCATCATTCGGCCGAGCGACGCCCGGTCCTCATACAGAGACGTAGCGTGCGAGGCTAAATCCCCAAAGATGAAGTCCCGGAGCCGAACGGACCCGGCTCCGGGTTCGCTTCACACAGACTGGGTGTGGCGCATGCGGGCCACCGGCACGATCCTGATCAATTCGACGCTAATGTTCACGCCCAAGGCGGTGCTGGAGTACGTCGTCGCCCACGAACTGATGCACGTGAAGGTCCGTTCGCACGGGCCAGAGTTCTGGGCGCATATGGCGACGTTGATACCAGACTACGCGCGATCCGCAGGCTGGCTTGATAGCAATCAGTGCAGCTTAGATGCTGAGGTCTTGACCGCCAGGGCAGCCTGTAGATGGGGCGACGTGACCTCAGCATCGGCATGATCGCGCTCCTCACCGCTTGCCCTAGCCGAAAATCAGCTATCTCTTGAGTGAACACCGGGTCCGCTTTCCGGCGTAGGCCCGATGTCGGCTTAGCCACCCCGCGCTACCCTTCGAACCGCGTATAAGCACCGGCCCACCCCCCATCGAGACCCCCCATGCTCCGCCACGCCACCATCACGCCCGAGCGCGCCTGGTACACCTGGTCGAGCCGCCCGGCCGAGATGGTTCTTCTGCCGCTCGGGGTGCGGCTGACCCCCGTCGCCTATGCCGGGAACGCCGGCAAGGCGACGCTGTTTCCGCCCGGGCCGGGGGTGCGCTTCGGCACCCACGATCTCGCGGCCACGCAGGTGGACCTGCAGCTCGAGCATGCCGGAACGATGCTGGACTGGTCCTACGAAAAGCCCGACCCGTTCCGGGTCGTCGGGCGCTGGCGAGCCCAAAACCTCGGGGAATGGGGCCTGCGCTTCTGGGTGAACCTTTGCCTGTCGGCCGAGGACGGCAGCACCGTCACCTATGACGCCGCGACCGGCGCGGCTATGGTCAAAGTCGGGCATCGCTTCGTCGCCCTTGTCGGCTCCGAGCCGGCGGTCCAGGTCACCGGCCACACTAGCGTCGAGGCTTTGGCGGCCGAATACGAGGCTCATGGTTATTTCTATCTGGCGTCGCGCTCGACGGCGGCGCCCGTCCTGGCGCTCCGGTTCAACCTCGAAATGACCCGCGACAGCTGTTTCGCGATGGCGGTCGCCGACCGCGCCGATCTCGCGGTCGAGCAAGCCAGGACGGCTTTGGCCGGCCCTCCCGGTTCACGCGCCCCCGCCCAAACCGGCCGGTTCGCCGGCGCGCTCGACGCGATCCGCGATGTGATGGCCTGGAACACGGTGTGGGACGAGATCAACGCGCGCCCCTACACCTCGATCAGCCGCAACTGGAACCAGTCGAAATTCGGCGGCTTCGGCGTGTGGCTCAACGACCAGCTCTATGCCGGCCTCCTCGGCGGGATCTTCGACCCCGAGATCGAGCGCGAGAACCTCGCCTGCGTGCTGGCCGGCGCGACGCCGCAGGGCAATCTCGCCTGCCTGGTCACAGCGACCGACGCCTGGGTGGACCGCACGCAGCTCCCGATCGGTGCCTTCCTGGTCCGGCTCATGAGCCTCAGGAGCGGATCGCGGGCCCCCGCGCGGCTCGCCTACGAGATCCTGGCCCGCAATCACGCCTGGTGGTGGCGGGAGCGCGATCCCGGCCGGCGGGGCCTGTGCTCCTACGGTACGTCGGACGTGGGCGAAGGGCTCTACAAGGGTACTGGCTTCGGCGCGCGCAACGAATCCTCGATGGACAATGCGCCGATCCACGACGAGGCGCCCTACGACGCCGCGACCCGCACGCTCGCCAGCCTCGACGTCGGGCTGAACAGCCTGCTCGTGCTCGACGCCGAGATGCTGGCCGCGATCGCGGCCGACCTCGGGCTCGCGGCCGAAGCCGCCGCCCATGCGGCACGGGCCGCGGCTACGCGCGACCGGGTGAGGACGGAGCTGTGGGACGAGGCGCGCGGGCTCTTCGCCAACCGGCTGTGGTCCGGCGCTTTCGTCCGCAGCTTCGGGCCGACGAGCTTCTACCCGCTCGTGGCCGGCATCCCGACGGCGGCGCAGACGGAGCAACTGCTGGCCCATTTGCGCGACCCGGCGTTGTTCGGCGGCCCTTTTCCGATCCCCGGCACGGCCCGCGACGATCCGGCCGCGCGCGACAACGTCTACTGGCGCGGCCGCATCTGGCCGCCGATGAACTGGTTCGTGTGGCACGGCCTGCGCCGGGCCGGGAAGCGGGCCGAGGCCTCGGACCTCGCGCGGCGCAGCTTCGCCCTGTTCCGCTCGGCCTGGGACGAGCGGCGGATTTGCGCCGAGAACTACAACGCCGAGACCGGCGAGCCGCTGGACGGCCCCGACACCGACGGCTTCTACGGCTGGGGCGCCCTGATGCCCGCGATGGCGGTCGGCGAGGTCATGGACCACACGCCCTGGGGCGGCTGGGAGATCGTCAACACGGGCGAGGACCTGGTACTCGGTCCGGTCGAGACCCCGGTGGGACCCGCCACCCTCACGGTGTCGGGCGGCGTGCTGACCTTGATGAAGGGCGAGACGCCGCTGCTGGTCACCGACATCGTCGGGCGCCTCTCGGGCCTGCATATCGCGGAAGGGCTGTTCGTGGTCGTGCTGCCCGACGTGGTGGCGCCGGGGTGCCGGCTCACCTTGCCGGGCATCGACGCCGACGCGGTGATCCTGGCCCGGGCCGGCGACCGCGAGGCCGCGTGGAGCGCGGGGCCTGGTGACGTGACGCTCACGGATCTCGGAGCCGCGGACGCCGGGAGCGTCCTCACGGTGGTGTGGCGCGCTTGGCAGAACCGCGAAGGGTGATCGGTTGCCATCGGCATCGTTGCCGGCGCCTTTATCCGCGGCCCATGTCGTCGTATGAGCGTCCCTCCGTATCGTCGTTCGGAGAGGGTCCATGCCCCAGATGACGCGACGCACCCTCCTGGCCGGAGCCGGGGGCAGCTTGGCCCTGCCGGTGCTGGATCGGCGGGCGGCCGCCGATACGCGGGCCGTTCCGGCTGGTCGCCGGCCCAACATCGTCTTCATCCTGGCCGACGACCTCGGCTACGCGGACCTGTCCTGCTACGGCCGCCCCGACTTCGAGACACCTAACATCGACCGGATCGCGGCGGGGGGCCTGCGCTTCCTGCAGGCCTATGCCAATTCGGCCGTATGCTCGGCGACCCGGACGGCGTTGATCACCGGCCGCTACCAGGACAGGCTGGCGATCGGGCTCGAGGAGCCGCTGTCCGCCAATGTGGCGGGGCTGCCGCCGAGCCATCCCACCCTGCCGTCGCTGCTGCGGGCCGCCGGCTACCGCACGG